>WNGD01001876.1_pt1 | contig 25407 bp, 24 predicted proteins | sample 5400671 | NCBI WGS metagenome assembly WNGD01 (sample SAMN13153369, study PRJNA577476) | soil metagenome | isolation source: 40 cm soil or saprolite under grassland replicate 2 | place: USA:California | collected 2016-06-15
CGGAGCGCGAGCTCGACGTGCTCGGCGACGTGGCTGGGAAGGACGCTCTCGAGCTCGGCTCCGGCACCGCCTACCGGTCGGCGTGGCTCGCCCGCGCGGGCGCCCGTCCGGTCGCCCTCGACCTCCGACGACGACGCTCCCGCGCCCGCACGTTCCGGCCGCGCGCGAGCGACTGGTCGTTCGGGGAGCGCGTGTCCTTCCACCTGCCGCACGGCGAGTGGATCGAGCTGCTGCGGGCGAACGGCTCGACGTCGAGGCCCTGCTCGAGCTGCGCGCTGCGGAGGGCGCTGGACCCGACCACCACGACATCGCGACGCCGGAGTGGGCGCGCAGCCGGCCTAACGAGAAGATCTGGAAGGCGCGAGAGCGCTAGCAGCGGGATGACCACCGCGAGCACGCCCCAGAGCGCAGGCAAGATCCTGTACGAGTCGACGAGCGAGATCGGCAGCGCGCTCTTGTAGGCAGAGGAAGGCGCGGTCCGCCGGATGACGGCAAACGAGCCGCGCTCGGACGGCCCCCGCCGCCGGCATAGGCGCCGCTCGCAGGCAGGAAGCGCTGCGCGAGCAGGAAGGCGACGAAGGCCATCCCCGCCACGCCGGCGAAGAGCGCGTCCCAGCCGCCGACCGCGATCAGGAGCCCGCCGACGGGCGGGCCGACGGTGACGCGAGCAACGCGAGCCAGAAGACCACCTGGCCCGCCAAGCCCAGGAGGATGACCGGCTTGCGCCCGCGCAACGTCGGAGGCGTGGCCGCCGAGGTAGCTCGCCGCAGCCGCGAGGATCGCGCCGACGAGGAAGGTCGTTCCGAGCGCCGACGAGCTAGGCGCGTGGGTCGCTACCGCCGAAGGTGTCGACCGTACAGACCAGACGGACGCGCGGCTGCGGCGCGGCCCGTCCGACGCCGCAGCCGCGCGTCCTGAGCGGCGCCGCAAGCGTCGCCTACTCCGCCGCGACGAGCAGCAGGTAGTGCGGCTGCCCGCCCTCGTGCACCTCGACCTCGACCTCGGGGTGGCGCTCGGTCAGGAGCGCGAGCAGCCCGTCGAGCGACGGTTCCTGCTCTCCGGTCAGGAGCGTCAGCACGTCGTGCGGATCGGCGAGCAGTCGCTCGACCACGGCGGCGGCGACCTCACCGAAGGCCGGCCCGCCCGCCACCGGCTCCCCGGCCAAGAGGCCGAGGTACTCGCCGGCGCGCACGGTGCCTGCGGGCAGCTCGACGTCGCGCGCCGCGAGCGTGACGGCGCCGGTGCCCACGGCGGAGGCGGCCTCGACCATCGCCGCTTCGACGCCAGCCCCGCCGCCTGCTGCGCCGCGAGGATGACGTTGCCGTTGTTCGGCAGCACGAGCGCCTCCGGCGCCCACGTCGCCTCGATCGCCGCGACGATCTGCTCGGCCGATGGGTTCATCGTCCGGCCGCCGTCGACGATCCGGGCCGCGCCGAGGCTTCGGAAGAGCTCGGCGTTGCCCGCGCCGGCGACCACGGCGACGACGTCGGTCGCGCGCCCGGCTCCGTCGCCCGGGCGCTGGGGCAGCAGCCGCTCCTCGCGCGCCTCGGTCTGGCGGTGCATGTTCGCGATCTCGATGCGGTCGAGCACGCCGGCCGCGGCGCCCGCCGAGAGCGCGGCGCCGGGATCGTCGGTGTGCACGTGCACCTTGAGCGCGGTCGAGTCGCCGACGACGAGCAACGAGTCTCCGAGCCGGTCGAGCTCCGCCTCGAGCGCCTCCTGGTCGAGCGCCTCGCCCTCGACGAGGAAGACGGTGCAGTAGCGGTACCGCGAGAGCTCCTGGTGGATCGCGTCGACGCCGACCGCCTCGAGGCTCGGCGGCGCCTCCGGAACCGGCCGGCCCGTCGCCGCGGCCGCGAGCCCGCGCACGATCTCGAGCAGGCCCGCTCCGCCGGCGTCGACGACCCCGGCCTCGCGCAGGACGTCGAGCTGCTCGGGGGTGCGCGCGACCGCCTCCTCGCCGCGGCGGACGAGCTCGAGCAGGACGTCGGCCGGCGCCGACGACGCGCGTGCCTCCGCCTCCTCCGCGAGCTCGCGGGTCACGGAGAGCATCGTCCCCTCGACCGGCCGGCGGACGGCGCGGTAGGCGGCATCCGAGGCGCTCCGCAGCGCACGCGCGAGAGCCGCCCCGTCGAGCACCTCGGCCTCGCCGAGCACCTCGGCCGTGCCGCGGACGATCTGCGAGAAGATCACGCCCGAGTTGCCGCGCGCACCCATCAGCGCCGCGCGCGTCGCCTCGCGGACGAGGGTCGCCCGGTCGGGCGCCGTCGAGCCGGCGAGCGAGTCGCGCATCGCGCGCACCGACAGCGTCAGGTTCGTGCCCGTGTCGCCGTCCGGCACCGGGTAGACGTTGAGGTCGTCGATCCGTTGGCGGGATGCCTCGAGCGACGAGAGCGCGCCGTCGACCCACCCGCGAACGACGTCCAGCTCGGTCATGCCGAGCGCCTGACGTCCTGGATGTGAACCTCGACCGCGGCGACGCGGAGGCCGGTGAGCCGCTCGAGCTCGTAGGCGACGCGCGAGCGCACGGTCGCGGCGACCTCCGCCAGGTTGAGGCCGTACTCGACGACGACGAAGAGGTCGACCGTGACGCCCTGTCCGTTCCCGCCGACCTCGATCCCCTGCCGCTCCCGCCCGCGTACGAGCAGCCGCCCGACGCGCCCGCGGGCGGACATCCCGACAACGCCGTAGCACTCGGCGGCCGTGCGCGCGACGATCTGCGCGATCGCGTCGCTGGAGATCGTGATCCGCCCGAGCGGCGAGGAGAGCGCGTGGCCCGGCTCCACAACGTGTTAGACCACGGCCGCGCCGCGGCGGTTGCGAGCCGCGTGGCCCGAGAGGACTAGACGGCCTTCTGGACCTTGCCGGCCTTGAGGCAGCGCGTGCAGACGTAGGCCCGCGTCGGCTTACCGCCGATGACCACGCGCACGCGCTGAAGGTTCGGGTCGAACCGCCGCTTCGTAGCGACCATCGAGTGGCTTCGGTTGTTACCGAAGCCCGGCTTCTTGCCGCAGACCGCGCAGACCTTGGACATGGCGGCGCAGTGTAGCGAAAGCTACCGAGCAGCCTGCTGCGCCGAGGCGCGGAGCTGCGAGAAGACGTCGGCCATCTCGAGCGCGGTGCGCACGGCCTCGGCGCCCTTGTCGATGCGCGCCCCGGCCTGCTCGAGGTTCTCGACCGTCAGCAGGCCGAAGGCCACGGGCACGCCCGTCTCGAGCGCTGCGAGCTGGAGCCCGCTCGCGGCCTCGCCCGCGACGTAGTCGAAGTGCGGTGTCTCGCCGCGGATCACGCAGCCGAGCGCGATCACGCACGCGTAGCGGCGCGTCTTCGCCAGGGCCATCGCACCGAGCGGAAGCTCGAACGCGCCGGGCACCGGCATCACCGTAATCGCCTCGCGCGCCACGCCCGCCCGCTCGAGCTCGGCGAGCGCCGAGGCGAGCAGCCGGTTCGTCACGTCGCCGTTGAAGCGCGAGGCGACGATCGCGACGCCGCGCCGGCCGCCGACCGGGGTGCCCTCGAAGACCGAGATGCCGTTCGGGATGTCGAGGTCGCCGGGCGCGTGCCCGGTCATCCGCAGCTGCGGCAGCTCCTCGTCCAGCTCGTCGGCGAGCTCGCCCGGCTCGTCCGTGTCCTCGTCGTCGGGCCGGCCGTCGTCCTCGTACGACTCCTCGACCTGCTCTTCCGCCCCGTCCAGCTCCTCCTCCTGCTCCTCGGGCGTCTCGCCGGGCCAGGTCTCGCGCTTGCTCACGGCTCCGCCCCCTCGTACAGCTTCGGGTCGAAGCGGACGTGCTGGTGGTGGAGCTTGAGCGAATGTCCGAGCTTGTCGCGCTTGGTCTGGAGGTAACGCGCGTTCTCGGGCTTCGGCGCCGTCTCGATCGGCACCTGCTCGACGACCTCGAGGCCGAAGCCCTCGATCCCGGCGAGCTTGCGCGGGTTGTTCGTCAGGATCCGGATCGTCGTCAGCCCGAGCTCGGCGAGGATCTGCGAGCCGATCCCGTAGTCGCGGGCGTCGGGCGGGAAGCCGAGCTCGACGTTCGCCTCGACTGTGTCCCGGCCCTGTTCCTGCAGCTCGTATGCCTTCAGCTTGTTCAGCAGGCCGATCCCGCGGCCCTCCTGGGCCATGTAGAGGAGAACGCCGCGGCCCTCCTCCTCGATCCGCCGGAGCGCGAGCTCGAGCTGTTCGCCGCAGTCGCAGCGCAGCGAGTGGAAGACGTCGCCGGTGAGGCACTCGGAGTGGACACGGACGAGCACGTTCGGCTGCCCGTCGACCTCGCCCTTGACGAGCGCGACGTGGTGCTTGCCGGTGAGCGTCTCCCGGAACGCGACGGCGGTGAACTCGCCGTAGGCCGTCGGCATCCGCACCGTCGTTTCGTGCTCGACCAGCCGCTCGGTGCGGCGGCGGTACTCGATCAGGTCGGCGATCGTGACGAGCTTGATCCCGTGCCGCCGGCAGTAGGGAATCAGGTCGGGGACGCGCGCCATCGTGCCGTCGTCGGCCATCACCTCGCAGACGACGCCGGCTGGGATCAGCCCCGCGAGGCGCGCGAGATCGACGGCCGCCTCGGTCTGCCCCGCGCGCTGGAGGACGCCGCCCGGGCGTGCGCGCAGCGGGAACACATGGCCGGGCTGGACGAGGTCCTGCGAGCCCTTGGACGGATCGATCGCGACCTGGATCGTGCGCGAGCGGTCGTGCGCCGAGATTCCCGTCGAGATGCCCTCGCGGGCCTCGATCGAGACCGTGAACGCGGTTCCGAACGGCGTCTCGTTGTTCTCGGTCATCATCCGCAGCCCGAGCGCGTCGCAGCGCTCCTCGGTCAGGCAGAGGCAGATCAGTCCGCGCCCTTCCTTCGCCATGAAGTTGATCGCCTCGGGCGTCGCGAACTGCGCCGCGATCGTCAGATCACCCTCGTTCTCGCGGTCGGCGGCGTCGACGACGACCACGACCTTGCCGTCGCGGACGTCCTCGATCGCCTCCTCGACCGTGGCGAACGGGCTCGACTCGACCGTTGTCAGCTCAGGTTTCACCGGGTCATCGTAACCAGGCGCTCGACGTACTTCGCGAGGACGTCGGCCTCGAGGTTGACCTCGGCGCCCGCCTGGACGTCGCCGAGCGTCGTCTCGGCCAGCGTATGCGGGATCAGGGCGACGGCGAAGCCCGCGTCGTCGAGCGCGGCGATCGTGAGCGAGACGCCGTCGACGGCGACTGAGCCCTTCTCGACGCAGTACCGGAGGAGCTCCAGGGGGGCGTCGAGCCAGATGCGCCGCCCCTCGCCCTCCGGCTCGACCGAGCGAACGCGGCCGATTCCGTCCACGTGCCCCTGGACGTAGTGGCCGCCGAGCGGCTCGCCTGCCCGTAGGGCGAGCTCGAGGTTGACGGCGGAGCCCGCGGCGAGCCCGCCGAGCGAGGTGCGGGAGAGCGTCTCGGGGACGGCGTCGAAGGCGAGCGTGCCGTTCGCGACCTCGGTCGCGGTCAGGCAGACACCATTGACGTTGACCGAGTCGCCCACGGCGACCGACGGCGAGGTGACGGGCGCCTCGATCCGGAGGCACATTCCCCCCTCGCCGCCCTCGACGGCCGCGACGCGTCCCAGCTCCCGAACGATTCCCGTGAACACTGAGACAAGGCTACTCGCGGCGGCCGCTCAGACGTGGTTTCGGGACGAGCCCGAGAACGATGAGGCAGGCAGCGATCAATCGGGGGTTGCGCCTCAGCCGAGACAGCGGCAAGATCCGGTCGTTCGTGCGGCTTCTGCGGAGCCCGATGACGACCTCGCCCGCCGCGCCTCAGAGCGGAGGCGTCGGGCGGTCGACTGCGCACGCGAGAAGCGCTACCGCGTCCTGCTCGGTCGTCGTCGTGGGTGCGGGGCCCTACGGCCTCGCGGCCGCGGCGCACCTCATCCAGGCCGGAGTGGACGTGCGCGTCTTCGGCGAGCCGATGGAGAGCTGGGCATCGCCTCGACCTCCCGCCGCGGCGAGAAGGTGGCGCTCACGCTCGACGACGGGAGCACGCGGGAGGTCGAGCAGCTGCTGCTCGCGACCGGGTATCGGGTCGACCTCGCCCGCTACGCGTTTCTTGCTCCCGAGCTCGTCGGCCGTCTGCGCACGCAAAACGGGTCGCCCGTTCTCGCAGCCGGCTTCGAGTCGTCCGTGCCGGCGCTCCACTTCCTCGGCGCTCCGGCCGCGCGGAGCTTCGGACCGGTGATGCATTTCGTCTGCGGGACGTGGGCGTCGGCACGCGGACTAACGCGGGAGATCGTCGGCCGTCGGGCGCCGCGAGCCGGCTTCTCCTGGTGAGGACCAGGTACTGAGCCGGGGCGCCCACGACGTCCTCGTGCCCGGGGCCGAGTTCTCGCTCATCCCGATCTCCGAGCGGCGGGCGCTGATCGAGTCCGAGACCCGCCTCGGACTCCCGTCCCACGAGGCCGTCCTCCGCGCCCTCGGCAAGCGGCTGCTGCAGTCGAAGGCCGCCGAAGTCGGCCTCGCTCCGCCGCCGAGCATCGGCTACTCGACCGCCGCAGAGGCACTCGCGGCCGCGCGCGAGCTCGGGTCTCCGCTCGTGGCCAAGCCTCCGCGTTCGGTCAGGTGGACGGACGGCCGGCTCCGGCACCAGCGGGCCCTGGTGGCAAGAGACGCCGAGGGCCTCGACGCCGCCGTCGCGGCGATCGGCGTACCGCTGACGATCCAGAGCTACGCGCCCCGGGGCCACCCTCGTCTCGTGCGGGGCCGTCCGGGTCGACGGGCGACTGCTCGGGCTGACGCTCGCCCGGTACCAGCGGACGTTTCCGGCGCAGATCGGCAGCGCCGCCGCGGCGGGGACGGTCGCACCGCGCGGCCCGCTCGTCGAGCAGATCGAGGAGCTACTCAGGTTGATCGGATGGAGCGGCATCTTCAAGCTCGAGCTGCTCAAGCTCGGCGAAAACCGGCTTGGCGCCATCGACTTCAATCGACGTCCGTTCGGGTGGATGGCGCTCGCCGTGGCCGCGGGGGGCGAACCCACCGGCCATCTGGTGCGATCACGTCCTCGGCCGGCCCATCGTCTCCTCGGATCCAGCCCGTCTCGGGGTCTTCTACCGCTGGGAGGAAGGAGACCTGCGGAACGCCGTGGCGCGGTGCGCAGCGGAGGTCTCCGCGCCGCCCGCGGCGGTGCTCCGGCCGCACCGCCGAGTCGCGCACGCGCTCTTCCGGATCGACGACCCGGCGCCCGTCCTCGCCCGGATCCTCTCGGTCGCCTCCGCGGCATGCCGGAGAAGAATTGCCGGTGGCGCCCCGCGCATAATCCGGCGGCGCAAGAACGACCGTCAGCCGGATTCCTGAGGGCTCTCGCGGGCGGCGGGCGCCGGATCGTGGCGCTCACGCTGCTCGGGACGTTGCTCTCGACGTCGCGTTGATTCCCGGCCACGGCGGCGTGGTCGCCTCGGTCGCCTCGACGCTCGCCTATTCCGCAGGAGGTATTGCGGTCGTCGCGATCTTCTTGCGCGCCTTCGGCGCACGTAGGGCGGAGCTGGTCCCGCGAGGCGTGACATCCGAAGCTCTGGCGAAGCGGCGTCGACGCTGCTCGAAGGGGTCGGCACCCGCGTCGGCCGATAGACATCGCTCCGCCCCCATCGCTAGCGGGACGCCGTTAGCCCATCGCGAGCGCTTCGAGCGCCTCGCGCACGGCGACCTCGACCTGGCCGTGCGACGCGCCGGCGTCGAGGGCCTCGAGCACGTCGCCGACCGCCTCGGCCTCGTGGGGGCAGAGGTCGGCCGTCCCGATCTCCTCGAGGCGCTCGCGGAGCTCGCTGTCGCCGAGGTGCCGCGCGAGCCACTGCGACAGCAGGTTGACGATCCGGTCCTCGGGCCGATCCTCGATGCGCTCAGGGCTCGTGGACATAGGCGCTCAGGAGGACGTCTTCTCCGACCGGGCGGGCCTCGAAACGGCGCAGCTCGAGCGGGGCCGCAAGCTCGCCGAGCCACGCGGGGCCTGTTCCGCTCAGCCGCGGAGCGACGAAGAGCAGCACCTTGTCGACGAGACCGGCCCCGAGGAAGGCCGTCGCGAGGGATGGCCCGCCTTCGAGCAGCAGCGTCTGGACGCCCTCGGCGGCGAGCGAGCGCAGCTCCTCCTCGAGCGGGCCCGAGCGGAGCTCGAGCTCGGAGCCCTCGGGGAGCGGCCCGCGGCCGAACGCGAGCCGCCGCGGCTGTCGCCGCGCGTCGACCCCGCGCGCATCGAGTCGGGGCGCGTCCGCCCGCACCGTCCCCATCCCGACGGCGACGGCGTCGGAGGATGCGCGTAGCTCGTGAACGAGCCGCCGCGAGTCCTCGCCCGTGATCCAGCGCGAGCCGGGAACGGTGACGCGCCCGTCGAGCGACACCGCCGCCTTGTACGTGACGAACGGGCGCCCCTGTGCGATCCACGTCCGCCAGCCTTCGTTCTGGCGACGCGCCTCGAGCGAGTCGACGAGCTCGGCCTCTACGCCCTCCGCGCGCAGGCGCTCGAGCCCGCCGCCCGCCTCGGGATTCGGGTCGAGCGACCCCACGACGACGCGCGAGACCCCCGCAGCAAGCACCCGGTCGACGCAGGGCGGCGTCTTGCCGTGATGGACGCAGGGCTCCATCGTCACGTAGAGCGTCGCGCCGCGGGCGCGCTCGCCGGCCCGGTCGAGCGCCACGACCTCGCCGTGCCGGCCCGGCGGCGGCTCGGTCCAGCCCTCCCCCACGACCGCCCCGTCTCGCACGACGACGGCGCCGACGACCGGGTTCGGATGCGTCGTGCCGCGCCCTCGCTCCGCGAGCTCGAGCGCTTTCTCCAGGCTCACGCGAGTGCTTGTACCAGCTGCCGGTAGGCCCGCGGCAGATCCTCGCGCGCGAAGATCGCCGAGCCCGCCACGACCAGCGTCGCGCCCGCATCGTAGACCGAGCGCACGTTCTCGTCCGTGATTCCGCCGTCGACCTGGACATGGATGTCGGGCGGCAGCGCGGCGCGTAGCCGCTGTATCCGGTCGAGCGCCTCCGGCATGAACTCCTGGCCGGAGTAGCCCGGGTGGATGCTCATACAGAGGACGATGTCGACGCCGTCCGCGACGGCCGCGACGTCCTCCGACTCAGACTCCGGGTTGAAGGCGAGCCCGACCTGGAGCCCATGCTCGCGCGCGGCGGCGACGGTGGCCGGGACGTCGTCCACGACCTCGTAGTGGAAGGTGACGCTGTCGCCGCCGGCCTGGGCCATCTGCGCGAAGTGCCGCACCGGATTGTCGACCATCAGGTGACAATCGATCTTGCCCTCCGTCGAGTGGATTAGTCCGGAGATCGACTGCAGCACGATCGGGCCCATCGTGATCGGCTCGACGAAGTGGCCGTCGCCGACGTCGAAGTGGAAGATCCGGCTGCCCGTGCGAAGCAGCACGTCGATCTGCTCGCCGAGGTGGGCGAAGTCGGCCGCGTAGAGCGACGGCTCGATCTCGACTGTCCGGATCCAGTCGTTCCACGGCATGACCGAGTCACCGATCCTAGGTCGTCGCCCGGTCGGATGTGGTCAATCCCTCGACAGACGTGCAACGAAGAAACCGCTGGTGTTGTGGACATGCGGCAGCGTTAGCAGGAACTCGGGCCGGCGCGGGTGCGCGAACTGGGGCCACTCCTCGCCGAGCGGAAGGACACGCAGGCCGGACGCCTCGACGACGGCCTCGTTCTCGTCCGCGTTCATCGTGCAGACCGAGTAGACGATCGTGCCGCCGGGCCGCACGCGCTCGGCCGCGGAGCGGAGGAGAGCGAGCTGCAGCTCCGGGAGCGGCCGGGCGCGCCAGCGGAGATCCGGGCGGGCGGCGAGGACGCCGAGGCCCGAGCAGGGCGCGTCGACGAGCGCGCGGTCGTAGCCCTCGAGCTCCGGCGGCAGGGCCGTGGCGTCCGCCTGAACGACGGTCACGTTGGCGGCGCCGAGGAGCTTCACGTTCTCACGTAGCTCGCGGGCGCGGCCCTCGTCGATCTCGACGGCGGTCACGTCGCCGGCGAGCATCGTCGCCTTCCCGCCGGGGGCCGCGCAGAGGTCGAGCACGCGCTCGCCTTGCTGCGCGCCGACGACGAGCCCGGCGAGTTGCGAGCCGCGGCTCTGCGGCCAGATCCGCCCCTCGGCGAGCGCCCGCTCGTCGACGCGGTCGACCCGGTAGGCGTCCGGGATGTCTGTCGCCTCGCCAGGCGGGTCGCCTCGAACGAGGCGGACGACGGTCTCCGCCGGCTCGTTCTGCGCCCGCATCAGCGCGAGCGCCTCCGCCTCGCCGCAGTCGCGGCGCCAGACGTCCGAGATCCAGTCCGGGTACGACTCTTTCAGCGGGCCGTCCGGGAGCGCCTCGAGCAATGGTCCGATTCCGCCGGCGAGACGGCGCATGATCGCGTTCGTGAACGGGACGGCGCGCTGCAGGCGGGCGGCGCGGACGAGCTCGACCGACTCGTTCACGGCCGCGTGCGGCGCGACCTCCGTGTAGCCGAGTTGGTAGGCGCCGAGGCGGAGCGCGGCGCGGACGGGCGCGTCGAGCTTCCGCACCGGGCGCCGGCCGAGCTCGAGGATCGCGTGGTCGAGGGTGCGCACGCGCTGCACGGCGCCGTACGCGAGCCGCTGCGCGAACGCGCGGTCGCGCCGGTCGAGCCCGGCGGCGGCGCTGCGGAACGCACGATCCGCGTACGCGTCGTCCTCGAAGACGCGGAGCATCACCTCGTAGGCAGCGCTGCGAGCGGGCGAAACGGCCATGGAGCCATTCTGGCCATGCCCCGAGCGCCCGCGTCCCGGTGCCAGGCACAAGGTCCTGGCCGAAACAGCCACGGCCCGGTGCCAGGCACAAGGTCCTGGCCGAGACAGCCACGGCCCGGTGCCGGGCACCGGGTCCTGGCCGAAGCGGTCAGCGCAGGCCGCGGAGGTACTCGGCGTAGGACATGCGGCGGCGGCCCTCCGGTTGCACCTCGAGCAGCTCCAGCTCGCCGTCCTCGTCGACGCGCGCCTTCCAGACGATCAGCGGTTGCCCGTCGACGACGGCGCGCGCGCCGATGTGCGGCGAGAGGGCGCGGATCACGTTGAGCGCCTCTCCCGGCCGCGAGAGGTCGATCTCCCGGTCGGCCGGAGTCAGCTTCTCGGCGTAGGTGACGCCTTCGTGCGGCTGCTCGTGGAACTCCGGCGCGGGCAGCACCTCGTCCAGCAGCTCCGCGGCGAGCTCCGCGGAACGCGCGTACACGATGCCCGCGTCGTCGTCCGGCCCGACCGGGAACGCACGCTGCGCGGCGATCGGCCCCGCATCGAGCTCCGCGGTCGTCCGGTGGATGGTCACGCCCGTCTCGGCGTCGCCGGCCATCAGCGCGCGCTCCACCGGCGCGGCCCCGCGCCAGCGCGGCAGCAGTGACGGATGGACGTTGAGCCAGAGCGCCTGCGAGAGCACCGGCTCGGGGATCAGGAGCCCGTAGGCGGCGACGACAACCGTGTCGGTCGGCAGCTCGAGCCGCTCGTCGATCCGGTCGGGCTGCACCACCGGGATGCCGAGCTGCTCCGCCACGTCCTTCGCCGGCGTCGACGCGACCTTCAGACCGCGGCCGCGCGGCCGATCGGGCCGTGTCACGAGCAGCGCCACGTCGTGCCTCGACGCCAGCCGCTCGAGCACGTCGGCCCCGAACGGCGCCGTCGCCGCGACCGTCAGCGGCGTCACAGCAGGCCGAGGTGGTCGAGCCCTCGGTAGCCGACGTCGACGTCCGTCAGCCGGCCGCCGCGGAGGTGCTCGCGGAACTGCGCGAGCGGCATCCGCACGAGCTCGAGGAACTCGGAGCTGTCCGGGGTCGGCTCCGCGACGCGACGGCAACCGGTGGCGACGAGGGCGTGCTTGACCCGCGTCGAGTACGCACAGTCGACGATCTCCGCCACGTGCTCGAGCTCGCCGGCATAACCAGTCTCCTCGAGCAACTCGCGACGAGCGGCCTCGAGCGCCGAGTCGCCGTCCTCGATGATCCCGGCCGGAAGCTCCAGCAGCGTCTCCTCCGGCCCGACCCTAAACTCCCGCACGAGCAGCACCTCGTCCTCGGGCGTGAGCGCGAGGATCGCGACGATCGCGTCCTCCGCCTTGACCTCGTAGTCCGCGACGCTGCCGTCGGGCCGCTCGAAGCGGCGCGTGACGACGCGGCGGTACGCGCCGGTGAACGCGGGCCGCTCGTCGAGCTTCCGCCAGGTCACGAGGTCAGGTCAGCACGATGCGCGGCCGCAGCGTCGCGAGCGCCTCGCGGCGGGCCTCGGGCGTCGTGCGGTCGATGATCAGGACTCCGTCGAGGTGATCCAACTCGTGCTGCGCGATCCGCGCGGGCGTCTCGTCGAGCTCATAGCGCACGTCCTCTCCGCGCTCATTGCGGCCGACGAGCGTCACGCGGACGCTCCGCTCGACCGGCGCGGTAACGCCCTGGAGCGATAGGCACCCCTCGTCGTCGTTCGCCGTCTCGTCGCTCCGCTCGACGATCTCCGGGTTGACGACCGCGGCGTCGACGCCCTCGTCCGGCTGGAAGACGAACACGCGTCGGAGCACCCCGACCTGCGTGGCCGCGAGGCCGATCCCGTTCGCCTCGTGCATCAGCTGCGTCATCCGGGTAACGAGCCGCTGCAGGTCCTCATCGAACTCCTCGACCGGCTTCGCCTGCAGGCGCAGCGCGGCGTCCGGGTACTGGCGAATCTGGGCGAGCGCGACCCGCCGCCGGGCTTCGCGCTCGGCGTCGAGCTCCTCGTTCACGACCTGTCCTTCGACCTCCGCCATGCAGTCGGCACACTACCGAGGGATGGATCCACGCGAGTTGAGGGAGATCATGGCGCAGGGCGCGATCCGGCCCGAGACGCCGCGCGACCGGGCCGAGCGCGAGGCGCTCGAGCAGGACCTCGTGGCGAGCCCGGTGAAGGGCCAGCCGCTGCGGCAGCGGCTGCGGAACTTCCGGCCCGACGCGGACGCGGGGATCATGGCGCTCGGCGGACCGACGGCGTGGATGCGGCGGCTGAGGGCGATCGAGAACGAGATCGACCTGCACGAGCGGCAGCTCGAGGTCGCCTGGCGCGAGCTCGCGCTCGTCGCCGGCCGAGCGGAATTCGAGCGGCTGTGGCATCAGACCGCGGAGCGGTGGAGCTTCGCGCAGGTCAACACCCTGATCGAGCTGCACAACCGCAACTTCCCCGTCGAGGCCCGACTGCCGATGGATCCGAGGACGCGCGACTTCGTCCGCATCAACGGCAAGCCGTACCAGCGGCCGCTGCTCGACGCGGCCTGGATTCTCGTGCGCTTCCCGGCCGACTTTGGCGCGGCCGCCGCGGAGGCATAGGATCGATCCATGAGCAGGGATCGCATCTTCGCAGCGGTCACGCTTGCGGTCGCGGTCGCCGCCGGACTGCTGATGATCGCCGGGTCGACGGAGTGGGAGCGCCACCTCGGGTGGGCGCTCTGGCCGCTCCTCGTCGTCCTCCCGGTCACGGCCGGCCGGCTGCGCCAGCGCGAGCTGCGGCGCCGCTAGACAAGCCGCCGAAAACGGCGGAACCCCGTTCGCGGACCGAGGCAGCATCTCTTGAAACTCTGCCTTGATCGCGCTCTAATCGAGACTCTTCCTCGTTCTGCGGCCGAGGGTGCCTGCAACCGGGGAGGCTGCCGTGTCCGATGTCGAGCTCCACTGGGCGGAGGACGTCGGCCGGCATACGCGCAGCGTCGCGCGGAAGCTGCTGAAGGCGATGGTCGTGCCGCTCCTCGGTGCGGGCGTCAACGTCTGTGGCCGCCCGGACGGCTTCGCGTGGAGGCAGGGCGAGCAGCAGTACCTTCCCACCGGCGGCGAGCTCGCGGCCTACCTCGCCCGCGAGTTCGAGGCGCCCGACGAGCTCGTCCGCGAGAACGACCTCCTTCGCGTGTCGCAGTTCATCGACGCGATCGACCGCAGCGGGGGCGAGCTCTACCAGACGCTGCACGAGATCTTCGACGCCGACTACGCGCCCGGGCCCGTCCACACCTTCCTCGCGCGGCTCGCACCGCTCCTGCGCGAGCGGGAGGAAAGCCTGCAGGTGATCCTGACCACGAACTACGACGATGCGCTCGAGCGCGCCTTCGAGGCGGCCGGCGAGCCCTACGACCTGATCACCTACATCGTCTCGAGCCCGAGGGAGTTCCGCGGCCGCTTCATGCACTGGGCCCCCGGCGAGCAGCCGCGCGTGATCGAGAGCGCGAACGACGACCGAGGACTCGACCTGAGCAAGCGGACGGTCATCCTCAAGCTCCACGGCGCGGTGGACCGGCTCGCGTCGTACAAGGAGGACAACTACGTCATCACCGAGGACCACTACATCGACTACCTGACCCACACGGACATCACGAGCCTGCTCCCGCCGGCGGTGACCTCGCGGCTGCGGAACAGCCACTTCCTCTTCCTCGGCTACAGCATGCGGGACTGGAACCTGCGCGTGATCCTGCGGAGAATCTGGGGCGGGCAGGCGCTCGAGTACGGCTCGTGGGCGATCCAGAAGAACCCCGATGAGATGGAAGCGGCAGTCTGGGAGAAGCGGAACGTCGAGATCCTCGACCTCGACCTCGAGGAGTACATCGCGCACCTGAGCACGGCGCTCGAGGAGCGGATCGAGTCCGAGACGGTCTCGTGACCGAGGTCGCCTCCGCCGCGGCGGCGCGCACCGAGACGGCGCTTCCGCCTTCGCCGTACAAGGGCCTCATGCCCTACACGGAGGCGGATACCGCCTTCTTCTTCGGGCGCGAGGCGGAGCGGGAGATCATCGCCGCCAACCTCCTTGCCGCGCGACTGACGCTCCTGTACGGCCCGAGCGGCGTCGGCAAGAGCTCGGTGCTGCTCGCCGGCGTCGTCGGCGACCTGCGCCGGCGGGCGCGGGAGAATCTCGCGGACGACGACGCGCCCGGCTTCGCGGTCGTCGTCGTGCGCAGCTGGCGCGACGATCCGTTGGCGACAATCGCCGCGGAGACGCGCGACGCCGTCGCCGGCCTGCTCGGGCCGCGTGACCTCCCAGAGCCGCCGCCCGGCGCGCAGCTCGCGGAGGTGCTCGACCACTGGAGCGGACAGGTGCGGGGCAAGCTCCTCGTCGTCTTCGACCAGTTCGAGGAGTACTTCCTCTACCACGAGCACGACCGCGGGCCCGACTCCTTCGACGCGCAGTTCCCGCGAACGGTCAACCGGCCCGACCTGCGCGCGAACTTTCTCGTCTCGATCCGCGACGACGCGCTCGCGCGGCTCGACCGTTTCAAGGGGCGGATCCCCAACCTGTTCGAGAATCGGCTGCAGATCGACCACCTGACGCTCGCCGCTGCACGAGACGCCGTGATGCTCCCGCTCGAGGAGCGCAACCGGCGCGTGCCGGCGGACGAGCAGATCGTGATCGAGGGCGAGCTCGTGGACGACGTGCTCGACCAGGTGCGTACCGGCCGGCTCGCGCTCGCCTCCGCGGGCGCAGGCGCGGTGGACGACGGCGCGGCCGCGGAGGCCCGGGTCGAGACGCCGTTCCTCCAGGTCGTGCTGACGGCACTCTGGGAGGCGGAGACGGCGAAGGGCTCACGCGTGCTCCGCGCGCAGACGCTCCGCGACCTCGGCGGCGCCGAGACGCTTGCCCGCAACCGCCTCGACGAGCGGATGGCCAGGCTCACGCCCGCCGAGCAGGACGTCGCCGCGGAGGTCTTCCACTTCCTCGTCACGCGCTCGGGCACGAAGATCGCGCACGCGGCGGCCGACCTCGCCGAGTTCGCGGAGCTTCAGCCGGCGGAGGTCGAGCCGGTGCTCGAGAAACTCTCGGCGAGCGATGCCCGCATCCTCCGGCCGGTCGCGGCCCCCGGCGGCACAGGGCCGTCGCGCTACGAGATCTTCCACGACGTCCTCGGCCCGGCGATCCTCGACTGGCGGACACGCCACATGGAGGCGCGGGGACGGGCGGAGGCGGAGGCGCGGGCGCGGCGCGAGCGGCGGAAGGCGCTGCTCTCGTACGGGATCGCCACGCTCTCGCTCCTCGTCGCCGGCGGGGTCGCCGTGCTCTCGTACTGGGCGCTGCAGCAGCGAAGCTCCGCGCGCGGGCAGCGCTACGTCGCCGATGCGCTGTCTGCGCTCGCCACCGATCCGTTCCGGAGCGTCAAGCTCGCGGAGCGGGCACTCGACACGAAGGAGACGAAAGCCGCGGAGAGCGCCTTCCGCGTCGCGGCCTCGCAGTCGCGCCTACGGCTTGCCGCGCGTCACGGGACCGCCGTCTACAGCGCCTCCTACAGCGACGACGGCAAGCTCGTCCTCAGCGTCGGCGGCAAGGGTGCCCGCGTCTGGGACGCGACGACCGGACGGACGGTCGACGTACTCCGCTACGAGGGCAAGCAAACCGAGCTCTCGACCGCCCGGTTCGAGCCGCACGGCCATCGGGTGATCACGGCAGGGTGGGACGGCACGGCGCGGCTCTGGACACCGGGCTCCGGGTCCGGGCGGATCGTGGCCCGCGGAGCCGCGCCGCTGGACGACGCCGCGCTCAGTCCCGACGGGAGGCAGGTGCTTCTGGTGGACGGCAACGGCCGACTGAAGATCGTGGAGCTGGGCCCGGTCGTCGTCGGGGAGGGTCCCACCGGCCTGCACGGGGCCCCGTCGCTGCGGCCGCCGCAGCTGCCGCGGTCCGGAGTCGACGTCGCGGTGTTCAGCCCGGACGGCAACCTGGTCATCACGGGGAACGAAGCCGGCACGCTGCAGTTCCGCGACGCGGCGACCCGTCGCGTGCTCCGCAGCGTCCGCACGGGCGGCGGCCCGATCACGCTGATCTCCTTCGACCGCAGCGGGCGCCGGCTCGTCACCGCGAGCGACGACCATGCCGTGCGCGTCTGGGAAGTCCGTACGGGCAAGCTCGTCGGCCGGCCTCTGCGCGAGAAGCTCGACGTCAACGCGGCCGCCCTCAGCCCCGACGGAACGCTGGCCGCCACGTCCTCGGGCAAGACCGTCCACATCTGGAACGTCGCCGCCGGCACCGCCGTCGGCGCCTTGCGCGGCCACAACGACTGGGTCGGCGACATCGAGTTCAGTCCCGACGGCAGCCTGATCGCCACGGCATCGAGCGACGCGACCGCGCGCGTGTGGGCGACGGCGACGCGGACGGAGCTGCTCGCGCTGCGCGGCGACCGCGGTAGCGTCGAGACCGCGCAGTTCAGCCCGGACGGCAAATCCGTCGTGACGGCGAGCATCGACGGCACCGCGCGGGTCTGGGACGTAGGGACCGGCACGCGGCTTCACGGCCGCCGGATCCACACCGACTGGGTCCTCGCCGCCGCGTTCAGCCCCGACGGCAAGCGCATCCTCACCGCCGGCGCCGACCACGAGCTGATGGTCTGGAACGCGGCGACGGGCGAGTACATCACGCGGCTCCACATCCCTCCGAAGGCGGCCGTCTCGTCGATCGCGTTCGACCCGTCGCCGAAGCGGCACCGGTTCGTGATGGCGATCGAGGACGGCACCGCGGTCATCCGCAACTCCGACACCGGCGAGCGGCTGGCCACGATCGACGAGGCGAAGCGGACGGGCTATGGAGCCAGCGACGCCTCACTCGGCGACGCGGCCTTCAGCCCAGACGGAAAGTACGTCGTGACCGCGAGCTCGGACTGGACGGCGTCGATCTGGAACGCGAAGAACGGCAAGCACGTGCGCACGCTCGTCCACACGCACTTCAACGGCGTCGGCTACAGCCATAGCGACGTCGTCGACGCCGTGGCCTACAGCCCGGACGGTCGCTTCATCGTCACGACGGGCGACGATCGACTGGCGCGAGTCTGGACGGCCGACGGGACGTACCTGCGCTCCTTCCACGCGCACCACGGCGACGTCTTCAGCGTCGCCTTCGACCCGAAGAACCCGGCACTCGTCGTGACGACGAGCGACGACGAGACGGCGCGGATCTGGAACGTCTCGAGCGGCGAGCAGCTCGCGCTGCTGGACGCGGGCGTCCCGCTCCACGACGCCGCCTTCAGTCCTGACGGACGCCTGATCGCCGCCGTGAGCAGCGACGGGCTGACGCGCGTCTGGGACTGGCGCCGCGGTGAGCTGCTCGCGGCGATGCGCATGCACGCGGACTTCGTCAACTCGGTGGCCTTCAGCCCCAACGGCAACTGGATCCTGACCGCGAGCGACGACCGGACGGCGAAGCTCTACCACTGCGACACCTGCGGGCCGCTGAAGGCGCTGCGCGCGCGGGTCCGAAGACAGGAGCAGCCCCTCGCGGTGCTCGGCAGCGGCGGCTAGAGACTCTGAGGATCGACGTCGACGACGGCGGTCAGCCCCGCGCGGCGCATCGCGGGCGCTGCGGCCGAGAGCAGCGCCGCCGCGCGTGACGCGAGCCGGCGCGGCCGGTCGGTCTTCCCGACGAGCTGCGCGCGGTGGCGGCCGCGCAAGCGCAGTAGCGGCGCGGGGCCGAGCAGGTCGTCGCCGGGGAGGCCGGCCTTCAGCTCGGCGAGCGCGCGCTCGGGGCTCTCGGCGTCGGGCCCGGCGACCACGATCCGGACGAGATGGCGGAAGGGTGGGTAGCCGAGCGCGCGGCGGCGCTCGAGCTCGCCGCGCAGGAACTCCGGCACGTCGTGCCGCGCGGCAAGCGCGACCGCGCGCGACTCCGGCTGGAAGGTCTGGACGATCACGCGGCCCGGGGCATCGCGGCCGCTTCGCCCGGCGAGCTGGGTCAGGAGCTGGAACGTCCGCTCCTCGGCGCGGAAGTCCGGGAGGCCGAGGCCGGTGTCGGCGTCGACCACCGCCGCGAGCTCGACGCCGGTGAAGTGATGGCCCTTCGCCACCATCTGCGTCCCGATCAGGACCGCGCGGTCGGCGGCGGCGAAGCGAATCAGAGCGTCCTGGAGCGCTCCGGGTCGCTCGAGCGCGTCCGTGTCGAGGCGGATCCGCTCGAGCTCGGGCACCTTCGCCGCGAGCTCCCGCTCGAGCCGCTGGGTTCCCGCGCCGATCCGGGCGAGGTCGGCCGAGCCGCACTCCGGACAGACCTCCGGCGCTGGCTCGAGGAATCCGCAGTGATGGCACCGCAGCGTCCCGTCGCCGTGGAGCGTGAGCGCGACGTCGCAGTCGGCACAGCGGCGCGAGCGTCCGCAGGCGCGGCAGTGCAGGGCGGGCGCGACACCGCGGCGGTTCAGCAGCAGGATCGCCTTGCCGCCCCGCTCGGCGAGCCCGCCGAGCTCGGCCAAGAGCGGTGCCGAGAGCGGGTAGCCCGCCTCGCGGCGCAGGTCGACGACGCGCACCGTCGGCAGGGCGACGCCGATCCTCCCGCCGAGCTCGAGACGCTCGAGCCGCTCCCAGCTCTCGGGCCGCGGCGTCGCGCTGCCGAAGACCGCGACGGCGCCCTCGAGCGCCGCGCGCTTCGCCGCGACCGTCCGGGCGTCGTAGCGCGGATCGGACTCCTGCTTGTACGACGCGTCGTGCTCCTCGTCGACGCAGATCACGCCGAGCCGCTCGACCGGTGCGAAGACGGCCGAGCGGGCGCCGACGACGATGCGGGCCTCGCCCGAGGCGATTCGCTCACGCTCGTCCCGCCGCTCCGCGTCGGTCAGCGCCGAGTGGAGGATCGCGATGCCCGCGCCGAAGCGCGCGCGGAACCGGCCGACCGTCTGCGGAGTGAGCGCGATCTCCGGGACGAGCACGATCGCGCCGAGCCCGCGCACGAGCGCCGCCGCGCAGGCACGCAGGTACACCTCGGTCTTGCCGCTGCCGGTGGCGCCGTGGAGGAGGACGTTGCCGCCGCCGGAGTCGAGCAGCTCGACGATCCGGCCGAGCGCGCGCTCCTGGGAGTCGCTGAGCGTAGCGGGCGCGGCCTCGCCGCCGAGCACGTTGCGGTCAGCCGGCGGCGCCTGTTCCTTCCGCCGCTTCGGCTTGACGGGCGCGACGAGCTGAAGCGTGCGCCCCGGCGTCGAGCCGTAGTAATCGGCGAGCCAGAGCGCGAGGTCGACGAGCGGGGCCGGCACGGCATCCGCGACACGCTCCACCGGCGCGGCCTCGATCCCTTCCGGGGGCTCGACGCCGACCTCGGTGACGACTCCGCGGTGGCGTGCGCGGCCGAACCGGACGTCGACGATCGAGCCCTTCGCCGTCTCGGCCGGCACCTCGTAGGTGAAGGGCCGCGCGAGCACGCGGGCGGTCACGAGCGGGTAGACGGAGGCGTAGCGACTCACCCGCCGAGCCTACCGGGGGGTATGGTCGGAGCTCGTGGGTCAGTTCCATTTCGATCCCGAGCGCTACCTCGCGTTGATGCACGCCGAGGTGCCGCGGTACGAGGAGTTACAGGAGGAAGCCGCGCGCGCGACCGAGGGGGTCGAGGCGCGCGCGATCCTCGAGCTCGGCGTCGGCACCGGCGAGACCGCGCGCCGCGTGCTGCCGCGGCACCCGGACGCACGTCTGGTCGGGATCGACGCAAGCGCGGAGATGCTCGCCGCGGCGGACCTGCCGGACGCCGACCTCCGCGTCGGCCGGCTCGAGGACCCCCTGCCCGAGGGCCCGTTCGACCTCGTCGTCTCGGCCCTCGCCGTGCATCACCTCGACGGCGCGGGGAAGCGCGACCTCTTTCGCCGCGTCGTCGCTGCTCTGCGGGCGGGCGGCGTCTTCGTCCTCGGCGACGTGATCGTGCCGGAGCGTCCCGAGGACGCCGTCACGCCGCTCTCGCCGGACTACGACCTCCCTGACTCCCTCGACGACCAGCTCGCGTGGCTGAGCGACGCGGGCTTCGCCGCGGAGCCGGCCTGGGTGCGCGGCGACCTGGCCGTGATCCGCGCAGTTACGCGCCGGCGGCGACGAGGATGAAGTCCGTCGCGAAGCCCAGGAAGAGCCCGAGCAAAACGCCCCAGGTGACGATCGTCTTCTGGCCGAACAAGCGGCAGACGTTCAGCAGCTCGATCACCACGTAGAGGATCGAGCCCGCCGCGAGGGCGAGGAAGAGGATCGAGACCGGGGTCGACGTCCAGGCCTGGCCGAGGATGGTGCCGAACAGGGTGGGTGTCCCCCCGATCAGGCCCATCAGGCCCAGGAATCGCCAGCTCGGCTTCTCGGTCTCGCCCGACAGCGGCGCGACGATCCCGAAGCCCTCGGTCGCGTTGTGGAGCCCGAAGCCGATGATCAGCACGATCGCGAGGCTGAGCTCGTCGCGCGCCGCCGACTGGCCGATCGCGAGGCCCTCCGAGAAGTTGTGCAGGCCGATGCCGAGCGCGATGAAGACCGCGAGCCAGTGGGCCGGCGACATGCTCCCGTAGAAGTGGTGCTCGTCTTCGAACTCGGCCGTCGACGCAGCGCCGGGCCCGAGAAACGCCCTCCGGCGCCGACGCTTCATCCACGCGTCGTAGTAGACGAGGCTGAGAAGGCCGACGGCGAATCCGGCCGCGAGGATCGCGGCCAGGAACGCGAAGCGGCCGTCGCGGCCGTCGGTCAGCGCCTGCTCGACCGGCTCGACCGCGTGCGAGAGGATGTCCCAGAGCAGGAAGATCAGGATCCCGGTCGCGGACGCGCTCAGGAACGCCTTCCCGCCGGGACCGACGCTGTGCATCCGCCCGAGCGGCAGCCCGAGGAAGATCGTGAAGCCCGCGATCGCGCCGAGCAGAATGATCTCCGTCGTGCTCATGTAAGGGTCACCTTACACATCGGGCCGGGACTATAGTGGCTGCCGGGCAGAGCCTGTGGAAGGGATGTGACGAATGGCCCAGGGCCACTCCGTCGACGAGTACCTCGAGACGATTTACTTCCTCGCGTTCCCGATCGGGGAGTACCGTCCGCTGGGCGCCGGCTCGCCCCCGCTGGCCTCGCGCGTCGCCGAGATGCTCGGGGTCTCGCGCGCCTCGGCGGGCGAGATGCTGAAGCGGCTCGAGGGCGAGGGGCTCGTCGAGCGCGGCGAGCGCAAGGAGGCGATCCTCACCGAGAGCGGCCGCGAGCGCGCCGAGCACGTCGTGCGCAGGCACCGGATCATCGAGCGGCTGCTGACCGACTTCATGGGCTACAGCGCCGCCGAGGCGCACGTCCACGCCGACGAGCTCGGAGACACGTTTTCCGACGACATGGTCGAGCGGATCGAGGAGCGGCTCGGCCATCCGGAGCGCTGTCCGCACGGCTGGCCGGTCGATCCCGACGTCGAGCAGGCGGAGAACCGGGAGCTCGAGCCCCTGTCGGCGCTCGAACCCGGGTCGCGCGCCACGATCGTCCGCCTCGCCGAGCACGACGGCGAGCTCCTGCACTGGTTCTACGACCAGGGTCTCGTCCCCGGCCGTGAGATCGAGGTGCGCGACGCGCAGCCGGCCGCCGGTCAGCTGACGGTGCGCCTGAACGGCGACGAGCGCGCGATCGGCGACAGGGCCGCCGCGGGATTGTTCGTAAGGCCGACCGCGTAGGCGGCGAAGCCGCCTGTCCGCGCCAGCGGACCAGTGGAGGGGGTTCGGGGGAACCGGGAGGTTCCCCCGGGGACTCGCGCTGCGCCTGGAAGAAAGGCGCGCCGGCCTACCTAGAGAGTCAGCCCGCGCGAGGCGAGCTCGTCGCTCGCGGCGTCCACGCGATCCTCGGCGACCTGGCCCTCGAGCCAGGCGGCGAGCTCGGCCATTCCGTCCGCGAGCTCGACCTGCGGCTCGTACGCGAGCAGCCGGCGCGCGAGCGAGATGTCGGCGAAGCAGTGGCGGATGTCTCCGGCGCGGTAGGAGCCGGTCAGCTCCGCCTCGATCGGCTTTCCGATCGTCGCCGCGAGCTGCCTGCCGAGCTCGCGGACGGTCACGCTGCGGCCGCTCCCCACGTTCAGCGCCTCTCCGGCCGCCTCGTCGCGGTCCAGCGCGAGCCGGAAGGCGCGCGCGACGTCGGCGACCGCAACGAAGTCGCGGCGCTGGAGGCCGTCCTCGTAGACGAGCGGCGGCCGGTCGTTGAGCAGGCGAGAGGCGAAGATCGCGAGCACGCCCGTGTACGGGTTCGAGAGCGCCTGGCGCGGCCCGTACGTGTTGAACAGGCGCAGCGCGACGACCGGGATCCTGTACGCCTCGCCGAAGATCAGGCACGCGCGCTCTTGCTCGTACTTCGTCAGCGCGTAGATCGAGGCGAGCGACGGCGTCTTGGTCTCGGGAGTCGGAACCGGCTCGACGGCCTCGCCGTTCGGACCGCGCGGCTCCCACTCGTCGCGCTCGAGTTGCTCGCGCGTGCGCGCGACCGCGTCGACCGGATGCGTCGCCCCCTCGCCGTAGACCGACATGCTCGATGCGACGACGAGCTTCCGCACCGGGCGCTGCCCGAGCGCGTCGAGCAGCATCGCTGTGCCGAGCGAGTTGACGCTCGTGTACTCCGCGATCTCGTACATCGACTGTCCGACCCCGACGCGCGCCGCGAGGTGGACGACCGCGTCGACACCGTCGAGCGCCCGCGCGACGGCGTCGGCGTCGCGCACGTCGCCTTCGATCAGCTCCACGTCGTCCGCGAGGTAGCCGGGCCGCACGCCGCCCGTGTGGACCTGGCGATCGAGCGAGTCGAGCGCCCGCACGCGACGGCCGGCCGCCAGCAGCTCGTCGGCCAGGTGCGAGCCGATGAAGCCCGCCCCGCCCGTGATGAGGATCGACTCTCCCAGAGGAAATCGCGGTCGTCGCGGCCGAAGTGGCCGTAGGCGGCGGTCTTGGCGTAGATCGGGCGGCGCAGGTCGAGGTCGCGCAGGATCGCGGCCGGACGCAGGTCGAAGTGCTCGTGGACGAGCTCCTCGATCCTGGCCGAAGAGAGGCCCTCGGCCTCGGTGCCGAACGTGTCGACGAGCACCGAGAGCGGGTGCGCGACGCCGATCGCGTATGCGACCTGGATCTGGCAGCGCTCGGCGAGCCCGGCGGCGACGACGTTCTTCGCCACGTAGCGCGCGGCGTACGCGGCCGAGCGGTCGACCTTCGTCGGATCCTTGCCCGAGAAGGCGCCGCCGCCGTGCGGGGCCGCGCCGCCGTACGTGTCGACGATGATCTTGCGCCCGGTGAGACCGGTGTCGCCCATCGGCCCGCCGATCACGAACTTGCCCGTCGGGTTGACGTAGACGAAGTCCTTCTCCTCGAGCCGCTTCTGGTCGTAGAGCGCATGCGGGAGGATCGGGTGGAGGACGTGCTCGACGAGGTCGGGCTTGAGCAGCGTGTCGACGTCGAGCCCGTCGCGGTGCTGGGTCGAGATCAGGACGCGCTCGATCTCGACGGGCTCCCGATGCCCGTGCTCGTCGATCTCGTAGCGGATCGTCACCTGCGTCTTCCCGTCCGGGCGCAGGTACGGCAGCACCTCGGCCCTGCGGACCTCGGCCAGCCGCTTCGCGATCTTGTGCGCGAGCATGATCGGCAGCGGCATCAGCTCGTCCGTCTCGTTGGTGGCGTAGCCGAACATCATCCCCTGGTCGCCCGCACCGACCTGGTCGAGCGGATCGTCGTCGCCGTGCTGCACCTCGTAGGAGGCGTCGACACCCTGGGCGATATCCGGCGACTGCTCGTCGATCGCGACGATCACGCCGCACGTCTCGGCGTCGAAGCCGAACTTCGCGCGGGTGTAGCCGATCTCCGCGATCTTCTCGCGAACGAGCCGCGGAATGTCGATGTAGTGCTCGGTCGTGATCTCCCCCGCGACGACCACGAGCCCGGTCGTGATCAGCGTCTCGCAGGCGACCCGGCTGTCGGGGTCGCGCTCGAGCGCGGCGTCGAGGATCACGTCGGAGACCTGGTCGGCGACCTTGTCCGGGTGACCCTCCGTGACGGACTCCGACGTGAACTGGAACGAGTGTGCGCCCATATCGCGGCCGAAGGCTACCGGACGCCGTTACTTCACTTCGAGGAAGAGCGAGAGGCTGGTCAGGTTCTCGCCGCTTCCCACCCAGAGCACGAACGTGCGCAGCGGCCGCAGATTGGCCGAGACGTCGGGGGGCACAGTCGAGCCGCCGAGCTGGGCGAGGCTCTCGACGAGCGGGATCGAGTCCTTCAGGTTCACGTAGAAGAAGCCGTTCGTCTCGCCGGGCATGCCCGACGCGCTCACGGCCTCCTTGAACGTCGGGTCGGCCGACAGCTTCGCCCCGCTTCCCAGCAGGTCCTGGAAGGCCTGCTGCTGGTCGGTGATCACGAGCTTGTCGCCCTCGGCCCCGTAGTAGATCGAGAAGCGACCGAGGTTGATCTCCTTCGCGTGGACCGTGCCGATCGCGATCGGGCGCGGCTTGATCGGGGCGCCGGCCATCGCTGCGAGGCGCGCGACGAGCTTGTCGATCGCCGCGATGCCCTGCTGCGGCGAGTCGGGCTCGGCGAGGATCGTGATCTCCGGGATGGGCGAGCCCGTGCGGACGTACAGCGCGTTCTCGTGCCTGAAGAGCGCGCCGAGCCGCTCGAGCAGCGACACGAGCTGCTTCACGCCCGGAACGGCCGCGCCGGCGCCGCCGTTGACGCCTTGCTCGAGCTGCGTGCGGAGGGCCTG
>WNGD01001484.1_pt1 | contig 25378 bp, 21 predicted proteins | sample 5400671 | NCBI WGS metagenome assembly WNGD01 (sample SAMN13153369, study PRJNA577476) | soil metagenome | isolation source: 40 cm soil or saprolite under grassland replicate 2 | place: USA:California | collected 2016-06-15
AATTCTATGCTCATGATATCGGTGTAGGATACTCACAGCTTCTAGAACAGGCTCAGATCATTCTCTTGCTCATCAGTCCAGATTTTTTGGCCTCTGATGATCTCTACGAGGAGCAATTAAAGCCAGCGCTCAAGATGCAGGAAGAAGGTAAAGCGCGCATCATCCCCATTCTTCTGCGACGGACTGACCTGGAAGGGACGCTGCTGGAGAAAGTTGTTGTGATACCCCGGAACCACATACCGGTTGCGGAATGGCGCAGTAAGGATGCCGCTTTTGCAGAGATTACTGGGGAGATTCGTGCTGTCGTCAAGCAAATCAGCTAAAAGAAGGCATAGTCGCTTCACCTACGCAGCGGTACGCAATCGGCGATCCAGATACCACCCAAGTCCAGCAGTGACGATGGTAGCTCCCGCTCCCATGAGGTTAGATGGTACCCCTACGATCCGCACAAGCCGATGCCCTGGGTCCTCGACGGCAGTGCCTGGGACGAATGGAGCAAGAAAGAAAGGACCCCAATAGGCTATGGGGATCGCTGCAGCAACAGTCACGGCGGCGTCCTGGTCTGGCGAGCGTCGCCAGAGCAACCAGAGTGCGACGGATGAGAGCATCGTCGTCATCCCCACAGAGACAGCGCCGTGAAAGCGGGCATGGGGAGACCACTGAGGACTGAAGAGGTGCGAGTCGTTCCAGTCAGCTAGAAAAGGTACCACTGCTGTGAGGATGGCTGCAAGGGAGATGAGCATCTTTCCAATGTTCCGGCGCATAACTTTCTTCCTCCTCTGTGATTATACGTGAGTCATTCTCAGGTCTTGGGCCATAAGCAGTATGAATCTTCTCTTCGTTCACTGCTGTTAGTCTACCATTTTTCTCTTTCTGGACGCAACCTGGTATCAATCACGAAACAGGGCACAGGTTGGATAACACATCTACGAGAGCATCCTCGAATGTGTGTATAATATTACTTACACAATAGTAACTGACAGTGCAGAGTCTCCGTAGAGGCAGGGCTTGCCCCTGCCGAGTCGCCCACGACGAAGAGTGCCTGGCGTACGAACAGCGCTGGTGAGCCACTCGGCACACGCAAGGCATGCCTCTACGGGTGAGTAAGGAGATCGCGAATGCGTACACGTGCTGCTGTGCTCTATGAAAGGGAAAAGCCCGAACCGTATGCCGAGTCATTGCCTCTGGTAATCGAAGAGGTTGAGTTGGAGGCACCAGGGGCAGGAGAAGTGCTGGTAGAGATTGTGGGTGTGGGCCTCTGCCACTCGGATCTTTCGGCACTAAATGGAGCACTGCCACGACCATTGCCTATGATCCTGGGGCATGAAGCGAGCGGGATTGTGCGCGAAGTGGGGGCAGGTGTGAAAGATGTGCAGGTGGATGATCATGTAGTGTTTTCGTTCGTGCCTATCTGCGGACATTGTCAATACTGTGCGATTGGCAAACCCGCTCTCTGCGAGCGTGGTGCGAAAACGAATCTGGGCGGTACATTGCTGGATGGGGCGGTGCGTTTTCACACGGCGGATGGTCGGCCAGTTATGCATTATCTAGGCGTGTCGGCCTTTTCGCAGTATACGGTAGCGGCACAGGAATCACTGATCAAGATCGAGAAGGATGTACCGCTGGACAAGGCTGCTCTCTTCGGGTGTGCAGTCCTGACAGGAGTTGGGGCGGTAATGAATACGGCAAAGGTGTCACCAGGGGAAGCAGTCGTTATTTTCGGGCTGGGCGGCGTAGGTTTGAGCGCGGTGATGGGAGCGAAACTGGCGGGAGCATGGCCGATCATAGCGATCGATGTCATTCCGAACAAGCTCACACTGGCAAAACAGCTAGGAGCCGATTTCACGGTCAATGCGAACGAGGGCAATCCCGTTTCGGCGGTGCGTGACCTGACGAGAGGAGGCACTGATTATGCATTTGAGGCTGTGGGAAATGCGAAGGTGCTGGCTCAAGCCTTTGGTTCCACCAGGACGGGAGGCAAAACCGTGAGCATTGGACTGCCACATGCGAGTCAGCAACTTTCGCTTCCGATCATAGCTCTGGTGGGTCTGGAGAAAACGCTGATGGGCTCCTTTATGGGGTCAGCCGTCCCACGGCGCGATATACCGCGCCTGATCAATCTCTACCAGGCAGGGAAGTTGCCGCTAGACAGGCTGCTCAGTCCTTCTATTGCGCTAGAGGAGATTAATCAGGGGTTTGACCTGCTGGCACAGGGGAATGCAGTGCGACAACTGCTACGTTTCGGTTCGTAAAGGTTATTTTTCAGAGAGGAAGAGATAATCCAATGGCAAAGACATTCCGTGCTTTTGTTGTCAATAAAACTGAAGAGCACTTTAGCGCCGACTTCAAGGAATTGACCGATAATGAGTTACCAGCCGGTGAGGTTCTGATCAGGGTCGCCTACTCCGACGTTAACTATAAGGATGGTCTGGCCTCGATACCAGAGGGTAAGATTGTGCGTAACTATCCGTTCGTGCCCGGTGTTGATCTGTCAGGCGTAGTGGTGGAGTCCAGCGATCCACGCTTTAAAGAGGGTGACGCGGTGCTTGCGACAAGCTACGATCTAGGCGTCTCGCATTACGGTGGCTATAGCGAATATGCGCGCGTCAAGGCAGAGTGGGTGGTGCCTCTGCTTGAAGGATTGAGCCTTAAAGAAGCGATGGCGCTGGGTACGGCTGGTTTTACCGCAGCCTTAGCCATCTACCAGCTAGAGAAAAATGGTCTCAAGCCGCAGAACGGTCCTGTTCTGGTCACAGGGGCGACCGGAGGTGTAGGCAGTATTGGCATCAATATCCTTCATAAGCTGGGATATACCGTTGCAGCCAGCACGGGCAAAACGTCGGAGCAGGCTTACCTCAAAGAACTGGGAGCCAGCGAGTTTCTGAGTCGTGAGGAGACTTCAGCCGAGAGTAAGCGCCCAATGGATAAAGAGCGTTGGGCAGGAAGCCTGGACTCGGTCGGTGGTTCTACCCTGGCCTATCTTATCCGCACTACCGCATACAATGGCTCTATCGCAGCATATGGGAACACCGGAGGCGTAAACTTTTCGAGCACCGTCTTCCCATTCATTCTGCGTGGCATCAATCTGTTAGGCATCGACTCGGTACATTGTCCTACAGAACTACGCCACCATCTCTGGCAGCGATTGGCGAGCGATTACAAACCCGACCGTCTGCTTGACCTTATCAGCAGTGAGGTTCCCTTCGAGGATCTGCCCCAGGTACTGGCCACGATCCTCAAAGGTGGGGTCAGGGGTCGTACTGTGGTCCGTATAGGGCGCTAAACAATGTGACTCTTCAGCTCATCTTTCTCTGACTTCTCAGCGCCTGCGCCACCTCACACAAAACCAGGCGAGCCGCGCAGCGGTGAGGAAACATTACGGCTATTCAAAACTTTCCGTAGAGGCAGGCCTTGCGTCTGCCTTGTGAGCGAACCGAGGACATGGCGAGCCACAAGGCAGACGCAAGGCCTGCCTCTACGGGTCAAGGCGGGCGACTTTTGAATCGCCCTGAGGAAACATATAGAACTATAGCAAATTCGGAGACGATATGGTACAGTAATATAGACTACAAGAATGCATAAACATTTCCAGGTATGCGGTCGACTATTTATGTGGTTTCATCGTGAGGAGGGTAGTAAGAGCAATGCGTTACATAACAGACTGGCCGCGATTACTGCTTACTTTACCTTATCCTCTACGACTTGGTGGCACCATCTTATGCGCATTGCTTGGCCTGCTCGCCTATATAGCAACCTTTCCGCTCACCCATAACGGCACTCTCTTAACCATTTCAGTGGGAATATGCGCATGGATGTTCGGGAAACGAGGGCTTTTCCTCTACCTCGTTATAGGCGTTTTTGTCCTGATCACGTATCATACTATACGCCTGGGGAGCTGGTTATGGCCTTATGTATTTGCGCTATCCTTCAGCGGAGGCTTTCTATTCTTAGTGATTGAGGGGCTCATTGTTATCACTTTGCGCAATTTGTTAGACACAGCGGATAATGCGCGCCAACAAGCGCAGGAGGCAGAGAGGCATACAGCTACCGCCTACGAGCAGCAGTACCGGTCAAACCAGATCAAAGATCAGTTTCTCCTCAATATGAATCACGAGTTGCGTACGCCCCTGACAGAGCTACATGGGTATCTTGAATTATTGCACGAACGGATTGACCTGCTTGACCCCTCTACGCGAGCACGCTTCGTCGATCATGCACTCCACGCCAGCACGGATCTGCAACAACTGGTCAATAATGTGCTAGATGCTTTGCATATGAAAGAACAAAGCAAGACATTTCCTGTTGAGGAGCTAGCGGTTGCATCCCTGATTGATAGTATCATAAAAAGCTTCGATACAGCTATGTGCGAGCGCTACACAATCCTTCTGCATATACCTGAAGACCTTATAATAGTAGCTAACGCACAGGCCGTGCGACAGGTTATGCGCAATTTACTTTTGAATGCTTTCAAATATGTTCCACAGCAGACATCTATCGTCATCAGCGCCGCGCTAGATAAAACTTCCGAGCAAGATACAGAGTGCAAGGGTGTACGTATCAGCGTACAGGATGAAGGTCCTGGTATACCAGCGGAGGAAATTCCGCTCCTCTTCGGACAGTTTGTGCGCCTCAAACGTGATGTCTCAGGATCTATACGGGGGACGGGCCTGGGTCTGTATATCAGCAAACAACTAGTAGAAGCGATGGGAGGACGCATCTGGGTAGAGAGTGATGGCATACCTGGACATGGCAGCCGTTTTTGTTTCGTGCTTCCTCATGCTTCTCAGCGAGTAACAACTTGAACATTCCTTTGAGTCGCAAACGTATATAGATTATAATATTTCAGTTGTGATATTTCGTGCATTCGATAGAGAGACGGAGGAGCCCGGCATGCATTTAAGAGCAGCGGCTATTCAACTGAATTCGCAAGATCACCCGGATGAGAATATAGCAACCGTAGCGCAATGGCTGGACCGTGCCGGAGACGAGAGAGCGGAGTTTGCGGTCCTCCCTGAATTGTGGACCTACCGGGGACCTTATAAGGGATACGACAAGGCAGCACAGACACTCTCTGGTGCGGCCATTACGATGCTGCGAGAGAAAGCACGCAAGCACAATATGATGATTAATGGTGGCAGTATCATTGAACGTCATCCTCAGTTGGAAGGCAAATCCTACAACACTTCTGTGCTTATCAATCGCGATGGGGAAATTGTCGCAGTCTATCGCAAGATACACCTCTTTGATGTAGATCTCGCGAATGGCGAAAAACACCACGAGTCTGAGCGTATTGTGCCAGGCGAGCAGATCGTCACGGCAGAGATAGACGGTATCACATTTGGCATGGCAGTCTGCTATGATCTGCGCTTCCCCGAACTCTTTCGTACGCTGAAATTACAGGGTGCACAGATCTTGCTCTTGCCAGCAGCTTTCACGCTGCACACGGGGCGTGATCACTGGGAGATACTGGTGCGAGCGCGGGCAATCGAAAATCAATGTTATGTCGTTGCAGCCGCGCAGGTCGGAACATATCCACCGGGGCAGCAGAGCTTTGGGCGCTCTATGATCGTTGATCCGTGGGGACTCGTACTGGCACAGGCTCAGGACAGGCCAGGAGTCATCGTGGCGGATATCGATCTCGAGCAGATCGAGCGTGTACAGCGACAGATTCCCTGTATGGAACACAGGGTATCACAGCTCTACCAACTGTGATCGATATGTTACTTCTTTGCTTGACACACTCGCGTCTATATGTTTAGCTTCTAGAAGAAGAAACTTTTGTATTCTGGAGACAGAGAAACACGCAATGCAGCAATAAAATTGAAGACGGGAATCCACTTCTCATCTTCTTGCATACAAAGGAGTATGCAAAAGGAGTATGCAAGATGATCGCAAGCGACATCATGACGCGTAGAGTCTGTACGACCCGTCCTGAGACGAGCGTACAGGAGGTAGCACAACTGCTTTCACGCCAGCGTATCAGCGGTGCGCCAGTTGTTGATGCCAATGACCGGATCATCGGTATAGTTACTCAGGCCGATCTTATCAGCAAAGTTGATCGCGAAGGATTGCGCGTGGCCGATATTATGTGCCGCGAGCTGATTGTGGTTGACGAAGAGACGCCGGTGGGCGATATTGCCAGTCTACTCACCGAACGCAAAATTAAGCGCGTCCCCGTTGTGCGTAATGGTAAAATTTTGGGTATTGTGAGCCGTGCCGATATCGTGCACGCCGTCGCGGAAGGACATGTAATCATCCGTCAGTGGTAAGTCTTTCTCGGATAAGCGCATGTTTGTAGGAAGAGCACCAGAGACATTTTATGTGTCTCTGGTATTTTCTTCTACGCTATTTTATACTTCCACCTCGTCGCGTTGGCGTGCACGGAGCAGATGATAGGCCAGTAACAATTGGGTCAAGGCCAGGGGATGGCTATGCCGGGCTTTGGTATCGGAATACTGGCCCAGTACGGTGGGCGAGGAGACACCACAGGCATCCAGATGATCAATAATACCGCGTTCCAGGGCACGAGCGGGCTTGTCAGAGATAGAGCCATCGATCTCCAGATATTCGACGGCCCGCCCACTCTCACGTCCCAGAGTTGAGCGTACACAGCCAGAGTGGTCCTCTTCGATAATCTGGCTGAGGTCGGGATGTGGCAGTGTTCCGCGCAGTGTAAGGCGAACATTCAGATGCGCATCATCCTTGTGCCTGGCCGATTCGCTGGGATAAAAGGAGACGACCACATCAGCATGCTCGCGCTGTGAGCGAATATATGTGGCCGAATCCGACTCGCGGATAGCCAGTTCGCGCAAGACCTCTTCCTCTTTATAACCACGCTGAGACATGTCACGACGCACTTTCCAACGGCGGCGCAGTTCTTCGGGTGGATCAAGATAGACCCGCACGCTATACGCGCTGCGCATCTCTTGCCAGTAAAAGCCAAGCAGGCCCTCTACGATCAGGAAGGGATGTGGAACAATGTACTGCGGAGGACCAAAATCGCCAAGCTTGTGGTCATAGTGAGGTTTCAAGATAGGTTCACCCGCACGTAACAACTGCAAATGCTGAGCCATAATGTCAAGATAGTTGCATTCAGGATTCAACGGCGTGATGCCTAACTCTTTGCGTTGTTGACGATTATAGCGATGATAATCATCGGTGCAGAGAATAGCCACGCGCTTGTCCCCTAAAATCTGCGCAATACCGCGGCTCAGCGTCGTCTTTCCTGCAGCACTATCGCCTACTATTCCCAAAATGATAGGACGTGGAATCGCTCCAAATGGTATAGCCATGTTATTCTTCAAACTCCCTGCGCCACGCGTCCTGGATGGGATCTATGGCAGCTTTTACTAGTTGCCTGCATACCACGTAATCTGCGGTGGAGATAGTCATATCGGGCTACGCACGAGGATCTATCCCAGGCCCCATTGTCTACATCGAATGCATCATTGACCTACGATGAACAAAAGTGGGTAACAGGAAGCTTACGCTCACCATGAACGCAAGTTTCCAGAAAAATCTCAGGGCAACGCTTCGGATATGGTCATGAGATTTCTCCATGTTATAATAGTAATAGATATAATGTAGAATAACAATCACAATTGACTATGCTGATTATAAGCGGGAGTTTATGAGTGGGCTGGTCACGGCTAGACAGTATTACATTGCGCCAGTTACGAGCTTTTTGTACGGTTGTGCGTCTGCTGAGTTATACACGTGCAGCAGAGGAACTCGGTTGTCAGCAGCCGACAGTCTCGGCGCTGGTGGCAGAGCTGGAACGTGCCACGCAACTGACTTTGCTGGAGCAATGGGGGAAGCAACTCTCGTTGACTGATGAGGGGCGCGAACTTTATGCTCACGCGCAACAGGTAATTGTAACTGCGGATGAGACAAAGCAGGCAATGGAAGAGCTACGAGGCATCGCGCTGGCTGAACGCCAGCCACTACGCATTGCCGCGGATACAACAGTGGGCACCTATGTTCTTCCGCATTTGCTCAGCGCCTTTCACAAACAGGAACCGGGCATTGCCTTGAACCTGCGTGTCGCCAATCGCGCTGGCGTGCGCGCTTCTTTATTTGGGGGTGAAGTTGATCTGGTAATCGCAGGTCGTCCCCCGGTCGTCGATGGATTACTCGCCGATCCATTTCTGGAAAATCCATTGGTGGTAGTTGCTGATCCAGAGCACGAGTTGTGCGGGAAGGCACGGATACCGCTGGCGCGCCTCTCCGACGAAATCTTTCTGCTACGCGAAGTGGGTTCAGGTACACGAGCGGCGGTTGAAGATTTATTTGAGGTCGCGGGATTGCCGCTTAAAGTCGGTATGACGCTGGGCCATATCGAGGCTATCAAGCAAGCCGTAGCAGCAGGATTGGGTGTGAGTGTCTTCTCAGAAGTGGCTATCCAGCGTGAGATACGGAGTGGCAGGCTGGTCGTCCTGGATGTGGAGCAATTTCCTATTCAACGGCGCTGGTATATTGCGCGGCTGGCACAGCGTCCGTTGCTCTCCAGTGTCGCAACGTTTCTCGCATTTTTGCGTGACTATAAGACGAAGCGTTTCTCTCGCTGAGATCGGTACAGGCAAGCTATGCCTCTACGGAGTTGAAGTTTTATTTTGGAGCAGGAATTGGCGTAGAGCGGTTGCGGCAAGAGAGAGGCGTCTGCCCTTTAAGTGCACAACGTACCATTGACGATGGAGGGGAAAGCCCTCTACGTCCAGGATCGCCAGTTCGCGGTTGGCTATTTCAAAGGCGACGGACTCGTAGGAGAGGATCGCAATACCAAGGCCAGCTACCACGCCCTCTTTGATCGCTTCGATGCTGCCAAATTCCAGGTTCGTGCGCAGGTGAACGTCCGCCCTGGCAAAGAGTTGCTCTGTCTCCAGGCGGATATCCGCGCCGTGCTCGCGCAACAGGAATGTTTCCTGCTGCAGGTCATGTAATGTCAACTGCTTACCTTCTACAAGTTCATGGGAATACGGAGCTACGATGACCAGTTCGTAGGGCTGTAAGAACTCAAGAGTAAAACGTTCCTTTTGTTCCACAAAATTTATCACAGCCAGGTCTAGCTGACGTGCAAGTAGATGCTCTTCGATGGTGCGCCGATTGACCACAGTCAGGGTGACATGGAGGTGCGGATAGTGCGCATGAAATTCTCCAAGCAGAGCTGGTACGACGTAGGTGCCAGCGCTCGTACTGGCACCGATCACCACGCCGCCCCGTTTCAGGGCATGGATCTCCTCTACGACAGGCACGGTCTGAGCCATCAAGGAGAGCAGATGTTCAGCATGCACCAGCAGAATCTCCCCGGAATGAGTCAGGATTATTCCCCTGCCCTTACGCTCAAACAGACGCAAACCTAGCAATTGTTCGAGCGACTTGATCTGTTGCGAGACGGCAGGTTGCGAGAGATACAAGATTTCAGCAGCCTTCGTGTAGCTAAGGTGCGTGGCGACGGTGCGAAATAAATTGAGCTGGTGCATGCTTAAATCGGACTGAATTCTGCTTAACGTGGCTACAACCTGTTCGGTCTCAGACATTTTTTACCTCCTGATCCATACTGTTTACATAATTATATTATAACGTCTAAACTATGGACTGGATAGCAAACCGCTACTACAACTAATACGTTTTCCATGATACATTCTTTCATAGGGACACGATTTATTGCATAAGGTTGGGGCCACCTTGAAGCCGGAAGCGATGAAGCGATACAGGGCGATGAATCGCCGGACGCGATAAATCGGGTCCCTACGAAAGAATTGCGTTGTTTTCCGAAAGAGTCGCGTTGTTTTCCAACCGAATTGCATTGTTTTCCGAAAGAATCGCGTTGTTTTCCAATCGAATTGCGTTGTTTTCTGAAAGAATTGCGATTGTTTTCCAACCGAATTGCATTGTTTTCCACCAGTCGCGAGGAGATACCATTATGACGATAGACGCCACGCCTGAGCAAAAGAGTCGCTGGTCATCCGGGGTCATCCCTTATGCTCAGATGGGCTACTGGCAGCCCGATTATGAACCGAAAGATACCGATATTCTATGCGCATTTCGTCTTGTTCCTCAAGAGGGAGTTGATCCCATTGAAGCAGCCGCAGCGGTTGCGGGCGAATCTTCTACGGCAACCTGGACAGTGGTCTGGACAGATCGCCTGACTGCGTACGAGAATTACCAGGCCAAGGCTTACCAGGTGACGCCGGTTCCTGGTACGGATCAGTACATTGCTTATATTGCCTACGATCTGGATCTGTTTGAAGAAGGCTCGATCGCGAACCTGACCTCCAGCATTATCGGCAACGTCTTTGGCTTCAAGGCGCTCAAGAGTCTGCGCCTGGAAGATATGCGTATTCCTCCACATTATGTCAAGACATTCCAGGGACCGGCGCATGGTATCGTGATGGAGCGTGAATACCTGGACAAATATGGACGTCCCTTGCTCGGTGCGACCACCAAGCCGAAGCTCGGTCTCTCCGCACGCAACTATGGTCGTGTGGTGTATGAGGCGCTGCGCGGCGGGCTGGATTTCGTGAAGGATGACGAAAATATTAATTCACAGCCTTTTATGCGCTGGCGTGATCGCTTCCTCTATTGTATGGAAGCTGTCAACAAGGCAAGCTCCGAGACGGGCGAGATCAAGGGACATTATCTTAATGTGACTGCGGCGACGATGGAAGATATGTACGAGCGGGCCGAATTTGCGAAGGAACTGGGCAGCGTCGTCGTTATGATCGACCTGACCATCGGCTACACGGCAATTCAGTCGATGGCGAAGTGGGCACGCAAAAACGGCGTCATCCTGCACCTGCACCGGGCGGGACATAGTACCTACACACGGCAGAAGACACACGGCGTTTCTTTCCGCGTAATTGCCAAGTGGATGCGCCTGGCTGGTGTCGATCATATTCATGCCGGAACCGTTGTCGGTAAGCTGGAGGGCGATCCTATGATCGTGCGCGGCTACTATCAGACATTACGCGGCATAAAGTACGCTGCTGATCCTGCATTGGGTCTCTTCTTTGAGCAAGATTGGGCCTCGCAGCCTGCTGTAATGCCGGTAGCCTCGGGTGGTATCCACGCGGGACAGATGCATCAGTTACTGCACTATCTGGGAGAGGATGTGGTATTGCAGTTTGGTGGCGGCACAATTGGTCATCCGCAGGGAATCGCGGCTGGCGCAACGGCGAATCGTGTGGCAGTGGAAGCGATGATCCAGGCACGTAACGAGGGACGCGATTACCTGAATGAAGGGCCGGAGATCCTGGAGAAGGCTGCAAAGTGGTGCGAACCATTGCGCGTTGCGCTCGAATTATGGAAGGACGTAAGTTTTAACTACGCGTCGACCGATACGCCTGACGCCACACCGACCCCGAGTTATTAGTGCCACGAAGAGGAGTTAAGATCATGGCATTTCGCTTGACACAAGGTACATTTTCCTTCCTGCCGGATCTAACGGATGATGAGATTCGCTTGCAGGTACAATACTGCCTGGAAAACAACTGGCCCATTAATGTAGAGTTCACCGACGATCCACATCCACGCAACAGTTACTGGGAGATGTGGGGACTGCCAATGTTCGATATAAAGGACGCGGCAGCGATCCTGTATGAGATCAACGAGTGCCGTAAAGCCTATCCACACCATTATATTCGTGTGGGTGCCTATGATCGTAGCAAGGGACGGCAGACCATCGCGCTCTCGTTCATCGTCAACCGACCACAAAACGATCCGGGCTTCAGCCTGGTGCGGCAAGACGTTCATGATCGCGTCATGCACTACACCTTGCACAGTTATGCTACCGACAGGCCCAAAGGTGAGCGCTTTACCGACTGAGCGATTTTCCCCGTAGGGATGGAAGTCAACCCCATCCCCACAGGAAATGGAGGAGATTATGAGTACGCAGCCACCTACGCGCACCGGGGAGGCAGAGCTAGCTCTGCCCGATGAGCAGAGTGCAGATATAGCAACCATCCTACAAGAATCGCAGATCATGGAGGTGCTACAAAAGCTCGACGAGGAACTGGTAGGGCTCAAGTCGGTGAAAACGCGCATACGCGAGATAGCCGCCTTGCTACTGGTTGATCGGATGCGACGCAACTTCGGGCTGACGGCACGCCCACCTTCGCTGCATATGTCCTTTACCGGACCTCCTGGAACGGGCAAGACAACCGTGGCGCTGCGTATGGCCACGGTCCTGCACAGGTTGAATTATGTGCGCAAGGGGCACCTTGTGGCTGTAACACGCGATGACCTGGTGGGTCAATATATCGGGCACACGGCACCGAAGACTAAAGAAGTGCTCAAGCGTGCAATGGGCGGCGTGCTCTTTATCGACGAAGCATATTATCTGTATCGACAGGAAAACGAGCGCGATTACGGGCAGGAAGCCATCGAGATTCTATTGCAGATAATGGAAAACCAGCGCGACGACCTGGTTGTCATTCTCGCAGGTTATAAAGATCGCATGGAGACCTTTTTCCAGTCTAATCCTGGTGTCAGTTCGCGTATCGCTCATCACCTGGATTTTCCCGATTACACACGCGAAGAACTGTTGACGATTGCACAATTGATGCTGGCGGAGCAGATGTATCGTTTCAGTCCCGATGCGCTCAAGACATTTGATGCTTACCTCGAAAAACGCATACACATGCCGCGCTTCTCCAATGCCCGTAGCGTGCGTAATGCGCTGGACCGAGCGCGATTGCGACAGGCCAATCGCCTGCTAGCAAAGGGCGGGAGAATCTCGAAGATTGATTTGATGACGCTTGAGGCCGAAGATATCCTTGCAAGTCGAGTCTTCTCAGAAGACACGTCTAATGATACGACTGAAAATGGGAAGCACCAGGATACGCCACCGCTCGTGTAATCCATCATCCCCCCAAAATCTGTTGTCAAACCGCTCCTTTTTAGAAAAAAGGAGCAGTTTTGCATCTTATCTATTAGATGACACACACCCTGAATCAGGTTCCAGGGCGATTGAAAAGTCGCGCGTGGACCCGTAGAGGCATGCCTTGCGTGTGCCGGGTGGCCGGTGAGCCATCTCGTTGAGCAGAAGGCCAGTCCACCCCCACCACCCGGCACACGCAAGGCATGCCTCTACGGGGACGTTTGAATCACCCTGAATCAGGTTCTGCCAGTCATTGACAGTATGCATCTATGCTTGATATACTGTTAACCCATGTATATTCAATTATGCAAACATTCACCAGTTTCTTGAAGGGCCTGCCACAAATGGAACGCAACAACCAACATATCGACAAACAAATTGGCAACTACCGCATTACTGCTCCACTTGACGCAGGTGCATTCGGAAGCGTCTATAAAGGTGTGCACATCTATCTTTCAAATCGCACAGTCGCCATTAAGCTGATGCACCATACGCACCTTGGCGAGGAGCATGAGCGCAAGAGCTTTATGCAGGAAGCGCAGTTCTTAGAGATGCTCAAGCATCCGCATATTCTGCCAATTTATGATGTAGGTATCTATGAAGGCACGCCTTACATTATTGCAGAGCTTGCGCCCAATGGTTCGTTGCGCAACCTCATGAAGTCTTACAGACCAGACTTAATGCCACAGGAAGAGGTACTGACGATTCTTTCACAGGTCGGGCAGGCGCTTGATTATGTCCATAAACAGAATATTGTACACCGGGATTTGAAGCCTGAAAACATTCTATTCGATGCCCATCGGGATGCATTGATCGCAGATTTCGGCATCGCGGTTTTTCTAGAGACTACCAAAACCAAATACGTTGATGTGATCGGATCACCGCTTTACATGGCTCCGGAACAATTTGAGGGTTTTGCAAGCAGGAGAAGTGATCAGTATGCACTGGCTTGCATTGGCTATGAGATGCTGACGGGGCGTCCCCCCATTACAGGGCAGCACGCGGTTATTATCGGCATGAAGCACCAGAAAGAAGCGCCAGTTCCTCCAACACAGCTTAATTCTGCTATCCCGGCGCATGTTGAAAAGGCGTTAATGAGGGCATTGGAGAAGAAGCGCGAGGACCGTTATACTGATATGGGTGCTTTCCTCGCAGCGTTGCTCGACCTGCCGCTTCCGGAAATCAGTACAACACCGTTATCTGCTGAGAATAGTGTTGTATTGAGCGCATTCACACCCAATGTAAACGTCGTAAACAGGACGAAAGAAGAATGGCTGGACGAGGGGAATCGCCTTTACAATAGTGGCAATTTCCAGGAAGCTCTCGTGGCCTTTGAGAATGCTATTCAGATCGATCCAACGTTTGCCGACGGCTACGAGGGCAAGACAAGTGCGCTCTGTGCGCTTGGACGCTACCAGGAAGCGCTCACTTCAGTTGAAACGGCACTGCATCTCGATCCAAACTATGCAGCATCCTATAATGATAAAGGCAATATTCTCTACGAGTTCAAATGGTACGAAGATGCGCTAGGCTATTATGAACGCGCGCTCAGGCTGGAATCCGACAATATCGATGCCTATCTGGGCCGTGCCAGCACACTCTGCTCGCTAGCTCGCTATCAGGAGGCATTAGCGAGCTATGAAAGAGCAATCGAGCTTGATGTTAACTGCGCCGTGGCCTATGACGGCAAAGCGTGGACGTTACGACAGTTGAAGCGCTACCCGGAAGCCCTGGCGTTTTCTGAAAAAGCTATCCAGTTTGAGCCTGAAAACGCCACATTTGTTATGGGCAAAGGGCGAGCGTTGTTCCGTCTCGCACGATACGAAGAGTCCCTGGCATGGTTTGATAAAGCGCTCCAGCTCGATCCCAAACTCGCACAGATCTACGATTATAAGGCCGACACGCTCTACCATATGGGCAGGCTTAATGATGCACTTGCCAGCTACGAAAAGGCTTCCAATCTGGACCCACAGCTCGCTTCTTCCTACGAAGGCAAGGGCAATATACTCTTCAATTTCGGACGCTACCCGGAGGCGCTGACAGCATATGATCAGGCTATCAAACTTGAGCCAGATAACGGGTCTTTTATACAAAAGCGTGGCGATGTTTTGAAGATCCTGGGCAGGCCTGAAGAGGCTCAGCAGGCTTATGATAAAGCCCGACAGCTAGGACACAAAGCATAATTTGACCTCATGCTGCCTTTTTAGCACTTTTTCTGACGATCATAAGTACAGAAAACAGGGATCATATGAGAAAAAATATCCGTCTGAAAAGACCGCAAACGCGTGGAAAAATATTCTTTGCCGGAGCGCTTGTAACACTGGCATTCCTGGGCGGCACAGGTTCTTACAAAATATGGCAGAAGAAAGAGATAGAGCGTCTGCAAGCTGAGAGTACAGTAATTGAGACGGCCCTGGGCCCGGTCGAATACCGTATGACAGGCAAGGGACCAACAATATTGATTGCTCATGGCTCACCTGGTGGCTACGACCTGGGAGCAGCTTTTGCGCGCATGATTAATAGCCAGCAGTACACGTTTATAGCGCTTTCGCGTCCAGGCTACCTGCGTACCCCGCTCACGTCTGGTGCCTCTCCTGAAGAGCAGGCAGATCTCTACGCTGCCCTACTCGATACACTGTGTATCCAGCAAGCAAGTATTATTGGTATCTCAGGCGGAAGTCCCTCGGCTATTCAGTTTGCAGTACGGCATGCGGATAGATGTCGGAGTCTGGCAATAGTCAGTGGGGTGGCACAGCGTTATTCTGAAGAGGAACTCAAGCAGACGTTACCGGTCGGGAGACGGCTCTTCAGGCAGTTCTACGAGCGCCTGACGCTATTTGATCCCTTTCTCTACCTTCTTCTTCCCTTTGCACGACTGGTTCCAGATGGGTTCACATTGGCGGACCTGTTGCGCTCTGTCATGTTGTATCATCTGCGCAAAACAGGTTATGAGAACGATATGGCTCACTTTGCAGCTATAGAGAGCTATCCATTAGAGAACATCATAGTTCCGACATTTATAGTACACGGTACGAAGGATGACGAGGTGCCGTTTGAGCATGCAAAGTTACTTGCAAGATCGGTCCCCGGAGCACAATTGTTGGCGATTGAGGGTGGCAATCACATGGTGTTTTATACAAAGGCAGGAATGATTATGCCCATACTGCGCGATTTCCTTGCAGCATAACCATTCCCTTGTCAAGGTTGTAATGGCCGTTCCTCATTCTAGAGATCATTGGAGGACATATCACATGCCTGCGGATCACCCCAACATTCTTTACATTCACTCGCACGATACAGGCCGTTACGTTCAACCGTATGGACATGCCATCTCAACGCCCGCTATCCAGCTTTTAGCAGAACAGGGAGTAGTATTTCGCAAGGCTTTCTGCGCAGCCCCGACCTGTTCGCCCAGTCGCGCCAGTCTGCTTACAGGACAGTACGCACACTCTAACGGCATGCTGGGACTTGCTCATCGCGGTTTCTCCCTCAATGATTATGGGCAACATATACTCCATACACTGCGCAAGGTCGGTTATTATTCGGCGTTGATAGGTGAGGAACATATTGCCCGGGATCGCACAATTATTGGCTACGATCATGTTGCTAACTTAACAGGCTTTCAGGCCAGTATTGTCGCACCGGCAGCGATTCAGACGCTGAATTCATTACCACAACCCTTCTTCCTTTCAGTCGGCTTTTTTGAGACCCATCGTGAATTCTTGCAACCGGGCACACAGGAGGAAGCAAATTATTCACTGCCGCCTGCTCCCTTGCCCGATATACCGCAGATACGGCTCGATATGGCGGCATTCAAAACGAGCGCCCGAGAATTGGATCGGGGTATTGGTGCGGTGCTGGAAGCCCTGGAAACACGTGGACTTAGCGAAAATACACTGGTCATTTGTACAACAGACCATGGCATCGCCTTTCCGCGCATGAAATGCAATCTGACAGATCATGGAACAGGTGTCATGCTGATCATACGTGGTCCTGGGGGCTTCTCTGGCGGCAAGGTTTATGACAATTTGATTTCACAGATCGATCTCTTCCCGACGATCTGCGACCTTGCCGGAGTTGAGCACCCAGGCTGGTTGCAAGGAACATCGCTCCTTCCATTGATACATGGTGAGACCGAACAACTGCATGACGCTATTTTCGCCGAGATCACATTTCATGCGGCATACGAACCACAACGTGCGGTACGCACACCACGCTGGAAATATATTCGTAGTTTCGATCATCATCTCGGACCAGTGCTGGCTAATTGCGATGATAGTCCGAGCAAGAATGCGCTACTAGACTATGGTTGGAGAGAACGCTCAAGACCATTAGAGCAGTTGTATGATCTGATTTTTGATCCGTACGAAACCTGTAATATGGCCAATGATTTATCCGTTGCCATTGCGCTAGAGGACATGCGCACTCGACTTGATGATTGGATGAAGAGCACTGATGATCCTCTGCTTCATGGGCAAGTGACGGCTCCTCCTGGCACAAAACTCAATGATCCTGACCAGTTGTCTCCCTCCGCTCCTACACATTTTATATAAAATATTCACAAGCTCTCAAGAGAATTATCTGCGCTAGCCCTTAAGCTTCGCAAGTCGTTCTCTGGCCAGTAGTAGCATATTGTCATCTTTACAGAACGAGAAGCGTACATACTTCTGCCCAAGATGAGCATGTTGTGGACTATATAGTGATTCGGGAGGAATACAGGCCACGCCTATCTCTTTAATCAGGTAACGGGTAAATTCGAGCGGAGTGCCGTCAAATACATCGGTGAAATCAGCGAGGGCAAAGTAGGTTCCTTGCGGCACCAGCCCTTTTAAACCACTATTGTCGATGACAGATAATATCAGGTCGCGCTTGGCTGTATACGTGGCCTGAACCGACTCATAGTACGCAGCAGGCTGATTCAGCGCGTAGGCAATCGTTTCCTGTGATGGATGATGGACCGAGAAAGTAATAAACTGGTGCGCACGGGCAGGACCATCAACAATGTCGGGATGCCCATAGGCCCAGCCGATCTTCCAGCCAGTCGTGTTAAATAGTTTGCCAGCACTACTGATGGTAACCGTGCGCTCAAACATGCCTGGCAGCGTAGCGATGGGAATATGTTGTGAGGGCGCATAGACGAGGTGCTCATACACTTCATCGACAATAACCGTCACATCGTGCTCAATACACAACTCGGCGATCAGCGTCAATTCCTGGCGTGTAAAGACACGTCCGGTGGGATTCTGTGGTGTGTTTAAGATCAATACACGCGTTTTTTTGCTAAAGGCAGCCCGCAATTCATCGGGATCAAACGTCCAGGTTGGTGGATGAAGTGGTACATAGACAGGGAGCGCGTTCGCCATGATAATACAGGGCAGGTACGAATCGTAAAACGGCTCGATGATAATAACTTCATCGCCAGGATCTACCAGGCCCATTACAGAAGCACAGATTGCTTCGGTGGCACCGGAGGTAACGACCACACCTCTTAATGGATCAATATCCATGTTATAGAAGCGGGCCGCGTGATCGGCGACGGCCTGGCGAAGAGAGGGACAGCCAGGACCGGGCGCATACTGGTTATTGCGTCCAGACTGGGCAACCTCCAGCAGACGCTGAATAATATTGGGCGGCGTATCGGCGTCCGGCCTGCCCTGTCCCAGATTCACAGCTTCGTATTGCTGCGCGAGCATATTAATTTCAGTAAAAATAGATGTCCCGAAAGCGTTGCTTGAGACACGATGAGCAATGGTGGACATGGCGTAAACTCCATTGTACAGATCTGCAAACCAGGTCCAGCAGCAAAACCTTCTAGAGAAAACAGGTACTTTCGTACCTGGACCGGGAGAGGCATTCGCCACTGAATTTCAAAATTAACTCCTATTATAGAGACTTCCCACAAAGAAATGCAACTGCACCCATTGCTCTGCCTGCTGGAAAGATATACCAAGGAACTGGCATGGTCAGAAATATCCTGTGATAAAACAGGCATTCATCATAAAATGCGGAGAGGTCCTCCTAGTGCGTCTTCACTTGACCTCTTAGGGTTTTGTCTGTATACTTTCCTCCGTGGAGGCGGCAGGAGCAAGTATACTTTTTCGACCCGCTTGAGGGTACTGAAACTAGTGACCTTCCGACTCAGCGTTAAGCTGATCTATTGTCTTTTGAGAATCATCACCCAGAACCTTGTTCAAGGTTTCACGCTTGATCCTATACGCCTGTCTCTCGTTAACATGTGGCAAGACGACTGCTTCCAGAGTACCTTGTTTGACCCAACGACGGACAGTTGTGTCATCGACACGAAGAATACGCGCAACTTCAGAGACGGTTAAAAGATCGCTCATTCGTTTTTACTCCCTTCTTCGCATGGCACAAGTCAAAGAAGTGTATAAGACCTGTGGCAGAAGAATATATAAGACAACATTGTGAGTACATTGTATGACATTGTACAATATCCGTAAAGCAGTAGGCCAGCTTGTAACCAGAAAAGTACTAATGTGCATGATTATATGCTCAGCATATGGTTACAAGCCTTTTATTTTATAGTTCAGACGAACAAAAAATACTATATAAAAGTCTCTAAAAGACTTACCATTAGTGTTAAGATCGTGTTATAAATGAGCAATAGCGGTGTGGTAATCTTGACAAGATTAGCTTTTGCTACTAGCGGATATATGGGAGTGATAGCTTTGTAATGGCTGATAGCTCTACTGTGATAGTATTGTAAGAAGAAAGCCTTACAATGTGAAGCGGTCAGGTTGCCTGTCTAAAAAGGTGAAAGGATGCTTCTATAGCCTGGTCGGCAATCACGAAGGATGTTCTGGAGGACATATATATGACTATCTGGTGCGATATAAATACCGCGGTGCAAGTAGTAGAGTCCGGAGACCGTGTATTTGTGCAGGGTGCATGCGCGACACCTACCCCATTGCTTGAAGCGCTGGTGGCGCGTGGCGAGAATCTGCATAATGTTGAGCTTACTCATTTACATACGTATGGCCCAACTCCCTATACTGATGAGCGCTGGCGCGGGCATTTCACTCTCCGCGCCTTTTTTGTAGGTGAAAATATTCGAGAAGCAGTCAATGCAGGACGTGCAAGTTATACGCCGGTGTTTCTTTCCGATATTCCCGCGCTCTTTGATTTAGACGGGGCGCTCGCGATAGATGTTGCGCTCGTTCAGGTTTCGCCTCCCGACAAACACGGCTATTGTTCGCTCGGTTCATCAGTAGATACTACACGTGCCGCCGTAGACAACGCCAGAGCAGTCGTTGCCCTCGTAAACCCAAATGTGCCCAGGACGCATGGCGATAGCTTCGTCCACCTCTCACGGATCAACTGTGCAGTAAAGTGGGAGGAGCCAATTTATGAAGTAGGTCGTAAGCAGCCAACGGAGGATCAGATACAGATCGGGCGCAATGTCGCCAATCTGATCGAGGATGGAGCAACCCTGCAACTCGGTATCGGAGCTATTCCTGATGCCGTACTGCAATCCCTGACGGATCGACGTGATCTGGGTGTGCATACAGAGATGTTTTCAGACGGCGTGCTGGATCTTGTTGAACTGGCAGTTGTAACGGGTGAGCGTAAAAAGATAGATCGTGGCAAGATCGTTGCTAGCTTTGTCGCAGGTTCTCGCCGCCTGCTCGACTTCATTAACGATAATCCTGTTGTAGAGATGCGTCCTTCTAACTACACGAATAACACAAGCATCATTCGCCAGTTTGATCACATGGTAGCAATTAATAGCGCTATTCAGGTAGATCTGACGGGACAGGTCTGTGCAGAGTCGATTGGTACACGCCTGTACAGCGGCGTAGGGGGGCAGATGGATTTCATGCGCGGGGCGGCACTCTCACGTAATGGGCGACCGATCATTGCATTGCCCGCTACGGCCCACGCACTACATGAGAGTAATCATGACACCGTCTACAACGGCATGCTTGCGCCAGTTGATAGCAAAATCTCGCGTATCGTGCCTGTGCTGGCTCCAGGAGCAGCCGTTACCACCTCACGCGCTCATGTGCACTATGTCGTCACCGAATACGGTGTCGCTGCCCTGCACGGACGCACACTTGCAGAACGTGCACGCAGTCTGATCTCAATCGCAGCTCCGCAGTTCCGCGAAACACTCGAACGCTCGGCATATGAACTACACTTACTGCACTAGCAAGCGTAATTCATTCTCCTTGACACGGGAGATTGAAATAGTTTATAACACCCATGTAAACGTTTGCACATCGTAAAAAACCCGTAGAGGCATGCCTTGCGTGTGCCGGGTGGCTCGCCAGGATGTCTCCGACAACCATAGTGGCCATTCCATCCACCCGGCACACGCAAGGCATGCCTCTACGGGATTCGACCGACATCCGCAAGGTACGAGTTAGCAAAGATGAGTAGAAATAACCGGAGCGAAGCGTGTATAATGAACGTGGGCCTCTGATTGTTCGAAACATTCAAAGGAGAAGACGATGACATTACCGCCGCAATTAACACGTGAGAGTGCCAGTGACCAGTACGCACCGAAGAAAGAAGACAGATTTAGTTTTGGCCTCTGGACGGTCGGGAATCGTGGACGCGATCCCTTTGGAGATTTCGTTCGTCCCAATCTCGATCCTGTTCATAGTGTAAAAAAACTTTCAGAACTGGGCGCATGGGGTATCAATCTACACGATAACGATCTGGTTCCTTTTGATGCAACGTTGCAGGAACGGGATCGTATCGTTCGTGAGTTCATGCAGGCCCTCAACGATTATGGCATGGTAGTGCCAATGGCGACAACCAACCTCTTTTATCACCCGGCCTTCAAAGATGGCGCATTCACAGCTGTCTCGCCAACTGTGCGCGCATTCGCACTCCAGAAGACGATGAAAGCTATCGATCTGGGCGTTGAACTTGGTGCCACCACTTATGTTTTCTGGGGAGGGCGCGAAGGCGTTGATGCAGAAGCCAGCAAAGATCCTATTGTAGCCGTCAAGCGCATGCGTGATGCCATCAATTTCCTGAGTCAATATGCTATTGACCGGGGCTATAACTTGCGCTTCGCTCTAGAACCCAAGCCGAACGAGCCACGTTCAGATACCTATTTCCCGACCATCGGGCACATGCTGGCCTTCATCTACACACTCGATCATCCAGATATGGTAGGTCTCAATCCTGAAGTGGCACATGAGTACATGGCAGGACTCAATTTTGTACATGGCGTGGCCCAGGCCATCGAAGCAGGAAAACTCTTCCATATCGATCTCAACGACCAGAAAGGGCCGCGCTTTGATCAGGATCTGCGTTTTGGCAGCGAGAACATCAAGAATCTGTTCTTCCTGGTGAGACTGCTAGAAAATGCGGGCTATAGCGGTCCGCGCCACTTTGATGCACACGCTTATCGTACCGAAGACGAGCAGGGCGTCTGGGATTTTGCGCTAGGTTGCATGCGAACCTATAATATATTCAAGGAGAAAGCTCGACGCTTCGATGCTGATCCAGAGGTACATCAATTGCTCAAGCAGATCAATAGTGATGACTCAAATTATGATGCATTGTTGAGTAAAGGCTATAGTGCCGAAACGGTGCGCCTACTTCAGGAAGCTACCTTTGATCCCGAGGCATTGGGGCAGCGTGGCTATCACTATGAAAAGCTTGATCAATTGACTATTGAGCATATCCTGGGCATCCGGTAAATCCACGCCCACCCTACTCTCAGGATTCTCGTGAGGATCAGGTTGACCCTCACGAGGACCGCAGAAACGGTAAATAATGAGTGAACGCTTCGAAAATCCATTCCCTCAGTTGGAAGAAGCTACGATAGCTGGATTGCAAGCAGCAATGGCAGCAAGACAGCTTACGGCACGTCAGCTGACCGAGATGTATATTGAGCGCATCCATGCACTCAATCGACGCGGTCCCAACCTCAAGGCCGTTTTGGAAATCAATCCCGAGGCGCTCGCTCTCGCCGATGCACTTGACCAGGAACGTCAGCGCAATGGACCACGTAGTCCCTTACATGGACTTCCTATCCTCATCAAGGACAATGTTGCGACGGCAGACCAGATGCAGACTACAGCTGGATCGCTCGCCCTATTAGGAGCACGCTCGCCACGTGATGCCTTTGTGGTATCCAGATTACGGGCCGCTGGAGCAGTGATTCTGGGCAAGACAAATCTCAGCGAATGGGCGAACTTCCGCTCAAACAACTCATCAAGCGGCTGGAGCGCTCGCGGCGGTCAAACGCTCAATCCGTACGTTCTGGATCGTACTCCCAGTGGTTCGAGTTCGGGATCAGCAACAGCGGTTGCCGCCAATCTGGCAGTCGCAGCAATAGGTACAGAGACGGACGGATCAATTATCTGTCCGGCCTCGGCAAATGCAGTCGTCGGCATCAAACCAACGCTTGGCCTTACCAGTTGCGCCGGAGTGATTCCTATCGCTCACAGTCAGGATACCGTTGGTCCGCTTGCACGCAATGTCGCAGATGCAGCGACACTGCTCAGTGCACTCACAGGTGTTGACGCGCGTGATCCAACAACCAGAGCCAGTGCGGGCAGGGTACCGGCTGACTATACACAGTTTTTAGACCCTGATGGCTTACGCGGAGCACGTATCGGAGTTGCCCGACAGTGTTATTTCGGGTACAGCGCTAAAGCAGATGCCATCGTAAACGCCGCGATTGAACGCCTGCGCGCCCTGGGCGCGGAGATTATCGATCCGGCAGATATTCCAACCGCGCAGCAAATATCATCATCTAAGGCAGAACTTACCGTCCTGCTTGCTGAATTTAAAGCTGATCTCAACGCCTACCTGGCAGAATTACCGTACGCGCGAGTAAGAACACTTGCAGAAATTATCGAATTCAACAACGCCTACGCCAGTGAGGAATTGCAATACTTTGGGCAAGATCTCTTTTTGCTCGCGCAGAATGCACCAGCACTCGACGATGAAGCCTACCTGAACGCACTCGCCACAAACCAGCGTCTCGCACGCCAGGAAGGCATCGATGCAGTTATGCAAGAGTACCGCCTGGATGCCCTGGTAGCTCCTACTTCCAGTCCCCCCTGGAGCATTGACCTGGTCAACGGCGATCATTCTATCGGTGCAAGTTCTCAACCAACTGCGCTGGCTGGCTATCCGGCAATCACCGTCCCCGCTGGTTACGTTTTCGAGTTACCAGTTGGCCTCACCTTCATGGGACTCGCCTTCAGTGAACCAACCCTCATCAGACTCGCCTTCGCATTTGAGCAAGCAATGAAGATCAGACGCTCCCCGCGCTACCGACCAACGCTCCAATAAACATACTTCCTGCTTCAGCCTTCATAGTAGATACAAAGTTAAGATATGGTTGATAAGCTGACCGAAAGGTTAAGTTTTATTTCACAATTTACATCATATCAAATATGTAAATGATTTCATTCACTAGATCAATATTTCTCTACTGAATTACAACGTACTCCACCTCATCTCAACTCCATCAAATCTCTTTCGTAACTCGGGTTTGTTACAATTCTTTCATAGTAAAGTCACTACTATATCTCGACATCTACGTAGGATGGAAGAAAAACACTTCCTGTCAGATAGAGCATGTCTACCAAAGTTTTATCGTATTAGTGGGGGATAAAGAACATGTCCACTCAGATACCATCAGTTCGATCAACAGTACAGCAAACGATTCACCTGCATCCTGGTTATGTGCGTATGAAACGCTTCATCGACATTGCATTCACGCTTCTGATCATGCCTTTGCTCCTTCTTGTTGGAGTCATTGTGACAATATTAATTCGCCTCGACTCACCTGGCCCCACATTTTTTCGACAGAAACGGATCGGACAGAACGGTAGAGAGTTCGAGATGCTTAAGTTTCGCTCGATGTATGTCAACGCTGATAGTGGCATACATCAGGAGAGTATCGAGAAATATATGCGAGGGGAGAAGTTGCATACAGATGCAACAAACAAATTGTCTTACAAGAAAGTCAATGATCCACGCATTACCAGAATTGGACGAGTGATCCGTAAACTGAGCGTTGACGAGCTACCACAATTCTGGAACGTGCTAAAAGGGGATATGACACTGGTCGGTCCACGCCCACCACTCCATTACGAAGTAGAGTTATACAACTCATATGATTGGTTACGCCTCTCTGGCAAACCTGGTCTGACGGGCCCATGGCAGGTGTATGGACGCTCCCGAGTTACCTTCGCCGAAATGGTTGAAATGGATATCAACTACTTACGCAAATCTTCCACCTGCTACGATTTAAAGTTAATAGTATTAACTCTTCCGGTGATGATCTTTGCACGCGGGGGAGCATAAAAAGACGTATTTAGGTTCCGCGTGTTTCGGCAGAATTCCCTAATACATCTCTTCCGTCGTCAGGGCTTGTGAATTATTGCTGAGAGCAAGAGACTCCAAAATCTGATACGATAGACATTCCAAAATCACCTATCGAGAAGAAGGAGTCTCTCATGACCCATTCTACAGCATTGCCACTCACCTTGCCTTCATTGACCA
>WNGD01004532.1_pt1 | contig 25378 bp, 22 predicted proteins | sample 5400671 | NCBI WGS metagenome assembly WNGD01 (sample SAMN13153369, study PRJNA577476) | soil metagenome | isolation source: 40 cm soil or saprolite under grassland replicate 2 | place: USA:California | collected 2016-06-15
ATCCAGGAAAACTTTCTGACGGGCGGGGCTATTCGCTGCCTTCGGCCCTGGCTAAAACCCGACTTCAGCGCCCTCCAGGGCGCCCGGACATATCTGAGAAAATACGTTACCGTATGCTGGCTATGAGCTGCCTGAGCTCACCAAAATAGGGGCCGATGGGAATGGCGCTCGAAACGACGAAGCGGCGACTGCGCTTACCCACTGGCTGGGAGCCTCTGCGGCAGCCACTCTTTCGTGCGCTGTGGCTGGCCGCACTCGCTTCCAATGTCGGCACCTGGATGCACGAGGTAGGCGCCGACTGGCTAATGACTTCGCTCTCTACCTCGCCGCTGCTGGTTTCTCTGGTCGAGACTGCGGCAAGTCTACCTGTAGTTCTCCTCTCGCTGGCGGCGGGCGCCTTGGCTGATGTGGTTGACCGGCGCCGTTTGCTCCTGTTTACACAATGTTGGATGCTCATGGCCGCCGCCGGCTTGGGCACTCTTACGCTTGCGGGCCTAACCACACCTTGGAGCCTCCTGGGCTTCACCTTCCTTCTCTATACCGGGGCGGCTTTGAACGGACCGGCGTGGCAGGCGATTGTGCCGGAACTGGTTACCCGCGGCGAGATACCCAGCGCGGTGGCACTCAACTCCGTGGGTTTCAATATCGCTCGTTCTACCGGGCCTGCCCTCGGAGGGCTGATTGTGGCTCACCTCGGCTCCGGGATGGCTTTTCTGCTGAACGCGGCCTCCTTTCTCGCGATCATGGTGGTTCTCGCTCGCTGGCGCCCAACATCACGCAAGAGTGTCCTGCCTGCGGAGCGCGTGCTTGGAGCGATGCGTGCCGGCATTCGATACGTGCGTTATGCCGTGAACATCCGGCGGGTGTTCGCTCGAACGGGACTGTTCATTTTCTTCGCTAGTTCTATTTGGGCGCTGGTGCCCATCGTCGCACGAAATAGCTTTGGGTTGGGCGCATCAGGATACGGCGTGTTTCTAGGATGTCTTGGCGCGGGTGCGGTGGCCGCCGCGTCGGTTCTCCAGCGTGCCAGGCAGGCAGTCTCGACCGATCGGCTTCTGGCCGCTGGAACGCTCGCGTTGTCGGCTTCACTGGTGGTGATCGCGGTCACACCCCATTTTGCGCTGGCGTGCCTGGCGATGGCCTCGGCGGGTGCGGCCTGGACGATGACCCTCTCTACTTTCAATGCTATCGCCCAACTCAGCGTCTCGAGTTGGGTTCGCGGCCGCGCTCTTGCAGTTTATCAAATCGTGTTTTTTGGCGGGATGGCAGTCGGAAGCACAATCTGGGGAGCTGTTGCCGCCCACTTCAGCACCTCCATCTCCTTGCTTTTGGCTGCAGCAGGACTCGCCACGACTCTCGCGGCGATCAAAAAATATCCCTTGACGCTGCCGACGGCGTTGGACTTGAGTCCCACCATGCATTGGCCAGACCCGGTGCTGGCGTGGCAGCCCGGCCTTGACGAGGGACCGGTGCTGGTGACGGTCGAGTACTCCGTCGAGCCACCGCAGGCAGAAGGTTTCTTGAATGCGATGCGCGAGCTCGAACGAAGACGGCGTCGTGACGGCGCCATCCAGTGGGCGCTCTTCCATGATGTGGCGCAACCCAGCCGCTATGTTGAAACCTTCATCGTCGAGTCCTGGGCCGAAGAGCTCCGTCGCCACGAGCACGTCACAGCGGAAGACCGTGCCGCTGAAGAGCGCGTGCTTAGCTTTCAGTCCAAGCGAACTCCTCCGATTGTCACGCACCTTGTTGCCGAGCACCTCGTGCGCGAATCCAGCCACAAGCGTTCGGCGAGGACCGCCGGGATGTCTTAGGCGCCTCTCACCGTCGCGCTGCCAACTGGTTGGCAACTGCCAGCCCGCTACCATTGCCAGGTGGGCATGGTTGAGTGAATTGGCGCTCTTGCTTCTCCCTATGTGTTCCCGCTCAACTACTTGCCAAGCGACTGCGCAACCCGTGACCGTGGCAGGCGGTTTGCATTCCTTTCGATGGAGGCAGCGACATGCTGATTGCCCCGCCGATCGGCATCGCGGTTCTCCTGTTGCTTCCTTTTCTCTCCGGCGAGGGGGAGAAGAGCTGGCGGCGACGGCCGATCGCCGTTCTCACCGTTCTGCTCCTGGCGGTCATGCTGGGAACGTTTACCCGGCTGGCGAGCTACACTCCGTGGTCCCCTGAGATGAATGCCTGGAGCGGGTTACCACTGCCGGAGCGCTATCTCAAGGACAGGTCTCCGCTCGAGCGGCGGGGCGCACTGGTGTTTCAGGACAAACAGTGCCGCAACTGTCATGCACTGGACGGTAAAGGCGGATTGAGAGGTCCGGCGCTTGACACAGTAGCCACGCGCCTCACGCAAGACCAACTCATTCGCCAGGTGCTGCAGGGCCGGGGCGAGGCCCAATTAGGGGGACTTTCGAGAGGGTTATGTACAAATCACCTCACAATCGAACCCACCGCAGGAATGGCCCCCCGTAAGTTGGTTAAAACAGTGGTACGCCCAGCAGGACTCGAACCTGCGACCCTCTGCTTAGAAGGCAGATGCTCTATCCACCTGAGCTATGGGCGCACAATCTGAAGGACGAAGCCCGCCTTTTTTCGCCAGGCTCCTGAAGGAGATGCAGTATACCAGATGCAGGAAGCGCTTGACTACTCAAGCGATTTCCCTCAGAAATATCGCGTTGGCGTTTCTGTCTCCTGATGACGCAATCGTGAAAAAGACACTCGCCGGCTTCACGCTGCTCATCCTCGTCTATAGCCTGCTTTGGCTCTTGCGGCAGACCGAAGCGCAGCCTTCTGCGCGCCTTCGCGCGGAATTACGCGATCCCAGCACGGGTCGGGCTCTTCCGGGTCGGTTCTATCTGACCGACGAGCAGGGTAATTTCAAATCTCCCCCGGGCGCCGTCACCTACCAGAAGGGAGCGGAGCAGCACTTCCTCGCTGATGGAAGCTTCGAGCTGCAGCTGGCGCCCGGACGGTACAGCCTCGCAGCGGAGCGTGGCCCCGAGTTCCTGCCGGTTTCCCTGGCCCTCCGGCTGTCTTCCGGTGAGGAGCGGAAGGAAACGCTTTCGATGAAGCGCTGGATCGACATGAACCGGCTCGGCTGGTATTCCGGGGATCTGCACAACCATCGCAACGTGGCCGAAATCCGGCAACTGCTTCTGGCGGAAGACCTGAACCTGGCCCCGACGCTGGCCGACTGGGTCTGGGAAGATCGCGAGAGGTCCACTCCGCCGCAAGCTGCGCAACCCGTCCAACCCGTGGATGAGATCCATGTGTTCAGTGTGCTCGATAAGGAAGTCGAGAGGCTGGAGAATGGACCGGGAGCCGTGGATCTGCTCGGTCTCAAGTCTCCGATTCCGTTTCAGGGATACAGACTGTTTCCGCCAAACGACACTTTCTGCGATGCCGCTCACAGCCAGGGCGGGTACGTGGACGCCGAGAAGATCCTGTGGCGCGATGCCGCGGCCCTGGTCGCCCTTGGGCACATCGACTTTGCAGGGATCGTCCACAATCACTTCAATCGTCACGGCGTCGAGCTGGAAACCGATCGCTGGGGAATGATCCCCAAATACCGAGCGGAATTCGGGACAATCGCCGGCATGCCGCTGTGGAGCATGGAGGTTTACCATCGCTGGCTGAATTGCGGCTTTCGGCTTCCCGTTTCGGCCGGCAGCGCCTCGGGTGTCAAGGCTTCTCCCCTGGGATACAACCGCGTGTATGTGAAGGTGGATGGACGTTTTGACTACACTCGCTGGTTTCGGTCCCTCAAAGAGGGCCGTAGCTTTGCCACCAATGGCCCCATGCTGTTCCTGACTGTTAACGGGAAAGAACCGGGGGCCGCGGTGCGCCTGGAGGAGGGTCGCGCTCCCAAAGTGAAGGTTCATGCCGAAGCTCTCTCGCCCCGCTTGTTGGACCGGCTGGAGGTGCTCTTTCGGGGCAAGGTGATAAAGGCGGTAACCGGGTCCCAAAGCGAAGGGAAGCTGGTCGTCGATTTTGAGAGCAGCTTCGACGAGACGGGCTGGATTGCCGCCCGATGCTTCGAGCCGGCGGGGCGCACCATACGGTTCGCGCATACCAGCCCCGTCTACATTCAGGTTGGGTCCAGGGTGACAAAGGCCAGGGAGGATGCCCGTTTCTTCATCGAGTGGATAGACCGGGAGATTGGTTTCTACGAGAAGGAGCAGGGATTTCGGGAACCCCGGCACAGAGAGGCGATGCTGGCTCTCTTTCGTAAAGCAAGGGCCGTCTACGCCAAGCTGGCTCAAGATTGAAAATCCCCTGATTCACCACACCGCATTCACCGCTAAGACGTAAAGACGCGAAGAATCACTAGGAAGAGCAATTGCAGCCGCGCTGGTGCTTCAAATTTGAAATTTCAAATGGGCGAATCGGAAGTGGAAGTTAATTCAGGCGGCCTTTGGCTCTCTCAGAAGCTGTGAAGAATTTAATTCGTGGAATTCGTGGCGGTTTTACTGGCCACGAATTCGACGAATTTCACCAAAACGATCACTGCGATTGGATGTCATCGGTTTGAAATGTGGTCCCGCACGGCTGAGATTCGCGTGGCAGCGCCGCGCCGGCCGTGGCTGAGCGGGAGCATTATGCAGGAGAAAGGTCTATGAGCGACGGTGAATTTGAAGAAGTCCGGGATTTCTGGAACCGCATCGCCGACGACTGGCGGATCCAGGTTGGTGATGACGGAGACAGGAACCGAATCCTGAATTCCGACCCCGTATTGTGGAAATTCGCAGGCGATGTAAGCGGGCTCACGGTGCTCGACGCAGGTTGCGGTACAGGGTATTTGTCGAAGAAACTCCGTGACCGGGGCGCTCTTGTTACTGGCATTGACTTCTCCGAGAGAATGATCGAGATCGCGTGTGCGACGCATCCCGATATTGGCTTCCGAGTGGATTCCTGCTCCGAGCTTCGCACAATCGGTGATGAGCATTTTGACATCGTGATCGCGAACTACGTTCTCATGGATGTCCCTGACCTTGGAGGGACCATGAAAGCTTTCAACCGAGTTCTGAGAACCGGCGGTATGGCAGTTCTCGTTTTCTCCCATCCATGCTTTCCGCAAGGGCGCGCAACAGTTTCTGAAAATGACGAAGAGACATGCTATTGCTGGAGCTTCACGTACTTCGAGCAGAGGAAATGCGCGGATCCTCCTTGGGGCCATTTCAAATCTGAGTTCATCTGGTTTCATCGGCCTCTTTCGGACTACTGGAAAGCATTCATGGCGGCGGGGTTTGCCGTGGTGGATTTTGAGGAGCCCAGGATTACTGAAGACAGATACCATCTTGCCCGGAACGAAAGAGAGCTCAAGAACGGCAAGACCCGTCCCTATTCGGTTGCATTCAAGTTGCAGAAGAAGCGTAAGGTTGCATAACCACGGCGTGCCGCCTTCGCGTCTTGGTGGTAAAGAGTGCTTCCAATCCAGCGAAGACGCGAAGAATCACAAAGCGTTCAACGTAACAGGCGTTGCACGAAGTTCAGGGCTCAGCCGACGATCTTCCCTGTCACGACGGTGATGATGGCGGCCGCCGGCTCTTTGGAGTGGTCCTGAATCTGGGAAGCCCCGACGACGATCGTCTCTCCGTCACCGAGGGTGAGCGACGTGACAACGCCCACATCCCGCAAGGCGAGCTTTGAATCTCCAAGACCGGTTGGTATCGAGAAGTGAATGCCGAACCGGTCAACCAGGATTTGCCAAATACGTGCCTTTTCCGGAGATATCGATCTCTTTTCCTTCGCTCGCGCGAACAACGGGGGAGTCGAGCAGTTCGAAACTCGTGAATCGGGTGAGCGCGGCCACCTCGCTGACGACCTTCTTGATTTTGTCGGGCAGGCCGTCCTTCAGCCCTTCCCCCGCCGCAGTTGCCTTGATGAGATAGAACTGAAATTCAACCGTGCGCGCGGGGACGTCGTACTTTTCGATCAGATTCTGGAGCAGTGTGTGACCGGTCGAATCGGTTGTCGCAGAAATCGTGTTAAAACCGTCACTGACTGAGAAACAACAGCCGAGCGCTCCGAGAAGCCCCGCGATATCCCGGGCGTTTCTCCACTTGAGCTGGTACATCTTCGTAGTGCGTTCCTTTGGCTCTTGAGGCCAGGCAACACCTGACGCGAGCAGGCCTACCGTGATTGCAATAAGGATGCCCTTTTTCATTCATTGCCTCCATCGAGTTTGAAGTTCTTGTCCATGATCCAGATCATTCGAACGCCCGAATCAGGGAGGACGAAGTTCAGCACCAGTCGATCTGGCTGATCCGAGGGACCTGGCGTCGCAACCGGCGCGCGCCGCTTTCGCACGGGTTTCTGGGCCGACTGCGCGATCGCCGCGGGCTTTGACTCATGCGGGCGCTCAGCCGCGACAGGCGGACTGATCGGAGGTGGAGACTGAACCTGATCGTCTGTTTTCGGAACGTTGCGCTTGGGAAGCCCGAGCAGGAGAGCCAGTACCAGCGCCGCGGCTGCGGCCGCCCAGAGGATCTTCGCTCGCGAGGGCCGCGATTCTTTTCGCAGGCGAGCCCAGGCCCGGTCGCGCGTATCGAGATAAACCTGTTCCGGTATCTCGATCTTTTCCAGTTCTCTTTTCAAAAATTCGTCCATTGGTGTTCCGGGAAGTGTTTTTGAAGCTTTTTCCTGGCGCTGTGCAGGTGTCCTCGCACGGTGACCGGGCTGCAACCGAGGATTTCGGCTATGGTCTCATGTTCCATTTCCTCGACGATCCGGAGAACGAAGACGGCACGCTCATTAAAAGAGAGCCGGCGCAGGGCGCCCATCAGGCGGTTGCGAAACTCGCGGCGGCCGAGGGTGTCCGGAGGGGCCGCAGTCAAGAGCGAATCCTTCAGAGGGAGCCAGAATCTGCGCCGCCGCTGGAAATCGCGCGCGGCGTTCACCGTGATCCGGTAGACCCAGTGCTCGATCTTCGCTGATTCTTCGAAGGCTTCCAGATACCGAAAGATCTTGATGAGCCACGTCCTGGGCGTCCGCAAGATTTCGCGTCAGAAAAAGAGCGGTCTTCATCACCTTCTTCTCAAACAGCCGGATCAGCTCGTCGAAGGCCTCCCGGCTGCCGTTGCGAGCCTGCTCGATGATGGTCTCCAGCGTTTGCTCTTCCGTGGTCAGCACTCGCCCATTCTCTGGTCCTGTCCATAAGAACGCAAGCGCGCGGCGAAACGTTGGGGACAAATCCAAAAAATTCTTCGCGATTCTTCGCGTCTTCGTGGTGAAAGCCTTCACCGCTAAGGGCCCGTCAGAAAATAAGGTGTGCATTTTGGCGCGAGCGCCGGGCGGGCAGATGCAAGGCGCCGCGACGCAGGCGATGTGGTGGCATCGTCGAGGAGCGGCAACGCCGCAGATGCCCGCCCGGCGCCGCGCCCCTCCGGGCTGCGGCCCGCAGGCCCGCTGGCTGTGTTGCTCGCTCCTTACATACCGCAGCGGCGCAGCGGGTATGCTCGTCGCTCGCGCCTTGCCAGCGGGCCTGGGGGCCAGCAGCAAAATGTACACCTTATTTCCTGACGGGCCCTAAGACGCGAAGAAGCGAGAATTTCGTTTCTCAAACGGATTGATGTGTGCAAACTTGTCCCAAAGAGGAAGTGATCAAGACCGCTCATGTATCAAGATCTTGTTGACAGGCACCGCGCGGTTTTCGGATCGGCCCGCGAGGACGTACAGGTCGTCTCGGCTCCATGCCGCATCTGCCCCATCGGCGCGCATGTCGATCACCAGCTCGGCTTGGTAACGGGCCTGGCTCTCGACGCCGGCGTCCACCTTGCCTACACTCCAAACCGAGGTGGCCTGTTTCGGCTCCGAAGTCTGAATTTCCCGGGTCAGGTCGACTTCGGCCTGGCCGGAATTCCACCGATGGTTCCCGGCGACTGGGGGAACTACGCGCGCGGCGCGGCACTGGCGCTCCGCCGTGAGCACGAGATCCGGAACGGAATTGACGGGATCATCACGGGCGACCTGCCGATCGGCGGCTTGAGCTCGTCGGCGGCAGCCGGTGTTTGCTATCTCCTTGCTCTGGAACGGGCCAACGGGCTAGAGCTTTCCAGCGCGGAGAATATTGTTCTCGATCAATGCATCGAAAACCAGTACATCGGACTGGACAATGGGGTCCTGGATCAGTCCGTCATCCTTTTGAGCCGCAAGGGGCAGCTGCTCTGGCTGGACTGCAAATCGGGCGAGTACGAAAACGTCCGGTTCGCGCCTGAGGCGCCGCCGGCAGAAATCGGAATTGTCTACTCGGGATTGTCACGCTCCTTGGTGAACACGGAATACAACCGGAGGGTCGCGGAGTGCAAGGAGGCAGCGAGAGAGCTTCTGAGGCTCGCCGGTCTCTCCGCGGGTGAAACCGCCGTGCTGCGGCAAGTCCCGGAAGAGGTGTTCGAGGCACACCTCGACGCCTTGCCGGCAAAGCTCCGAAAGCGCGCAACCCACTACTTTGAAGAGTGCCGACGCGTGCCCCGCGCGGTCGATGCCTGGCGCCGAGGCGATCTGCCGGAATTTGGGAGTCTCATGAACCAGTCGGGAGAGAGCTCCATAGGAAATTATGAATGCGGAGACCCGCATCTCATAACATTGTACCGGCTTCTCGCCGGCACTCCGGGCGTCTACGGCGCTCGCTTCAGCGGCGGCGGCTTTCGCGGCTGCTGCGTGGCGCTCGTTGGCACGAACGCTCGCGACGAAATCGCTTCAAAGGTTTTCGAGCGCTACCCCCGAGAGCATCCTGACACGGCGGACGCATTCTCCGTTCATTTTTGCGGCACGGCGGATGGCGCCGGATGGCTATGAAGGCACTGATTCTTGCCGCCGGCTATGCGACACGCATGTATCCGCTGACATTCGACCGGCCCAAGGCCCTGCTTCCCGTAGCCGGCAAGCCGATTCTGGATTACGTCGTCGAAGGCATCCGCCAGGTGCGCGAGGTCGAGAACGTCATCGTGGTCACAAACCACAAGTTCCTCGGCCCCTTCCGCGACTGGCAGCGGCGGCTGCCGGATCGGGCACGTGTCCAGATCCTGGACGATGGGACGACCTGTAACGAGGGTCGCCTCGGCGCCGTGGCGGACATCCGTTTCGCTCTTGCGCAGGGTGCGGTTGACTCCGATCTTCTGGTGATGGGCGCCGACAATATCTTCCACTTTGGTTTCGCCAAATTTGTCGACTTCTTTCATCAGACGGGAACCGACTGCATCGCGGTCCACATTCAGCGTGACCGATCGAAACTCGCGAGGACCGGCGTGGCCGAAGTAGATGAAAACTGGCGCGTGACGAGGTTCGAGGAGAAGCCGCGAGAGCCGCGCTCGATCTATGCCTGTCCCCCGTTTTACGGCCTCTTGCGGGCGAGTCTCCAACTCCTTGGAGAGTACCTCGATCAAGGGAATAATGCGGACGCTCCCGGCTATTTCATCGAATGGCTGGTACGGCGAAACGCCGTCCATGCCTTCTTTTTTGATGAGCCGCGCCACGCTATCGGAGACCTGGATTCGTATCGGGATGTCTGCCAGTTATTCGAAGGCCGGTAATTTGAAACCACAGATGAAACAGATCTGTGTTCATCTGTGTTCATCGGTGGTAGTGTTTCTTGTTGGTCACCACTGCGCTGCGCAGGTTCGGCGCGAAAGGAAGCAGCGACGCCAGGACGAAGGCCGCCTATTGCCTTCAAACAATCTTCCGATAGAGCCTAGTAGGCTTGTCGTGTTTTCTGAGGCATCCCCAGCCCGGAAAAGATAGCGCGGAGAACGATGAAAAAGAGAATTCCTGTCCGCAAGAAGGACAGGCGGAAAAGCACGCACAATGGACGGGCGAAGGAAAATTTACGCCTGTCGGAAGATAGATTCCGCAAGGTGTTTCATGCAGGCCCCGCTGCCATCAGCATCAGCACGCTTGGCGAAGGGGTCTTTCTCGACGTCAACGATAATTTCGTTCGCTTGCTGGGCTACAGCAGGGAAGAGCTCATCGGCCACACATCCCTGGGTCTCGGTATTTACGATTCTCCCGGACGTCTCGCGCAGATGGTCGAAGCCGTGCGCGCGCAGGGGGCGATTCGGGATGACGAAACCAAAGTTCGCACGAAATCGGGCGAGATTCTGAACGCGCGTATCTCTGTCGAGTTGATCTATCTCGAAGGAGAGGAGTGCCTCCTCGCCATCATCCAGGACGTTACCGGTCAGAAGCGTGCCGAGGAGGCGCGTGCCCGGGCTGAGGAGAAGTACCGCAGGATGTTCGAGGAAGCCGTGGAAGGTATTTTTCAAACTTCTCCGGGTGGACAGTTCATTACAGTGAACCCTGCGATGGCACGGATGTGCGGCTATGACGGGCCCGAAGATTTAATGTCCTGCGTCACCGACATAGAGCGCCAGCTCTACGTGCGACCCGAGCGCCGCGGCCAGTTCAGGAGGTTGCTTGAACAACGCGGGGTCATCCAGCGATTTGAGAATCAAATCCGCCGGAAGGACGGTAGCCCTATCTGGGTGTCCGAAAACGCGCGCGTCGTTCGCGATCCGCATGGGACTGTTCTCTATTTCGAAGGATCATGTGAAGACATCACCGAGCGCAAACGGGCCGAGGAGGCTCTTCGCGACAGCGAGGAACGGTACCGTGAACTGTTCGAAAACGCCGACGACATGATCTTCACAATGGATCTCCATGGGAACCTCACCTCGATTAATAGAACCGGGGAAGACATCTCGGGATACACACGCGCGGAAGCTCTTGCCATGAACATTGTTCAGGTTCTCCCGCCGGAGCACTGCGGGGCGGTCGAGAAGGTGTTGGAGGACATCGCGGCGGGAAAGGAAGTCCCGCGGATCTTTGAACTGGAGTTCCTGACAAAGAACGGCAACAGGGTGGCGGTGGAGATCGGCGTACGGCCGCGATACGAGCGGGGGAAGCCGGTCGAGGTGGAAGGCATAGGTCGCGACGTGAGCCAGCGCAAGGGTCTGGAAGCGCAGCTCCGGCAGGCACAGAAGATGGAAGCTGTGGGAAGGCTATCGGGTGGAATAGCTCACGACTTCAACAATCTGATGACCGTCGTCCTCGGCTATACCCATATTTTGGCGAAGAAGCTGGGACCCGATAGCCCAAATTGCGCCGAGCTGGAGGCGATCAAATCGGCAGGCGAACGTGCGGCGGCACTAACCCGGCAACTCCTGGCCTTCAGCCGGAAGCAGGTGCTCAAGCCTGAAGTGCTCGACCTCGACATAGTAATGGAGGATCTTCAGAAGATGCTCCGGCCGCTGATCGGCGAGGATATTGAGCTGAGCCTGATCCCCGAGCCGGACCTGGGCCGGTTACGCGCAGACAAAGGCCAGATCGAGCAGATTGTCATGAATCTGGCGGTCAATTCCCGCGATGCCATGCCTAAAGGGGGGAGGCTCACAATTCGAACCGCCAACGTGGATCTGGACAAGTCGTACACCCGCTTGCACGTAGGATCGCAACCCGGAGCCTACGTGATGCTGGATGTGACGGATACGGGTTGCGGAATGGACGAGGCAACGCTCGGACAGATCTTCGAGCCTTTTTTCACGACCAAAGAACAGGGCAAGGGAACCGGACTGGGAATGTCCACTGTTTACGGTATTGTCAAGCAAAGTGGCGGATACATCTGGGTAGACAGCAAGCTCGGCCTGGGCACATCGTGCAAGATCTTCTTTCCCAGAGTCGAGCAAGCCGTCATGACCCCGAAGGTCCGTGAGGTGCTCGCCGGACCTGCCGGTGGAAAAGAGACGATCTTGCTGGTTGAGGATGAGGGCTCGGTGGCGATCCTGGCTCGCAGGGTCCTCGAACGAGAGGGCTACAGAGTCCTTGAGGCGCGAGAGGGACAAGAGGCGCTGCGAATCTCCGGCCGGTATGTGGGGCCGATCCACATGATCCTGACCGATGTGGTGATGCCCGTAATGAGTGGCCGTGAAGTGGCACACCGCCTGTTATCAGAGCGCCCCGAAGTGAAGGTGCTGTACATGTCGGGCTACACGGATGATGAGGTCCTGCAGCACGGCATCCTCGATTGCGACATCGGCTTCCTCCAGAAACCCTTCACCGACGACACCCTGGCTCGCAAGGTACGCGAGGTTCTGGATACCCCCGCCTGAAAACTATAAACGAAACCACGATGAACACAGAGCAGCAAAGCCGCAACCAAACTAAAGTCCTTCGCGTGCTTCGCGCCTTCGCGGTGAAAGTCCAGCCCAGGATTCACCGCGAAGCCGCGAAGGGCGCGAAGATTTCGCGAAGAAAAATCCTTTCCTGCCAGCAAAGGATTTTCGGGTTAGTAGTTCAGATGAACACGGAGCGGCCCAGGCGCAACCAAAAAGCCTCAGCGCGGAGACGGGCAGAACGCGGAGGTAGCTCCTTGGAGCGCACACTTCCAGCTTCCGGCGTGCGCAGCGTTTCTAACTCCCGCACGCAGGATGCTTGCGCTCTCAGGAGAACGCACAAAAATCCCTGACAGATTGCGAAGGATTTTCAGCTTAGTGGTGCTGATCTGTGTTCATCTGTGGTTTCATTCATACTTTTGGTCGCGGCTGCGCTGGAGCAGGAAATACGGGAAATAGGATAGGTTGGTGCTATTGCATTTTCAACGCGAGAAGCGCATAAGTGGATTTTTGCATCCGCTCCGCCTCTAGAGTCCATGCCAGGTAGTCACCCTCGTTCTTCTGAACACCACACCAGCAAGCGGACTCTCACCCTTGCTCTGGCGATTACGGGGAGTCTTTTCGTAATTGAGTTTGCCGCTGGATTTTTGACCAACAGCCTGGCCCTGATCGCTGACGCGGGCCATATGCTGACGGACGTGGCGGCGCTGGCGTTGAGTTTGTTCGCTCTTAAGATCTCTGCCCGCCCCGCCACCCACGAAAAGACTTACGGCTATCTTCGCGTGGAAATTCTGGCCGCGCTGGGCAACGGCATTCTCCTGGTTCTGGTGGCTATCTACATTTTTTATGAGGCCTACCACCGATTGCATTCGCCGCCATCGGTAAAAAGCGTTCCTATGCTGGTTGTCGCATGCGTCGGGCTTGTAGCGAACCTCATCACAGCGGGCCTGCTTTACAGGACGCAGCACGAGAACCTGAACATTCGAGGAGCGTTTCTTCACGTGATGGGCGACACGCTGGGCTCGCTCGGGGCCATAGCCGCCGGTGTCGCCATGGTGTTCTGGCAGTGGTACCTCGCGGACCCGATCGTCTCTGTCGTTGTGGCGGTTCTGGTGCTTTACAGTTCCTGGGATCTCATGACGGAGAGCGTAGACGTCCTTCTCGAAGGGACGCCTCCACATCTGAACATTTCCAGTATTCTTGCCGATCTGGGTAGCGTGGAGGGAGTGCTCTCTGTTCACGATCTGCATGTCTGGTCCATCACCTCGGGGATGCCAGCCATGAGTTGTCATGTCGTCGTGCGGCGCAACACGGACGCGCCGGCGATCCTCGCGGAGTTAAGCCGTCTCATGAGGGAGAAGTACGATATCGAGCACACGACGATTCAAATCGAGATGGAGCACTGGGTCGTTCCTCAGATAGAGTCGAATCCGCTTTTTTGATGAAACGGCTTGGTCTTAGTAGCTGGTGAAAAAATCCGTAACGCCCCGCTCGGCGGGGCGATTGGAGACCAAGAATGCTTTTTCTCTCAATGAACTCACGAGGCGCGCGTTCGGAGTTCAGCGTTCAGGGTGCTGTGGGCGGGCTAAAGCCTGAACTCCAAACCCAGGGCATTTCTTTTTGATTGCATTTTGTGGAATCCTGACCGAAAATTAGCCAGTACTTCAAAAAATGTTCACTCTCGCAGCCAATTCTTTCCATTACCCGACAGACATTGGATTGATGGTTCCAACGTTCCCGTGAGAATCATGTCTGCCGCCGAGCCACTTTCATCCTGATAATGCCTGACAAGAGCTAGATAAAGGACTTGGCCTATGAGCCTGCGGATCCGCCGACGCACACTGCTGGAAACTTCTCTTATCAGACCAACAAGGAGATCTTCATGAAGGAGAAAGACGAGGGCCGGCTTTCGAGCCAACGTCGCGTTCCGGAAGATGAACAGCTTATTCATGATGATGAACCCGCTCCCCTGGCCGCGCAACCGCTCGAAACACTGCGGGCGGGTTATTCCTGGATCAAGGCGCTGGAATCACGACATCGTGGATGGCAACTTTACGCCGTGGAGGGGTTCCCGTTCACCCTGCCCACGATTGAACTCGACGAGTCCAGGGTATGCCTGGTGAGCCTCGCGGGAGTTTACCGGAAGGGGCAAAAGCCCTTCAATACCTCTCCCGGAGTCGTTTCTCCTCAACTTCGAAGTATGAGATTCCGTGATAGAGGAGATTGGTCCTTTAGAGAAGTCCCCGTAAGCGCAGATCCGGCAGAACTGGGAATAACACACGCCCACTACGACCATACCGAAGCCAACGAGGACATTAATTGTGTGTTTCCCCTGGCCCGGCTGCGCGAATTGGAAGAGGAAGGTTTTATCGGCGAATGCGCGGCGGTGCACTACTCATTAATGGGCTATGTCCCGGAAGTAGAGCCGATTCTCGAGACTACGGTCAAAGAAATCATCCCGAGACTGGAAGCTCAAGAAGCGGACGCTGTCGTGGTGAGCGGTGGCTGCGCGCTGAGCCACCAGTCTGCTGGGCTGATACAGCGAGAGATTGAAGGGGCAGGCATTCCGACGGTGGGCGTCTCCGTGTGCCCCGACATCACATATCATCTGCAGGTTCCGCGAGCGGTGGCTCTGCGGTTTCCGATGGGCAATCCCTTCGGCTCGTCGATGGACGCCTCCATGCAATCAAGAATCCTGCGCGACGCGCTTTCCTTGCTCCATGCGGTTCAAGCGCCGGGCGAGATCGTTCATCTTCCCTACGAGTGGGTCAAGACATGAGCAAGGGACCACCCCTTTGAAATCCCCCGGACCTCTTAAGAACGCGGATGAACGCAGGCTCATGCGGATCTGAATCCGCGTGCATCCACGCCGACCCGCGTCCCATTTTATCTGCCTTATCAAACATCCGAAGTGAGAGACTTATTCTCAGTTGGCAAGGCGCAAGAATCCAGGAGGGTCACTGCGATGGCGGAGGCGGCGGAAGCTCCGGAGGAGGACCAGAGGTTGTTGCCGGTGGAGTCTCGGCGCTTATCTGGCCCGGTTTGCGCTTCTCGAAAAGCGCAACTCCAATGGCTCCTCCAGCCATGGCAAAGATCGCTGACATTACGGTCACCATCGCTCCACCGATTGTAGCGAAGAAACTAAGCGAACGAAGCGGGTCCGAAAGAAGATGCTGAAGCGTCTCTCTGACTTGCGGAGAAAGGTCTGGTACGTGCTCGACTGACTTGCTCAATTCCTCAAGCACCTTAGTATTCGCGAAAGATATGTAGAGGAGAGGAAGCGACATTAGCACGGATACAATTCCACCTATCACGCCAGTCAACAGACCGAGCGCCAAACCCCGACCCAGGGTGACAGCTTCTGCAGATTCTCTCACATAAAGATAAGCGGCAAAAATTCCGCCTCCAATCACCCAGGCGCAACAACAAGAATTGACCCATTGAATCAGGGGCAGCGCGGAAAGGATTCCCAGGAGGACACCGGCGATCAGTGCCGGCTTGAGCATTCCACCCTGATTCACTAGGCGCCTCCTTGAATCTCTGTAGTGCGGCAACGCGACAGGTTCCACGGCTGGAGGAACTCGGAAAAAGCCGGCACCAGGAGCGAAGAGAGCATGGAGCCAAACAGAAATCCCGTACACAGGCGGCTAAGAGGCGCGTTGTTCCAAACTCCAGCAGCCGTGAGCCCTACATCCATTAGGAGTGGGGCCGTTGCAGCCGCGACCCAGTACCTGCGCATCTCGTGAGAAGTGAGCCGGCGCGGAATCGCCGTGTAAAATACTGCTGCAAGTAAAACTCCCAGATAGATTCCGGAGCATCTGTGGCACACCGCCCAGGGAAATCCCAGAAGCTCGAACGAACGCTCCGGCATCTGATGGCATATCGGAGAAAAGACCGTATAGACAAGGGCGGAGAGAAAGAAGTGGCCGCCGGCGGCCAGAGATGGCGCCCCCAAAACCATGAGAAAACCCAGCCCTGACAGAAGGATGACAAAGACGCGGGCCTTGAAAATCGGATTGGACAAGCGCATCGAATTGTTTTCCCGAGGTTAATGGATGGCTCATTATACCCGAATGGATATGCGCAAAAGCAGAAATCCTTCGCGTCTAAGGGCTCGCGCAGAAATAACTTCCCATTTTGCTGCAGGCCCCCAGGCCCGCTCCGTACTACTAAGCCGAAAATCCTTTGCAACCTGGCAAGGATTTTTGCTCCTGGGAGCGCGGGTATCCTGTGAGATGTAGCGCCTAAGAACTTGACTCAGCATTTCTAATCACACCCGCATTGGAGGATCGAGTTAAATCTTGTCACCTTGTCCCCCCCCCAAAAAAATCCCGTAAATTCTGTTAGTCCTGTCCGACAAATCGTGTCATCCTGTCGTCCATGTCTTTGCCCCCCCGGTTGATTGAATGGACGGATTACACCGAATCTTCTATGCGCTATCGGTGATCTGCGACGCTATTGCGGTCTGACGGCGCGGCCGTCGTCCGGGACTCACAAGCGGGCGCTCTGTGGCATTCAATTTGCTTCCGCCGGTCGACCTACAAGATTTGGTATCATGAGCTGATCTTAACGCAGCATCTTGTGGAGATTTTGGCAAATAAATGTTGACAATCCTGTGTGATTACCATATATCAGTCCACGAAAGGCGTCCCGGATGCGAGTGGGTCTGACATACAATCTAAAACGGGGTGAGGCGGACGAATCGCAAGAACCTCCGAGTTGCCGCGGTCAATCTCAGGCCGAGTGGGACGATGCCGAAACGATAGAGGCCGTCCAGAGCGCCCTTCAGGAACGTCACGAAGTCATCCTCATCGAAGCGGACCAAAACCTTTATGAGAGCCTGCGCAGAAGTTGCCCAGATGTCGTCTTTAATATGGCGGAAGGCGAATCGGGCCCGTGCAGGGAAGGTCACGTCCCTTCGATTCTTGAGTATCTGCGCATTCCATATACGGCGAGTGATCCGCTGACGCTCAATCTCTGTCTGGACAAGGCCCGCACCAAGGAGATCCTCGCGTTTCACGGTCTGCCCACTGCGCGCTTCCGCGTAGTTTCTGAAAAGGTTTTTTCTTTCAACAGTCTTCACTACCCGCTGATGGTGAAGCCCCTGTACGAGGGCTCCAGCATTGGCATCCTCAACAGTTCGCTCGTGAGAACACGCCAGGAGATGAAAGAGCGTGTTTGCTGGCTGCTGGAAAACTATCGGGAACCCGCGCTTGTCGAAGAATACCTTCCCGGCAGAGAATTTACGGTAGCCATTCTCGGCAACGGGAGTGAGGCGCGCGCGCTGCCGATAGTTGAGATCAGGTTTGATTCACTCCCTCCCGGAGTCAATCCGATCTATTCCTACGAAGCCAAGTGGATCTGGGACGACAGTTCAAATCCATTGCAAATTTTCGATTGTCCCGCCCGGTTGAGCGCTGAACTCCAGACAGATATCGAGCGCATCTGTCTTGCGGCATATCGCGTGATGCGATGCCGCGACTGGTGTCGCGTCGATGTTCGTCTTGATGCGGAGAACCGTCCTTGTATTATTGAAATTAATCCTCTACCCGGAGTCCTGCCTCGGCCCGAAAATAATTCATGTTTTCCCAAGGCGGCCCGGGCAGCAGGACTGACGTACAACCAGCTCATCAATACAGTGCTCGACACAGCTTGCAAACGATACGGGTTAGGGTAATGGGAAGATCCGACTGCGTCGTCCTGTACAATGCCGCCAGCATCGTTGAAATCGAGGGATCGGAAGAGAGAACCTATCCTTCTACGGTTCTCCGTGAAGAAGTTATCGCGGTCGAGGAGTCTCTCCGCGAAGCCGGCTTCTCCCCCTATGTATTGTCAGTGGAGCACTTCTCCAGGGAACTGATCCAGACGCTGGCAAAGCTTGCCCCCAGATTTGTCTTTAATCTCTGCGAGGCGATCAACGGAAAGTGCGAATTTGAGATGTGCGTGGCCGGTCTCCTCGATCTGATGAAGATCCCATACACGGGCTCCGGACCGATGGCCCTCGGATTAGGTCTGGACAAATTTCGCGTCAAGAAACTGTTTCAAGCCTCGGGGATTCCGGCAGCCCGAGGCTACCTCCTCGCGCCCGGAAAAAAACTGTCGGCTCGGCGGCCGCGCTTTCCCGTGATCGTGAAACCCGTTCACGAAGACGCCAGCCTCGGAATCAACAGCAACTCTGTCTGCCACACTTGGGCACAGCTGGAAAAGCAGGTTGGCTACGTTCACAGCGTCTACCTTCAGGAAGCGTTGGTGGAAGAGTATCTCGACGGAAGGGAATTCAACGTCTCCATCATCGGGGATGGCGATCCTGAAGTTCTCGCCATCTCCGAAATCGATTTTAGCGGTATGCCTGAGGGGGAACCGCGAATCGTAAGCTATCGCGCCAAATGGGACGAAGAAAGCCCCATGTACCGTTGCACGACTCCGATGTGCCCGGCGGATATTCCCAGGCGGTTGGAGAACCGGATCCGGGACATTGCGCTCAGGAGCTACAGGTGCGTCGGGTGCAGGGATTACGGGCGCGTGGACATGCGGGCGGACGCACGCGGCGCCCTCTATGTACTGGAAGTAAATCCGAATCCTGACATCGCCCCAAACGCCGGCTTTGCGCGCGCCGCAGGCGCCGCAGGATATACCTACACAAAAATCATCTCGAAGATAGCCCAGTTTGCCCTGGAGCGAGGTGCCAAGGTCGCTTCCACGGTGTATGCACTTTAGTAGAAGAGCACACAAAGTCTCGATCCGGCCTTTGAGGGCTTCGGACCGATCCGCTGTGGCGGAAATCGTGCGCGGCGTCGGGAATTTCAACGGTGCCGAAATCGAATGCGCGCTCGAGATCGTCGATACTTACCTCCGAGACGACAAACAAAAAGACTATCGCGTGGTCGTGGCGGAAAATTCCGGCTGCGCCGTGAAGGCCTACGTGTGCTGGGGACCGACGCCCCTGACGCGCGGAACTTATGATCTTTATTGGATAGCGACCCATCCGGCCGCTCAGGGACTCGGGTTCGGCCGCGCGCTGGTAGCGCACGTCGAGGCGGACGTTCAGAACGAGAACGGCAGGGTGCTCGTGGTGGAAACGTCCTCCCGGGAGTCGTACGGAAATACCGTGCGGTTCTATCGCAGCCTGGGATATGAAGAGACGTCGCGAATTCGGGATTTCTACGATGTTGGAGACGATAGACTGATCTTTGTGAAGAGATTTTCCCCGTAAGGAGACCGCTCGGCATGGAACAATGGATGCTTGACCTGAGAAACAGCGTCACCAAAGGTGAGACCGTCGACGAAACCTACAATGTCTCCGTTGGTGAAATCAACGAAGTGCGGAAAGTCTATCCTATGCGCATCCCCCGCTACTACTACAACCTCATCCAGGAAAAAGGCGACCCCATATGGATGCAGGCCGTCCCTTCGATCCAGGAGGTTCAGGACGAAGAGGCGCCGGAAGACCCCCTGAACGAGGACGGAGACAGCCCCGTCCCCCGGCTCACTCACCGCTACCCGGATCGCGTGCTGTTTCTCATCACGGATCGCTGTCCGATGTATTGCCGTTTTTGCACGCGAAAGCGGATGGTGGGCCGGGCCAGCGACATCACAGAAAAAACCATCGCCATGGGCATCGAATACATACGGAACCACCCGGAAATCCGGGATGTGCTTATCTCGGGAGGGGATCCCCTCATGGTGAGCGACCAAAAGCTGGAACACATCATTGCCAGCCTCAGGGCCATTCCCCACGTCCAGGTGATTCGTATTGGCACGAAGTTTCCCTGCGTGCTGCCGAGCCGCATCACCGACAACCTGTGCAACATGCTCAAGAAGTATCACCCGATCTATGTGAACACTCATTTCAATCATCCCAGAGAGATCACTCCGGAGGCCAAGGAAGCGTGCGAGCGCCTGGTCAATGCCGGAATACCGGTCGGGTGCCAGACTGTCCTGATGCGCGGCGTCAACGACGATCCGGAGGTCATGAAGGAGCTGATGCACAAGCTCCTGATGATGCGCGTGCGCCCGTACTATCTCTACCAGGCCGATCTCACCCGGGGCACCAACCACTTCAGGACACGGGTCGAAGTCGGACTCCAGATCATCCAGGCTTTGCGAGGACACACAACAGGCTTTGCGGTTCCGCAGTTCGTCATTGATGCGCCGGGGGGAGGCGGCAAAATTCCGCTTATGCCTGAATACGTCCAGAGGCTGGACGACAAGGAAGTCGTATTGAAGAACTTCGAGGGAAAGGAATATCATTATCCCCAGGTTGATCGGCAATACGTGAAAGACGCGAGAGAGATCGAACTGATCAACTTCTGAACGCTTTGTTTGGAGTTCAGCCGTTAGACTGCCCGCGCCGGGGCGGGCTAAGGACGCGATTTCAACGCGATTTCATAAATACGGGTATTTTCCAGATAAGGTGCCTGGGAGCGCGCTGGGAGTTTAGCCGGGGGTGAGCGAAAGCGAACCCTCGGCTAATTTCCTTTTGCCCCGCGTGGGTGGAATGCGTTACCGTATCTAACCGTATTTGTGAAATCATGGATTAAGCTGAGCTCTGAACCTTCAGGGAGGCGTTTGCGTAAGTCTGCATGAAAGTCGCGGCCGTCATTCCCGCCCGGATGCAATCTGTCAGATTGCCGGGCAAGCCTCTCCGCTTGATAAACGGCGTGCCAATGATCGTGCGTGTCGTCAAGCGCGCGAAGACCTGTCCCGGAGTGGGCCGCGTCATCGTCGCCACCGACAGCGAGGAAATAAAGAGGGTGGTGGAGGCCGGCGGGGGAGAGGCCTGGATGACTTCCCCGGATCACCGCTCCGGTTCCGATCGAGTCGCCGAGGTCGCCGAAAAGCTGAGCGAGGATCTCATCCTGAACCTGCAGGGCGACGTGCCGCTTCTCCCGGCGTCCACGGTCGCCGAGTTGATTCAATTCGCGGTCCAATGCAAGGAATTGACGGTTGCGACCGCCGTCATCCCCCTGCAGCACGAGGGGGATATTGTAAATCCAAACATCGTAAAGGTCGTGGGGACGCGAAGCGGACGCGCGCTTTATTTCTCTCGTTTTCCCATTCCCTACAGAAGTGGAGACCCTCTGAACTTGAATGCCGACCGGCACTCTTCCCGCGTGTGTCACGGCTATTACAAACACATCGGTATCTATGTCTACAGTCGAAAGTTTTTGCTTCAATTCGTGCGCCTCGAGCCTGCGCCCCTGGAGCTGTCGGAGTCGCTGGAGCAATTGCGAACCCTGGAGCATGGTTATCCCCTCTATCTGGTGAAGGTGACGGAGGACTCCATCGGCGTCGATACTCCGGAAGACCTGTCGGCCGCGGAGGTCCTGGCTGCCGCGCAGGAGGGGACCTTCAAGTACTGACCTTGAACGGACCCCGTCTGGTAGTGTCAACGCAAAGCCGAGTTGTTTCGCACGTTCTCAATTAAATAGGGGGAGCGCATAAAGAACAACCTTGCGTTCTTTTCACCACGGAGACACGGAGATTCACTGAGCAAAAAATCTTTCGGATTTTTGCGTGCATCTCCGTGTCTCCGTGGTGAAGCCGAACGTCAGGACAACTGAGGACTACCTTCTTTCTGACGTCAGTACTCGTCCGGCGAGCGGCAGTGGAGGAGAATACATGAAGTACATATTTGTCACAGGCGGAGTTCTATCCTCCCTTGGCAAGGGGCTTGCCAGCGCTTCAATCGGCGGCTTGCTGGAGGCTCGGAGACTCAAGATCAATTTCCTCAAACTGGATCCTTATATCAATGTCGACCCCGGAACCATGAGCCCGTTTCAGCATGGAGAGGTCTACGTTACCGACGACGGCGCAGAGACGGACCTCGACCTGGGACACTACGAGCGCTTCACCAATGTGCGCCTGACGCGAGACAACAACTCGACCACAGGGAAGATTTACCAGACCGTGATCGAAAAAGAACGCAAGGGAGAATTCCTCGGCAAAACCGTCCAGGTGATTCCCCACATCACGAACGAGATCAAGAGTACGATCGGCCGCGTTGCGCAGGACGTGGATGTGGCCATCGTCGAGATCGGCGGAACGGTCGGCGACATCGAAAGTCTGCCGTTCTTGGAGTCTATCCGTCAGATGCGAAATGACGTGGGACGCGAAAATTCCATGTTCGTGCACCTCACGCTGGTCCCCTACATTGCCACGTCGGGCGAGCTGAAAACCAAGCCGACACAGCACAGCGTCAAGGAACTGCGGGAAATCGGTATTCAGCCCGACATCCTTCTGTGCCGGACGGACCGGCTGCTGCCCAGAGACATCAAGGCCAAGATCGCCCTGTTCTGCAACGTGTCCGAAAAGGACGTCATCACGGCTCTGGACGTGCACAACATTTACGAAGTGCCGATGGTCCTCCACAGCGAGGGCCTGGATGATGCGATTGTCCACCACCTGCAGCTCGCGGCCCGCGAGCCGGACCTGAGCCGCTGGGAACGATTGCTTTACCTGGACGGGAACCCCAGGGATACCGTGCGGATAGGAATAGTGGGCAAGTATGTTGAATACGAGGACTCATACAAGAGCCTCAACGAAGCCCTCTACCATGGTGGCCTGGCCAACCAGCTTCGTGTTCAGGTGAAATGGATCGAGTCCGAAGGATTGTTGGACGAGACCGTCGCGCAACAGCTTTCTGCATATGACGCTATCCTGGTGCCCGGAGGTTTTGGCAAACGGGGGATCGATGGCATGCTGCGCGCCATCCGGCATGTCCGGATCCACAAAGTGCCTTACTTCGGCATCTGCCTGGGAATGGAGTGCGCTGTGATTGAGTTCGCGCGCAACGTGTGCAACATGCAGGCGGACAGCTCGGAGTTTGACCCCTCCGCGCCGCACCGTGTTTTCTACATGCTGCGCGAGCTGCTGGGTTCGGATATTATGGGCGGAAACATGCGGCTCGGCGCCTTTCCCTGTATTCTCGAAGAAGACTCGCTGGCCTGCCGGATTTATCAAAAGAGGGAGATCTCGGAACGGCACCGCCACCGTTATGAGTTCAACCGGGAGTACGAAAAGATTCTCGCCGGCTACGGCATGAAGTTCAGCGGCAACTCGCCGGATCGAAACTTCGTCGAAATCATGGAGCTTCCGGATCATCCGTGGTTCCTCGGATGCCAGTTCCACCCGGAATTCAAATCCAAGCCCTTCCAGCCGCACCCTCTCTTCGCCAGTTTCATCGCGGCGGCCTACCAACACAAGCTGCTCCTCGCATCTCGGCGCGAATCCCTGCCCGTCGCGACCGAGGCCGTAACGGAGGCGCACAGAAGATAGAAGTACGGAGCTATTTCTCCAGATGAAGAGCTCGTCCATACAAATTGGGGGCCGGAGACTCGGCCGGGGGAGGCCTTTTTTCATTGCGGGCCCCTGCGTCATCGAAAGCGAAAAGCACTGCCTCAAAATGGCGGAGCGGCTCGCCGGGATCGCAGCGCGTGTCAACGTGGACTTCATCTTCAAGGCCTCGTACGACAAAGCCAACCGTTCTTCCCCCAGGTCCTTTCGAGGACCGGGCCTTGAAGAGGGGCTGCGAATTCTCGAAAAGGCCCGCGAGGTAAGCGGGCTGCCGCTGCTCAGCGACGTCCACGAAACATCTCAGGTGCGGACGGCGGCTGAAGTGCTCGATGTGCTTCAGATTCCGGCTTTCCTCTCGCGCCAGACCGATCTAATCCGCGCCGCCGCCGCGACCGGACGGGCCGTCAATATCAAAAAGGGGCAGTTTCTCTCCCCGTGGGACATGCGGAATGTCCTGGAAAAAGTCCTCGACACCGGGAATCGCAACGTGATCCTCACCGAAAGGGGGACTTCCTTCGGCTACAACAATCTCGTCGTTGATTTTCGCTGCTTTGCCATCATGCAGTCGTTCGGCTGGCCCGTGGTTTTCGATGTCACGCACAGCGTCCAGATTCCAGGGGGCAAGGGCGACCGGTCTGGAGGTGAAGCACGCTATATTCCTTGCCTCGCCCGCGCGGGGGCCGCCGCCGGAGTCGACGGCTTCTTTTTTGAAGTCCATGATAATCCTGAGCGGGCTCTTTCCGATGGCCCAAATGCCCTGAACCTGAAGCTTTTCCCGCGTCTCCTGGACGAGCTTTTAAGGATTCGCGCCTCCCTCGGGAAACCACAATGAAGGCCCTGTCGAAACCACCCTCCTCCATCGCAATCCGGGTTCTGGAAGCAGAGGCGCGAGCCATAGCCGGCCTGGTCCATCGAGTGGACGACCGCTTTGCCCGCGCCCTCGACATCCTGGCGGGGTGCACGGGTAAGATCGCCGTGACCGGAATGGGCAAGTCCGGGATCATCTGCAAGAAAATTGCCGCCACGCTGAGCAGCACGGGTTCACCCGCAATCTTTCTGCATGCCGCCGAAGCCGTGCATGGCGACCTCGGTTTTCTGGCGCTTAACGACGTGGTCCTGGTGGTCTCGAAGAGCGGTGAGACGCCCGAAGTACTTCAGATAGTGAATGTGGCAAAGCGCCTGCGTCTGCCGCTGGTGGCTCTGGCAGGCAATCCGCTCTCCACGCTGGCACGCCATGCGGACGTGAGCCTGGACGTCAGCGTGGCTGAGGAGGCGTGCCCGCTCGGGCTTGCCCCAACCACCAGCACCGCCGCTGCCCTCGCCATGGGAGACGCCCTGGCCATGGCTCTCATGGAACGGAAGGGATTTCGCCAGGAGGATTTTGCCTCCGTGCACCCGGCGGGTGCGATCGGAAAGAAACTGCTTCGCGTGGAGGAGTTGATGCGCCAGGGAGAAGCTGTTCCGAAGGTCCTCGAATCCACGACCATGGCGGATGTGATTTATGAGATGACACGCAAGGGCCTCGGAATGACTACGGTCGTGAGGCCGGGTGACTTGCTGGCGGGCGTTATCTCTGACGGAGACCTGAGGCGGTTGCTGCAGCGCTCTTCCGACCCGCTCAAGCTCCGCGCGGCACAATGCATGACGGCAACGCCCAAGACCATCGGACCGCAGGAGCTGGCCACCGCGGCGCTGGCCAAGATAGAACAGCTCAGAATAACCAGCCTCGTGGTTGTCGATTCCAGGCACATAGTGCTGGGAGTGCTCCATATCCATGATTTGTGGCGCACCCAGATGTTTTAGCCTGAACCAGAGATAAACACAGATAAATACGGATCTGTACGACTAACCCGAAAATCCTTTGCGATCTGGCAAGGATTTTTGTGCGTTCTCCTGGGAGCGCACGCATCTTGCGTGCTCTGTTAATCGCGAAACTGTGAGCACGCTGGAAGAGTGCACTCCCTGGGACGATCTCCGCG
>WNGD01004332.1_pt1 | contig 25374 bp, 24 predicted proteins | sample 5400671 | NCBI WGS metagenome assembly WNGD01 (sample SAMN13153369, study PRJNA577476) | soil metagenome | isolation source: 40 cm soil or saprolite under grassland replicate 2 | place: USA:California | collected 2016-06-15
CGGGCGAGTTGGCGCGGCTTCGCCCTGACCTCGTGCACCTGCACTTCCCCAATCCTATGGGCGACGTAGCGCATCTGCTGGGCGCCCGCCGAGTACCGCTCGTAATCACTTACCACGCCGACGTGGTCAGGCACCGCCTGCTGTTTCCGTTGTATCGTCCGCTCGTCGCGCACACCTTTTCTGCTGCGCGACGCATCATTTGTACCTCTTCCGAGTACGCCGCCTCTTCGAAGGACCTCTCCGAGTGTCGCGACAAGTGCGCGATCGTCCCTCTCGGGATCGATCTGTCGGCTTTTGCGCTGCGAGATGGTGAGGCGCGCGACGTCGAGCGGCGACGGGCGAGACACGGGGGCAGGATCGTGCTGTTTGTCGGAGTGCTGCGGCACTACAAGGGAGTGGACGTTCTGTTACGCGCGCTCTCGGACGTCGATGCCCACGCCGTAATCGTGGGGCAGGGGCCCAAGGAGCAAGAGTGGCGGACCCTGGGAGACAAGCTCGGCGTGACCGACCGGGTCACGTTTCTTGGGCCCGTCTCCGACGCCGAGCGCCGTCTGTTGCTGCACGCCTGCGACCTGCTCGTGCTGCCGTCGATCGATCGGCGCGAGGCGTTCGGCATCTCCCAGCTCGAAGCGATGGCGTGCGGCAAGCCGGTGGTCGCAAGCGACCTGCCGACCGGCGTGCGGTTCGTGAACCAGGACGGGGTCACAGGGCTGCTCGTGCCCCCGGGAGATCACGCGGCTCTCGGGCGGGCCATGGCGCGCCTGCTCGACGACCCCGACTCGCGCGCCCGCTTGGGCCACGCGGCGAAGCAGCGGGTGGAGCAGGAGTTCTCGGCGGAGCGGATGGTGGAGCGGACGCGGCAGGTCTACCAGGAAGCGCTGCGGCTCGCTTGACAATCTGCCATCTGGCGTATATAAATGCGCCATATGGCACGGCACTCTGTCCGCGACGCGCCCGCTCCAGTGGCGCGCTCGCGCGCGCCGGAGATCGACGCCTACCTCGCGGCCGTCCGTCGGTCCCGCGGCCCCAACGCATACGTCGTCCTACTCGGCCTGCGGTCGTTCGACACCCCGACCCTCCACAAGAAGGTTGAGGAGGGATTCGCATTCGGCGCGCTGCTGAAGATCCTCAAGCTCATGGCCCTGCCGCTGCAGGTGCTCGCTGACATCCTATCAATTCCCCCTCGGACGCTCCAGCGTCGGAAGGCTGCGGGTCGCCTCGAGCCCGACGAGTCCGACCGCTTGCTGAGGCTGTCCCGCATCTACGGGAAGGCGATCGAGCTGTTCGAAGGAGACAATCCGGCGGCTCGAGTACGGCGTCTTCTCCTGAGTGCCCACCGTTTGGCGCATCGTCAAGGCCAAACATGCCGCCTCCGCCTTCGACGGCGAGGGTGCGCGGCGCAGCGGAGGCCGGTGGACCAGCGTCGGACGCAGGGCCGTTTATACGTCCAGTACTGTGGCCCTCGCGGCGTTGGAGATGATCGCTCATCTGGATTCCACCGTTCCACTTCCGGCCTATACGCTAATCGAGGCGACCGTTCCCGAACCACTGATAACCGCCGTCGACCTGGCAGCATTGCCGTCCAACTGGAGGCAGTACCCCTCACCTCCAGAACTGCGAATGATCGGTGACGGCTGGCTCGATGCGAAACGTGCGGCGGTCCTCAAGGTCCCGAGCGCCCTGGTACCGGTCGAGTACAATTACGTGATCAACCCCGAACACCCCGACTTCGCCCTGATCACGACCGGAGATCCGACGGGATTCCCACTTGATCCACGACTACTGTGACGGGCCGGTAGCCTAAGAGTCCCCATCCTCGCGGACTTCCCATTCCTCCCACGCTTCCTCTTCCTCTCCCACGGCGAGCGGCGGCAGCTCGATGTCCTCGTAGATCTCGTCCAGGGTGATGCTCGTGTCGAGCACCGGAACGGGAATCTTCCCGTGGCCGCGGACTTCGTCTCGCAGCCAGTCTCCGCCCGGCTCGCGGGCGTACGCCAACACGTGTCGCCGGCGCTGGTCTACGATGAGATACAGGCTGAGGGAAGGGATCCGCCGATAGGCCTCGAGCTTCTCGCGGCGGTCGGTCGCTCGCGTGCTCGAGGACGTGACCTCGACGATCACGGACGGCGCCTCGACGATGAGCTCCACAGCGGCGGCCGTGCCGCAGGCGAGGATCACGTCGGGATAATAGATCCGGTCCGCCGCCGCCCGCAGCTTCACGTCCGTCGCAAACACTCTGCACCCGCGGGCGCGTGCGACGTTGTGCAGATGCCTCGTGAAGTTGAGCGTGATCAGGTTGTGGCGCGTGGTAACGCCGCTCATGGCGTACACTTCGCCCGCTACGTACTCGTGCTTGACGGGGCTCCGCGCTTCGAACGCGAGATACTCCTCGACCGCCATCGGGCGTCCGACCACTGGTTTCCTGTCCATGCGCCGAGCATACGCTCGGCGCGGCCCGGCGCGCAAGGCCGCTGGTGACTTGAGGGGAGTCTTATCTGACCCCGGGCGCAAGCCCGGGGTGACCAGAAGGCCTGGCTGTTACTGGGTGATCGGAAGGTTGTCCTGCTACCGGTCCCGCTACTGCGTGATGAAATGCACCGCGAGCGCCGCGGCGGCGCTCACCCCACCGTAGAGAAAGACCGACCCGTTGCGCGCCAGCCAACCCTTCTGCGGCACGAACACCTCGTCCCCCGACTGCACCGGCGAGCGCTGCAGCACCGTCCCGGGCCCGAGCCCCGAGACGATCACCTTGCCATCGCGCACCAGCCGGATCTTGTCGCGGTTGGCGTTCTGGGTCACGCCGCCGGCGAGCGAGACCAGGTCGCCCACGGTGATCGTCGCGTCCGCCGGGTAGAGCCCCGGCTTCGCGACCTCGCCCTGGACGCTGACCCGCCGCAGCACCGTCACCTGGATCGAGGGGTTCTTGAGATACTTGCGATACGCGTCGTGCAGCGTGTCGGAGAGCTGCTCCGCCGTCTTCCCCGGCACCCGCACTTCGCCCAGCAGGGGCAGCACGGCGGTGCCGCGCGCGTCCACCGGGAATTCCCCCGAGTAGTCCTGCTCGCGCCAGATCCACACGCGGATCACGTCGCCCGGCCGCACTCCCGCGGTCACCGCCACCGGGTCGGGCGCGGCGGCGGGGCGGGGGGTCTGCTGGGCGGCGAGTGGCGCCGCCCACAACACACCGAGCAAGACGCTCACCACGCGGCGGTCAACCATGCCGCCTCCGCCTGCGGATCGGCGGGTCACCGTCGTCCTCGTCCGATGAGTAATAGGAGTAGTAGGCGTCATAGGCGTAGCCGTGGCGATCGGCGCTGCGGTGCACGTCGGTCAACACGGTGCCCACGATGCGCGTGCCGATCTCCTCGAGCTCCTGTACCGCCCGGCGCAGCGCCTCGCCGTGGGTCGCCCCCATGCGCGCCACGAAGATCACGCCGTCGGCGAGCGTGGCGAGCACCGCGGCGTCGGTCACGACGCCGAGGGGTGGGGTATCGAGCACCACCGCGTCGTAGCGCGCGGCCAGGCCTTCGAGCAGGCGCGGCGTCGCGGGCGAACCCAACAGCTCCGCGGGATTGGGCACGGACCGGCCGGCGGCGATGAAATCGAGCCGGCCCCGCGCGTAGTCGGGAAGGTCGATCGAGTGGATCACGTCGTCCAGCTGCGCCGTGCCGCTCAATAGGTCCGAAAGCCCCGGCGCGCGGGCGACATGGAATACCTTGTGCAGCACCGGACGCCGCTGGTCCGCCCCCACCAGCACGGTGCGGTGCCCCTGCTCGGCGAGGGTGATCGCGAGATTCACCGCCGTCGTCGTCTTCCCGTCCCGCGGCTCCGGGCTCGTGACGACCAGCGTCTTCAACGGCCGGTCGCGCTGCGTGGTCGAGTGCGCCACGTTGGTGCGCAGCGCCCGGTACGCCTCCGCCGCGGGGCTCTTGGGCGAATGCTGGATCACGAGCCGCGTCTCGATCTGCTGCGCCAGCTGCTTCGCTCCCCGGTGGCCGTTCTTCACGAGGATGCGCGGGATCGCGGCGAGCAGCGGCAGCTCGGTGAGCCGCACCACCTCGTCGCGCGAGCGCACCCGCGTGTCGCTTCCCTCCCGCACCAGCGCCACCAGCAGGCCCAACAGCAGCCCGCCCGCCGTCCCGAACAGCAGGTTCGTCACACGGCGCGGGCCGACCGGCTGGGTCGGCACGATCGCCGGGTCCACCACCTGGATGTTGGCGACCTCCATCGCCTCGGAGATCTCCGACTCCTTCAGCCGGGTCTGGAGCAAGGTGAAGAGCTGGGTGTCCTGGTCCACTTGACGCCGCAGCCGGGCATAGTCGAGCTCGACCGCCGGCACCCGTGCGAGCGCGACGTCGAACCGGGCGAGCGTCGAGTCCGTGGAGCGGGCCGCGTCGTCCAGGCCGTGGAGCTGACTCTCCACCAGCTGCGCCAGGCGCGTGCGCAGCACGAGGATCGTGCGGTCCAGGCCCCCGACGTCGGGGTCGGCCGGCGTGCGCCACGTGAGGAGCCGCGCCCGCTCCGCCTCCACCGTCGACAGCTGCTGCACGATGCCGCTCATCGCCGGGCTCGTGATCAGCGATGGCGCGCCCACGAAGTCCGCCCAGGTCCCGGCGCTCTCCGTCGGCAGCTGCGCCCGGGCCAGCAGGTCGCGCAGCTGTGAGCGCTCCCCGGTCAGCTCTTCCTGCCGCGCGCGCAGCTCGGCCAGCCGCCGCACCTGCTCCCCCGCCTGCACCTGCGGGTCGATCACGACGTGCGCCCGCCGGAACGCCTCGAGCGCCTGCTCCGCTTCCTCCAGCTCGCCGCCGATCGTGCCCACCTGCGCCTCGAGGAACACGATCGCGGCGTGTGCCTGCTGCTTCTGGAACTCGTTGCGCCGGCGGATGTAGGACCGCGTCACCGTGTTCACGACGCGGGCGGCGAGGTCCGGATCGGTGCTCTGGTAGCTCAGCGCGAGGATCGCCGCGTTCGCCTGGGGCCGGGTGACCCGCAGCGCCTCCCGCAGGTCCTTCGCCGGCCCGGTCCCCTGCAGGCCGAGCGAGTCGATCACGTCTTCCGCCACACTGCGGCTGCGGAGGATCTCGGTCTCCGTCTCGATGGTCGAGGGAGCTTGCAGCGCCGACAGCAGGTCGGTGGGGTTTCCCTGGCCGTGCTGCTCCTCCACGCGCAGCGTGGCGCGCGCCTCGTACACCGGTCGCTGGCGCAGCGTGAACAGCAGGGTCAGCGACACGACCAACCCGGCGGTTCCCAGCAGCCACGGGGCCTGGCGCCGCGCTGCCGCCACCAGGCCGTGCCACGACAGCGCGGCCTGCCCGTCCAGCTCGTCCACCCTGCCCGTCCGAGGCCTTATGATCCCCCCTGTGGAGTCGACGCTACGCCCGCCTAGAAGTACGTCGTTCTCCCTGAGTCCGCAACCCCGGAAATAGGCCATCTTCAGGAAATAGGCCATCTTGACGAGTGTGCCGCCAGCGACTCTCTTAATGCGCGAAGGCTGGGGAGGCGTTCCCCTCCCCCGAGTTCTTTTCCGAGCAACCCGCTGGTGTTGCGGTGAAGCCACAGGGTTGACGGAGGCGCAAGTCACAAGATGCGCTTCCCAGAACCGGTCTTCCGATGGGCCCTCGTCGCCAGCGCGCTCCTGAGCCTGGCGCTCACGCCCCTGGTGCGGCGGGCCGCGCTCGCGCTCGGCGTGCTCGACCTGCCCGACCAGCGGAAGGTCCATACCACCCCCGTGCCACGGCTCGGCGGGGTGGCCGTCGCGGCCGCGCTGGCCATCGCGCTGCTCGCGGCGTTCGCCGCGAGCCCGGCACTGCGCACGGCGTTGTTGGCGGGCGGCGGCGTGGTACGCTGGGCCGCGCTGGGCGCGGCGGCGCTCGTCGTTCTCGTCGTGGGCGCACTCGACGATTGGCGCGGCCTGCCCGCAACGCTCAAGCTCGGGCTCGAGATCGCGGCCGCCGGCGCCGTCGTGCTGGTCGCGCAAGCCCCAGTGGCGATCGCGCTCGGTCCACACACGGTGCCGCTGCCGCTCGGCTGGGTCGGGCCGCTCGTCGGCGTGCTCTGGATCGTCACGCTCACCAACGCGGTGAACATGATGGACGTCGCGGATGGTGTGGCGGGAGGCATCGGGCTCGTCTGCGCCCTCGCGCTCGGGCTCGCGGCGCTGGGGCTCGACCGCGTCGTGGCGACCGCCGTGCTGCTCGGCCTCGCCGGCGCGCTGCTCGGCTTCCTGCCCCACAACTTCCGCTCGCCGCGGATCTTCCTGGGCGATTCGGGCAGCCTGCTCGTGGGATTCTTGCTGGGTAGCGCGTCGCTCGTGGGACTGGAGCGGGACGGCGCCTGGCTGGCGGTGCCGGCCCTGCTCGCCGTGGCCGTCCCGCTGGCGGAGTGCGGGCTGACGGTGACCCGCCGGGTGTTGCGCGCGCTCGCCGTCGTGCGCCCGGGCTCGTCGCGCGAGCGCTTCTTGTTACAGCGCGGCCGTGCCGGGCTGTTCATCCCCGACCGCCGTCACGTGCCGCATCGCTTGCTCGAGCTCGGCTTCCCCGCGTGGACGATGGTCGCGGTGCTGCTCGTCTGCGCCGGCGTCACCGGCGCGCTCGGGCTGGCGGCGGTGGAGCGGCCCGCCGTGGGTCTGTTGGGCGCGCTGCTCGTCTTCGCCGCCATCGTGTACGTGGCCCCGCGCTGGCTGTACGAAGAGCTCCGCCTGCTCGACCGGGGCGCGTTCCTGCCGCTGCTCGAGAGCAGGATCTTTCGCCGGCGCAGCATCCACGTGGCGTATGACGGCGTCGCGGTCGCGGTGTCGTTCCTGGCGAGCTGGGCGCTCGCCGGGGGCGGTGGCGACTGGGAGGCCGCGATCGCGGAGACGGCGGTCGTCGTCACCGCGACGCTGGCGGGGTTCAAGCTCGCGGGCCTGTACCGCGGATCGTATCGGCACGCGGGGCTGGCGGAAGCGGCGCGCGCGCTGCGCGCGGTGGGCGTGGGCGGCCTGTTCGGTCTCGCCGCGATCGCCGTGCTCGGCGTCCCCGTGTCCCTCACGCAACTGCTGCTGCACCTGTACCTGATGCTCACACTCGTCGCCGGCGCCCGATTCGCATTTCGGGTGCTCGAGTACGTCTACCAGCGCGGCCAGCCCGAGGGGCGACGCGCCCTGATCGTCGGTACGGACCGCGTGGGCCGCGACGCGCTGGCCGAGATGTTGTCGCGCCCCGAGCTGGGTCTCCGGCCGGTCGGTTTCGTGGAAGACGACCTGGGCGGCCGGGACCGCGACTTCCAGGGCTACCCCGTCTACCCGGATGGCCCGCGGCTGCACGATCTGGTGCGCTCGCTCGGAGTCACCGACCTGGTCGTTCCAGGGACGGCGCTCGCGCCGGGTCGCCTCGCGGAGCTGGGGGCCCTGTGTCGCGCCCAGGGCGCGCGGCTCGTGCATTTCGACGTGCGCTGGGATGTCGCCGAGGCGCGGCCGCCCGCGGAGGCGACCTCGTGAGCCGCCGTGCGCTGATCACGGGGGGCGCGGGCTTCATCGGCTCGCACCTCGCGGGCGCGCTGCTCGAGCGCGGCTGGCGCGTGCACGTCATCGACGATCTCTCCACGGGTCGGGTGCGGAACATCGCCGCTTTTCACGACCGACCGCACTTCGGCGCCACGTTCAACTCGGTGCTCAGGGCGGACGTCATGGAGCCGCTCGTCGCGGACACGGACGTGGTGTTCCACCTCGCGGCCGCCGTGGGTGTGCGACTCATCGTCGAGCGCCCGGTGCACACGATCGCCACGAACATCAAGTCCACCGAGGTGGTGCTCGAGCTGGCGGCGAAACACCGACGCGCCGTCCTGTTGAGCTCGACGTCCGAGGTGTACGGCAAGCTCGACCGGGCGAAATTCGCCGAGTCCGACGACCTGGTGCTCGGGGCGACGTCCAAGTCCCGCTGGTGCTACGCGGCGTCCAAGATCATCGACGAGCACCTGGCGCTGGCCTACGCGCGCGAGTTCGGCCTGCCCGTCACCGTGCTGCGCATGTTCAATACGATCGGTCCGCGCCAGACGGGCCAGTACGGTATGGTCGTGCCGCGCTTCGTGCACCAGGCCCTCGCGGGGGAGCCGCTCACGGTGTACGGCGACGGCCGGCAACGGCGGTCGTTCACGTGGGTGGGCGACGTCGTGGACGCGATGGTCGCGCTGATCGCCCATCCCGGCGCCTCGGGCGAGGTGTTCAACGTCGGCCACACGGCCGAGATCACCATCTACGACCTGGCCCGCATGGTGAAGGACATGGTGGGAAGCCGCTCCGACATCGTGCTGGTGCCGTTCGAGCGCGCCTACGAGCCGGGCTTCGAGGACATGCAGCGCCGCCTCCCCGATATCTCGAAGCTGGAGCGGCTCATCGGGTACCAGCCTTCCCTGAACCTCGGGGCCATGCTCGAGCGGATCATCGCGGACCACCGCGTGATGCTCTATGGGCACCCCGGGCACGGGGTTTCGCAGCGCGAGCAAGTGGTGCCGGCGGGCCTCGCTGGCGCGTAGCTCCCCGTTGCACCGCCGACGTGACAACCTCCCAAACCTCCCCAACCTCCACAACCTCCACCAACCTCCAGAACCTCCCCAACCTCCACCAACGTTTTATCTTCTGACATGACCACTCCCGGTCCGCTGCGTCAGCCGATTCCGGTCGGCCGGTCGATCCTGTGGAGCCCCGCCAGCGCGGGTCCCAAGCGTCCCGGCAACATCCTCTTTCCCGTCTTCCTGTCGCAAGCCGCCCTCACCGCGATTCTCGAGCACCTGGCGACGCCGCACCGCCCGGGCCAGGGCATCCTCGGCTTCCTGCTCGGCGACCAGTGCGAGTGTCCCGAGACCGGCGTTTCCTACCTCGTGATCGACGTCGCGGTGCGCCTGAACCAGGCGATCTACGGCGATCGCACGCGCGACGTGGTGACGCGGTTGTGGGACCATATCCAGCAGCAGCTCGAGCAGCAGCGGGCGAGCCTCATCGGCTGGTACCACACCCACGCGCCGCTGCCGCTCACCCTGTCGGGACACGACTTAGAGACGCACGAGCATTATTTCGCCGAGCCGTGGCAGGTGGCGTTGTTGCTGGGGACGGATCCCGCGGAGCCCGCCGCGTCGTTCTTCCGCGCGGGGACGGACGAGGCGTGGACCGGCACGTCGCAGCCGTTCTACGAGCTGCTGGCGCCCGAGTCGATCCGGCCCGATGGGAAAAAACGCTCCTTTGTGACGTGGAAGAACTACCGCGCGTTCAATCCCGCCACGCCGACCGGCGCAACTGCGCCGGCCGCCATCACGCAGGTCAGGCCCCGGGTAGCTGCGAAGCCACCCGGGGCGCCCAAGTTCACGCCGGCTCCGCCGCCCCCGCCGCCCCCGCCGCCCCGGCCGACCCCACCGCCGCCCGAGCCCGAGCGAGAGCCCGAGCACGACGGCGAGCTCAGGTTCCTGACGGCGGCTGAAGACATGCCCCCACCGCACCCGCCTCCCCCGCCTCCCCCCCCGCCCCGGCACGTCGCGCCGCCTCCGACTGAAAGACCGCCGGTGCGGCCGCGAGCGGCGCCCGAGCCCGAGCCCGAGCCAGAGCCCGAGCCCGAAGAGGTCCCCGCCGCGCCGGAGGCGCCGCGGGACGATGACCGGCCCGAACCCGCGGTCTGGCCTGACGACTTCGAGGCGCGCGAGGGGGCGGGGGCGGAGGCAGACTACGACGAGGAGCTCGAGGCCCCGCGGGCGCCACGCCGCAGGCTCAAGCTCCCCCGGTCGGTGACGCGCACCCTGCTGGTCCTCGTGCTGGGTGGCGTGGCCGCCGGTGCGTACTGGTGGTTCCAGCCGGAGCTGCCGCTGCCCAAGTGGTCGACCATCACCGGGGTGGGGTCCACGATCAGTGCCAAGGTCTCCGCCCTGGGCGGCAAGGTCGCCGGCCTCGTCGCCGGTCTGCGGCGCCGCGCTCCCGCACCTGCCCGGCCGCCCGCGAAGCCAACCCCGCCCACCGTGACACCGCCCGCGGCGTCGCGCCCCGCGCCGTCCGGCAACACCGGGGCCGCTCCGGCTGCGGCGCGCCCGGCCGGGCCGCCTCAGCCCCCGCCCTCAGCTCCGGCCCGGACCAAGCTCGACCTGGCCGGCGACTCGGTGACGCAGGTGGTGCGCACCTTCGCGGACCGGGCCCGGCTGTTCGACCAGAGGCAGCTGGCGTGCGCGGGGCTGGCGCGCGGGCTCGAGCTCGTGGAGACCCGGTGGGTTGCGTACAACGCCGCGCGCCGCAGCGCTGGCGTGCTCGACGGCACGCGCGCGGGACGCGATCAGGCGCTGTACGCCCGCGTCGATTCGGTGGAGCGGAAGTTCGAGCAATCGGGATGCGCCCGGCCGTAGTCCTCCTCCTGCTCGCCGCAGCGCCGGCGTATGCTCAGGGGAGGGGCGGCGAGCCGCTGCGGAAAACCGATCTGCTGCGGCTGCTCTCGGGGCCCACGCTCGCGCCGGACGAGCTCGCCGCGCTGATCCATCGCAGCTGTCTCAGCTTCACACCGACCAGCCGGGACCGAGCCGATTTGGTGGCCCTCGGGGCGGAGCCGGTCGTGCTGCGCGCGATCGATGGGTGCGTGCGCCGCGCCACCGCGCCGGGCGCGAGCGAGGCGGCTGCACCGCCGCATCGACCCCCGCTGTCCGGTGTGGCGAGCGGGTTCGTGCTGGGCGTGGGGCAGCACGCGGCGGCGGGCGCGCACCCGCCGGTGCCCCTCCTGTTCGAGCTGCGCGACACCGCCGGCCTCCCCGCCGTGGGACGCGACGTCGCGCTGTCCATCACGAACGGGTGGCTCGGCGCGGAGCGGGTCGTCACCGACTCGAACGGGCGTGTCCACGTCGACCTGACGGTGGGCCCGAGGGTCGGCCCAGTGGCAGTGAAGGCGCAGGTGGGCGCCATCGAGCGGCAGGCGACGCTGTATGCCGAGCCCGGTCCCGCGGCCAAACTCACGCTGCGCTGCGGCGAGGCGCGGGTCGAGCGCCGCATCGCGCTCGCGCCCGGTGGCGCCGCCGTGCTGCGCGTGACGGCCCAGGACAGCTTCGGCAACGACGCCGCCGTGACGGGACTGCAGGCGGCGACGGGCGACCGCGGCGTGGTGCGGGTGACGTTCGTCGGGGCCGACGCCGCCGGGGGCGTGGTGCGCGTCGCCGCGGTGGATCTATCCCTATTCTCCTGTTTCCCGTCCTACTAGCTTTCCATTGCCCCAGGTCCGCAGGTCTCCTATGAACGCGGAAGTGAGAACGCGGAACGCGGAACAGAAGGTGAGCCGTCGAGCCCGGAGGGTGGCTCTGATGTTCCGCGTTCCGACTTCCGCGTTCCGCGTTTGAAACCGCGTTCCGACTTCCGCGTTCCGCGTTAGATTGCGTCCCATGATCGCTCTCGCTCGCAAGTATCGTCCCAAAAGCTTCTCCGACCTGATCGCCCAGGATCACATCGCGGCGGCGCTGCGCGGCGCCGTGGCGGGCGGTCGCGTGGCCCATGGATACCTGTTCGCGGGTCCCCGCGGGGTGGGGAAGACCACGGCAGCCCGCATCCTCGCGATGGCGCTGAATTGCGAGCGGCGGCAGTCGAGGGTGGAGCTCGACGCGGCGTCGAATCGCGGGGTCGACGACGCACGCGACCTGCGGGAGCGCGCCATGTACGCCGCGTCGGCGGAGGGGCGCCACAAGGTCTATATCGTGGACGAGGCCCACATGCTGACGCGCGAGGCGTGGAACGCGCTGCTCAAGATTCTCGAAGAGCCGCCGTCGGGGGTCGTATTCGTCTTCGCCACCACCGAGCCGCAGAAGATCGCGCAAAGCGCGGCGCCGATCCTGTCCCGGCTGCAGCGCTTCGACTTCCGGCGCATCGGCCCGCACGCCATCGTCGAGCGCCTGCGCCAGGTGGTGGCGGCGGAACGACTCGAGGCCGCCGACGACGCTCTGCGCCTGATCGCCAAGAGCGCGGACGGCGGAATGCGCGACGGGCTGTCGATTCTCGATCAGGTCGTGTCGTTCGGCTCCGGGCCGGTGACCGCCGACCGCGTGCGCGAGGTGCTGGGTCTGATCCCGGACGACGTCTATGGCGAGCTGTTGCGTGTGGTCGCCGAGCGCGATTCGGCCGGCGTGTTCCCTCTGGTCGAGCGGCTGGTGAATGGCGGCGCGGATCTGGGCGAGTTCGTGATCGGCGCCGGGGACGTCCTGCGCGCGGTGCTGATGGCGAACCTCGGCGGAAAGCCCGAGGGATTCACGGAGGCGATGCAGGCCCTGATCGAGCGGTACCGTTCCCCCCTCCCCGCGCCGGACGTGGTGCGTCTGCTCGCCGTCCTCACCGAGCTCGAGCCGCAGTTGCGCGCCGGCGGCAACGCCCGGCTGGTCGTCGAGCTGCTGCTGCTGCGGTGGGCGATGATGGCGCGGACGGTCGAGATCGCCGACGTGCTTCGGGCCCTCGGCAAGGGGACGGGGGACGTGGGACGGGGGACGGGTAATCCGACGAGTACACCAGCGCCGGTGCTGCGCGATGCCGCACCCGTCCCTCGTCCCCCGTCCCCCGTCCCCGAAAAAGGTCCCCTCACCCTCGACCGTCTGCGCTCACTCTGGCCTCGGATCGTGGAAGACGCGCGGCGCGAGAAGCCGATGCTCGGCGCGTTGCTGCCCGCGGTCGAGCCCAGCGCGATCGACGGCACGACCGTCGTGGCGCGGGCGCTCGACCCGGTCCACGCCGAGGGATTGGAGCGGCAACGGGAGTCGCTGGCTCAGTTGATCGGTCGCTATGTCACCGAGCCGGTGCGGATCAGGCTCGAGGCAGCGGGGAGCGGGGAGGGGGAGCGGGGGGAGCGGGGGGAGCGGGGGCAGCGGTCCGCTCCGCGGCCAGGCCGTCTCACGGAGCAGGGGGTGCGGGCGGAGCGGCTGGAGGCGCTGCGCGCGCGTGACCCCGGTCTCGATGCGGCCGTGGATGCGCTGGACTTGGAGTTGCTCGAGTAGCTTGCCACCCGTTTAGGCGAGGGGTAACTTTCGACGTATGGCGGATTTATCCAGCCTGCTGCAGCTGGGACAGCAGATGCAGTACCGGCTGTCCGAGATCCAGTCCCAGCTGGCCCAGCAGACGGTGACCTGCACGGCGGGCGGCGGCATCGTCGCGGCCACCGCCGATGGGCGCGGGCAGATCCGCGCGATCAAGATCGACCCCCAGGCGATCGCCCAGGGGGACGTGGAAATGCTCGAGGACCTCGTGCTCGCCGCGGTGTCGCAGGCGCAGCAGCGTGCCGCCGAGCTGTACCAGGCGGAGGTGAAGAAGCTCGCCTCGGGCCTGCCGTTCCCGTTTCCGCTGCAACCGCCGCTTTAGCGCGCCGTGTCGGCCATCGATGATCTCGTGACGGAGCTGGCCAAGCTCCCCGGGATCGGACGGAAGACGGCGCAGCGGCTCACGTTTTACCTGCTGAAGCAGCCGGCGGAGAGCGCCGCGCGCCTCGCGGACGCGATCCGCACGGTGCGCGAGCGTGTGACGACCTGCGGTGTGTGCGGCACGCTCACGGACGAGGACCCGTGCGCCATCTGTCGCGACCCGCGGCGCGACGCGAGCGTGCTGTGCGTGGTGGAGGAGGCGTCGGATGTCACGGCGATCGAGCGGGCCGGACGCTTTCGCGGCCGCTATCACGTGCTGGGCGGGCGGCTGTCGCCGCTCGAGGGCGTCGGGCCCGAGGCGCTGGGGTTCGACCGCTTGCTGGCGCGCGTCACCAACGGAGGCGCCGTCGGGGTGGTGGAGGTCATCATCGCGACCAATCCCTCCATGGAGGGGGAGGTCACTGCGACGTACCTGCAGCAGCTGCTCAAGCCGACGGGCGTGCGGGTGACCCGCATCGCGCGCGGCATCCCGATCGGGGGCGACCTCGAGTACGCCGACGGCGTGACCATCGCGCAGGCGCTGCTCGCGCGGCGGGACATGACCGAGTCCGACAAGACCGAGGCCGGGTGATGGCGGGTGCCGCGAGCTGGTCGTTCTCCGAGAGCGACTTCAAGCAGATCCAGCAGCATCTCCAGGCGTATCTGCGCGACTCGAACGCCCGGTGCGCGCTGCTGGTGGATCGCACCGGCCAGCTCGTGGCCACCGTGGGCGACCCACCGCAGTTCGACTCCGCCGCGTTCGCATCGCTCACCGCCGCCGACTTCAGCGCCAACGACCAGCTCGCCAAGATGATCGGGGAGCACGAATTCGCCTCGCTCGTGCATCAGGGCGAGAAGGAGTCCATGTTCCTCGCCGATGTGGCGAAACGGGTCATTCTGGTGGTGCTGTTCGACCAGCGCACCACGCTCGGCCTCGTCAAGCTGAAGGGCAAGGGAGCCGTGGAGCATTTGAACCGCGTGTTCGAGGCGATGTTCAAGCGGGTCGGCACGGGACCGGCGGCGTCCGAGAAAGGCCTGCTCGAAGGGGCGGAAGACGAAATTGACAAACTCTTCGGTTGAGAGGACGCGCGCCCCATGTCGATGATCAACTACGCGTCCCGCGAGATCAACTGCAAGCTCGTGTACTACGGCCCCGGGTTGGGCGGCAAGACCACAAATCTCGAGCACATCTACGGCAAAGTCTCGCCCAACACGCGCGGCAAGATGATCTCGCTCGCCACCGAGACGGAGCGCACCCTGTTTTTCGACTTCCTCCCCGTGGACCTGGGCACCATCCGCGGCTTCAAGACACGGTTCCACCTGTACACCGTGCCGGGACAGGTGTACTACAACGCCAGCCGCAAGCTCATCCTCAAGGGCGTGGACGGGATCGTGTTCGTCGGGGACAGCCAGATCGAGCGCATGGAGGCCAACGTCGAGTCGATGCAGAACCTGTACGACAACATGTCCGAGTACGGCTACGACCTGACGAAGATCCCGTTCATCATCCAGTACAACAAGCGCGACCTCCCCAATGCGGCGCCGTTGCGCGACCTCCAGGCGTCGCTCAATCCCGGGTGGCCGATCGAGGACGGGACGCACCAGAAAATCACGCCCGATCCCACGCACGCCGGCGAGAACCTGGTGGAGAAGGTGGGCAACGAGTGGATCGGCCGCGCGCCCTACCTCGAGGCGGTGGCGGTGCGCGGTGACGGCGTGTTCGACACCTTGAAGACGGTGAGCAAGATGGTTCTGAAGACGCTCAGCTAGCGAGCGGTCGCCCTCCCATGCGCTGGACCCTGCCCAACGTCCTCACCCTCGCGCGCATCTGCCTCACGCCGGTCGTCGCGCTGCTCCCGTTCATCGAGGGGTACTGGCCCAAGGTGATCGCGTTTCTGATCTTCCTCGCGGCCAGCGCGTCGGACGTCGTGGACGGCTACCTCGCCCGGCGGCGCAACCAGGTGAGCGAGCTCGGTCAGCTGCTCGATCCCGTCGCCGACAAGCTGCTGCTCTTCGCCATGCTGATTCCCATCTTCTGGCTCACGCGCCACCCGACCATCCTGTACGGGATTCCCTGGTGGGGCAGCTTGCCGGTGTGGGTGGCGCTGCTGCTGGTGGGACGGGAGCTGCTCATCACCGCCTTTCGCTTCTTCGCGAAACGGCGCGGCGTGGTGATCCCGGCGGCCGGCGCGGGGAAGCTCAAGGCCGTGGTGCAGAACGTCTTCATCGGGGCGACGATCGCGTGGTTCGCCTGGCGCGACGCGCTGCTGCGCCACGGCTGGACGGGCCGGCTCGAGGAGGCGTGGAACAAGTTTCACGGGTGGTTCGTCGCCGTGACGCTCGCCGGCGCCATCCTGCTCACCGTGTACTCGCTCATCGTGTACCTGTACCGCTACCGCGCCGTCCTGAAGGGCGGCGGGTGAAGCTCGAAATCCTCACCATCGGCACCGAGCTGCTGCTCGGCCACACCGTCGACACGAACGCCGCCGAGCTGGGCCGCGCCCTCGCCGCTGCCGGCGCGGAGATCACGCGCCGTACTACGGTCGCAGACCGCCCCGAGGCGATCCGCGCGGGGCTGGCCGAAGCCCTGGACCGTGCGGGGTTCGTGATCACCACCGGCGGCCTCGGGCCCACGCGGGATGACATGACCAAGACGGTGGTCGCGGATCTGTTCGGCAAGCGGCTCGTGCTCGATGAGCAGCTGCTCGCGGGTCTCGAGGCCCGCTTCCAGCAGCTGGGACGCCCCATGCCGGCGCTCAATCGGACGCAGGCGGAGGTGCCCGAGGGCGCCACCGTGCTTCCGAACCCGCGGGGCACCGCCCCGGGGTTGTGGGTGGAAGACGCACGTGGCCGGGTCGTGGTGTTGCTCCCCGGGGTGCCGCGCGAGATGCGGGGCCTCCTCGTCGAGGAAGTCCTGCCGCGCCTCGTCGCACGCCACGCCGGTGAGCCGCGCGTGGTGCTGTCCCGCACGGTGCGCACCACGGGAATCGCGGAGTCGGCGCTCGCCGAGCGCGTCGGGCCGGTCGAGCCGGAGATCGCGCCGCTCACGCTCGCCTACCTGCCGTCGGTCGAGGGCGTGGACCTGCGCGTCACCGCTTGGGGACTCGGGGCCCGGGATGCCGCGGCGCGGCTCGCCGCGGTGGTCGAGCGGCTGCGGGCGGCCGCGGGCGAGCACGGCTACGGCGAGGACGGCACCGATCTCGCCGCCGTGGTGCTCGACGCGCTGCGCGCCGGGCGGCACCGGCTGGGCGTGGCCGAATCGTGCACCGGGGGAATGGTCGCCGAGCGGGTCACCAACATCGCGGGCGCGTCGGCCACATTCATCGGCGGCGTGGTCGCCTACGCCGACGTCGTCAAGACGGCGGCGCTGAAGGTCCCGATCGAGACGCTCGAGGCGCACGGCGCCGTGTCCGAGGAGACGGTGCGCGCGATGGCCGAGGGAGCGCAGCGCCTGTTCTCGGCGGATTGCACGATCGCCGTCACGGGCATCGCAGGACCGGGCGGGGGCACGCCGGACAAGCCCGTCGGCACGGTGTGGCTCGCCGCCCGCGTCCACACCGCCACCCGCGTCGTGAAGCGCGTGTTTCCCGGCGACCGCGACGAAATCCGCCGCCGCGCCGCGCAGGCGGCGCTCGATCTGCTCCGGCGCCTCCTGGTCGAATCCTGAATGCCTACGCTCACCGCGCCCGACGGTACCCAGCTGGTCTACGATGCCTACGAGGCCACTGCGCCGCGCGCCGCCGTCCTGGCGCTGCACGGCTGGTTCGACCACGCGGGGCGCTGGCGCGAGACCGGCGAGCAGCTGTGCGCCGCGGGGTACTCGGCCTATCTGCTCGACCTGCGCGGTCACGGCCGCTCGGGAGGGCGGCCGGGACATCTGTCCCGCTTCAGCCAGCTGCTCGGCGACCTGCAGGCGTTCCGCCGCGTGGTGCGCATTCGCACCGAGCGCCCGCAGGTGCTGCTCGGGCTCTCGTTCGGGGGGCTCGTGGCGCTGCGCTACCTCGAGACGCAGCCGAGCGACCCGATCGCCGGTGCGGTGATCGCCGGGCCCTGGCTCGGGCTCGCGTTTCGGCCGCCGGCGTGGAAGCTCATCGGCGGGCGCATCCTCGCGGACCTGTGGCCGACACTGCCGATCCCCGCGCGACTCGATCCCGACACGCTGAGCCGGGATCCGGCCGTGAATCAGGCGTACGCCGAGGACGCATCCGTGCACAGCGTGATGACGCCGGGGGCGTGGCGCGAGATCCAATGGGCCCAGCGGGCCGTGGTGGCGGACGGCTATCGCATCGAATCGCCGCTGCTGTTCCTGCTGGCGGGCGAGGACCGCGTGGTGGACGCGCATCAGGCGCGCGCATTCGCCGACGGCTTGAAGGGCAGCGTGCGGGTCCGCTGGTACCCGGAGATGTACCACGAGGTGCTGCACGACCCGCAGCGCGACCAGGTGTTCGGTGACCTGGTAGCGTTTCTGGCGGGGCGACTCTAGATAGTAAGAGAGCTTGGTGCCAAAACGGCGGACTTGAGGCGGCACATCGATTGCTAAAGAAACGCAAGACCATGGACGATAAAGAGAAGCAACGGCAGGCGGCCGAGGGGTTGGAGGCCGGCGGCGTGGAGGCGACCGCTCCCACGGCCGACTCGGGCGCGCTCATCGAGCCCCCCGCAGAGGCCGTGGCCCGACTGGAGCGCGAGGTCGCGGATCTGAAGGACAAGTATCTCCGGCTCGCCGCCGAGTACGACAATTTTCGCAAGCGCGCGCTCAAGGAGCGGACCGAGGCCTGGGAGAAGGCACAGGCCGATCTCGTGCTGCGTCTGGTGGATGCGCTCGACGATCTAGCGCGCTTCGCGCACGTCGACCCTGCGCAGACCGACGCCAAGACGATTCACGACGGCGTGGACCTGGTGGAGCGCAAGCTGTGGAAAGAGCTGGAAGCCGCCGGGGTGACGCGGGTGGATCAGAGCGGCGTGCCGTTCGATCCCAACCTGCACGAGGCGGTCACGACGGGGCCTGCGGACCATCCCGCGAAGGATCACACCGTGGGGGCCGTGCTGCAGCCGGGATATCAGATGCGCGGTGCCCTGATCCGGCCGGCGCGGGTGATCGTGTTACAATGGAAACGGGACGAGGGACGGGGGACGGGGGACGGGTCATAGATGGCCGGCCAGCAGGACTACTATCAGAGCCTGGGTGTTTCGGAGACGGCGACCACCGACGAGATCAAGAAGGCGTTTCGCCGGCTCGCCAAGCAGTACCATCCCGACCGCAACCCCAACAAACCGCAGGCGGCGGAGCGCTTCAAGGAGATCAACGAAGCGCACGACGTGCTGAGCGATCCGGAGAAGCGCAAGAAGTACGACCGGCTGCGCCGTTACGGGGCGTTTGCGGGAGCCGGGAGTGGCGGCGGGACGCGGGGCACGCCCGGCGGAGCCGGGCCCGGTGTGGAGTTCGATCTGTCGGATCTGGGCTCCTTCGGCGGGCTCGGCGATTTGTTCTCGTCGATTTTCGGGCGGCGCGGCGGCGATCCCCGCGCGGAGGAGGACGAGATCGAGACCGCCGTCTCGATCCCGTTCCGGGTCGCCGCGCTGGGTGGCCGGGTACCCGTCACGCTCACGCTTCCGGAGGTGTGCCCGACGTGCAGCGGGTCGGGCGGCGCGCCGGGGACGACGTTCTCGACGTGCCCCGAGTGCAAGGGGCGCGGCACGATCTCGTTCGGTCAGGGCGGGTTCGCCGTCACGCGGCCCTGCCCGGTGTGCCGCGGCCGCGGGCGCGTGCCGGCACAGCCGTGTCCCACCTGCCACGGATCGGGCGAGGTGCGCGTCGAGAAGCGGCTGGCGATCACCATCCCGGCCGGCACGGAAGACGGCACGCGGCTGCGTCTCAAGGGGCAGGGGGCCAAGGGACGGGGCGACGTCGTGGTCGCGATCCAGGTCGAGCCCGACCGCTTTTTCCGACGGGACGGGCTCGACGTCATCGGCGTCGTGCCGATCAACCTGGCCCAGGCGCTGCTCGGCTCGAAGATCAAGGTGCGGACCCTCGATGGGAAGCGCGTGGTGCTCAAGGTGCCGCCCGGCACACCGCACGGCCAGCGGTTCCGCATCCCGGGACAGGGCATCGAGCGCAACGGACGGCGCGGCGATCAGTACATCGAGATCCACGTCGAGATTCCCGAGCACTTGACGGCCGAGCAGGAAACGGCGCTGAAGGCGTTCGCCGAGAAGAGCGGGATGAAGTACTAGGGGCTAGGGGTTAGGGGTTGGGGGTTAGGGGCTTGCTCCTGAGCCCGTCTGATGATACCGTAGGGGCCTGTGGCGACGCGCGCTCTGTCGAACTCGAATTGCAACGGCAACCCCAACCCGGGGGCCGTGGGGGCGTAGCGTCGCGGGTTGATCGTGAACGCACGCCCCCGGCAGAGCGATGCCGGGGGCGTTTGATTGGGGTGTAGGTCAATTGGCAGACCGCCCGGCTGTTAACCGGGAAGTTGGAGGTTCGAGTCCTCCCGCCCCAGTTCTGCAAGTTCAAGCTGGGCTGATGCTTCCGTTTCGGTGCCCCACGACTCGGTGGAGTCCGTGACGGTTGCGTGACGGTTTCGGTCGCCGATCTCGCCCAAGAGTCGATCCCACGGCTGTGGAGCCATCCCGAGATCCACGTCCCCGATCCAATCGAGCGCGAGCTTCAGATCCCGCGTGAGCTCGAGCACATCCCCGGCGTTGGGGAGAATCGGTGCACGTGCACCGGCACGTGCACCGATATCTCCCCACTAGCTTGCACGATCAGCACGCACAGATTCGAGTGCCTGGGCAACGAAGTGTCGCCAACCCGACCACTGACACCGCCTCCCTCCGACAAAGGGCATGAGGGAAACAAGGGGTTCTCAGGCCCGCCCCTGACTCCAGAGCCGGGCGGCCAAACGGACGAGGTCGAGGCACCAATCAAGAGGCAGCCGTGACCGAACCGACACGAACCCTTTCGGCGACACCCGTGCGCCGGCGGCCCTGGGTGGCCGTGGTCATGAGCCTGCTGCTCCCGGGGCTTGGCCACGTCTACGCTGGTGCACCTCGGCGAGCCGTGGCCTTTTGGATGCTGACTCTCGCGGCTGGTACCGGAGCTGTGGCTATTGAGGCAGCGCTGCAGTCGCGAGTCCTTCTCCTGTGGGGAGTGGTCGCGCCGGTGCTTATCTTCGCCCCAATCGCGTGGAGTGCAGCCAGGACCGCTCGTGCTGCCGGAGTCGATTTCGTGCCACGACGTTACAACCGCTGGTACGTCTACGTTGCTGTTTTCCTCGCCGTCGCGTTCGTCGTACAGCCTCTCCATTTGAGGCTTCTGAAGAAGTCCCTTTTGGAGGCATACCAGATGCCTAGTGCCAGCATGGAGCCGACTATCCTGCAGGGCGACTACATCTTCGCGAAGCCGCTGCGCCGCGCTCCGAAGCGGGGAGAAGTAGTCGTCTATCGCCGCCGGCCAGGCTCATGGATCAAGCGAATCGTCGGATTGCCAAACGACACGGTGGAGATGCGCGGCGGGGCAGTGCGCGTCAACGCGGAGCCCCTCGGAGAGTCCTACACGCAACGGTTGGACGCCGGCCACGACATCTCCGACCCGGAGTTCGCCTGGCAGAAGGCTTACCTCGTCGGCGGAGCGGCCGTGGCGCGGGACTACCACCCGACCCGCGACAACTGGGGTCCGCTTGTCGTGCCTCCTGGCAAGTATTTCGTGCTGGGTGACAACCGTGACAACTCCGCCGACAGCCGATACACGGGCTTCGTCCCGGCCGATTCGGTCATCCAGCGCCCGACCGTCGTCTACTTTTCACGCGACCGTCAGACCGGTCGGATCCGGTGGGCTCGAGTCGGTACGGTTATCAACGAAGGGAACACCATTCCAGCACTTCAGCGCTGAATAGTGCCGGTGATAGGTAACAGTTTGTTATCAGCTGATAGGTAACACTCTCTCTTTGTGGTTCCCGCCTTCGCGAGGGGCGGCGCGACCGGGGTAGTGTCGACACTACGCGCGGTTCACCGTATCATCCAACACAAGGGCTCTATGGCACCCCTCATAGCCATCGCCGTCGTGCTGACCCTCTTCGTCTCCGGGCTCCGGATTGCGCAGGAATACGAGCGTGGCGTAGTGTTTCGGCTTGGTCGGTTTAGGGGGCTGCGTGGGCCTGGGCTGTTCTGGATTGTGCCACTGGGCATAGAACGCGCGGTCATCATCGACATCCGAACGCAAACGGTGTCTGCTGAACAGCAAGAGACAATCACGCGCGACAGCGTTACGATCAAGCTCAACGCCGTCCTCTGGTATCGGATCGTAGATGCCGGAAAGTCCGTGATTGCGGTGTCTGAAGCTCCGAATGCTGTGTATCAGCTGGCGTTGACGGGCCTGCGAAACATCATTGGGCAACACGACCTGGACGAGGTTCTGCAGGAACGCGACAAGATCAACGTGCTTCTCAAAGAGAGCATCTCGGGCTCCACCACGCCCTGGGGTATCGAGGTCGAGAGGTTCGAGATGAAAGACGTTGAGCTACCGGAAGCCATGCAACAGGTGATGGCCATGCAAGCTGAAGCGATCCGGGAGAAACGCGCGCGTATTATCAAGGCCGAAGCCGAACTGGAAGCGTCGGAAAAGCTCGCGGCCGCATCCGCCAAGATGGCCGGTAATCCAGCGGCGCTGGAATTGCGCCGCATGCAAATGATCGCGGAGGTAGGCGCAGAGAACAACAGCACCACGGTCTTGATGATTCCGTCGGAGTTCGCGACGCTATCGAAGACTCTGAGTGAGTACCTTCGTGAGCGATCGTCCGACAAGCCGTGAAGCTGCCGTCTAACCACGGCAATAACATACTTGACACACCAAGCCCCCTGAAGTACCTTTCTGCATGGCCAAGACCAACCGCTTCCCCAATTCGCTGACTGAGGCCATCCGGTATTTTTCCGATAAGGATACCGCGCTCACCTTCCTTGCCGCGCTCCGTTGGCCCAAGGGCGTGACCTGCCCTGCCTGCGACGGCAAAGACCCCGGTTTCCTCAAGACCCGCCGTATCTGGAAGTGTCGCGAGTGCGGACGGCAATTCTCGGTCAAGCTCGGCACGATCTTCGAGGATAGTCCTATCGGGCTCGACAAGTGGCTGCCCGCGCTCTGGATGCTGGCCAACAGCAAGAACGGCATCAGCTCCTACGAGTTGGCGCGGGCGCTGGGCGTCACCCAAAAGACCGGCTGGTTCATGCTCCACCGTATCCGGCTGGCGATGCAGACTCGCACTTGGGCGAAGATGAAAGGCGCAGTCGAGGCGGACGAGACCTTCATCGGCGGGAAGGCCAAGTTCATGCACTGGTCTAAGCGCAACCGGGTCATTCGCGGAACCGGCGGCATGGACAAGACGCCCGTGCTCGGGCTCTTGGAGCGCGGCAAGGATGGGAAGCCGAGCCGTGTCCGCGCCACCGTCGCCAAGAATCTGACCCAGCGTGGGATTCGCGGGCATGTCGTGGCGAACGTCGGGGAAGCTGCCCAAGCTCTACCAGCATGAGATGATCAATCATGCGCGGGAATACGTGCGCGGGCAGGTCCATACCAACAGCCTGGAGAACTTCTGGAGCCTGCTGAAGCGGGCGATCAAAGGCACGTACGTCAGCGTGGAGCCCTTCCACTTGTTTCGTTATGTTGATGAGCAGGTGCGCCGCTTCAATGAGCGCACCAGCAACGACCGTGCGCGATTTGTCAGCGTGCTGGCCGATATCGTAGGCCGTCGCATCACCTACCGCGACCTGACCGGCGCGGACCTGAGCCCCGCTACGACGCAAGGCTAACAGTAGGCGCCACTTGCTGCGCGGCAATCGGGCAAAGAAAGCATGAAGCCACAACTGGCCGTGATTGCCGATTCGGCAAACCTTTCCCAGGAAGGGAAGCTGAATGTTCTCGGCGTGTTCAATACAGTCTACGCCGCCGACGTTCCAGTCACCCATCCGATTCTGTGGTTCGTGGCTCAGATGGAAATCGGTGCGGCTGACTTCGGTGAACACGACCTGCTGTTGCAATTGGTAGACGAAGAAGGCGAAACCCAAATCCCGCCGATGACGGCCAAGGCAAACCTCCCTCGACCAGAGGGCTATTCCGGGGACTTTGTGTATTGGCCGATGTTGTTCGTTGTGAACAACGCGACCTTTCCGAGCTTTGGGAAGTTCATCTTTGAAATGCGAGTAGACGGCCAGATCGTTGCAGAAGTCCCGGTGTATGTTCAGAAGGTGGATGCTCCGAGCACGACTTGACGGTGCGGAATTGCGTTCTTGCCTTGTAATCGATAAGCTCGTGCATCTGGACGGGGTGGTATTATGCCAAACAAGAACATTGATAAAACGATCATCGAGTATGTGATGCGTCCATGGTCCATCCGTGGCCCGAAGCGGCTTACCGAAGGGGCGACGGTGCGCTATGAAATGCGTGTTAAGCAGCTCCCAGAATTTGTGGTGAGCGGAGCTACGGATTATGAGGTACTTCGAGCGTTCAAGCGCGCTCTCTATACCTTCATTGAATCTGCTCTTCGTTTGGGTAAGGACGTTCCGTTGCCCGAGGGGCCTCCGGTGCGCTATACCATACCTGCACGGCCGAGACGCTCGGGTACTGTGGTTGGTGTTCAAACGGCGACGCCGATTACCATAGCTTCAGTGGAACTGTGACTACCCGCCCATCGAAGCCACCAAAGACGCCGCTTGAGCGCATGACTGAACTCACGCGGCGTTTGGTCGCCGTACCAAAGGCCGAAATCACGAAGCGGAAGGCCAGAAAACGGAAGCATTCCTAAGTCCGTGGGGGGTATTTCTCGGGGAAACGCTTGCATGCCCGCAACAGAACGTCTTTGTCAATGTATTTCCACTTCTTATGCATCCGCTGCTTGTCGATAATTGCGACAAAAGAGCGACGCAACTGAGTCCCCCTCTTACCCGCACCTACGTCCGACGCGCCGCGCCGAAGCTCCCACGCCAAGAAATCGGTCGCCTGGAACGGGACGAACCATACACGCGTTGTCGGGTCAACCTTTGGCTTAAAGTGCAGAGTTAGTTTATTCTCATTTTTTAGAATCCTCACTATGTTCCCCCTGCGCCCATCTCCATCCTCATGGAAATGCTCAATTGGCTGCTGCGGATGCTGGTTGCGATGCCATTGATCTGCCCAGTCAACACAAGTGCCTACACATAAAGCGAATGGCGCACCCAGTACCTCACCGAGCTGGAAGTGGTCATTCACTTCGTCATAGTCTTTTACGTCAACCGCCATTGCGAACACCGTTGCGCTCCGACAAATGGACAAGCAACGCTGAAAGAGTCTCTTTTTGTCCGCAGTACGAGTGAGGAACCGATCAAAGGGCGGTTTGTTTGGTGTCAATTCCTTCATGTGGATGTATGGCACTTTGAATTCAACCAGCATCTTTCGCCACTTTTCCTCGAAACTCAGCCAACGGCGTTCCGAACCGAGCAGCCCGACGGTGACCATGAGCGGGGATTTTCCAGTTCCGCTCGTATCGTAGTACGTCGCGAACGTCGCCATCCAACACCTCGCGGGGTCATGATTCAACCAGACCGACCACGCCATGGGGTTGGATCGCGGAGTAGGACGGCCTAGTTACGCGAAACGTAGGGTCACCCCACAAGGTGCGTCAAGTATGTTATTGCCCTAACCAGCGCTTGAGTTGGCGGCGCCGAATTGCAAAGGACATCGCATGGTTGTGTGCGGTAGAGCTTCGCGCCGCAGCTTAAGCGCGATCCGTTAGGCGGCTTGGCCCAGGATGCGTGCGCCACTCGGTGTGGCTGTATCACTGCTTGTCGCTGGGTGCGACCCCGGCTGGACGTATCACGTGGCAACCGACCAAATGCCGACCGTTCAGGCAGCCGTTACACTGGCCGACTCGGCGCATTTGTCCCTCGAACTTGTTCAGGCGTGGCTCTTCGCAGGCGGACTGCACATCCGGGTGGCGATCCCGAACGCATCGACGCACGGTCTCATCCTAGACTCTGCCT
>WNGD01004679.1_pt1 | contig 25374 bp, 15 predicted proteins | sample 5400671 | NCBI WGS metagenome assembly WNGD01 (sample SAMN13153369, study PRJNA577476) | soil metagenome | isolation source: 40 cm soil or saprolite under grassland replicate 2 | place: USA:California | collected 2016-06-15
CAGCAGCGTCTCCGGCCTGACGACAAAGCACGACCAGCTGGACCTTGGCAGCCTGCGGCTGAGCGCAGCAAGCAAGGCACGGTCCGCCGGCTCCAGCTTTGGCCGTGGGACTTGGCGGCGCAGCACGGTGAGCTGGTGGCGCAGGACCAGGATCTCCAGCTCCTTGGCGGCATCGCCGCGACCACGCAGGGCGAGCAGTTGGATGGTGCGACACAGCGTGAGATAGATGAGTTTGGGTAGCAGGCAGGCCGGCCTCCGCAGGGTTTGGGAGGCGTCACCCTGCCGAGCCTGGCCCGATGAACCCGCAGCTCACACACCACGTCCGGGTTTTCGTACCCAACACGCAACCTGCATGAATAACCAGCTGGTTTCTCTTGCTTGTCTCTTGGCGTCCCCGCCCGTCCCGTCTGGTCCGGCGTTCTTGGAGGGAAAAGGGAGGGAACCTGGCCGCGACCGACTTCGCAGGGTCGTCGTGTGACCTGGCAAGGCTTGCTGCCGACACGGTGCGGCCGTTACAGCGGGATTGCGGAGCACCCACATGCCATCGCCCCTCACCACTCCAGTATGTCGGCGGTCGCGTTGGGCGCCGCGGCGTGCTGCTCCATGGTCGTGGGTCCAACCCATGCAGGCCACGAACCGTCGAGCGCAGCGATCGGTCAGTGCGTACGATCGCTGCATGCTCCCCAGGCCCAAGTGGTGGGGTGCTGCTGGTCGTGCCGACACGCACGGCCAGTGTCGACCAGATCGTCGAGCGCGGCCGCTGCCTCGGCTCGCGACTGGCCCAGGACGGCGGCGAGGTCTGCGGCCGACAGTTCTCCCGCCGTCCGGAGCACGGCGTCTGCTACCTCCCTGCGGGCGGTGGCAGACCCTGGAAGGCAGCGGGTGCATTCGGGGTAGCGGCGGGCTACGAGGTCGAAGATGGCTGCAGCCCAACCCTGTGGCTGCTCTGCCTCGCCGGCCCGGGTGATGACGAGCTTGCGCTGGAGCGCCTCCAGGGCCCGCTTCACTCGCCGGGCGTCACGCAGCCCGAGCCGCCCGCGGAGCGCAGGGCCGGTCTGCGGGCCGTCCTCGAGCAGCGCCTCGGCGAGATCCAGCTCGAGCGGCGAGAGCGCGTCCGAGTCCTGGAAGTCGTCCTCGTCGCCGGCACGGCCGGTCAGGGCGTAGAAGGCCGGCAACATCGCCAGCGAGATCAGGGCGAGCCGGTTGCGCACGTGCTTGCCTACGCAGGCGAGACGCTCGGCGGCCAGCCGGTCGTGCAGGGACCACACCCGCTCGAGTTCAGGGCTCAGCACGCGCTTGCCCTGCTCGTCGTGGACGAAGACGATCAGCTCTCCGCTGCCGACGGCTACCTCCCACAGCGACGGCAGGACCAGGTCGTCGCTGGGGAAGACCACGGCGACCCCGACACGATCCACGAACGCCGCGGCCGAGCGGACGCCACGGACCCGACCGGTCAGCGTGCTGCCCCCGTTCACCTCGTCGCTTACCTCACGGAACACGGCAGAGTCTAGCCAGCCCTCGCCGGTGGCGCGGCGGGAGGCGACAATGACGCTCGGGGGTCAGCAGCCCGCAGGGGAGGGCCGAGCGGGGGCCAAGGACGCGAGGGCCAAGGACGAAGGAGGTGGCTCGCATGCCCGTCCCCGTCGACGACCGCGAGCTGCGCGATATCGACCCGTTCGACGTGCTCGACGCCGAGTACCGCCGGCTCGACAGGTTCTTCTCCTCGCTGGGAGCAGACGACTGGCGGCGCCCGACGCGGTGCGTGGGGTGGACCGTGCGCGACATGCTGGCGCATATGGTCGGCGCCGAGCGATACAACCAGGCATGCCTCGATGACACCCTTGCATCGCTGTTTGAAGAGGTAGAGCGGGCCGGTGTCGCCGGGTTCGACGGCTACAACGAGTGGAGCATCGCCACCCAGGCCGACCGGCCCACCGATGCGGTGCTGGCCACCTGGCAGACGATGGCGCACGACACCCGGCGCAGGCTGCGGGCACGTGGCCGTGACGGGACGATTACCACCTCGGTTGGGCCGTATCCTGCGGGCCTGCAGGCCTTCCATCTCGCCAGCGAAGCGGCGACCCATGCCGACGACATGGACGCCCCCGTGTCCCCGGAGGAGCGGACTGGCCGGCTGGCGTGGCGCGTCGCCTTCTCCCGTGTGGCGGTCACCGAGCACGACGACGCTGTCACGGTCGAGGCGCGCGACGGGGCCACGCTGGTGCGGGCCGCGAACGCCGAGGATGAGTTGCCCGACGAGGACTTCGTCGCGGCGGTGACCGGCCGCCTCTCCGAGGCACATCCGCTCGACCCGAGGTTGCGGGAACGGCTGCAAGCGCTCAACTGACCCTCCACTGACCTCCACCCGCCGACCTGAATCCCGCCCACCCTTCCTTGCGTTACTTGCGGGGTTTGGGGGCCGTCCCTATGGTCCCCGTCGGTTGTCAGCGCGCGCAGGGAGGCTGGACGTGATGGTGTCGAAGCAGCCCGGCAGCGGCGGGGAGGGCGAGGAAGGGCTGGGCCGGCTGCGGCAGGCGTTCGAGCGTGCGGTTCGCGAGCGGAACTGCCAGCTCGCGACCGTGCTCGGGCCCGCGGGCGCCAGCAAGACGCGCTTGGCCGAGCGGCTCGCTGCCACGCTCCCCGACAAGGCGCTCGTGCTCAACGGGCGCTGCCTGCCCTACGGCGGTGTCGCGCTGTGGCCGCTCACGCAGATCCTGCGGCGGCTGCCTGTCCCCGCACAGGAGCTGCTCGCCGGAGCGCCGCACGGCGAGCTGGTCGTGGAACGGCTGTGGACGGGCCGCATCGAAGACCGCTACTGGGCGGCCCGCAAGCTGCTTGAGGCGCTCGCCCGCCAACGGCCGCTGCTGGTCGTCCTTGAGGACCTTCAGTGGGCCGAGCAGACCTTCCTTGGCTTCGTCGAGCAGGTCGCCGGGCAGAGCGCTGACGCCCCGATCCTGCTGCTGTGCCTGGCCACCCCCAGGCTGCTCGACCTCCGCCCTGACTGGCCCGGCGAGGGCCGCGGCGCGATCACGATCACGCTGCCGGCGCCCCCGGACGACCAGAACGGCACGACCGGCACCGGCGCCGAGCGCCTGCGGCGGCTCGGCACGACCGAGCGGACGGTGCTCGAGTGCGCGGCGGTCGAGGGACCGGTCTTCCACGGTGGCGCCGTCGCCGCGCTGGCACCACCCGGGCTCCGTGACGAGCTTCAACGCCGGCTCGCCTCCCTCGTCGGCAGCGGGCTGATCACGCCAGGACCGGCGGAGCTCCCCGGCGAGCAGCAGCAGGGCTACCGCTTCCCGGAACCCCGAATCCGCGAGGCGGCCTACAACGGGATCCCCAGGGAGCGACGCGCCGAGCTGCACGAACGCTACGCTCACTGGCTGAAGCGGACCACGACCGGCAGCGGCGACGACGCCCACGACGTCCACGACGACGGGATCCTCGGCTACCACCTCGAGCAGGCGTGCCGCTACCGGCGCGAGATCGGCCCGCTGGACCGCCGCGGGGTCGCGCTGGAGCGGCGGGCGGCGAAACAGCTCGGAGCGGCCGGCCGGCGGGCACAGGCGCTTGTGGACTTGATCGGCGGTGCCGCCGCCAACCTTCTGGGCAGAGCTGTCGGGCTGCTTGGTCCTGACGACCCGATGTATCGCGACCTCCTGCCCGACCTGGTTGCGGCCCTGGCCGAGCCGGCGCACTACCGCCGCGCCCAGACGGTGATTGACGAGGGCCTGGAGCTGGCGCGGGCTGTCCCGGACCGGCGGCTGGCCGCGCGCCTCCACGTCGAGCGTGCCTGGCTCCGCTTTCACGTCGACCCCACAACCGATCTCGCCGAGGTCGTCCGGGAGATCGAGCCGGCGGTTCCGGTTCTGGAAGAGCTGCGTGACGACCGGGCGCTGGCGCGAGCGTGGTTCGCGCACGGGAGCTGCATGTTCGCGCTCGGCCGGGCAGAGGAGGCCAAGGGGATCCTGGAGCGGGCAGTGCGGCATGCCGAGCTGGCTGGCGACCGCCGCGCCGAGGTCGATGCCGTCTGGCAGCTCGCAGGGCCGCTGTTCTGGGGCCCAACGCCGGCGGGTGAGGCGATCCGGGCCTGCCGGGAACTCCGCGAGCGGCTGCCGCGCGTGACGCAGCCTGACGCCTTCATGATCATCATTGAGGCAGCCTTCACCGCGATGTCGGGCCGCATCACCGCGGCCCGCGCGCTGTATCAGCAGGCGCAAGCGATGTACCGAGAACTCGGCGTCTCCATGGCGGACGGGGGCGTCCCCCAGTACTCGAGCCGGCTGGACCTGCTCATCGGTGACGTGGAGGCTGCAGCGGCGCAGCTCGGCGAGCTGTGCCGCGTGCTCGAGCGGCGTGGCGAGACCGGCTACCTCTCCACCACCGCGGGCCTGCTCGCCGAGGCGCTGTACCGGCTCGGCCGCCACGAGCAGGCCCAGTCTGCGATCGAGACGTGCGAGCGCACTATGGCAGCCGACGACTTCGGCGCGCAGATGCTGTCGCGCGGCGTCCGCGCCAAGCTGCTGGCACGGCGGGGCGAGCACGAGCGGGCCGAGCAGCTCGCCCGGGCGGCGGTGGCGATCGGCGAGCCGACCGACTACCTGTTCATGCGGGGCGACTCGCTGCGCGACCTCGCGGAGGTCCTGCTGCTGGCGGGCCGGCGCGACGCCGCGGCGAGCCCCGCCGACGCCGCGCTCGAGCTGTACGAGCGCAAGGGCGACCTGGTCTCGGCCACGAACGTGCGGGACCTGCTCAGTGGCGCAGCTGCCGGTAGCGCGCGTACCGCTCGAAGCGAGCCCGCTGCCCTGCATCCACCAGCGTGAGCAGGGCCGCCAGCTCGCCGCGCAGGTCGGCTCCAAAGTCGAACAACCCGACCGTGCGCGAGAGCTCACAGCCGCGCCAAAGCTTTGCCTCATAGGACTCGCTGCTGAAGTCGATGCGCGCGAGGCGGCGGCGGATCGCCAGCTCGATCGGCTGGTAATAGACGGCCTGGAAGAACGCGGCGGCGTCCTGCACGCGCTGCTCGTAGACCTGACCCGCCAGGTAGGAGTAGAGCGTGCCGTGTAGCTCGTAGAGTAGGTGAAAGGCGACGGGCCGGCTGCCGTCCTCAATCAGCACAACGCGTGCCAGCGGTGCGAGGTGCTCCCCCACCCACTCGATGGTCTCCCTGGCCGCGGCGACATCGCCGCCGTGGCCATACTTGCGCTGGAGGTTGGCGAACAGTGGCGCCAGGTCGCCGGTGACCTCACGGAGCCGGGTGCCGTAGACGACCCGGGCACGGAAGCCGCTGGCCTCGAACGCGCGAAGCTCGCTGCGGACCTTCCAGCGTCGCTTCCGCCACAGCGACGCCAGGTAGTGGTCGAACGACCTCCAGCGGATCGGGAGGGAGCAGCGCGCGCCGAGCTGGCTCGGCACGTGACCGCCGGACCGCAGCGTCGCGGTGAGGGCCGCATGGCTCCCCTCTCGCAGGGAAAGGAACGCGGTCGAACGCGCGGCCCAGCTCGCTGCCACCTCCATGAAGCCATCGAGCAGGCGCCGCGCCACCTCCGGCCGCGCAGCCGCCCCGACGACCCCGCCCGCCGGTGTGAACGGGCTCACGCAGACCGCGACCGGATACCGCCGCGCCAGCTTCGGTGCGAGCCCGGCCACCAGCTCGCGCGCGCGGCGCCGCTCGGCCTCGGGCCGTTCGGCGAGAGCGGCGTGCAACGGGTCGGACACGACCAGCCGCGGGGGATTCAGAAAGAGGTAGGCCCTCTCGTCGGTGACCAGGTAGGCGGCGACGCCCGCGACCGGCCGGCCGCGGCGGCCCCCGTCGCGGACCAGGACGAAGGCGCTGTACGGGGCGAAGATCGGCTCGACAGCGCGCAGCCACCGCGACGACGCGTAGAGATCGCCCCCGGCCAGACTGTCCCATGCGGCCATGTCGAGCGCGGCGAAGGAGCGGGCGACGCAGGTCTCCAGCGCCGCTCCGGCCCGCGGCGGCGCGCTCACGCAGCCCGCCCCAGCCGGGTGTGCTGCGCGGCGTTGACCAGGCCGAACAGCTCCGCCAGCTCGTCGCGGAGGTCGGCGCCGAAGTCGAACAGACTGGTCAGGGGCTGCAGCTGGCAGCCGCGCGCGACCTTCGCCTGGTAGGACTCCACACCGAAGTCGATCTCCCCGACGCCGCGGCTGATCGCCAGCCGAATCGGCTCGTAGTAGGTGGCGTGGAAGTAGGCGAACCCGTCGCGGGCGCGCCGCTCATAGGTCTGGCCGGTGAGATAAGTATAGAACGTGCCCCCGACCTCGTAGAAGACATGGAACGCGAGGACGTGGTCGCGGTCCCGCACCAGGACCACGCTGGTGACGTCGGCGAAGCGCGTCTCGATCCACGCGAGGGTCTCCCGGGCAGCCTCCAGGCTTGCGGTGTGGCCGTACTTGCCCTGCAGGTTGGCGTAGAGCGGGGCGAGGTCGTCGATCAGCTCCCGCAGGCGCGACCCGTCGACCACCTCCGTCGTGAGGCCGGCGGCTTGGAGCGCGCGCAGCTCGTGGCGGACTCTTCCTCGGCGGTGTCGCCCGAGCGACGCAACGTAGTGGTCGACCGACGGCCAGCTGACCCCCAGGCGGGCCTGCGCGGCCAGCGTGACCGCGGCATGGCCGCGCCGCCGCAGCGCCGCCGCGAGCACCGGCTGCTCCTGCTCCTGGAGATGGAGGAACGCGCAGCTCCTCGCCCCCCAGTCGGCGGCGACCTCCGCGAACGCGTCGAGCAGCGCCTCGGCGACCTCCGGTCGTCGCACGGCGCCGACAGTGCCGGCGGTACATGAGTAGGGGCAGACGCAGACTGCGGCCGGGTAGCGGTCGGCCAGCTCGGAGGTCAGCGCCCGTGCGAGCGCGTCGGTTCGGTGGCGCTCGCGTTCCGGCTGGAACGGGGCGACGGCGGCGCGAAGCTCCGGCCAGACGGCGAGCCGGGGCGGGTTGAGCAGCAGGTAGGCGTCGGGCTGGACGAGGTAGGCGGCCAGGCCGGCGACCGGCGCGTCACGCTCGTCTCTGGCCATGATGTAGGCGCTGCGCGGGGAGAGCGTGCCCTCCACGCGGCCGAGCCAGGCGGCAGACTTGAAGAATGAGTCCTGCGGCAGGCGATCCCACACCTCCGTGCCGACGTCGTCGAGGGAGAGCGCCACATCGACCGGGACGCCCACGCCTTCCAGCGGCGACAGCACCCGTGGGAGCCTGGGGATCGGCGCCATGGGCGCGAGGGCTTGGCCGGGGCTGGGCGCGGGGAGCGCCGCCGCGAGCGTGGCCACCGTTGGCCGCTCGAACAGCAACCGCAGCGGGACCTCGGCGCCGAGCGCCTCGCTGAGGTGGTTGACCACGCGGGTGGCAAGCAGCGAGTGCCCGCCGAGCTCGAAGAAGTTGTCGTGCACGCCGACCCGCTCGAGGCCGAGCAGCTCCGCCCAGATGCCGGCGAGCAGCCATTCGGTCGGGTTGCGCGGGGCGACGTAGCCGCCGGTCAGAGCGGGCCGCGTGGTGCCGGGCGCCGGCAGGGCCTTGCGGTCGACCTTGCCGCTGCGGTTGAGCGGCAGGGCGTCGAGGACGACGTAGGCGGCTGGCAGCATGTACTCCGGCTGGGTGCGGGCCAGGTACGCGCGCAGCTCACCCGGCGACGGCGGCTCGCCCGTGCAGACGACATAGGCGACCAGCCGTCGCTCGCCAGGCTGGTCCTCACGGGCCACCACGACCGCCTCCCGCACCGCCGGGTGGCTGGCGAGCGCCGCCTCGAGCTCGCCCGGCTCGATCCGGAAGCCGCGGAGCTTGACCTGCCGGTCGACGCGCCCCAAAAACTCCAGATTGCCGTCGGGCCGGTAGCGTGCCAGGTCACCGGTGCGGTACAGCCGCTGGCCGGGCTCGATGCCGGGATCGATCGCGAACGGGTCGGGGATGAACCGTTCGGCGGTCAACCCAGGTCGGCCCAGGTAGCCGCGTGCCAGGCACGCACCGCCGATGTACAGCTCTCCGGGCACCCCGATCGGGACGGGACGAAGCCAGCGGTCAAGCACGTGGACCTGCCGGTTGGCGATCGGCCTGCCAATCGGCAGCGGGCCGGCGCCGGTGGCGCCGGTGGCGTCGAACAGCGTGGTGGTGACGGTCGCCTCGGTCGGACCGTAGGCGTTGAGCAGGCGCACGCCGGTGACCTTCCTCCGCCATGCGGCAACGACCTTCGGCGCGACCACGTCGCCACCGACGATCAGCAACCTGAGCGGAGCGAGCGTTCCCCCACCGCCGTCGGGCAGCGCGGCGACCGCCTGCTGCCAGTACGCCGGTGTCAAATTGACGACCGTCAGGCCAAGCGCAGGCACGTTGCGCCAGAGCTCGGCCGGGCTCCACAACGCCGCGCCGCGGAGCACAACCGTCGCGCCGCAGGTCAGCGGCGTGAGGATCTGCTCAATCGCGGTGTCGAACGCGACGCCGGAGAACTGCAGCACACGCTCGTCCGGTGTGAGCCCGAGGGCCGCCCGCATCGCAAGGCAGTGCGACCAAAGCGATCGCTGCTCGACCTCGACGCCCTTGGGGTGACCGGTGGAACCGGAGGTATAGATCACGTATGCGAGGTGGCGAGCGGTGGTGGGCGGGTCGAGGTTGCGCCGCGGCAGCGCGGCGATCTGCCCCTGGTCCCGATCCAGGCAGACGACTCGGAGCCTCCGCCGGTCGCGCTCGGCGAGCCGCCCGAGGAGCCGCTGCTTGGTCACCAGCACCAGCGCTCGGGTGTCGGCGATCATGAAGCCAAGCCGCTCAGCCGGATGGCCGGGGTCCAGGGGAAGATAGGCACCGCCGGCCTTGAGGATGCCGAGCAGGCCGACCACCATCTCCAGCTCCCGCTCCACGCACATCGCGACCGTCGTGCCCGGCTCGACGCCGACCCCACGGAGGTGGCGGGCGAGCTGGTTGGCGCGGGCGTTGAGGTCGTCGTAGGTGAGCCGCTGGTCGCCCAGCTCGACCGCCACCGCTGTGGGGCTGCGGGCAGCCTGCTGCTCAAACAGCTCCTGGACACAGCGCTCACCCGCGGGGCTCGCTGTGGTCCGGTTCCACGCGACCAGCAGGCGGCGTTCGGTGTCGGCAAGGAGGTCAAGGTCGCCAAGGCGTCTGCCCGGGTCGGCGCACACCTGACGCAGCAGCCGCTGGAGCCGGTCGAGGAGCTGGGCGGCGGTCGCCTCGCCGAACAGGTCGGTGCGGTAGCCGAGGCTTCCTTCCAGGCCCGAGCCGGTGTCCCACAGCTCCAGCTCAAGGTCGTACTGCACTGCCTCGGGCGCGAGCTCAACGGGTTCCAGGTCGACGCCGCCGAACGACGCCGGCAGCGGCAGCATGCCTTGGAGCGCGAATGCGACCTGGAACAGTGGATGGCGGTTGCCGGACCGGTTTGGCTGGAGCCGCTCGACCACCCGCTCGAACGGCACCTCCTGATGCGCGTACGCCCCGAGGCAACTCTCCCGCACCCTGCCGAGGAGCTGACGGAGCGTCGGGTTCCCCGCCAGGTCGGTGCGCACCGTCAGCATGTTCACGAGCGGGCCGATGAGCCCCTGGACCTCTGGGCGCCTGCGGTTGGCGACGGGCGACCCGACCGCGACGTCCTCCTGATTGCTGAGCCGGCCAAACAGGGCTTGGAAGGCGGCGAGCAGAACCATGTAGAGGGTCGTGTGGGTTTCGCGGCCAAGCTGGCGCAAGGAGGCGGTGAGCTCCCCTGGAAGGCGGACGCGGCGCCGCCGGCCGCGCAGCGTTGGCGCCGCCACCGCCGACCGTGGCTGGTCGGTCGGCAGCTTGAGTGCGGGCAGCTCGGCAAGCCGCTCCGCCCAGTACTCGAGGTCCGGCTCCCAGCTCGGCCCGTCGGCGTGCTGTCGCTGCCAGGCCGCGACGTCACGGTACTGGATCGGTAGATCGGGAAGGGACGGGGTCTGGCCGGTGGCATACGCCGCGTAGAGCGCCGCCAGCTCCCGCAGGGCGACCCCGAGCGACCAGCCGTCGCAGACGAGATGGTGGGCGATGACACCGAGCAGATATCGGTCACTCGCCACCCGGACGAGCTTGACCCGCGCGAGCGGGCCTGCCGCCAGGTCGAATGGCTGGCGGAGCGCTGCCTCGGCACGGCGGAGCGCCTCGTCTTCCCGGCGGTCCGCGGGGAGGTTCCGCAGGTCGGCGGTGTCGAGCCTGATCCGTGGAGCCTCGTCGATCACCAGCCGCGGCTCGCTGGTGACCATGCGCACCCTGGCCCGGAGGATCTCATGCCTGGAGACGAGCGCCTGGACGCTGGCCGCGAGCGCGTGCTCGTCGAGGGGGCCGCGCATCCAGGCGCAGAAGGAGACCGCGTAGGCGCTGGTGCCCGGCGTGAGCTGCTCAAGGAACCAGAGCCGCTCCTGCGCGGGCGAGAGCGGCGTGTCACCGCTCCCCTTCCGCGCCGGGATCTCGGGATCCCGGCGCGGCAACGCACCCGTCCGCCACCGCTCGACCAGCGCCCGCCCAGCCTGGACCTCCGCCGCGTCGTGCTCCACGCTCACGGCGGCTCACGGCGCACCGGCCGGCTCCGGCTCGGTCCGTGCCTGCGCCTGTGGCGGCTCGAGGAAGCCGACCTCGGCGAGATAGGACAGGCAGGTTTCCAGCAGCTTCGGCTCGATGGGCGGGCACGAGATCCCGCTGTCCTCGAGGCCCGCGAGGGTGTTGCTGCAGTCGGTCGGGAACGCCAGTGGCATCCGCGCGATCTCCTCGTCGACCGAGTAGGGCAGCAGCGAGTACAGCGGATGGCCGGGGTCGTTAGCGACGACCTCGAGCACCTTTTGGCGCCACTGCTGGTAGGGCACGCGCTGGAGCGGGTAGCCGGCGGCGTCGATCCATCCGGTCACCTTGTGCAGCGGCACCGGGTTTGGGTTCACCGCGTTGAAGATGCGCCCGAGCATCCCCGGCTGCCGCGACAGGTAGACGAAGGCTTTGCTGGCGTAGTCGACTGGGGCCGCGTCGAAGTTGAAGGGGTGGTCAGGCGCATAGCCAAGCTGGATGCAACCCTTCAAGGTCAGGCACAGCTCGCTGGTGGTGTTGCAGAAGCCGGTCTGCGAGTGCCCCTCGATGAAGCCCGGACGGTAGATCGTCACCGGCAGACCGCGCGCCTGGGCCAGGGCCACCAGCCGCTCGGCGACCCACTTGGTCTGGGCGTAGCCGCTCATGAAGATCCCTCGTGGGTACGTGACCGCGGGCTCTTCGTCGATCACCCAGCGGCCCTCGCTGTCTTGGTGCAGGGCGACGTCGGTGAGGGAGATGTGGTGGAGGGGCTTGAGCGTGATCCGGCTCGCGAGCCGGATCGCCTCCTGGGTGCCCGTCACGGTCGCGGCCTTGAGCGCTGAGTAGGGGAAGATGAAGTTGACGTAGGCGCCGCTGTGGTAGATGGCCTGGACGGTCGTGGCCAGCGTGTCGAACCGCTCCTGTGAGAGGCCGAAGCACCGCTTGCTCAGGTCGCCGAGCACCGGGACGATCCGCGCGCCGTAGCTCGGGTCCCAGAGGTGGTTGGCCTCCAGCTTCTCCTTGAGTCGCAGCTTGCCCTTGTCGGCGCTAGGAGCGCGCACCAGACAGTGGACGTTCGCCTGCGTCTGCTCGAGGAGCTCATAGAGCAGGTGGACGCCGAGGAAGCCCGTCCCGCCGGTCAGGAAGACGTCCGACAGCTCGGCGACCGGGGTGTACGGAAGGGCCTCCTCTGGCCGGATCTCCGGGTCGAGGGTGGCTTCCCGCGCGAAGTTGGCGACCGCGTTGAGTGCCGTTGGCGCTGCCCCGATCCCCGAGTGGCGGATGGTCTCGATCGCCTCGGCGAGGCTCGCGACGGTGCTCGTCTCATAGAGGACCCGCATGGGGAACTCCACCTGGAACTCGTTGCGGACCTTGGTGAGCAGCTCGATGACACGCAGCGAGTGGCCACCCAGCTCGAAGAAGTCGTCATTGGTTGAGACCCGCTCGACGCCGAGCAGCTCCGCAAAGATCCCTGCCAGAGCCTCCTCAGTCGGCGTTCTGGGGGCGACGAATAGGCGCTCGGGCTCGGCCTGGACGCTCTCGGGGTCGGGCAGCGCCATGCGGTCCACCTTGCCCGTCACGGTCAGCGGCAGCGCGTCGAGCGCGACGAACATAGACGGGATCATGTACTCGGGGAGCCGCTCTTTGAGGAAGGCGCGCATCGCTCCGCTGATCGGGCTGCCAGCGTCGGCCGGGACGATGTACGCGATCAGGCGGTCGTCTTCTCCCTGGCCGCGAACGACGACAGCCGCGTCGCGGACACGCTCGTGCTGGGCCAGCACCGCTTCGATCTCGCCCAGCTCGATCCGGAAGCCGCGGAGCTTGACCTGGTGATCGGCGCGGCCGAGGTAGGCGATGCTGCCGTCGGCCAGGAAGCGGCCGAGGTCGCCGGTCCGGTACAGGCGGGCGTCCGGGTCGTCGGAGAAGGGGTTGCGGATGAACTTCTCCGTCGTGAGGTCAGGATAGTTGCGGTACCCGCGGGCCAGCCCGATGCCGCCGACGCAGATCTCGCCGGGGACACCGACCGGGACCGGCTGCAGGTGTACGTCAAGCAGGTAGACCTGCGTGTTGGCGAGTGGGCGCCCGATCGGCACGCACGGGAGCGTCCCGTTCTGGCTGGTGTCGTGGCAGGTCGCGTCCGCCGACACCTCGGAGGTTCCGTAGACGTTCACTAGCGTGGCCTCGGGGAGCCGCTCGGTGAATCGGCGGTAGAGATCCAGCGACAGCGCCTCGCCGCTGCTGAAGCAGTACCGCAGGTGGCGCAGCCGGCTGGCGAGATCCACGTCGGCGTGCAGCAGGACACGCAGCAGCGAGGGCACGGCCACCAGGCGGGTCACCCGGTGCGCGGCGAGGAGGTCAACGAAGCGCTCGGGGTCCTTGACGACCTCGTCCGGGGCAATCACCACGGGCACCCCAGCGAGCAGCGGGGTGAGCAGCTCCCAGACCGCGTCCACGAAGCTGAGCGAGGTCCGCTGCACCGCGACCTCCCCCTCCTCCAAAGGGTAGGTCTCCCACAGCCACGACAGGCAGTTGACCATGCCGCGATGCACCCCCAGCACGCCTTTGGGGGTGCCGGTGGAGCCGCTGGTGTAGATCAGGTAGGCGAGGTTGGCCGGGCTGGTGTCGGGGTGGGTGGGAGGGTTGTGGTCGGGGTGGCGGGCGACCGCCGGCCAGTCGGCGTCCAGCAGCACCAGTTGCGGGCCCGGCCCGTCCCCGTCCCCTTCCGGTTGGGTGGCGGGAAGCGCTTGCTGCAGACCCTGGCGGGTCAGCAGCACCCGCGCGCGAGTGTCGGCAAGCAGGAAGGCCAGGCGCTGAGTGGGATGTGTGGGGTCCAGGGGCAGGTAGGCGCCGCCGGCCTTGAGCACGCCGAGGATCGCCACCACGGCGTCGATCGAGCGTTCCAGGCAGACGCCGACCAGGTGCCAGGCGAGCTGGTTGGCGCGGGCGTTGAGCTGCCGATACGTCAACTGCTCCCGGCCATCTCCTGCCAGCAGCGCGGCCGCCTCAGGGGTCTGTGCCACCTGCTGTTCGAAGAGCTGCTGGAGGCACAGCCCGGCGGTGGCGTCGTCGCGCGTGGTGGCGTTCCAGTCCACCAGCACCTGGCGCCGTTCGCTCTCGCTCAGCAGCGGCAGCCGTAGCAGCCGCTGTTCCGGATCAGCCACCATCCCCGCGAGCAGGGTTTGATAGTGGCCGAGGAGGCGCTGGATGGTGGCCTGGTCGAACAGGTCGGTGGCGTACTCCACCCGCAGCTCCAGCCCGCCAGCAGGTTCAGCCTGCGGGGCGGCCCACAGGGTCAGGTCGAAGTTGGACCGCCGGGTGGGGACCGGCAGCACCCGGCAGACCAGCCCCGGCAGCTCGAACTCGACCTCCGGGGTGTTCTGCAGCACCAGCATTGCCTGGAACAGCGGCGTGCGGCTCAAGTCCCGCTCAGGCTGCAGCTCAGCCAGCAGGCGCTCAAACGGGATCTCCTGATGGGCGTAGGCGCCAACGCAAGTCTCCCGGACGCGGCCGAGCAGGTCCACAACGCTCGGGTCGCCTGACAGGTCGGTCCGCAACGCCAAGGTGTTGACAAAAAACCCGATCAGGGCTTCGAGCTCGGGGCGGGTGCGGTTGGCGATGAAGGTGCCCGCCACCACGTCGTCTTGGCCGCTGTAGCGGCCAAGCAGCGCCTGCAACCCCGCCAGCAGCACCATGAACAGGCTGGCATCCGCCCGCTGCCCCAACCCCTCCAACTGTCCCAAAAGCGCAGCGGGCAGCACGATCGAGCAGTCGGCACCCCGATAGGTCTGCACCGGCGGGCGTGGCCGGTCAGCCGGCAACCCCAGCACCGGCGCCGAGTTCCCAAGCCGCAACCGCCAATAGCCAAGCTGCTCGGCCAGTACCCTGCCCCCGCCATCGCCTCCCTCGGCCTCGGCGGGGTCGGGGTCGCTCAGCCGGCGGCGCTGCCATACCGCGACGTCGGGGTACTGCAGCGGCAGCGGCGCAAGCGGCGACGGCTTCCCGTCCCGGAACGCGGCATACAGCACCCCCAGCTCCCCAACCAGCACCCCCAGCGACCAGCCGTCGGAGACAATGTGGTGCATGGTCAGCGGCCCCTCAGCGAGATCAAACGGCCGCTGCGCCTCCACCGCCGCCAACTGCCTCGCCGCCGAAAGCCCGCCCGCAACCGGCTCCACCGGCAACCCCACCCGCATCCCAGGCAGCACCACCTGGACGAGCTGCTCGTCGGCGTAGCGAAAGATCGTTCGCAGCGCCTCGTGGCGGCTGACGATCTCGTTCAGCGCCCGGTCCAACGCCTCAACATCAAGCTCGCCGGCAAGATGGACGGCCGCGGGCATGTTGTAGACGGAGCCGTCGGCCTCCAACTGGTCGAGGATCCACAGCCGTTCCTGCGCGAACGAGGCGGGAAAGGCGTAGCCGCCGCCAGCACGACGCCTCACTGCCGGGCTCCTGTGCGTCCCAGCGCCGCCTCGTCCCCGTCCAGATCCAGGGTCATGGGATCCCGGGTCGTGGGCGCGTTGAACTGATCCACGTGGACCACCACCGGCCGGTAGCCGGTCAGCTCGTCGCGGTCGTAGAGGCCGTAGGAGAGAACGATGATCGTGTCACCTGGATGGGCGAGGCGCGCCGCCGCCCCGTTCACCTTCATCTCGCCGGACCCGCGCTCGCCGGCCATGGCGTAGGTCTCGAACCGGGCTCCGTTGGCGACGTTGAGGACATGGATCTGCTCGTGCTCGATGATGTCCGCGGCCTCCAGAAGGGCGGCATCGACGGTCAGCGACCCGACGTAGTGCAGCGCGGCCGCGGAGACCGTCGCCCGGTGGATCTTCGACTTCAGCATCACTCGCTGCATGAGAGCACCTTCTTTCATCCCAGCTCTCATCCCAGCGACATGTCAGCGACTTCGGTGTCGTACGGCCCACAGCCCCCGGGTTCGGCGCTCGCCAGCACGGAACTCGCGGCCTGGTCGATGATCAAGGCCACCCATGCCTCCAGGCTCTCGTTCAACCTCGCGGCTGCCTCGTACCATCGATGCCGACGCTCCGAAGGGATGGTGATCCGGAGCACGAGTTCCGCCTCGGGGTCCAGCTCGTCCGCCTGCAACGCCCGCCTGCTTGCTCGTAGATGCTTGCGCAGCTCACACCTGGGCCATCGGAAGAGCTGCGCCCGGTCGAGCCAGAGGTCCTGCTCGCGCTCGGGGAGCATCGCGACCTCGGCGTGGTGCTGGAAGCTCAGCGTGTCCCGCCGGCGGGACACGCTGAACCTGCGCGCGACCCAGGCGTAGTTCCGCAACGTCTGGTAGTCGAGCGAGGTCGCGGCGACGGCTTGCTTGTACCGGTCGGGATATCGCGACTGGCCGTAGACCAGCCAGTCGCCAAGCCACCACGACGACGAGTCACCGATGAGGTGGAGCTGCTCGCCGATGCGCTGCCACGTTGGCAGCGGCAGGCGGTCGGGGAGGAACAGGCCGTTGCGCTTGGCGGATGCGAACCTGTCGAGCGCGAATTTTCTCGTTGGCCTGCACGCCGCTTCAGATGATCCGCGCATCAGGCCAGCCGCCTCCGCCATGCTTCAACCCCCATAGGTTAGGTGCGGCGCTTCAGGCGAACGATGCTGCAATCGATGTGACCGACGGGACTTGAAGTGACGGGACTTCGAAGTGCGGTCCCTCCCCAACTTCCGGGCGTGGGAAACACAGAGTGTTCAGAAACAGCTCGGTGCGCCGCGAACGATCGATTGAGGTGCTTAATTGCTTGGAACGCTTGACCAAAGAGCTTGACTTAATAGTCCTGGAAATTTCACGGGAGTACCCTCTCGCGGCCAAGCGAGTGCCGTCCGGGTCCGGGAGGTCCGGGAGGTCCGGGAGGTCCGGGAGGTCCGGGGAGGAGGTGGAACCGATGTCGTTCCCCAAGCCGCAACCGGCGGCGATCCCGTTCGCCCGCGCCTACGCTCCACCGGCGCAGCTTCGTGACGAGATCCGCCGGCTCCACGGGACGTCGCTGCCAAGGAGCGTCGCCACCGCGGCAGCCGACCACGCCGCAATCCTCGTCTTGATCACGCTCACCCTCGGAAGCTACCGCCTGCTCGTGACGCGCGGCGCGCTCCCTGCCCCGCTCGCCCTCCTGCTCGCGGCCACCGTCGCCGTGCTCAGCCTCATCGGCATCGGGAGGTTCCAGCGCGGACTCGAGTGCCTCGTCCACGAAGCTTCCCACAACAACTGGGATCGGCGGCACCCCGGCCGCAACGACCGGGTCGCCGCCGTGCTGGCCGCGGCCCCGGTGATCAGCACCGTGCGGCAGTACCGCGTCGGGCACTTCGTGCACCATCGGAAGCTGGGCACCCGGGAGGACCCCGATCTCGAGCGCTACCTCGCGCTCGACGTCGAGGCGCTCGACCGGACCAGCGGCATCCGGTTCGCGCTGGGCATCGCCAGGCGACTGCCCCGCTATCTGGTCGGCTGGTGGGGAGCGATCGGGACCAACCGCATGACCGTGCTCAAGTCACTTGCCTGGCACGGCCTCGTGATCGTCTTGCCTGTCGCGCTGCTCGCCGGACCGCTGTGGGCGCTCGCCGTGTGGGCGGACTGGCTCGCCGGGTTCGTCATCGCCCTGCCCGTCATCCGCTTCATCGGCGAGGCCGGGGAACACAAGTACGTCGGTGCCGAGACCCTCTTCGACGCCACGATGGTCAACGACGGCCGCATCCACCGGCTCCTGATCCACCCGCACAACGACAGCTACCACCTCACCCACCACCTGTGGCCGGGCGTGCCACACCACCAGCTCCGAAAGCTCCACCGGCTGCTCGAGCAGCACGACCCCGAGGGGTACGCGCAGCGGATCCGCCGGCGCACCCGCATCCTCGAGGAGCCGCCCCCGAGCCCGCATCGCCTCCCGGAGCCGGCAGACCAGCGGCGCTCACCGCGCCCCGTCGTCGGCAACGTGGCCACCCGCCTCGGCTAGGCCGGGCACGGGCGCGCCGGCCTTCGACGCCTTCGACGATTCCTCGGGCTCGGCCTCCACGCGCTCGAGTCGCCGCACGCTGGGGACGAGCAGGATAGCGGCGGACGAGCCCGCGACCAGGATCGCCGACAGCCGCAGCGTCGGGCCCAGTCCCAGGCTCGCGGCCAGCGGACCGACAACGGCGAAGCCGGCGGGCTGAACCACGAACGAACCCATCCAGTCGTAGGCGCTCACCCGGGAGAGCACCTGCTCGGGAACCTGCTCCTGCAGGGCCGTGTACCAAAGGGCGGTGTTGAAGCTCACGCCTGCGAAGCCGACCATCGCCGCCGCGGCGATGACGACGACCGGGAACGGGCGCGCGAGCAGCGCGGGCTCGAGCGCGATGGTAGCCAGGGCGAGCGTGCCTCCCAAGAGCAGCCGGCGTGGCTTCAGCCGCACCGCGGCCAGCCCACCGAGGATGGAGCCGGCAGTGGCCGCCGACCCCACGATCCCCCACGCCCTGGCCCCGCCGAACGACCGCACCGCAACCACGGGCCCAAGGACGAAGATCGCGGTGGTGGCGGCGTTCACGACCGCGAAGTAGACGATGCTGGCCCACACCCAGCTGCGGGTGATCACCTGGCGCCACCCGTCGCGCAGTTCGGCGAGCAGGCTTGCCTGCTCCACGCCGCGTTGCATCGCGGGCACCCGCAGCCGTGTGAGGAAGAGCGCGCTCACCAGGAAGCTGGCGGCGTCGACCGCGAACACCCAGCCTGGGCCGAAGGCCGCGACGATCAGCCCGGAGAGGGCCGGGCCGATCAGCGCGACGGTGTTGCGCGACAGCCCCATCAACGCGTTCGCCTGCTGGAGCCGGGCCGCGCTCACCGTTGCCGGTACCAGGCCGGTCTCCGCAGGGTGGAAAAACGCGTCGGCAGCTCCATAGACAACAACAAGAACGACCAGCTCCCAGATACGCGCCACGCGGGTCACCACGAGCACCGCGACGGCGGCCTGCGCGAGCGCCCGGGTCAGATCCGAGCCAACCATCACCCACTGGCGCGGCAGGCGGTCGGCCCAGACGCCCCCAACCAGCGTGAGCGCGGTCCTGGAGATCACCCATGCGGTCATCACGAAACCGAGATCCGAGGCGCCCCTGGCCCCCGCGATCCCGAGGACGGCGAACGCGAGCGCCACCAGCGCCATGGCGTCGCCGAGACCCGAGACGGACTGCCCGAGCCACAGGAGGCGGAACTCCCGCTCGGTCAGCGCGCCCAGCCTGTCGCGCACCCGCATGGCAAGGACATGATCGCGCACCTGGACCCGCACCCGCCGCCGCTAGAATGTGCCTCCTCATTTCTCGTCCCGGCCAGTCGGGTCAAGGGAGGAGGAGACGCGTGGCGCTGCGAACGGTGGGCGGCCGGATCATCGGGAGCGGAGAGCTGCGGCTCGCCCCCCTCCCGACCGCGCTCGCCACCTGGGCGGCCGAGATCTCCTCGCTGGTCTCGGCTGAGCGAATCCGCGATGACGTCGAGGCCATCGCCGAGCCTCGGAGCCGGCTCACGGCACCAGAGGGGATGGCACGTGCCGAGAAGCACATCGCCACCGCCCTCCAGGCCGCCGGCTGGGAGACGGCGGTGGAGCCGTTCGCCTTCAGCGATGTCATTGGTGTCCGCGACGGAGCCGAGCACGTCGCCGACCCCTCGGTCACCTATGAGCGGCTGGAAGGCGCGAACGTGGTCGCACGCAAGCGCGGCACCAGCGGCCGGCGGGCGATCCTGGTCGGCGCACACTTCGACACCGTCAGCGCGAGCCCGGGCGCGGACGACAACGCGTCGGGCGTCGCCGCGCTGCTCGAGCTTGCACGGGTCCTGGGCTCTGCCCGGTTTGAGCACGACCTGCTGCTGGTGGCGTTCGACATGGAGGAGATCGGCTCCTTCGGGGCGCGCTCGCTCATCCGCGCAAGTACGACCGAGCTGGCCGCGGTGATCGTCTTCGAGTCGATCGGCTACACCAGCAACCGGCCCGGCAGCCAGACGCTGCTGCCGGGCATTGGCCTCCTCTACCCCGCCCAGGTCGGCCGGATCCGGCGCCGGCGCCTCGTGGGCGATTGGACGCTGGTGATCTTCCGCGGACCCTCACTGCCGATCGCGTGTGCGTTCGCCGAGGCGCTCGCCTCCCTGGCCGGGCCCGACGCCGTGATGACCATCCGGGACCCAGGGGATCTCCCCGTCCTCGGCGGCATGGTCACTCGGGTCGCTCCCTGGGTGCGGGACTTCGCCCGCAGCGACCATGCCGAGTTCTGGAAGGCTGGCGTGCCCGCGGTGCAGCTCACCGATACCGCCGACTTCCGCAACCCCAACTACCACCAGCCGACCGACACGCCGGACACCCTCGACTACGCGCGCATCGCCGTGGTCGCCACCGCAACCGCGGTCGCCGTGAAGCACCTCGACCGGGGATGAGCATGCGGAAGACCATGCGAGAGCCGCGGCTGGTCACACTGCTCCAGGAGCGGGCGGCGGCCACGCCCGACCAGGTGGCCTACTGGTTCACCCACGACGACGGCGTCGTCGACACCCTCACCTACCGGCAGCTCGCCGACCGGGCACGACGCCTCAGCCGGTCGCTGCTGCGGCAGCAGGCGTCGTCCGGGCCGGGACCCGCACTGCTGCTGTACCCGCCCGGCCTCGACTACGTGGTGGCGATCTTCGCGTGCTTTGCTGCCGGAGTGAGCGCTGTCCCCGCGTATCCACCAGACCCCTGGCGGCCGGAGGTCGCGCTCGCGCGCCTCGCTCGGGTCGTGGCTGACGCGCGCCCGGCCTCGGTGCTCGCGGACGAGTCGCTCGCGCCGGTGCTCTCACTGGTGGGGGCCGCCGAGCTGACGCGGGCGCTCGTCGGCCCGGCTGACGAGGACTTCGACGAGGACACCGACGAGGCCGGCAGGTGGGCGCGGCCGGGCGGCGACGGGATCGCGATCGTGCAATACACCTCCGGGAGCACGCGCTCGCCACGCGGCGTCGTCATCCGCCACCGCAACCTCGAGCACAACATCGCCGCGATCGCGCGGTGCTTCCGGCTGACCGAGCGGTCCCGCGCGTTCAGCTGGCTGCCGCCCTACCACGACATGGGCCTTATCGGCGGCATCCTCACCCCGATGTACGTCGGCATCCCCGTCGGGCTGATGTCCCCGCTCGACTTCCTCAAGAACCCGATCTCATGGCTCCACGAGATCAGCGCGACCGGGATCACGGCGAGCGGTGGGCCGAACTTCGCGTACGACCTCTGCGTGCGCCGACCCATCGGCGAGGATCAGCTCGCCGCGCTCGACCTTCGGAGCTGGTCGGTCGCGTTCAACGGCGCCGAACAGGTCCGGTGGAGGACGCTGGAAGCCTTCGCGAGGAAGTTCGCCCCCGCCGGCTTCCGGCGGTCGGCCTTCTACCCGTGCTACGGCCTTGCCGAGGCGACCCTGATCGTCGCCGGAGGCCACTGGGACGGGACGGTGTTCCGGGGAACCCAGCGAATCCCAGTGCAGGAGCTGCCGCGGCAAGAACCAGCGCCCTCCGGGGACGCCCCGCCCGCCCGGGTGAGCTGCGGGCACAGCCTCCTGGGCCAGGAGCTGGTTGTGGTCAACCCGGACACCGGCAGGCGCGCTGCCGCCGGGGTCGACGGGGAGGTCTGGCTTCGGGGCCCAAGCGTGACGACGGGGTACTGGTCGTCAGAGTCGTCACAGGAGGACTCGTTCGGGCTGCTCGACGGCGCCCGCTACGTGCGCACGGGGGACCTCGGCTATCTCGCCGGCGACGAGCTCGTGATCACCGGCAGGTTGAAGGACCTCATCGTGCATCGGGGCGTCAACTACCATCCGGGCGACCTCGAGGACGCGGCGGTCGCGGGCGACGCTGAGGTCCGTCCGGTCGCAGCTGCCTTCCCGGTCGAGGTCGAGGATGGGCAGGAGTCGGCGGTGGTGCTGGTCGTCGAGGCCCGGTCCACAAGCGTCGACCGTGGCGAACTCGCAGCCCGGGTCCGGGAACGCGCGCTCGCCGTGACCGGTCTGGCGCCGGATGTGGTCGTGGTCGCCCCGCCAGGGACGATCCCCAGGACATCGAGTGGCAAGGTGCAGCGAAGCGCGTGCCGCGCGCGCTTCCTCGCCGGCGACCTCACCGCCCACATCGGCTTCACCATCGGCTTCGCCGACGGGGCTATGGCGGCTACGCTCGAGGGCCATCCGACGCCAACGACGGATGGCGTGCCAGCCCAGCTCGTCGGGCTCGTCCGAGGCGTCTTCGCGGCCGTTTGTGGGGTTTCGGCGTGTGGCCCAGGTGACACACTGTTCGAGCTCGGCGGCGACTCACTGCGCGCGGCGGAAGTCGCCAGCGTCCTGGAGAGCGCCCTCGATCTGCCGGTCCCGGTGGAGGTCGTGCTGGAGTCGCTCACGCCTGCCACGCTTGCCGCGTACGTTGTCCGGCTTTGGGACGCGCAACGGCGAGACCGGCGGCGGCTTACCCGCTGTCTAGAGGAGTTGGCGAGCGAGCCAGGTCCGTGAGCGAGGCTGCGGGAGTGGCTCCGTCCAGCAGCACCACCTGGCTCTCACCACCACAGGCATCGTGGAGCAGCTGGGCAGTCGTGCTGAGGCATTCGACGATCGACCTGGTGGCAATCATCGGATGCGCGGCTTCGCAGAGGACGAGGATGTCGGTCGAGCCGGCTGTCACCTTGGTGTGCTCGCTGTCGTGGTGGTTCCAGCGGCGACACAGAATTCTGCTTCGGTCGCTGTAGACCACCTCCCCTGGAAACGTCTCCTCGGCCGCCTCCGGTTCGCCGAGCGGCACGAACGGCTCCCCTCCCGGGGAGGTTCTCAGCTCGATCGAGCTGTCAACCTTGTCGAGGTCGTAGGCACCCACTGGGAGCAGATGCCTGACCGACGCAAGGTTGTAGACGTCGACGGCGTCGGAGATCCGGGGCAGGCTTCTGCCTTTGAGGATCCGGCGTGCCAGGGCTTCGGCGCTTGGCCGGAACCGTCTTGGGTTTGACCCAAACGCACGGTGCGTCTCTTGCCACCCGCGGATGTGCTGGTGCTCGTCGAGTTCTATTCCTCGCAACGCCCGGGTGAGGTGGTCGCAGACCTGCGCATGCATGTCGGCGAGCCAGGCGGCGTGCCCGCCATTGTCGATCCCTCGCGCGACCAGCAATCCGACGCGCACCGAGGGAAACGCCTCAACGACCGACTCGGCGATCCGAATCTCCATACCCCCCAAGGTTGGCCTGCCGCTTCCTCACCTTACCGTGCGGGAGATATCGAGCTCGCGGCGACCTCGGCCTGCGTGCGAGCGGCCCGGCGCGAACAACTCAGCAGCGCGCGTGAGGACCGGCGCTCCGTCGAACTCCGCCACCCTGTGGCACGCACCGAGCACCGCCAGGCAGCCTACATATCCGGGCCCTGTCTCGAGCGCTCGTAGGGCCACGGCCGTGGGCGGTGCCGTTCCAACCGGCCAAGCGCGCACAACCGGCGCCTCCCCAGACCGGACACCCGAAGGTCGCGCGGCGGCGCCTCCAAGCCGACGCCGAGCCCCTTCAAGACTGCCTCCTTCCTGGCCCACAGCTCGACGAAGGCAGCTCGCCGGTCAGGCTGGTCGAGCTGGGCCAGCCAGGCCACCTCTTCGGCGGCCAGCACGTCGGGCGCGATCGCGTCCACGTCCAGGTCCGCGCGGACCTCCTCCACGTCCACCCCAACCGCAAGCCCACGACACACCGCCACGGCGACCCGGTCGCCCGCGTGCGACACCGACACCTCCAGCCTCGCGGCGGGCTTGCCGGCCGGCAAGCCGCGGCTTGCCATGTGGCCGGCCACAGCGCCTGCAGGCACGCTCCACCAGCACCGCCGCAGGCGCGACGCCCAGGTAGCCCCGAGGACCAGCCGAAGCAGGCAGCAGCCGGCGAGAAACCGACCGCGGTCAGGCGCTCGCCAATAGGCGCTGTAGCGGCGGCGCTCAGCCGGGCTGAGCAGCGCCAGCAGCCCGCTATCAGCGCGCACCGGGTGCGCCCACCAGACGTGGATGTCACCATCGCCAAGCCGCGGTGGCGACAGCCACCAAGTGTCAGCGGTCGGGATGCGCAACTTCGCGCCGCAGGCTGAGGGGGCGCATGTCGGTCCAGACCCGCTCGATGAACGCAAGACACTCGTCCTTCGGACCGTGCTTGCCGACAGCTTCCCACCCGACGGGCGGCTGGCGGTTAGCCGGCCAGAGCGAGTACTGCTCCTCGTGGTTGCGCACCACGGCGTACTCCTCCACAGCTTTGGGCATCCGCTCCTCCTTACTCCCTTGCTCCGCCCTCCACGGGACCTAAGGCAGATTGCCATAATCCCCACAGTCGCTCTGGGCGGCGGGGACAGGGCCGCCGGCTCCGGCTGCTGCGGTCGTCCATGGTTGCTCCCCTTTGTGATTCAGTTACTATCCACTCGATCGGCCATACTCCTGATAGGGGACACACAATCCGAAGGTTGCATAGGCGCTGGCCCTAGAATGCTCCAGCGCCCAGCTCCCTGCACACCGAGCGGGCACCGGTGATGTCGAGCCGCTCGTAGCCAGGTGGGTGGCGACAGGCCTTCGATCACGCCGGTGGCGATCAGCCAGCCTTGATGAGCGCGATGTCGTAGCCCAGGAACTCCCGTTAGCCTGCAGATAGCCGATGCGGGCATCGACGGTGCCGCTCGCCCCCAGGAAGGCGCACTTGCCAGGCGGTTCCCCGGGCTGTCGAGGATGGCCTGTTGCGTTGTGCCAACTCGCGGCATGCTGAAGGCCAGCGTGCCTCCGGTGTCAGATCGCCATGACCAGCTCGTCGAACGCGACCTGTGGGTGCCAGGTATTCGGTCACTTCATGCGACCTGCGCATACTCATGGATCAGCCCACCAAGTCGATCGCGCCGTCCGACCCTCCCAGCCGGCATGACGGCAGATGATTCGACGGACCCGAGCGGCGGCACCTGTCCCAAGGCGCGGTGCGGACGGTGCCTGTTGTAGTGATCGGCGTACTCGGCCAGCACCGACGCCAGATGCCGACGTCCGAAGACGAGCATCCGATCCAAGCACTCACGCCGTACCGTGCCCACCCACCGCTCCGCGTAGGCATTCGCCTCAGGTGCCCGCACCGGAATGCGCAGCACCTCGATCCCCTCGGCGGCAAAGACCAAGTCGAACGCAGCGGTGAACTTCGTATCCGATCACGGATCAAGAACCGGAACCGGCCGAGGTCGTCGCCGAGGTGCATGAGCAGGTTCCGGGCCTGCTGGGTCACCCACTCCCCCACCGGATTCGGCGTCACCCCCAGCACCTGGACCCGACGGGTCCCTACCTCGATCGCAAACAGGACGTACACCCGCTGCAGGAGGACCGTGTCCACAGTGAAGAAATCCACCGCCAGCACACTGGAGGCCTGAACTCGCCGGAACTGCCGCCAGGTGAGCGCCGACCGCTTGGGTGCAGGATCGACGCCAGCACGGTGCAGGATGGTCCACACCGCACTCGCCCCGATCCTGTCCCTGTATCCGAGGCGGCACAGCTCGCCGTGGATGCGGCGATACCCCCAGGTCGGATTCTCCCGGCCAGCCGCAGCACCAAGGCGCGCAGCTCGGCCGCCAAGGCCGGCCGGCCACGCCGGTGCGGATAGGTCCAGCGACGCCGAACCAGGTCCCGATGCCAGCGAAGCAGGGTTGTGGGCTGGACGATCAAGCCGTGCCAGGCAGGGCGAGGCGGCAGCCGCGCCAGGCCAGCCAGCACTGCCCGGTCGGCCCAGTCGACCCGAGGCCGAGCCACCTGGCGCCGTAGCACAGCGACCTCATGGCGCAGCATGAGCAGTTCGGCGTCCTTGGCTGCCGCACTCCGTGACAGCAGCACAAGCCACCGCAACACCTGGCAGC
>WNGD01004677.1_pt1 | contig 25362 bp, 24 predicted proteins | sample 5400671 | NCBI WGS metagenome assembly WNGD01 (sample SAMN13153369, study PRJNA577476) | soil metagenome | isolation source: 40 cm soil or saprolite under grassland replicate 2 | place: USA:California | collected 2016-06-15
AATTTCTTCGATATGTTCGAGGGCGAACGCATTTCGGGTGAAATCGATGTTACTCCGGATGTATGGGGTCTCGCGCACCAGTTCGTTTGGGCGAACGACGAAGGTCGTCACATACCCTGGTGCAAGAACGCCTGCGACCAAATACGTCAGGGCTGGTGTTGCAAGAGCTACTCCGATATTGCGGATCCGCCCAACTCTGATGTTGATGGCGGCAAAAGCTGCGCCCAATAGCAGTGCGGCAATAACGAACCAGAGTCCGGGCACGACAATCTTGTCATCGACGTACCTAACACCGGTGAAGAGAGTGTTCTGCTCGAGCAGCAATGCGTATCTACTGACATAGGTTTCTGCCGCGATAGCCAGGAGAAGGAGAGCTACTGCGAGGGATACACCTTTAAAGATCGCGGTGGTGTCGGTGACTGACATCAGTATCGCGGCCACTAAAACAATGACGGAGATCGCGAGAAACCATCCAACGACGCCCTCGAAAACCGGCAGGGTGAACAAGTAAAACGAGAGCGGCCTGCCGAAGATCGGGTCCGATACGGATGGTGTTGGGACCCTGTTTATGAAGAGAGCATATTTGCTCCAGTCGGAGCTGAAAGAGAGTCCGAAGAAAATCCCCACTGTGATAGCTACGGGCATCGCCAGGCGCTTGAGACTCTCGGGTGTCGGGACGACGATGGCCTCGCCCGCGATTTCGACAAATGGACGTCGCGCGTAATCCCCAGCGGGCGTCACCAGGCGAAACAGAAAATAGAGCAAGACCGCCGATGCGAGAGCAAATGCCAGGAAGACGATCGCCTGGCCTTGCAAGCGGTACCAGTAGACGGACTCAAAGCCAAGGCTTTGGAACCACAAACTGTCCACATAGAAAGAAATGGATTGGAACCCCGCCGCAAGAATGAAGACAATGATTACCAACCGCAGTGCAAACCGGCGTATCGCTCGCGTATCGATGGAGCGGTGATAGTCGGGGGGACGCATGGTCTCCTTAATACCATAGAGTTGCACGGTCCGGCTCTACTTTGCGACTTTTGAAATGGGAAATGATTCGCACCGCTGCAGTGGCGATGAGAACAATGCCTCCGGCATACCTGGCGAGATTACCGTTATTCGGGTGCTTATTGGAGAGCTGGGATCAAAGAATCAGCCTTCGGTGTGCCTAACCCAGTCACATAATCGTATCCAGACGTTGCTTTGCACAATCCATGGCACTTGTCGTTCTTACCGTTGTCTATATCGTTGTAATTCGCCGCGTACCCATTTTGTGCCGCGTCGTACAGGATGCCCTGACTCCCGGTGAGCGCGGGTTTACCGGCGCCTTGTCGAATTGAATTCGCAATAGCAACCAGGGCTGCCCACTGCGGAGCGCCAACGCTCGTTCCGCCAACCTGGTACCATCCCGATAGCCCGCCAAAGGGGATACTGTCGTACACCGCAACTCCGGTATCGGGATCACCATCGTAGGCGACATCTGGTGTTCCGCGCTTATGGTCAGGGTCATTCGGAATGGGATATGCAATTTGATAAACAGGTTCACTCTCGAAAGGACTCAGTCCCCCGCCACTTCCTTCAAAAGCCTTCTCGCTCGAATGAGAGCCATCTCGATGCAAATGGAGCGTCGTGCCTCCAACAGACATCACGTAACGCGATGCTGCGGGATAAACAGTTCCGTGGCCGTTGTCTCCAGAGGAAGCGAAGAAAGTGACGTTATTGCCCACGAAATGGCCGTCGTACGCGATTTCACCCGAAAATTCACCCAATCCCCAACTCATCGAAACTGTGGTGGCCCCGTTTTGAACGGCAATGTCAACGGCCCTCAAGAGCGCGGAGAGTTGATCGGAGGCCGCTTCAACGAGAAGGATTTGAGCCTCTGGCGCGATCGCATGAGCCCATTCGACATCAAGAGCGATTTCCAGGGCCCATAACGCATTTGTTGGTGGCTGTGCGCCATCGGCATAGATTTTACGAAAGCACCGATTGGCCGTTGTGCATTGCGGCAGGCCGAACATGCTGTTGAAAGTCGCCAAATCCTGCTCAATAGCCGCATGATCAAAGGAATCCACTATTCCAATGATCTGTCCCCTTCCCTGGTTACGGACCTGGTCGAAGCCATACGCCCGCCGCACTTGAGCAGGTGTGAGGCCAACCACACCTTTGCCTGCAGCTCCCTGGACGCGGACAAAAGGGTGGACCTGGCCAGCACCCTGACCGTTTGCTGAGGGAGGGCTCCATATTGCAAGTATCAGCACAAGAACAGCTAACAATCGGTGACTTTCGCCTCTCATAAAAACTCCTTGAGCGATTCGAAGCCTACAGCTTCATTTGAGTCGGACTCCGAGACTGAGTGCACGGACATCTGGAACGAGTTTCATACGATTTGGATGCTTTGATAAGAAAGCTTTCCAGCTTTTTGCGCGTTGAGCAGGACCGGGGGGCGACCAATCGGGCATGTGACCGAAAGCGCACGTAGCATCACGCTAAGTCCTCTATCCTTCAAGATCAGAATTCCTTTCCGAACTCCTCCGGCGGCAAAGTACCTCAGGAGCCCTTCGACCTTCCTTCACTGGCCCTTGGTTGTCAAGTTCGAATTTTGGCAGCCCGCACTTATGAAAACGTCGCCACTTCGATCTTTTCGGCAATACCTGCGACTGACTTTAGGGCTATGGCCTCAATTTTCAAGAATCGCTGGGGTTCGGGCCAGTTCCTGTCCGCGGTTTCCGGGTGGTTTCTGATATGATCTTACTTTGTTTTTTGGACTTGCGCTGGCAGGTCCAAACCGTTTGGAGGGACTGTATGAGAAAGCCGTTGCTGTTCTTGCCGGGTCCAATGCAGGTCCCTGATCACATTCGAGCGGCGGGAGATCGACCTTTATTTTCACATCGTTCTCCCCAGATGGAGGAACTGCTTGGCAGGCTCGTAGCGGGTAGCAGACCCATCTTCGGTACCAAAGGCGACGTACTATTCCTGGCATCCTCCGGCAGTGGAGCAATGGAGTGTGCGGTCTGCAATTTGACCTCGCCCGGAGACGAGGTCATTGTCGTGTTGGGGGGCACTTTTGCCGCCCGATGGGCGCAGATCGCCGAAGCGTTCAGTCTGACGGTTCGAGCTGTGGAGGTCGATTGGCGACGGGGTGCGACATTGGCCGAAGTCGAAAATGGCTTGAAGCAGTGGCCCAAGGCCGAAGTCCTTTTTCACACCTGGAGCGAGAGTTCGACGGGCGTCCTCAACGATATGGCCGAAGTGGGAAAGCTCGTCCGATCGCACAACAAAATTTATGTGGCCGACGCCGTGTCGGGAGTCGCTATCTCACCACTGGGCATGGACGACTGGAATATTGACACCGTTGTCGCAGGTTCGCAGAAGGGATTGATGCTTCCGCCTGGTCTTGGCATCGTGGCTGTCGGCCCGCGCGCTTGGGAAAAAAGCGACCGGTCCAAAACTCCGAGATTCTACTGGGATTGGAAGAAGCTCAAAGGAACGGTTCCCTTCACTCCCGCTCTTTCGATGTTGTTTCAGTTGGATGCGTCGCTGGAATACATCCACGCGCAAGGGTTGGAGCGGATCTTCTTGCGCCGCGCACAGGTGGCCGATAGGATTCGTGATTTGGTTCGCCGGTCGGGTATGGAGGTTTATGCTTTAAAGCCCGGGAACGGTATTACGGGCGTCCTACCGCCAAAGGGTTTCGACACGAAAGCCCTTTTCCGCCGGCTAGAGACTGATTTTGGGATACAGATTGCGGGTGGATTGGGCAAACTGAAAGACACCATATTTCGTATCGGTCACGTAGGGCATGTTACGGATGAAGAGCTGGAGTATTTTATCCAAAGCTTCGAGCGCTGTTTAAAATAACTAGCGGCCCTTCAAGTACTCGATGCAGACACGACGCTTCCCACAAATTCCAGAACGGATACAGCGGCTGGAAGACCTCGCCTATAACCTGAAGTGGAGTTGGGATTACCGGGCACGGCTCCTCTTCAAGCGTCTCGACCCGGAACTCTGGAAAAACAACCAACACAATCCCGTAAAGCTCCTGCATGAAATCGATCCGCAACGCCTTGTGGCCGCAGCGCGCGATCCGGACTTCCTACGTGAGTATGAAGTCACCATGAAGCACCTCGATCGAGCGGAAGGACGTAGTGAGAAATGGTTCGTTCGTGAATTTCCCGATCTGGCGAAGCAGCCGATTGCTTACTTTTCCGCCGAGTTCGGTCTGCACACATCACTGCCGATTTATTCCGGGGGCTTGGGCATTCTGGCCGGCGACCATTGCAAGGAATCGAGCGATCTGGGTGTTCCCCTGGTTGGAGTCGGGTTCGTTTATCCTCAGGGATATTTCCATCAGCGTATTCAGGCGGACGGCTGGCAAGAAGACATTTACGAATTGCTGGAGCGCCGGGAAGCCCCGATCGAATCGGCGGGTCGAAATCATGAAGACCGCTTCCTTGTGGAATTGCATGCGGGCAACCTCAGCGTATTTGTCGTTGTATGGCGCGTCAATCTCGGCTCAGTTCCACTTTATCTGATGGACACGGACGTTCAGGAGAATCAACCGAGTGACCGGGAGCTTTCGGCGCGGCTTTACGGGGGCGACAAAGAGCTTCGCATACGTCAGGAAATGGTTCTCGGTATTGGTGGAGTCCGAGTCCTCCGCGCCCTTGGAATTCAGCCCACTGTCTTTCATGCGAATGAGGGCCACACCGCGTTCATGCTTCTCGAGCGAGTGCGGGAGCTTGTTCAGACGGGCCAAAGCTTCGAAGATGCAGCCGAGCAGATTCGGTCCACCAGCATCTTCACAACGCACACACCTGTGCCCGCAGGCCACGATGCATTTCCGCTCCACATGATGGAAAAACATTTTGCCGGTTATTGGGATAATCTCGGTATCAGCAGGCAGGACTTCATGGACCTGGGAAAGTTCGGGGATTCATTCAACATGACGGTGCTTGCATTACGGATGACGGGTTGGCGCAATGGGGTTAGCCACCTCCATGGCCGCGTGACGCGGCGCATGTGGCAGGTTGCCTGGCCGAACATTCCGGAAGATCAAATCCCGATCACTTCCGTTACTAATGGTGTGCACGCTCCGACGTGGATCGCACCGGAACTGAGCCTGCTCCTCGATCGGTACCTCGGCCCGGAGTGGGTCGAGCGGCATGACGATATCGCATTTTGGAATCGGGTGATGGATATCCCCGACGAAGACCTGTGGAACGTCCGTCTCTTTCTCAAGCGAAAGTTTCTGGCCTTTGCACGGGAGCGCGCCCGGGCGCGATGGTCGGAGGACCGCGTGGACCCGCGACAGGTGATCGCCATGGGCACGCTGCTCGACCCGGACGCGCTGACCATCGGTTTCGCGCGCCGGTTCACCGGGTACAAGCGGGCAGCGTTGCTCTTCCACGATTTGAATCGTGTTCGCGCCTTAATGCTCGATAGATGGCGTCCCGTGCAGATCGTCTTCGCGGGAAAAGCTCATCCTGCCGACGAACACGGAAAGCATCTCATCCACCAGATCTATTCGCTTGCCGCCGATAACGCTATGGCCGGCCATGTTGCGTTCGTTGAAAATTACGAAATGCACTCGGCGCACTTCTTCACACAAGGTGTCGATGTCTGGCTAAACAATCCGCGTCCTCCGCTGGAGGCCTGCGGTACGAGCGGGCAGAAGGCTGCGATGAATGGCGTCCTGAACGTCAGCGTGCTTGACGGCTGGTGGTACGAAGGCTACAACGGAAATAATGGTTGGGCCATCGGCGACCCACCGGAAGATCTGGATGTTCACTACGATGACGCCAGTGACGCCGAGTCTCTCTACCGGCTCCTCGAGCAGCAGATCATTCCACTGTTTTACGAGCGTGACCAGAACGGTTTTCCTCATGGTTGGATCCAGATGTTGAAGGAGTCCATCCGCTCGATCGTTCCCCGATTTTCTGCCAGGCGGATGGTAAAGGAATACGCTTCCCGAATGTATGTTCCGGCCTCAAGGCAGAGCGTCAGAGTTCGGCAGTAAGCGTGGTGGAGGGGCCAATGCCTCTACGGCTGGCTCATGGGCCCGACGCTAACCTATTGGGACTCTTGCAGTCCGTCTACCCATTGGGCAACATGACCAGCCGCATGTTGAAGCGATTCCTTGTCCCTCCGTCCTTTCTTTAACGAGTGGTCACCGCCCTCGATCCAGACCAGCGTGGCCCGCTCGCCGGTTCTCCGGACAACGTCTTCCAGTAGGCGCCGCTCGGCAAATGTGTCTTTTGTACCGCTGATGAAGAGCATCGGCCGTTCGAGCCCATAAAGATGCTGGTCGCGAAGCTGATCGAGCTTGCCGGGAGGATGGAGGGGATAGCCTAGAAAAACAAGCCCATTCACGACAGAGATGTCTCCGGCAATATAGGACGCGACTCGGCCGCCCATGGACTTTCCACCGATGATGATGCGTTTCGGTTTGTGTTCTTCGACAACTTCGCTGACAACAGCGCGATAACGGGCCTGAAGCTTCGGCTGCGGATCGGGAGCTTTCTTCTGCTCATCCATATAGTCAAAGTTGAACTTGACGGTGAGAAACCCATATCCGGCGAGCTCGGTGTGGAAGTAAGTCATGAACGGGGAGTGCATTCCCTGCCCTGCGCCGTGGGCAAGGATGATGGCCGTTTTGCCATCCCAGGAATCAGGCTTCGCAACAAGCCACCTCACATGCCACGTCTACTGAAATGCGGGTTTCAAATCCGGAGGCCCCAGAGCGTACGGCGCTCGGGATCAAAGCCGGTCGATTCGAGCGTCCGCTCGATGGCGAAATTACCAGGGTGGACCTCGGCGCTGATTCGATGGATGCCACGTTCGCGGGCCTTGTCCAAAAGGGCAGCCACCAGGCTTCTGCCGACTCCCTTGCTTCTCCACTGTTCCTCGACGAAAAGAGCGACAACGTCCATCGTTTCGCCGCCAAACTCCGCCCTCCATTCGTACGCAGCGTACGCATAACCGCATAGACCCGACTCGTGCTCAGCCACCAGCACGGTCCCTAGATCACTGGATTTCATTGTGCGCTCGAAGATGCGCTGGGCATCTTTTACGGTTCCTTCGGCATGAATTTTCGAGAGCAGCTGGCCGGCCAGTTCACAAAGCCGGTCCATGTCCTGCGAGGTGGCCGGACGGATCTGAAAATCACGAACTACGGGAGCCATATGCGTCATCACCGGGTCCATTGTAAATCCGAATTCCGAATTCCGAAATCTGATTTCCGCGGTATAGTGTTTTGCAACTGCATATGAGCTCGAACCTGAAGTTCAACAGAACATCCGTATTCGGTCTGGGATTGGTTCTGGCGCTGCTGCTGACGACAGGCACGATTCCTTGGTCTCCGCAGCCGCCGCGTGCGGCTACCGGCGTTCAGGTCTCGATTGAGCAGTTCGGCCGGTACATTGATGAATGGTCAGAACCGGAAGGCTATTTCGATTCCGATAATTTCATTTCGAACGAGACGTCGTATCTTCACGTCATCCCCGATCTGCGCCAGCGCGTCAAACCCGGGGGCATTTATTTGGGTGTCGGCCCGGACCAGAACCTTTCTTACATTGTTCACACCCGTCCGTCATTGGCGATCATTACGGATATTCGAAGGCAGAATATGCTCCAGCATCTGCTATTCAAGGCATTGTTTGTGATGTCGTCGAATCGGGTGGAGTACCTGTCGCTCCTGTTCTCAAAGGAAACACCCCCCGTGAAGCCAGGCGCCTCTTTCGAAGATCTTCTCGCTGCTGTACGTCGGGCACCGTCGAGCGAAAAGTTGTTTCAGAGAAATCTTGCGGCTGTTAAAGACCTGTTGACCAGAAAGTACAGGTTGAAACTCACAACGGACGATATCTCCAAGGTCGATTACATCTACCGGACATTCTGGGAAGAAGGCCTCGACCTCCGGTTTTCATCTCTCGGCCGTGGAAACGCCCTCAACTACCCAACCTTTGAGGAAATCCTCCTGGAAACGGACCGGCAGGGCCGCCAGCAGAACTACCTGTCTTCGCAAGAACTGTTTCAGTGGCTGAAGAACTTCCAGGCGGACAACCGCCTTATCCCCATCGTTGGAGATTTCGCCGGGCCGCATGCATTCAAAGCGGTGTCGGGATTTCTCAGAGCGAATGGACTCCGGCTTTCGGTCTTTTACACTTCGAACGTCGAGTTCTATCTCTTTGGCCGCTCAACCTGGGTGCGCTACATTGCCAACTTGCGAGGCCTTCCAATCGCTGATGACTCCGTTTTTATCCGATCTTATTTTCCGACATACGGCCGGCCCCATCCCCTCAATGTGAGCGGCCATCGCTCCACTTCGCTTGTGCAGCCCATGACAAAATTTCTTGATCAATATGATTCGCGTTCACTGTCCTCGTACTGGGATGTAGTGAAACCGTGAAGTTCTTCTCTGTGTTGTTATTACTTCTTCCCTTCGGCGGAGAAGTACGATACTTCCCCAGCATACTTTACGGGCACATCCTCATCGGAACTGGAACGTCCCGTTACGAAACGGTTTTTACGATTACAGCAAGCAACGAAACGCGTGTCACCGTCAATGTGTTTACAGACAAAGGTGAGCCGATGAACGCCAGTTTCATCGACGAGCGCGGTAAATCGGCGGGCGCAGGCAGTTCATTCGAATGCTACCTGATGCCTGACCGGCCGGTGAAAATCAGGTTGGCGTTGGCACCCGATGAGGCGGCAAATGACGTGGCGGTGAAGGCCGGCTGGGCAACAATACGGAGTGCGGAAGAGGTCGATATTACCGCCGTCGTCCGGATCACAACTCCGGATGGAAAGCTGTTGACGCGTCACGTGCTAGGCTCTGAGAAACCTCCAACAGGGGAATAGCGGCTACGCGCTCCTGACCAAAGTTCGAACTACTTCCTGCGGCCGTTCCCTCACAAGCTGCCATTTCTTCAGCTTGTTCCGAAGCGCTTTGTAGGAGACCTTCAATCGGCGCGCGGATTCTTTGCGATTCCAGCTGGTTTCTTCGAGAACGCGCAGGACGACTTCCTTTTCGGCTATCTCCGCGGCATGGCCAGCCACTTCTTTCAACGAGACGGTACCTGGACGCATCACGGCACCTGCTCCTGTACTGGCGCTCTTCAACTCCGAAGCGATGTCTGCATTCGGCAGAATCAGATAGCGCTTCACGACATTCTCCAGTTGCCGCACATTGCCCGGCCAGTCGTATCGCAGAAGTAGTTCCATCAGTTCCTTTGGGATCTGCTGTACGGGACTCTGGTACCGCTCTCGATACTCCTCGAGGAAATGGTTGCACAGCAACGGAATGTCTTCGCGGCGTTCGCGTAGAGGGGGAACTTCGAACTTGATCACGTTCAGCCTGAAGTAGAGGTCATTGCGGAACTCACCCTTCAGCACCGCTTCTTTGACTTTCTTGTTTGCGGCTGCAAGCACGCGAACATTCACTTTTACGGGTTTCTTACCTCCAAGGCGGCTGAATTCCGCGTCCTGCAACACGTGCAGCAGCTTCGCCTGGAGATGCGGGCTCAATTCTCCTATTTCATCGAGAAGCATTGTTCCCTTGTCCGCCTGCTCAAATTTTCCGATTTTGTCGCGTATTGCACCTGTGAACGCACCGCGCTCGTAACCAAAAAGCTCAGACTCCAACAGCTCGTGAGGCAAGGCCGCACAATTGACTTTAACGAATGGCCCGTCGGAGCGGCCGGACTGTTCGTGAATGAAGCTGGCGACGACTTCCTTGCCGACACCCGACTCACCAAGTATCAACACCGGGACATCCGTCCCCGCAACGTGACGAGCGATGTCGATGATCCGAAGCATTTGGGGATTCGAGGTAAGAATGTTCCCATGCTCGATGTATGCCAGTTGCTGTTTGAGTGTTTTGACTTCCTCCTTCAACCGCTGTTTTTCGAGCACGTTCTCAATCGCGAGCTCCAGCGCTTCTTCCTCGAAAGGTTTTGTGAGGTAGTCCGAGGCTCCCATCTTCATGGCTTCAACAACAGTCTTGATCTGACCAATGCCGGACAGGGTAATGATCGGCATCGAAGGGTAAATGGACTTGACACTTGAGAGAACTTCGAGACCATCCTTACCGGGAAGCATGATATCCAGCATCATCAGTGAAGGGGAAAAACCAGACGCCAGGCGTTCGATGGTCTCATCACCGGACCCGAAGCACTCGACGGTGTGGCCCCTTGCAGCAAGGAACGTCGCAAGATATTCCCGTATACTCCTATCGTTGTCTACGACCAGAATTGATCGCTTGTTCATTGTCAAAGTTCTCCTCGTCGTCAGAGATGACGGCTGGCAAAGTGAATAGGAACGTCCAGCCTTCGCCGGCCTTGCTCACAAAAACTCGTCCTCCGTGCCTTCCGACCACATCGTAAATTCCGGACAGATGGAATTCGCCAACGTTCATGTTCTGCGACGCCGGCTAGACCGATCGCACCGTACAGCACCGTCTCATTGACAATCGGAATCAAACGGATATTGGATCGTGCGGAACCCGCGGGCCGCGGTGTCGGATGATCTTCGTTGTGGCTAATACCAACCAGTTCGCTCAGTTCCAGCTTTTTGTACAAGCCCGGATGGCGGTCAAGGTGGGACTTCACCCAAGATGGCAGCGGGACCTCTTTTGAGCCATCCATTAGACCGAAGAAGACTCCGACGCCCTGTGATTCCGCCGACACCAGGCGGACGAGTTCGGCTTGAAAAACAGGGATGTCGCGAGCTTCATTCAGTAATGCGTTTCGCATTTTGTCTGGATGTCGTCCCGGTGAACTCCATTCTCCACCGCGAAAGTTCGCCCTTCTTGTGCACGAGGTCTACCAATCGAACCTCAGTGCAGAATCAAGAGTTTATTGGAATTGGAATAGGCAGAGTCGTGGAAATCCAGGTGCGTCTGCGGGTAAAAATTCCCGTGGCCAGAAGTGGAAAGGGCCACCCCGCGCATCTGGGCAAACTGGTAGACGCCACCGAACTTGCGACATTGATTGAACAGCTCACCGCAAAACGGCTGGAGCGAACGGCAGGTTGATCGACATTGGCGGCGGATCACATTTGTGAGATTGTCTCGAAGTACCTCGCGAACATCCGCATTCCGCCGGACGCCTGCTCCCAGTCGAAATTTTCATTTGGAGCGTGGTAGCCGTGTTCCGGCAAGCTTAGGCCCAGGAAAACGATGGGCGCTCTCAGGTATTTTTGCATCGTCACAACGGCGCCGATCGAGCCTCCCTCGCGAACGAACGCCGGATTCTTGCCGAAAGCGATGCGCATCGCATCGCGGGCGGCGTCGGCGTAGGGGCCGGAATGCGGCCCCACATAAGGAGCGAGGAACGACTCGGGGTGCACCTCTACATCCGGATTCCGCTTCTTGATGAAGTTCCGGACCAGCCGGTAAACCTTTTCGGGATTCTGATTGGGGACCAGACGCATACTGACCTTCGCTTCGGCGCGGTACGGAATTGCGGTCTTCACGCCAGGGCCGGTATAGCCGCCAACAATTCCGTGCACCTCGAAGGTTGGCCGCGCCCAGATTCGGCAAGCCACGTCGGCGGCATCGCCATCTCGCATTTTCCGAAGCTCGTGGTCTTCCTTGAAGCGCTTCACACTGAAGCCTGAGGCAAGAAAGTTTTTCATCTCGGTCTTGGAGAGTTTCGCTACCTCATCGTAAAAGCCCGGAATTCGGATCTTTCCTGAAGTGGCGTCGTAACAGTCTGAGATCAACTGGCACAGTTCGGTGATCGGGTTTCTCGCCGCACCCCCCGTGACTCCGGAATGAACGTCTTTGGTTCCGGTCTCCAAAATAAGCCGGATCGGAACCAACCCCCGCAGCCCGTAGGCGACCGCAGGACGTCCACGGGAAATCCAAATCGTGTCGGAGACAACGACGGAATCGGTCGCGAGGTCCTTGAACTTGTTCTTCATGAAGTGCTCGAAGTTCGGACTACCAATTTCCTCTTCAAGCTCCCAAACAAATTGGATGTTGATTGGTATTCTGTGTTCTGCCGCGTATCGTGCTCCAAACAGCGCCGTCAGAGCAGGTCCCTTGTCGTCAGTCGCGCCGCGGCCGATATAACGGTCTCCATCTTTGTGGAACACGAAGGGCGCGCGTAACCATTGAGGCTCATTGGCTGGTTGAACATCCAGATGGTTGTAGATGGTGACCACCGGCCGGTCTTTGTCTGTCATGAATTTTCCGACGACCACAGGATGCCCGGGCGTCTGGACTTTTTCGGTGTCAGCGCCAAGCGCACGCAGGTACTGCACTGCGGCGTCGGCGCCGCGCTCAATGTCCGGTCTGTGGCCGGGTTCAGCGCTGATGGTTGGAATTTCGACCCACTCCTTGAGCTTCGCTTCGAATTCGGGCCGAATCGATTCAACGTAACGATCGATATCCGATTTCATGTGTCAGCTTGTGGATGGTGAAGAGGCGCGCTGGAGATGTTCGACAAATTGTGATTCAGGAATGCTGCCGACGAACTCCACGGTCTCATTGATTACGGTCTTCGGTACGCCGCGAATGGCGTACCGCTGGGCAAGATGCGGGAACTCGTTCACTTCAACAACGTCCGCTACAATCCGCGGATTTTCAATCGCCATCTTGTGGGCCAACCTGGCCACCGGCGGACAATACGGTCAAGTCGGAGTAACGAAGACCTGGATGTGAAGGTCCTTGTCCAGTCCTTGCAAAACCTTCACGGTTTCCTCGGATAAAGCGCTCTTCCCCAGTGAGGCGTCCACAAGGCTGCCGAGCAAGACAGAAAATTCATAGCCTGACGGCATCCCGAAGTAACGCACCTTACCCTTCACGCCATCAGCAGTCATGACCAATGCGGGAATGCGGTCGATCGCGTGCTCGCGCGCAATTTCGTTCTCCGCGACGAAGTCGTGGGCTTCCAAATGGATCTTGTCCGACAACCCCTCAATCTCCTCCAGGAGAAGACGTGTGTCCTTGCAGGTCTCGCATTCTTGGCCAGGTAGGAATAGCGGCGATTCCCGCTGCGTGAAGTGAATCAACCGGACGTCGCCGCTCAATTGCTCAAACAGACGTTTGATTTCGTTCTGATCATTGTGGGACAGAAAAGCCATCGTTCCCTTTCATTGGTCGCGGTCTTGGCCGCGCTTTCAGGCATCATTGCGGTTGTTCGACGGTTTGGGCGAAGGAGATCGCAATCTTCTCCTCTCGACTGACTGCAACGTTGTAATTATATAATCCTCGGAATGACCTGGCGTGAAAAGACGGAGTTGTACTTCAACGGCTTGCAGGATCGAATCTCGCATGGAATCGAAGAACTCGACAGCGCCTCCTTTCGCGAAGACGCGTGGTCTCGTGAAGGGGGCGGCGGAGGCCGGACGCGAATTCTCGAACAGGGTTCAGTTTTCGAAAAGGCCGGCGTGAATTTTTCGTCTGTTCACGGCAACCTGCCGGAGCAATTCGCGTCACCCAATGGTTCCCGCCGTCCATGCAAATTTCCGATATCTCGAGAAAGGCGACGCGGCATGGTTTGGCGGCGGCATGGATTTGTCGCCCTGCTACCCATTTGCTGAGGATGCTGTCCACTTCCATCGCACGATTCAGCAATCCTGCGATCGGCATGACCCGGACTTTTATTTGCGGTTCAAGGAGTGGTGCGATGAATATTTCACGCTCAAGCACCGAGGCGAAATGCGCGGCATCGGCGGCGTGTTTTTTGACTACATACAGGGCGATCCCGAAAAGACTTTCTCGTTCGTTTGTGACCTTGGGGATTCGTTCCTGGATGCGTATTTACCCATCGTCAAACGCCGCCTGGGCATGCCTTATGGAGAACGCGAACGAGAATATCAATTGTATCGCCGGGGACGGTACGTGGAGTTCAATCTTCTTTATGACCGCGGCACGATCTTCGGGCTGGAAACGCGCGGTCGAACTGAATCGATCCTGATGAGCCTGCCGCCGCTCGTGCGTTGGGTTTACGATTACAAGCCGGAGCCTGGATCTCGTGAGGCGAAGGATCTGGATTTTTTTCAACCGAGAGATTGGATATCCGATCGGAACTGAGCCGGGAATTGCGCGAATTACGCGAATGGGTCGCAACGAATTCCTTCTGTCCGAAACTACTGTAATGGCAGCGGCCCACTCGCGTAATTCGCGCAATTCCCGGCTCAAAGTTGTGCTGTCCAAGGGTGGCTTATAGATGTTCTGTAGATACTGCGGTGCACACATTCCGGACGACAGTCTTTTCTGCGCGAAATGCGGTAAGCGGCTCGGGCCGCGAGAGCACCCTCGCCTCGCGAAGATCGTAAAGACATTGCATTTAAAGACGCCCTATCCTTATTTCTTGATTCTGATATCCCTGTTTGTTGGCTGGGCAATTGGGCCGCGGCAGACCCGGGCCGACTATTCTCATCTAAAGTGGCGCATTGAGCTGGACCGCAAGATGGATGTCCGGGATGAGAACCTGTATCAGCAGGCGCTTTCGCTCGTGGTCGAAAATACCGGAACGGGCGCAGTGCAGGAAATTCCAGTCGATCTGACTGCAAAAATTGAACCACCAAAACCGGCGGAAGTGATGGCGGCTTTCCTCGGCCGTAGACTGCTCATCATGCAGCGGGGGCATGCCCTTCCATTGACGATTCTTCTGACTGGCCCGGTACAGGCGGCCGAGAAGAAACGGTATTTTCTCGAAGGAAGCATTCAGGCGACACCGCCGTTCAAGGTGACCTATGAGATCCGTGAAGAAGGCCAAAAGCCAATCCTCGCCAGTTACGTGGTGGAAGAATGAATCGTGTGACTATAGTACGTTGGCTCCGTCGGCTCATATTTTCGATTCTGTTGATCATTCTCGTCATTCTGTTCGTCGTTTTGCCGATCGGCGGTTCGTTTCTCGTTACGAATAGCCGGTTCCGTTTCCCCGAACCAGGGCCGAGGAATCCAGAGTCGCTTGGCCTGTCCGTCACACCCGTTGAGTTCGCAAGCAGCGATGGCATTCGGCTGCGTGGTTGGTGGAGTTCGGGTGACCCGGAAATGCCGGTTATTATTTTTTCTCATGGCTTGAATCGCTCTCGGGTGGAGTTACTGGAAAGAGGCGCTGAATCCAGCCGCCATGGGTACGGCATTCTTTTGTTCGACTTGCGAAACCACGGTGAAAGTGAAAGGGCTTACACGACGCTTGGAATCCACGAGAGTCTGGATGTCTGTGCCGCACAGAAGTTCGTCAAAGAAAGGGCTTCGGACCGCCAACAAGTGCTATGGGGCGTCTCGATGGGGGCTTCCAGCGCGCTGTTGGCTGCGAAACGATGTCCGGGATTCGCAGCAGTTGTATCCGACAGTTCCTTCCTTTCGTTTCGAGAAACCATCGGGCACCATCTCGAATTGTTTTTTCACCTGCCGGCATTTCCGATTTCGAACCTTATTGTTGCCATGGCGGAATTTCGAGCTGGTTTTGACGCTGATGATGGTGACGTCGAAGCAGCCGTTCGTGAGATTGAGGCCCCAATCTTGTTTATTGCCGGTGGGGCGGATCGGCGCATGCCCCCCGCGCTGGCGGAAAGACTGCTGAATGCAGCGCGTAATCCCCTCAAGGAATTTTTGGTCGTCGCCGGCGCCGGACATGGTGAGGCCTTCGCGACCGATCATGAGAAATATTTGGATTCTGTATATCGCTTTCTGGAAAAAGTTCGTAAGAATGCCGCATCATCTCATCAACGTGGCCAGCCCGACTGATAACAGCCGGGACGATGACCGGCGGCCGAGCGTGAAATCGATGATATTCACCACTTCTTGCCCAATAGCCTGGTCGACCTCTGGCCGCCGGGCCGCGTAAAATGATTGGGTGAAGCCCGCCCACTATACCGTACTTGCCGGTGGAACCGGCGCCGCCAAGTTTTTGCGTGGCCTTGTACAGGTCGTTCCCGAAGAGCAGGTTCACGTCATTGTGAATGTCGGTGACGATACCGATGTCTGGGGTTTGCACATCAGTCCCGACATTGATTCCATCACTTATGCACTTGCCGGCAAACTCGACACCCTTCGGGGCTGGGGCCTCGTCAACGAGACCTTCCGGTGCCTTGAAACAATCGAAGCATTTGGAATGCCCGGATGGTTTCGCCTCGGAGACCAGGACCTCGCAACGCACCTCACTCGCACACACCTGTTGCGCTCCGGCTTGAGTCTTAGTGAGACAGTTGAACGCATGTCCAAGGCGATGGGTGTAAAAGCTCGTGTCCTTCCGGCTACGGACGACCCGGTGCGGACCAAGGTAGAAACACCGCAGGGCATGCTGGGCTTTCAGGAATTTTTTGTGCGCGAACAGTGGAAGCCGGAGGTTCGATCGGTTTCATATGCCGGAGCAACAGAGGCACGGGCGCCTGCTGTCGTGTTGGATTCCATTCGCGATGCACAACTCGTCATTATTGCGCCGAGTAATCCTATTACAAGCATCGGTCCGATTTTGGCCTTGCATCAAGTCCGCGAAGCTCTTCGCTGCACACGAGCAGAAGTTATTGCAATCAGTCCACTGATCGGCAATGCGGCTGTCAGCGGACCGGCTGCCAAACTCATGGAGGCGTGCGGTTACGAGGTATCGCCGTCAGGCGTCGCACGTTGCTATCATGATTTTTTAAACAACATCGTCATCGATGTTAGAGATGGAGCTCTCGCGTCATCGATCCGATACGAAACGATTGGCGTTCGAGTGACGAATCTATTGATGCCGGATGATATCGCCGCGCGGAAATTGGCGGAGTTTATCGTCCTCTCAGACTCCAGATGAAAACGGTTCTCTTACCGGTTAAAGATTTTCGGAACGCGAAGCAACGGTTATCCTCGGTCCTTGATGCCGATTCACGCTTGGGTCTCGCCCGGTCGATGCTTGCCGACGTACTGAGTGCTCTGGCCCGTACCCACGTGCCGGACCGTGTTGTGATCTTCACCGCGGAGGATGAAGCCGTCCGGATGGCGCGTTCATTTGGATTCGATGTCGAGATCGAGAACTCTGTCGAGGGGCACAGCGCAGCTGTGAATCGCATGGTGGTGCAATTGTCCGCTGGTGCGTCTCGCATTCTTTCGATCGCTTCCGATCTGCCGAAATTGTCGCCTTCGGAAGTGGACTTCGTTTTGGACGCGGCCTCGGAACCAATCACGCTGATCCCTTCACGCGATGGGACGGGCACAAACGGTGTCGTTTTCATCCCGCCGGGGCGGATCACAATGGAATACGGTGAAGGTAGTTTCAGCCGGCATATGTCCAAAGCCGCTGCGGCAGGTCATCATGCCGCTGTATTAAACGTACCAGGTATCGCCTTCGATATCGACACCCCCGAGGATCTTCGCGAATTCCGAGACGATCCGCGCAAGGACAGCGAAACGTGGCGTTACCTGTTAAAACAGTCGCTCCCATGGAAGGTTTGAGCCCAGCCATGGATGGCCGACTAAACAAGCTTCAATGAATCTTCAGATTGTGCCGATTCATCACATCCCTGAAATCCGCCCGGGGTTGAATCTCGGTGAATACCTACGGCAAGGTGTGCAGGCATCGGGATGGGAACTGGAAGCGCGGGACATCGTCGCGGTTACGCAAAAGGTGATTTCAAAGGCGGAGGGTCGAATCGTGAAATTGAGCGGCATTGAACCGTCGGTCTATAGCCTTTCCCTGGGGCGGCAAACCGGCAGGGATCCGCGGCTGATCGAACTGATTCGCCGCGAATCGCGAAGAATCGTGAGAATGCGGGGAGACGTTTTGATCTGCGAAACACATCACGGTTTCATCTGCGCCAATGCGGGCGTCGATCAGTCTAACGTCGAAGGTGCGGACTCCGTTACGCTTCTCCCCAAGGATCCGGACCATTCGGCGCGGCAGCTGGCGGAACTGCTCGGATGCGGCGTCATTGTCACCGACACGTTCGGCCGCGTCTGGCGCGAAGGGCTCGTTGATGTTGCCATCGGCATCGCGCGTGTGCCGCTCTTTGTGGATTACCGCGGTCAAATCGATACCTACGGGCGCGCTCTAAAGGCGACGCTTCTTAGCGCAGCTGATGCGCTTGCCGCAGCCGCAGGACTCGTCATGGGTAAAACCGCACAAACGCCGGCGGCTTTAATTCGCGGATTCCCGTGGGAGGAAACCGACAGCAGTGTGGCCACTCTTCTCCGGCCACCCGAACGAGATTTGTTCCTATGAGGGTTCCCGCGGTCCATTCGCGAAATTCGCGAAATTCGCAGCTAAAACTTTGCTAAAAAGAACCCAAAATTACGACTTTCTTTGACCATGGAGCTGCTTCTCCTCAAATACGGTTACCTGTTGCTGTTCGGTGGTGTCATGGTCGAGGGCGAGGCCTTTCTCATTGCAGGATCCTTCCTGGCTAACAGAGGCTATTTCAACATCTCCACAGTCGCCCTCGTCGCGCTGGCCGCGAACATGCTCAGCGCCCAGTTTTACTACACCGCTGCGCGTGTGCGAGGACGGGGTTGGTTTGAAGGCCGATTTCCGGATAAAACCGTTTACCGAAGAATTATCGATTGGGTAGAACGGCGCAATAACTGGCTGCTATTGATGAGCCGGTTTCTATTCGGATTTCGCATCGTCATCCCCGCTGCGTGCGGCGCTTTCGGAATGCCAGCCGCCCGGTTTGTGGTGTTGAACACGATCGCGGGAATATTGTGGGTGATCCCCACGGCCCTGGCCGGCTTCTATTTTGGCGAGAACGCCGGTGTGCTTCTTCAGGGGGCGCGCCGATACGCCACTGTTTTCGTCCTTGTTGTGGGTGTAGCCGCGGCAGTCGTTCTGGCGATCCGCAATGTCCGGCAGTTTCGGTCGGTTTTCCAAAATCTAGCGTGGTCGGATCTGCATAACGCGATACCGTTCGTGATGGGTCTAATGGGAGCACTGAACATTGTATCCGCAATCTGGCCCAGCTCCGAGACGCTGCTTCGATCCTTCCGCGTGTGGCTTCCGCTCGAGGTTTCCCAGGGAAGCCGAATTCTGATGCTCTTCACCGGGGCGGCGCTCTTACAGGTGACGCGAAACCTGTCGCGCCGAAAGGAGTTGGCATGGTATGTGGCGGTCATCGCCCTGTCGGCCTCCCTGCTTTTGCACTTCACTAGCGGCCTGGACGTGCAAAACTCACTGGTCGCAGCTTTCTTGCTGGGATATCTGATTTATTTTCGGCGCCGCTTTTACACGCGTAGCGACCCGGCATCGCTTAGAAAAGGTTTGATGGTTACCCCTCTGCTGCTGTTGATCGTGTTCTTTTATGGGTTGACGGGGTTTTTTGCGACGTATCCGCAGTTCATCTGGCGTGCGAATGCCACTCCCATCACAGAAGCGCTTCGGGCCGGCATCTTGATCGTTAGTCCTGGTGTTGTGCCGGCGACCAACTATGCTTCGCTCTTCTTGATTTCTCTCCAGATCGCGGGTTGGATGGCCCGAACCTACATCCTCATCCTCGTTCTGCGTCCCTTTATTTTGAGAGATCGTCTCGACGCACCTAAGGAGGATATCGACAGGATCTTTCGGGAACACGGAAAGCACTCCGTGGCCGCATTTGCGATTCAGCCGGACAAGCATCATCTGCTTGTCGCGAATCGTCAGGGATTGGTGGCCTATGCTTCAAAAAGATCTATCGCTCTGGCATGTGGAGACCCACTGGCGCCGGACGCGCTGTTCAGCGGAGCGGTCCGTGACTTTATTCACCATTGCGAACGTCATGGGTGGATGCCTTGTATCTACCCGAGCAGCCGACCCGCTCATCGACGAGCAACTGGAAGAAGTGACCGAGGACTGGCTCGAAACCCGCCACATGCGCGAGATGGGTTTCACCGTTGGGCATTTTTCGTTGGAACAGCTTTCCGATGGCCTGGTGTTCATTCTCGGAGACCGCCGTCATGTCGAGGCTTTTTGTGCTTGGCTTCCTTACAAGAATGGGCGCGGAGTTGTTCTTGACCTGATTCGCCAGCGGCGGCAGACTTTACCCGAGAGGGTTCACGCATTTGTCGCCCATGCATTAGGTGTGCTGAAAGAATCTGGATACGAGGAAGCCAGTTTGACGGCCGCAACCATTGACCGGGATCAAATCGAAAACTTCCGTCCCCGATGGGAGACGCGTTACCTGGTGCATCCCCGAGGGGCAAATGTTTCTAAGATTACTGGTGCACTTACGGTTATCCAAAAGCGGTAAAAATAAGACCTACATCTTGTATTTGCCCAGATCTTCGTCGTTTTCAAGCCAGCGTTTGAATTCTTCATTGTTAATGCGGTCTTGAGTTCCGGTCTGGCTTTTCGAAGACCGCAACACCTCATCTTCGACGAAAATGGGGCAATCGATGCGAAGAGCCAAAGCAAGAGCGTCGCTCGGCCGCGAATCGATGGACACCAGAGTTCCGTTTCGCTCCAGCCAAATTACAGCGTAGAACGTATCGTCCTTAATGGTCGTGACGACGATTTTGCGTACATTGGCATCGAGTCCGACCAGCACATTCTTAAGAAGGTCGTGCGTCATCGGGCGGGGGGTGACCACCTTTTCGATCTCAAGCGCTATTGCGTTGGCTTCATACACGCCGACCCAGATCGGGAGGATTCCGCTTCCGCAGGCCTCCTTCAGGATCACAATGGGCATGTTCGTGATCGGATCCATCATCAGGCCCCGGATCTTCATTTCGACTTCCACGGGTTCCTCCCTATGCAACTACTTTACTGCAATGTATATACTTTCGCGGACTAAATGCAAGGTACGGAATCGATTTCACCCGCTGGCCGCTTTAAGCAACTCCTTCACGTGCTTCCGCGCGGCGTCGGTCACTCGCGATCCGCTCATCATCCGTGCCAGTTCTTCCACCCGCGCATCACCCGTCAAACCCCCGACGCGCGTGACGGACCTTCCATCCAGCACGAGCTTTTCAATCCGGTATTGATGTCTGGCGAAGGCGGCAATCTGCGCCAGGTGGGTAACACACAGGACCTGGTACCGCGAGGAAAGCTCTTTCAGCTTCTGACCAACGGTTTCAGCTGCTTTTCCCCCGATTCCAGCATCGACTTCATCGAAGACGAGCGTCTTGTGCGACCGGTCCACGGCCAAAACCGTCCGCAGTGCCAGCATGACCCGCGAAAGCTCGCCGCCCGACGCGATCTTCTCCAGTGGGCGGGGTTCCTCGCCCGGATTGGGCGATATTAGAAATTCCGGGCGATCAACCCCGCTTGAGCGGCCCGGCTTCAGGTCCGTCCACGCGATTGTAAAGCGAGCGTGAGGCATCGCCAGCGACTTCAGTTCACGCTCAACCGCTGATTCCAGCTTGCTGGATGCCGTACGCCGGTGTTCGCTGAGTGAGAAGGCTGCCTCGGAGTACTCCCTCCGCAAAGAAGTTATTTTCTGTTGAAGTTCCTCTTTTTTAATTTCCGTCAGACCTATACTGTCCATCTCGCGTCTTACCTTCTGGAGGTGGTCGAATAGGTCCGGCCCGTATTTTCGATGTAGCCGCTCAAGCTCGGCCAATCGCGCCTGAAGACGCTCCAGTTCCTGTGGGTCGGCCTCTACCTGATTGGCATAATCGCGGAGCGCATAGGCAATATCCTGGATCGAGATTCGCGCTGCCTCAGTTTGTTCGAGAATCGGTTGCAAACGAGCATCGTGTTGCGCGGCGTCCCGCAAACCACGCTGCGTCTGCGCGAGTAACGATAGAACCGAGGCTTCGGACTCGTACAGCGCTTCGTAGCCGCGCGATGCGGCTTCCAGCAATTTTCCGGCGTTTGCTAATATTTCAAGCCGTTCACGGACATGTTGAGTTTCGCCGGTTTTAGGGTTGGCCCTTTGGATTTCGTCGTGTTGGAAGCTGAGCAAGTCGAGGCGTTCGACCTTTCTTGTATGTTCAGAGGTAATCTCAGCCAGTATTGCTTCGACCTGCTGAGCCGAGAGGAAAAGTTCCCGTACTCTTGCCGCCAGGTTCGTCGAATCGGCAAAGGCGTCGATCAACGCGAGTTGACTCGCATTATCGAGTAGTGTCTGCTGCTCATGCTGGCCATGGATATCCAGCAGCAAAGGCGCAAGCTCGCGTAAAGCAGAGACCGTGCTGGGCTGGTTATTAATGTAAACGCGATTGCGCTCGTCGGGTGAGATTTCGCGTCGAACGATGACTTCGGAGCCTTCCGAATCGAGTCCGAGCCGCTCGAGTTCGAATGTCAAATCCGTTTCGAAGATGGCTTCGACGATTGCCCGGCTTTCACCGCTGCGAACCATTTCGCCAGAGGCCTTGGATCCGGCAAGCAGGCCCAGCGCGTCCACAATGATGGATTTGCCGGCACCCGTTTCGCCGGAAATGAGGTTGAAACCGCCTTCAAAATGGATCTCGAGCTGATCGATGAGAGCGAAATTGCGGACGCGCAAAAACCGCAGCATATCGGGCGTTATAAGCCAACAGGGTTGATCTTTCAATGGCAGAGGATTAATTTTTAACTCAAGGAGACGAATTTGAATGAAATAGACTTGATCGCATTGCTCCGGAACACCGGGGCGGTCACACGATTCGTCCTGGCGGTCCTGCTGATTTTCTCCATCTGGTCTTGGGGAATCATTCTTTCCAAGTCCCTTCTGTTGCGAAAGGTTCAAGGCGAGTCCGAGACTTTCTGGAAAATTTTTCGGAAAGGCCAAAGTCTTTCGGAAATCAGCACGGCATCCGAGACGTTACGCTTCACGCCGTTGGTCCCCGTTTTTAACGCTGGGGCGGATTTGCTGCAACCGCCGGCAAGAAGGTCTCAGTCGCAAGGGGGGCTTGCCCTAAGGACGGCCGCAATCACTTCCACGACGCTCCAACGGACGCTACAACGGGCTGCGGCCGCGCAGTTGACCCGGCTCGAAAACCGCATGACTTTTCTGGCGACCACCGCGTCTGTCGCGCCGTTCGTGGGGCTGTTCGGAACAGTCTGGGGCGTCATGACTTCATTCGCCGGCTTGGCCAATGCCAATGTGGCAACACTACGCGCCGTGGCGCCGGGCATCGCCGATGCCTTGATCGCAACGGCGTTCGGTTTGTTCGCTGCAATTCCTGCCGTGATCGCGTATAACCAATTCGTATACAAAATTCGCAATATCGGCGGACAATTAGATGACCTTCAGGTTGAAATGCTCGCAGCAATAGAGAGGGATGGGATCTAATGGCGGTCACGACGCGCGAGGGAAAGACTCAGACGACGTTGGCGGAAATCAATATGATTCCCTTCATCGATATCGTCCTCGTCTTGCTGATCATCTTCATGGTGACCGCGCCCGTAATCCAATCCGGCATCGAAGTCAATGTGCCCAAAACACAGGTTGTCCGTGAAATCGCGGAAGAAAAACTGGTGGTCTCCATAGATAAGGAACAACGGCTTTATCTGCAGAACGATCCTGTGAACGTTAACGAACTTGCTGACAAAATCCATGAGAAGCTTCTCGATCCCACTCGTCAGAGTGTGTATCTGCGCGCCGACGAATCGGTGCCGTTTGGAACATTCGCTACGGTTCTGGATCGATTGAAGCTTGCCGGAATTGAGAATGTCAGTATCGTTACACAACCGTTGGAAAAAAGCAGAAAATGAAGGCCGATAGCGAAAGATTTGACCGATGGCTCTACACATCGCTGCTGCTGCACGGCGCTCTGTTCATGGTTGTCATCTTTTCGCCAACTCTGTTTCCCACCGGCGGAATCAATGTAAAGATTGTCGGAAGGATTTCCGGGGTGCCTCTACCTTCTCCTGCTGTGGTCCGAGAAGGCGCAGCGGCCAACGAATCCGCAGGTTTCTACAAATCCGAAGAAGCGCCTCCACCGCCTCCTCCGGAGAAAGCGGAACCGATTCCGGAAGCCAAAGCCCCCGTGAAGACGACACCGCCTCCCCCGGATAAGGCGGAACCGATTCCAGAAACCAAGGCCCCCGTAAAGCCGACACCGCCTCCCCCGAAGACGACACCGCCTCCCCCGAAGCCGCCGAGGCCTGCACCGGCTCCAAAAGCTGCGTCCCAACCGCCGGATACGCCACCAAATGCAGTGCCATTCGGACAAGGCGGGAAACCGGCCCTCGCCTATGGGCAGTTTTCAACAGGCGCCGGTGCGGCGGGTATTGGTTTTGGAGACGGAACTTTCGGTGATCGATATGGCTGGTATGTGGATGCGATCACGCGCAGAATTTCACAGCATTGGCTGCAGTCCTTAATAGACAATCGTGTCCGGACGGCGCCACGCGTTTATCTGAGTTTCGATATTGCGCGTAACGGGACCGTCAGTAACGTTGAAATCAAGCAACCCAGCGGAATTCCAACTTTAGACCGCTCCGCAATGCGCGCAATCCTTGCATCAAATCCGCTGACACCGCTTCCGGCCGACTATCGCGGCCCTAGCGTCAGCGTCAGCTTTTATTTCGAGTACACGAGGTGATCACGAGGTGATGATGAGAAAGCTTTCGATCCTCGTCCTTTTGTTTGGGCTCGCTACGTTCGCTTACCCCCGGCTCATGTCCCCGCGCTCGTTCGCGGAGCGCCAGCAGCGGCCTCAGATAGAGGCGCATACAGACCGGGGGATTGTAGGTGTGAAGATCGCAGTGCCTGAGTTTCAGGTCGCAGCGGCGGATCCAAAGGCCGATGCCTTGACTTCGACCTTTAACAAAGTCCTTTGGGACGACCTGGATTATTCGGGCGTGCTCACGCTTGTCAGCCGCAGTTTCTATCCGCTTGGAAAATTCGCGCAGCCGGGTGACATCCACGTTGAAGATTGGACGACCCCCGCTGTTGACGCGGAGTTCATCGCGTTTGGGAACACACGGGTCAGTGGGGGCCGGATCTCTGTCGAGGCGAGGTTGTGGGATTTGAAAAATCCGCAGAACCGGGAAGCGATCGGGAAAAGATACGGAAGCGAAGACACGGAAGACGGCACGCGGCTCGTCGCCCATGAATTCGCAGATGCAATTGTCGAGTTGATCGGCGGCGGAATTCGTGGAATTGCTCAGACCAAAATCGCCTACGTATCGGACCGCAACGGATCCAAAGAGGTTTACGTGATGGATTACGACGGAAATAATTCCTATCCGCTGACTTCTTATAGATCCACCGCGCTGACGCCGGTATGGGCACCGGATGGCGAAAAGATCGCGTTCACGAGGATGCGAACCGGAGCCGTGGGTCTGGAAATTCTTTCGCGTATCGACCGGCGCTCTTACCCGTTCCAAAACCCTGGAGGTACCACCACAACACCGGCCTGGTCGCCGGACGGTAGCCTGTTGGCGTTTGCGACGAGCAGGGACGGAAGCGACACAGAAATCTATGTCGCCGATTGGAACGGCAAGAACCTGCGCCGGCTGACAGTTTCCAAGAGCGTCGATATTTCTCCGGTTTGGAATCCTAAGACCGGCCGCGAAATCGCATTCGTATCCGACC
>WNGD01004213.1_pt1 | contig 25352 bp, 22 predicted proteins | sample 5400671 | NCBI WGS metagenome assembly WNGD01 (sample SAMN13153369, study PRJNA577476) | soil metagenome | isolation source: 40 cm soil or saprolite under grassland replicate 2 | place: USA:California | collected 2016-06-15
ATCTCTTTTTTGTTGGGCATGCTGGTTATGTTTCTGGCGCTTGTCTCGCCGCTGGATGAATTGGGAGACTCCTACTTATTTAGCGCGCATATGGTCCAACATCTATTCCTTACCCTCGTTGGGCCGCCGCTGCTATTGCTTGGCACACCGGAATGGTTTGTGAAGCCGTTATTACGCAACAAAGTTGTATTTAAGATAGCGAAAGCGCTGACATATCCCGCCGTCGCATTCGTCCTCTATAATGCTGACTTCTGGCTCTGGCATGCGCCACCACTATATAATGCAACGCTGGAGAACCAGAATATTCACATCCTGGAGCATCTCACCTTTATCGTCTTTGGCATACTATACTGGTGGCCTATCTTTAGCCCATCAAAAGACCTGCCCCGCCTCTCCATTGGCGGGCAAATATTATATCTCTTCCTCAGCGGCATGCCCTCAGTCTTACTAGGCGCAGGTTTGACATTCTCCCCCCCACTTTACGCTCCGTATCTTGCTGCGCCGCGAGTATGGGGCATTTCCGCAGCAACAGATCAACAACTGGGTGGGCTCATCATGTGGGTACCTGTAAGTATCCTTTACATCATTATCATGAGCGTGCTTTTCATTCACTGGATGCAGCAACAGGAAGCAAAACAACTGGCGCAGGAAGCGGAAGCCTACAAAAAACAGGAAGCGGAAGACGGAGCGGTAATGTCGTAGAGGCCAGGCCTGTCCAACCATGTTATAATGCAGAACAGAATTTCCAGTTTCACCCGGCAAGGGAAGAATGACGAAGTGGGAGATACGCACACGCATGTAATGTTCGCGAATGTTGGGAAATAATAGCAGTAGAGAATATTGACTTTTATACCCTTTTGTGCTACTTCATACCCATGAGATTAAGCCAATATGCCCAACAGATGGGTGTCAGTTACAAGACAGCTTTCCAGGTGGAAAGCCGGCAAACTGGATGCTTACCAACTTGATAAATGATTGTGATAGAGCATCGGGATCGACTTACCCGCTTTGGCTTTGCCTATATTGAGCGGTTGTTGCAGATGCAGGGGCGGCATCTTGAAGTGATGCTCCCAACTGATACCAACCACGATCTAGTGGATGACTTCATTGCGGTCATTATCAGTATGGCAAGTCGCATGTATGGGCATCGTCATTCTAAAGAACGGGCCGAGAAGATCAAACAATTTGTAGAGGGTGTTATGCAGCAGGGGCAAGGCAAACTATGAAAGCGGTGAGAGGCTACAAGACGGAACTGGACCCCACGAGTGAGCAATATGTGCTCTTCTGTCAGTATGCAGGAGCGGCTCGGTACGCCTATAACTTTGGACTAGCGCGTAAGCAAGAGGCATACAAGGCAGGGCAACCAACTCCGTATGCTCATGATTTACAGCGTGAACTGACTGCTCGTAAACACGATGATTTATCCTGGCTTGCCTCTGTGAGTAAGTGGGTCGTACAAAACGCTTTGCGTGATTTGGACGACGCTTTCAAGCACTTCTTTCGCAAAGTTGGTTTGAAGAAGCAAGGCAAGCACAAAGGCAAATGTGGCTATCCCAGGTTCAAAAGCAAGAGGAAAGGGCGTGGCTCGTTTCGCCTAGATTGTCCTATTCACTTGCATGAAGACTCGATACAGTTGCCGCGCATCGGCAGAGTGAAGCTGAAAGAAAAAGGGTACATCCCCACGTGGGGAGTGAAGGTGCTTTCTGCTACCGTGAGCGAGAAGGCGGGACGGTGGTATGTCTCAGTGCAAGTAGAAGAGGAACATGCTGCGCCTGCCCAGGCTACAGGCTTTGTCATCGGGGTAGACTTGGGGATCAAGGCCCTTGTTACACTCTCGGATGGGCGGAGCGTTGCTAATCCCAAGGCACTGCGTTCCCGTCTCAAGGCACTACGGCGACTATCCCGCAGCCATTCACGCAAGCAAAAAGACTCAGCTAATCGAAAGAAGGCTCAGCGTAGACTCGCAAAGATGCACACGCGTATTGCCAATATTCGTCGTGACGCTCTGCACAAAGCCACCTCTGCTATCTTGGCGAAATCCAAGCCCGATAACGAACGCCCTGCTGTGATTGTGCTAGAGGATTTGAACGTATCTGGGATGCTCAAGAACCGCCGCCTATCCAGAACGATAGCTGATGTTGGCCTGCATGAATTCAGGCGGCAATTAGAGTACAAGGCATGCATTGCGGGTGAAGCGGTCAAGGTGGTGTCCCGCTGGTATCCATCCTCGAAGATATGCTCTAGTTGTGGATGGATACACGAGGACTTGACGCTTGCTGAGCGGGTGTTCTGTTGTCAGCAGTGTGGCGTCATTTTGGATAGAGACGAAAATGCTGCTGTGAACCTAGCAGCATCAGCAGAATGAGAACTACCGCAAGTTCTGCGGTAAGTCATACGCCTGTGGACATCGTGTAAGACCTGGGATACTAGGCAACGGTGGACGAAGCAGGAACCATGAGTGGATGTCCTAGATGTCCACAAAATGGAGAACGGAAGGCTGCATTATCATGCTCATCACACGCATTGAGTTAGAGAATATTAAGAGCTATCGTCAAGTTACTGTGGATTTCCGGCGGGGCACAACCTCTATCAACGGTCCGAATGGCGCTGGCAAAACAACACTTGTCGAAGCTATCGGTTTCGCCCTCTTCGATCATATGTCCTACAACCAGTCACAGTTTGTACGCGAAGGCGAAAAATATGGGCATATAGTTATCCATCTCATCGGCAGTGACGACCGCCCATATGTAGTCGAGCGACGCTGCGGGGCAGGCGCGAAATGGTCCGTATATGATAGTGAAGCAGATCTCCGCGTTGAACAGCGTACTGATGTGCTCGATAAACTCCACGAACTTTTCGGCATTGATCGCGAACGACCGCTGGATCCTCTCTTCCGCGATGCCCTCGGCGTGCCACAAGGTACCTTTACTGCAATCTTCCTTGAGCCACCGAGCAAGCGCAAACAAACTTTTGATTCCCTGCTGCAAATCGAAGATTACAGGACCACCGCCGATTACCTGTTAGAGGTTCAGAAAGTATACCAGGAGCAGATTCAAACTCAAAAAAGCGAAATCCAACGGCTCGAAATTGAGACGCGCTACCTGGAAGAATGGCGTCTAGCCCTCAAAAATGCCCGCCTGGACGATCAGCAGAAAAAAGAGCAAAACGTGCTGGATACCCAGCGGCTGGCGGTGTGTAAAGAACGCGCTGAAAAGCTGAAGCAATCACACGATCACCTCAACGAATGCCAGTTACTGCTCGAGCAAAACAGGATCAGGCATGCTTCTTTTCAAGAACTTTTACATAGTAGCCAGAAACAATTAAATGATGCACGTATCGCCCGGCAAGCAGTGGAGGAGAGCAAGGCTAATTACCAGCAATATTTACTTGCTACTGAGACCTTGAAGCGACTCCGACAGGACGAGCAGCAGCGCAACGCGCTCCGCCAGCAGCAATCCAAATTGCATATGACCTTAGCAACTCATCAGGCCAACATTAGAAACTTGCAGGGTAGACTCAGTGATGTTGCTATAGCTCGTCAACGATTGGTGGAGTTACTGCCGCTAGTCGAGCAACAATACGAATTAGAAAAGCAAAGCGAAGCCCTGGCACGCCAGGTCACTCAATACGAGGGGCTGGTAAAAGAAATGCAAGGCCTCCAGCAACGACGTGCAAAATGTCTTCAGCAGCAAGAAGCCTTGCAGCAGCGCATTGCTGCAATCGAACCGCTACAAACACTCGCTGAGCAACTGACAGAGCGCGTCGAGAAGTTAGCCCAGTTACAAACCAGAATAGCTGAGCGAAGCTCCAGGCGCTTGCAGTTTGAGGAAAAACGCAGGCAGTTGCAGGAGAAACGCGAAGAGCGTGAGAACATTGCTAACTATTTACGTCAAGCCGACGATACGATAGCCAAAATTGAAGAGCATCGCCAGGAAGCGGAAGAACTGCCAGTATTACAAAAACAACACGAACAGCTCTCTGCTCAACAATACAAGCTCGAGGGCAATATTGAAGGCTATATGAAATCACGTACGCTTTCGGCAGGTGGTCAGTGTCCTCTACTGCATCAACCCTGCCTGAACATTAAGCAGATCGGTATTGTCAGCCTGGAATCCTACTTTGATGGCTTACTCACTCAAGAGCACACAGAGCTTGCTAACCTCGGACAACAGCTGGTTGCAGTCAGTGACCGCATGTCTTATGTCAGAAAATATGCAGACGAGCTGGGCAAACTGGGCCAGTATATCGAACGCCGTGACAGCCATGTCGAACGTTTACGAGGAGTAGCGCTCGATATTACCCGCCTGGAGCGGGAGGTAACGGATTTAGGAAATGAGCTGGAAAAGCTCAAACTACTTGATCAGCAAATCGTACGGGCAAAGTCTGAGCGCGATGAGAGCGAGAAGGCCGATCAGCAGGTGCGCGAACTGGCAGGCTTGCGCAAGCAAGTACAGCAGTTGCAATCGCAGGTTCAGCAGTACACAATCGACCACGATGAGCGCCAGCAACAGGCCGATGAACTACACGATAGCGCCAGGCAACTGGAAGAGGTTAAACAGCAACTTCAAGCGCTTAATGACCCTAGCTCTCAAAGTAAGACGCAACAAGCAATTATTAAGCAAGAAGCGGCCTTTCAGCAACAATTGCAAGCCGAGCAGGAAAAGGTTCAGGAAACCGAACAGCAATTGCGCAAACTGGACCAGCAACTGAGCCTCTACGCTGATATCGACATTCAGATTAGCAGGCAGGAAGCCATCCGGCAGCAGTGCGAATCCAACTACTCGACTTATTTGAAAAATATAGATACAGCGAAACTCCTCCCAGAGCGTGAGCAAGCGTTTGAGCAGGCATTGCGGAAAGCAGAGCAGGCTGAACAGGAATTACTCGCTGCAGAACAGGCATTCCGGCAGGCGCAGGATGCGTTTAACAAGCAGGAGCTGATTGAGATCGAACTTGAAATCACTCGACTCACCGGTGAATTGGCCGCGCTAGCCCAAGAAATGCAAACACTTCAGCTTAAAATTGACGAGCTTGAACAAGAGATTCAGCACGCTGAGGCGTTGCTTATCGAGCTGGAAGCGGCGGAAAAGGAAAAACTTACGCTTGAAGAACTGCAAAGGATGATGGAGCAGTTCCGCAAGTTAATCAAAGAGGCTGCGCCACATGTACTGAAAGCAATGATGACCGGCATCTCTATCGAAGCGAACCGCATTTTTGGGGAAATCATGGGCGATCGTAGCGCGCAGCTCTCCTGGCAAAACGATTATGAAATCGTCTTGCAGCGGCAGGGTATCAATCGGACTTTCACCCAGTTGAGCGGTGGGGAACAGATGAGTGCTGCGCTGGCGGTGCGCCTGGCATTACTCAAAAAGCTCTCTACGCTGAATATCGCATTTTTTGATGAGCCTACCCAAAACATGGATGAACTGCGCCGCGCGAACCTGGCAGAGCAAATTCGACGCGTGCGTGGTTTCGATCAATTGTTTGTGATCAGTCACGACGATACGTTTGAGCAGGGCCTTGACAGCCTGATTCGCTTGCGCAAGATAGATGGGCAGACGCGCATCATGACTGAAGATGATGAAATCGTGACAGAAGAGCAGGTGCGCGTACATGCTTCATAAAGGCAAACTGCAGGCGGCCCTAAACTTTAAGCGAGGACAGTTCAGCGCCTTTGATGGTTCGTTTAGCGATCAACTCAATGCTTATCGCAATGCACTCGAAACACTGTATTCGCGCTATCCCTCAAGTACGCACTTAGAGCATGTGCTTCCACCGGACGGCATTGGCATGCCACCAGCAGGAGCACGCCCTGGTATTGAATTTGACCGCTGGCTGGCCCATATTGCACAGAGCAGCTATCAAGGGCCTTATTTCCCTTTCGGGCGCGAGTTTGCCAACCACGAGCAGGCGCGCCAATGGGCCGAATGCATCGAAGGCATCACAACACTCGCCGTCGATGGAAGCCAGCTCCAGCCCTGGCGTGACGCCTCGATTCCTGTGGCCTTAATTCAGGTTGGCCTGTTCGCCAATCCTCATGCACAAGGGCGCCCATATGCGAAAGATGTACGCATAGAGGTGCTCTCTCCCGACGAGATCATGGAAGAGTCTCAGGCTGAGAGTAAAGACCCTGATATCTATCCCTATTCGGAAATGCAGGTGACGCTGCGTCGCTATATGCTTGAGGTGGAGACGCTCTGCAACCAGATGGAACAATATGGCCAGGCGCGCCGCGCTGGAGATCCCCTGCATAGTCCTGTGGTCTTCTTCGATGGTTCACTGGTCGTTTCTTTCGCCTTGACCATGCCCAGTCCCTACAGGGAACGCTATATTGCTTCAGCCATCTCGCTCTTGCAAACCTCAGAACAACAACGTGTGCCACTGATCGGCTACATAGATACCAGTTACGCGCGTGACATCATCACGATGCTGCGCCGCCTGGACGTCATGGAACGCCAGCCGGTGCTGCGTGAAACGAAAAAGATTCATGACGCGTTGCTATGGCAGGGACATTTACGCTGGGGAGATCGTACCCCTGCGATGATCTGCGCTCGCGGCGACATCCTTGAGAGCTACGGACCCTACCGCGAAAGTGTGGCTTTCTGCTACCTGCAAACTACGTCAACGCGCCCACCTACCCGCCTGGAGTTCCCACGCTGGATCCTCGATGATGGCATACTTGAGCCTGTGCTCGACGCGGTACGCGCCGAGGTGATTGCAGGACAGGGATATCCTTATGCGATAGAGGCGGCAGATGCAGTGGCCGTGATTACCATGCAGGACCGCGCCGAGTTTTATGGGCTATTCCAGGAATTTATAGAGCGCCAGGGTCTGAAGTTTACGTTCTCGACGAAGGCAGTGAGCAAAAGTAGGAGGAGGTAGCATATGATATACTTATCCCCAGATATCTCTTACTATTCCGTTCATCCTAGAAAAAAAATCGTATGTCACGTTCAATCAATCGCACCTTCACCTGCCCGTGTGGTGAGGTGTTTAGCAGTACAATCTACGACTACGTCAACGTTGCGAAAGACCCGCAGTTGCAATACACTGTGCTGGCCAGCTTGCTGAATGTTTCTACCTGTCCTGCATGCGCGCGTCGCGCTGCCATCTCACGGCCCTTTATCTACTCCGACCCCGCGCATAACCTGCTCGCCTTCGTTCACCCGCGCAGTGATGCGCCTGAAGAGGCACGGCTACTGATTCTGGAAAAATTGCGCGATGTCTATATGAATATAGCCTGTGAGACTGAACAACACTTCGAACAAGAGGCTGGCGGTGACACCAACGGTAACCAACTAACTGCAGCAGCAACAGATCAACTAGCAGAGTTACCTCCACTGCAGGTCGTCTTCGGAGTAGATCAACTTCAAGGACTCATCAACGCTGTACTAAGCCAGGAAGAGCGCCTGGGCAGGCTTGCATTGAACACACATAGCCATGACAGCGCTGAACGCGCACAGCTACTGCATATAGCGCGTAAACTGGCACAGGATATGCAATGCCAGGTCGAAGTGGAAGATCTGTCCGATGAATATACCGTCTGGCTGTTTGGCTCGCGTCGCAAGATTGGAGCCATTATGCGAGAATTGGCTGCAAGATGATAGCTCAGGGAGGACGACACCATGATTACTGTTGGAGTTCTCACCATCAGCGATAGCGGCGCAAAGGGCGCACGGCAGGATACCAGCGGTGAAAATATCCGGGCCATGATCACACAATTGCCGGAAGCCGTCATCAGCGCAGGCGCAATTATTCCTGATGAACTTGAGTTGATTGAGGCAACTCTGCGCGAATGGAGCGATGACAAGCAGCTTAACCTTATCCTCACTACGGGTGGCACAGGTCTGGCTCCCCACGATGTGACGCCTGAGGCAACCAGGGCAGTCATTGACCGTGAAGCCCCCGGCATTGCCGAAGCCATGCGTGCTGCCAGTCTGCAACATACACCATTCGGTATGCTTTCACGTGGCATCGCAGGTACACGGGGACATACGTTGATTATTAACCTGCCAGGCAGTCCCAAAGCGGTTAAAGAATGCCTGGAATGTATCCTGCCGGTGTTACCCCACGCTATAAATCTCCTCGTCGAGGGACCGCGAGAACACTAAAAAATGCCTGCCGATTCTCCCACCTTTACCTACCAGGGTCATAATGACAATGTTTTCGCTGTGGCATGGTCCCCTGATGGTAGCTCAATTGCCTCTGGTTCGCGTGATAAGACGGTACGAGTCTGGAAAGCCACCTCTGGAGGGGATTTCTGCATTTACCGGGGGCATACATCCAGTTTACTTTCTGTAGCATGGTCGCCTGATGGCAAATACATTGCCTCTGGCGATACCACTGGCATTGTACAGGTATGGGAGGCTTTCACTGGCAGAGGTGTAGTCACCTATCACGGCCATCCCCGTTTTGTGCGAGGCATCGCCTGGTCTCGCGACTGCAGGCACATTGCCTCTGGAGGAGACTATGGCGACAGTACAGTACAGGTATGGGAAGCTATTAGCGGCAAGCATATATATACCCATAATCACCAATATCGAATTTTTGCCGTTGCGTGGTCTCCGGATGGCAAGCGTATTGCATCTTGCAGCTTTGATGGGAGTGTGCAAGCCTGGGATGCTTTCACCGGAAGCAATATCTTTCGCTATCGAGATCATCGCGAACCGGTTTATGCCACTGCTTGGTCCCCCAATGGCACATACATCGCTTCTGGCGGTCAGGATACGACAATACAGGTATGGGAAGCTACTTCGGGGAAGAGCGTATGTACTTACAAAGGCCATACCAGGGCTGTTAAGTCTTTGGCCTGGTCACCTGATAGCAGGTATATTGCTTCGGGAGGTGATGACACGACAGTGCAGGTATGGAAAATGGCTACAGGAAAGTTATTCACATCCTATAATGGTCACAGCAAATGGGTGCGAACAATAGCTTGGTCACCTGGTGGACAGTATATTGCTTCCGCGAGTTGCGAGCAAGTAGAGGTGTGGCAGCCATAAATTTACTGTCTTACTCGTCATGCAAGCCCTTTTTGAATTCTCTCACAAACCCAACAATTCCCTCAGCCCAGGTCATTTTAGTCTCGCTACTGGTCTGCTCCTGTTGACGACGTAAATCTGCTCGTACGGCTGCTCGACGTTTCTCCTCGGCACACTGCTCATCATATGCAGCACGCTTTACCGGGTCGCGTAATACTTCGTAGGCCTTATTGAGGCGCTTGATATGAACATCCAGGGCCTGTTGATTCAGATCCGGATGATGTAAGCGTGCAAGGCGACGATATGACCGTTTGATTTCAGCCGCTGTTGCAGCAGGTGAGACTTCGAGAATAGCATAATAGTCTGGCATTATGGACCTGTACTTCCAAAGCCGCCCCTTCCCTGGCCCATCTTGTCGACTTCATCCCAGCTTACGCGCATCACAGGGATAAAAATTCCCTGGGCGATACGCTCTCCACGCTTTACCACCACCGCCTCTTCGCGGAAATTAAAGACCTGCACCCTCAGTTCATCACCCTCACCACAATAATCTTGGTCGATGATCCCTACGCCATTGGGAATGAGCAGTCCCTTGCGGAGCGGCGAGCTGCTTCTCAATGTCAACATTAGTATATAGCCTGCCGGTACACGAACAATCACATTGCTGGGAATAAGCTCGATGGTGCGCGGTGCAATTTCAGTATCTTCGCGGCAGAGCAAGTCAAAACCCACTGAACCTGCTGTAGAATAAGCAGGCAGGGGCAAATCCGTATCAATGCGTTTGATTGTGACCTGCAACGGTTGCGCGAATATATCCATGTCTGCTATTCTAAAAGAGAGGTCGCACAACGTCAAGTAATACCTCTTTAAGGGAGAATCGTTACTGTTGAGTACAAGCAGGAAGCTAGTCTTAATAGGTGTTCTTTTATGCCTGGCGCTAGGCGCTACAATATTCCTGGCAGCACAGACCGTTCAGGCTATCCACCATTTTCGGGAGCAGCATGCTCTCAGGTTAGCTGGCGCTGCAAGTGTGAGCACTATCCGTCCCTGGATGACCATCCCTTATATTTCACGCGCCTACAATGTTCCCGAAAGCTACTTGTACGAGTCGCTACATATTACTGATCCTAAATCAGTCCATCGTACCTCGCTACACTCCCTGGCGGCCCGCTACAATCGACCGGTCGATGGACTGATTCGTGATATTCAAACAGCTATCGAGACATATCGTAACCAGCATCCACCAGGCTATTCATTTGCCAGTTGGCATGCCAACGAGTTGCTCGCTCAAGGGAGGGGAAAAACGTGAGTAATCTCCTCTCTACTTTACTGATCTTCCTGCAGGACTATGGCTATCCTTCGCTCTGGATCTCAGTTTTTGTAGCGGCAATTGGCGTACCCCTTCCCATCAGCCTGGTGTTGCTTGCTGCGGGAGCATTCGCAGCGATGAGCGATTTCAATATTGTATTGCTTTTCATACTTTCTTTCAGCGCCCTGGTTTGTGGCGATAATATCGGCTACTTGATTGGTCGACGTTGGGGAAGCAAAGCGCTGAACTGGGTGGAAGATTCAAAAAAATGGAAGCGTCTTATATCGGCGGGAACTATTGGACGATCTCGCGATTACTTTCAAAAACGTGGCTGGTGGGCGATCTTTCTCAGCCGTTTCCTCTTTTCGGCATTTGGTGGGGTGATTAACTTGCTTTCAGGTTCAGAACTTTATCCCTATCGTTATTTCCTCCTGAGCGATATTTCTGGCGAAGCATTAGGCGCACTTATTCCATTGCTGCTTGGCTATATTTTTGGAGCAAGCTGGGAAGCAGTGGGGGATGTGCTAGGATACTCCTCGTTTTTAATTTTGAGTGTGTTGGTAGTCATGCTATTAGCGATCCGTTTGCTAAGAAGTGCGCAAAGTCTAGAGCAGGTGAAAACCGTTAAAAATAGTCCGCTTGAAGGCATTCAGGGAGCCACGTCAGGAGCACCCGCAGCCAAGACTTCTACCGGCTCATCTGGCAACCTGCCACTTTTATAGAAGTGAAACGTATAGTAAATAGAGGCACTAACATAGCCTCTAGCGGCAAGAAGGACCATGTGATTCCTCTTTCACCAGATCAGAAGCGTCTTCGTGGTGTTATCGGTTGATGAAAGTTGGCATTTGCGTTATAATTGGAATAGCATAGGAATATTTTCCGTTTTTTCTGTGTTTTTCTCTATAGAAAGACAGATTTGTTTATATGCGTCTATAACTTCCTCCCACTCGGTATTCGGACACAGTGTCCCAATCGAAGGACTTCTTTCCCTGGGTACAGGATCGAACCGACGGAAGAGACGGCTATCTTGCTGCTTAAGATGCTACTGTTCATGGAGGGCGCAAAATGATTGAATTAGAGCGTGCCACGAATGGACCTACGCTTACTCTGGATGATACAAAGAATGTGAATACCGATCTTACGAAGCAATGCGGCGAAATTGTCGATCAGTTGCTGACGAAAGATCTTGAAGATACTGAAGAAGACGTAGAGAGTCCCGGTAAGGATGAACCGGAGTTAGAGGAGGATATCGCGAATTTGGATACAGCCCCTCTGGAGTTGGAAGAGCTGCCTGAAATGCATGAAGATCTAACTCAACTGCCAGCTTCACCAGAGGTTGAGAACTCCTCAATCCTGGCATTGCCAAGAATGGCAACAGAGGATGTACCACCTACGCGGCGTGCACCCGTACGCCGGCGCCGTTCAGAAGACCAGGACGAGCATACGGTCAATCCTGCTGATGCAGGCGAGTCAGATGCGGTGATGACGTATCTTCGCGAAATTGGACGTGTGCCAATGATTACACACGAACGTGAAATCGAACTTGCCCAACGCATCGAAATGGGCGACCGCGAGGCCATGAGGCAGTTCATCCTGGCAAATCTGCGGCTGGTAGTGAGCATTGCCAAGCGCTACGTCGGACGCGGGCTGACATTACTCGATCTGATTCAAGAGGGCAACATCGGCCTGATTCGTGCTGTACAGCGCTATGACTGGCGACGTGGGCATCGGTTCTCTACTCATGCAACCTGGTGGATCCGCCAGGCGATCAGCCGAGCTGTTGCTGATAAAGGTCGAACCATTCGTCTTCCTGTATACGTCAATACTGCATTGAACCGCATTCGCCGGGAACGCCAGCGTCTTTTGCAGGAGCTTGGTCGCGAACCGACGGAGGAGGAATTGGCAGAGGCGACAGGTTTAGACCCTGTTCGCATGGTTGAGCTACAGGGAGCTCCTGGTGCTCCTGTCTCTTTGGAATTGCCTGTTGGCGAGGACGAGGAGCAAGAGCTGGGAGATGTACTTGCTGATACCGAGTCTGCCTCACCTGAGGATATAGCTACGACCCAGACGCTTAAAGATGAGGTGCAGCGCGTACTTGAATCGGTACTGACTCCTCGTGAGAGGCTCGTCTTGCAGTTGCGTTTCGGCCTTGGCAATAGCCAGGCACATCCTTTAGAGCAGGTAGGTCGTGAACTGGGCATTACACGTGAACGAGTACGTCAGATTGAGGCTGGGGCGCTTGCTAAACTGCGTCAGCCACCTGTTCTGGAGCGATTGCGCGGGTAACAACATTTAACAATGGCAAACAAACAGGGCGGGGGCAAGCTCCCGCCCTGTTTGTTTGCCATATTTTATCTCTTCTTACTTTTCCCAAAATCACGCTCAACACCTATCACACCCTTGACCTTCTCAAGGCGTGCAAATACACGTTGCATCTGATCCAGTCCATCAATCTCCAGTGTTGCGCTGATAATCGCTATCTCTTTGCCAACAGCGACATTTGAACTCACTGAAGCCATATTGACCCCGATTTCAGAGACAACCGCAGCAATATCACGGATAAGCCCCGGGCGGTCGCGAGCTGTAATGACCACTGGAGCCAGGTAATGCTGGTATCCCATTGTCATCCAACTCACATTTATCAGACGCTCGCGATCACGTTCGCGATAGCGCTCAATATTTTTACAGTCGGCGCGGTGAATAATAGCACCTTTGCCACGGCTAATGAACCCAACAATCTCATCGCCAGGCAAGGGGCAGCAGCAATTAGCCAGGCTGGTTAGCAAGCCGGTGACGCCCGCTACCTGTAAACTCGCTGAAGGTACCTGCCTGGTAAGAGCAGGGAGGGGAAGCGGTTCCTCTTCTTCTTTTACCTCTCTTGCCTCTTTTCCGTCCCGTTGCTCACGTTGTTGCCAGAATTCGATAAGCTTGACCGCCACAGCATGCTGGCGAACTTCATCCCCGCCAATGGCTGCCAGTATGTCTTCAAATGACTGCTTGCGATACTCGTTGATCAACCAGTTTTGTGCTTCCTCATAGATGGCCTCGAAGCCACGAACTCCCAGAGTTTTCAGTTCCCGATCCAGGCGCTCTCGTCCAATCTGGATATTAATATCCCGCTCATGAATTTTGAGATAGCGCCGGATTTTACTACGAGCCGCAGTAGTACGAGCGAAATTCAGCCAGTCACGTGTTGGATGGGCTGTACGACTCGTCACGATATCTACAATCTCGCCACTTTTCAGTTCGTAATCCAGTGGCACCATGCGCGTCACAAGCCGCTCAGCATCGCCACTACCACTCTCAGTGATAATACGAGCACCAGCGCACCTGTCACCAACCTTCGAGTGGATGCGATAAGCAAAATCAACCGGGGTTGAGCCAACTGGTAAATCCTTGACCTCGCCTTTGGGCGTAAATACAAAAATCTGCTCCTGGAAAATTTCGTCCTTCACGGCCTCGACGAACTCAGTATCGTTGGCAGTCGCAGAACGTAGTTCTCGCTGCCAGTCTGCAAGCTGGCGCAACCAGGCCAATAATTCTTTGGCTGAAGCCGAGGCATGGTCGCCGACATCCTTATAATGCCAGTGCATTGCCACTCCGTATTCGGCCATCTCATGCATCGCAAAAGTACGGATCTGAATTTCCACCAGTTGATCGTCCAGGCAAAAGACAGTGGTATGTAGCGCCCTATAGCCGTTCGGCTTCGGATTGGCGATAAAATCTTTGATGCGCCCGTCTTTGGGCTTCCACAAACTATGCACATGACCTAGCGCAAGATAGCAATCAGGGGTCGATTCCACCAGAATACGGAAAGCTACCAGGTCATGAATCTGGCTGAAATCGACTGAAGCTTTGAGGTCTTCCAACCGTTCGATATCGCCTACATTGCGGCGAAGTTTCTTATAGAAGCTATAAAGATGCTTAACGCGACCGGGCTAGCGGTGCATAAATCTCACGGGCTTCTTGTGCCGTTGTCAACATCTCCTGGTGATCTACAGAAGATAGGTCAGTGAACATCATACGCATTGCGTGAAGTCGATAAGCCAGCTTGAGTAATACCACGCGCGGGTCTTCCGACATGGCGAAAAACATTTTTCTGACAGTTTCAGCTTGCTGACGACGCATGGCTTCACGTATGTGTTGCTTCTTTTGCTCGCGATTATTTTCGCTATCGCCTGCAAAAGCATGATTCGTCACACCTGTCCTATCAGGCGCAATGAATTTGGCCCCAACACGCTTTTTGCGCTCCAGAATATTCATGCGCAGCATGCTACCCACAACACGGGCAACAGGGGTTCCTAAGGCGCTCTCCACACGTTCAAGCGATAAAAGATCAGAATCAACAGCCTCAAAAACCAGCCCGGAGACTACACCAACTGCATCGATGTGCATTATTTCCGCTAATATAGTCGCTACGGCTAGTGCGCGCTCTAAAAGGGGGGTAGCGCGCTCGCCGCTCACGCTCTCACAGGTCTCTCGCGCAAGCTGAAGCGCTTGCGAAACTTGTTCAACCTCAGCAGGTGGCATATGATACTGCTGCACGATGTCGAGTAGCTGTTGTGCCTGCCTGTTGATTTGTTCATTTGCTACTAATTGCTCATTGACAGACATTTCGTTTATAGACATTTCTATCATAGAAGTTTCGGTTTAGTAATGCATGCAATCTGATTAGCTATCCTGCTCGTCGACCAAGATCGCGATTGACGCTTACCACATTTTTGACCTGTTGCAGCCGTTCAAAAATCGGCTCGATCTGATCCACCCCTGCAATCTCTAATGTAGCAGTAATTACAGCCTTTTGCAATGAGGGGTGGGTTGTGGATGAGACGGCTGTCATATTGATACCCGCATCAGCAACTACCCCGGCCACATCACGTAAAAGTCCTGCACGATCATGGGCGATAATGATGATCGGCGCCAGGTAACGGTGTGGCTCTATCTGCAACCAGTTGATCTCTATCAGGCGCGCTGCCTCATGTCCCCGGTAACGACGCAGCGTTCGACAATCACTGCGATGCACCATAATGCCCTTATTAGGGTTCAGAAAACCCACAATTGGATCTCCAGGAAGAGGGCAGCAACAATTTGCGAGTTTGACAAACGCCTGCGCTGACTCATGTTCCCCATCGCTATTATAATGGTGTCCATTTTTTACAGCCTCTGTCTCCGGCTTTATCTCGCCTCGCTTCTGCATGAGCGGTGTAAGATACTCAAGCACTGCTCCCACCGGCATGTCCTCGCGGCCTAATGCAATGTATAGATCATCAGGTGTATTGTACTTTTTCTTAGCGTTGAAGCGAAGGAGATCTTCATCACGTACTGCTCGTAATCCTGATGCTCCTACAGCCTTCAAGGCCAGGTCCAGCCGTTCACGGCCTAATTGCAGGTTCACTTCGCGCTCATACGTCTTTAAGTACCGGCGAATCTTGGTGCGAGCGGTTGTGGTCCGAGCGAAAGCGAGCCATTCGCGGGTGGGATGCGCGGACTCACTCACCAGAATATCGACAATTTCGCCACCTTTAAGTTCATAATCGAGTGGGACAATGCGTGTCACCAATCGTCCGCTATCATCCATATTAGTGATGATACGCGCACCTATGCAATGGTCACCAATATCGGTATGAATGCGATACGCCATATCAAGCGCAGTCGAGCCCCGGGGCAGATCTTTCACTTCTCCTTTGGGAGTAAACACGAAGATCTGCTCATGGAAGATATCCCCTTTGACCGCTTCCACAAACTCATCTGCATTCTGCGGCAATTCGCGTTGCCACTCACGTAGTTGCTCTATCCAGGCAATCATTTCATGAGAGGAGAGGCGAGCCGAGCCGCGCTCCTTCAGATACCAATGGCTGGCTATACCATAATCCGCAATACGCTGCATCTCATGGGTACGAATCTGGATTTCCGCCAGTTGATTATCCAGGCAGAAGACTGTCGTATGCAGCGACTGATAGCCATTCAACTTGGGCGTTGCAATGAAGTCTTTTATCCTTCCATCTTTAGGGCGCCACAGCGCATGGATATGTCCCAGAGCCAGATAGCAATCGTGAACAGAGTCTACCAGGATACGGTAGGAGACGAGATCATGAATCTGGCTGAGTTCATCCCCGCTCTGCTCTAACTTACGATTGATACTCGCCAGGTGTTTCTGCCAGGCATGCACCTCCGCATGGATATCAGCCTTGTTCATCTCTTCTCGCAGAGCCTGGCAGATCCGCTCGATAACAGGCTGGCGCTTACGACACTCTTCTGCCACTTCGCGGGCAAGCCTGGCATATTTCTCTGGTTCCAGGTAACTGAAAGCCAGGTCCTCCAATTCAGCCTGCACTAAAGCCATGCCAAGACGCCTGGCAAGTGGAGCATAAATCTCTCGCGTTTCACGAGCCTTGTTTTGCTGCTGCGCTTCGTTCATCACGCTGAGGGTACGCATATTGTGCAAACGATCTGCTAATTTAAGCACCACCACACGTGGGTCCTCAGCCATAGCCATGAGCACCTTCCGCACCGTCTCCGAGCGTTGGCGGCGTTTTAAGCGTTGCTTTTGTTCAAGCCGTTCGGATGTATCCAATGCAGGAGAACCCGGCGATGCCTGAGCACAATCCAGTTCTTCCGAGATGATCTCATCGCTGGCTAAAGCTGGTTTACCAGCCAGAGCGTCAAATTTAGTGACACCATCCACAATATTTGCTACTGCACCCCCGAATTGCAGACGCAGGTCTTCTAAGGTGAAATCGGTATCTTCAACAACATCATGTAGTAAGGCAGCCACGATACTATCAGCATCGATACGCATATCGGCCAGCAGGAGAGCGACTTCCAGTGGATGTTGAATATATGGCTCTCCAGAACGACGTGCTACCCCCTTATGTGCCTGATTCGCCACATTGTAGGCACGTTGAATCCTCTCCATCTCTTGTGGAGTCAGGTATTGACGAGTCTCTGCCAGCAGATCCTCGAGAGTCATATGTGGGAGTGCAATTGACTCATCTTCACCCGGATTAACGGCCATCGTTGGAATACCTCTGAAGTTGCTGATAATGCCCTCTTGCTGATAGTTTAGAACACAAACTCTTATAATGCAAATAAAAAAAGAAGCAAGGCCTCGAACATACCTTGGCCTTGTCTCTCTGTTCTTGTCCTTCCATCTTCACCCGATAAACAGCCGGAATATGATGGCAGTCAATAACAAGCTAATCCCTGATTAATACAGGAATAACTCAAACAACCATAGAACCTCTTAGTTGCGAGCCACTCGAACCTTGTCGTAACAGGTGCTGCAGTACACGGGGCGGTCATTCTTGGGTAAGAATGGTACCTGCGTCTCAGCTCCACACTCGGCGCAAATAACCGTGTGCATTTCGCGTGGGCCACGCTCAGAGCGGTTGCCTGAACCACCAGTTGCTCGACGCGCTGCCCGGCAGGTAGGACAACGACCGGGCTGATTCATCAAGCCTTTCTGCTGGTAAAACTCTTGTTCACCGGCAGTGAAGATGAAATCATTTCCACATTCCCGACACCTAAGGGTTTTGTCTACGAAACTCAACTAGGACCTCCTTGTGATATGTTGGTATTCTTCCGGGTCCATATCCTAGCAGATGTCACCAGTTTGTTGTCACCCCTAGCAGCGCGGGACTATATATTCTGGACGAGCACTGTATGCCAGACCGAGATCGGATACCGCATGCAAGCATACACCATCTCGCCATGATTTGCAAGCGTTTTGTTCGCCAGATTAGCAATTTGCTTGCATTTTTATATATTTTTCATGTTAAATATTCACACGTAGCGATGATTTCTAGGTAGATCATATGCCAGATCAAGATAGCCGTTCCTTGACGAATATGAGACAATATACGCTGTGGGGCGCATTGATGCGCCCAAAAATCGGCACAGAACAGAACCACGGCGTGATTACTCTCGCCTCCACGGAAATACATGTCACAATTTTCATTCACGATTGATGCTGAATGTCCCGAAACCTGGGCGCGGGCAGGAACGATTCAGACACCACACGGTACCATCCAAACTCCTATCTTTATGCCGGTCGGCACACAGGCAACTGTCAAAAGCGTCTCTGCTGAAGAGTTACGGGAAGCAGGTGTTGCGATCATTCTTGCTAATACCTATCACCTGATGTTACGACCAGGATCTCAGCTTATTGCCGAATTTGGGGGACTGCATCGATTCATGCAATGGGATGGCCCTATCCTTACTGATAGTGGCGGCTTCCAGGTCTTTAGCCTGGGACACCTGCGTAAATTGAGCGAAGAGGGAGTCACTTTCAAATCACATCTCGATGGTTCCTTACACCTGTTAACGCCTGAAAATGTGATGGAGATCGAGGCTCAACTTGGTGCCGATATTATTTTACCGCTCGACATTTGCGCCCCCTATCCTTGCACTCCTGAAGCTGCGAAGGAAGCTATGGAAGTTACCCATCGTTGGGCAGAGCGGGCGCTGATTGCGCGGGAGCGCTATCAATCTGAGCAAACCCTTTTTGGCATCATACAGGGAGCATTTGAGGCAGAGCTACGCCAGCAGAGCGCTCGCTTCATTGGCACTTTACCTTTTCCCGGCCTCGCAATCGGTGGACTTTCGGTCGGTGAACCAAAGGCTGAAATGTGGGATTTGCTGCGGTACGTCACTCCTGAATTGCCAAAAGGAAAACCGCGCCATCTCTTAGGTGTAGGTTCACCTGAAGATTTTGTGATAGGGGTTGGCATGGGCATGGACATGTTCGACTGTGCCCTACCGACGCGAGTGGCTCGCCACGGAGGGCTGTTTACCAGGTATGGGCGCATAAACATCAAATCCGCACGCTACCGTAGCGAACATGCTCCCATTGAAGAGGGATGCGATTGCTATACTTGCCGAAATTATAGCGCCGCTTATATCCATCACCTGGCGCGTAGCGGAGAACAATTGTACTATCGTTTGGGAAGCATTCACAATATTCGCTATATGCTACGGCTCTCCAGTCAAATGCGGGCGGCAATCATTGCTGGAACCTACGCTGCTTTCCGCAATAGCTTTTTAACGCAGTATACTCCGACTTCTGAGCAAGTGCGTGAAAAGCAGCGTGAAAAATGGAAAGCTTCGCAAAGGAACCTTTGATGCAAGAACTATACCGTTTCCTCAACACCCATGTGCAGGACGCGACCATGAATATGGCCATTGATGAGTCTGTGCTGGTACATCACCTGAAAGGTGAGTCTCCCCCAACGCTGCGTGTATTCCGCTGGTCTCAGCCCTCGATTTCCCTAGGGCGTTTTCAGAATGTCGAACGAGAAATAGTAAGCGAGCTATGTCAACAGCGCGGGGTTGCCCTGGTTCGCCGGCCAACAGGCGGCAGGGCTGTCTATCACCGCGACGAATTTACCTACAGCATCGTCATCAGCAAGCGTTATGGAGTTCCATCAGGGGTGATATCCGCCTATGCCTACCTTGCCCATGGGTTGCTTGCTGCACTTGCAATACTCGGCGTGCAAGCTGAACTGAGTGACGAGCGTATCAGCAAACATCCCTCCGCCGCCTGCTTCGCCTCCTCAACTCAAGCAGACCTGACAAGTGGGGGGTTCAAGCTCATAGGTAGCGCACAGGTATGGAAAGAGGATGCCCTGTTACAGCAGGGATCTTTACCACTTGACGACCGCGCCAATGAATTCTTTACAATGCTACGCTTTCCAGATGAAGCCTCAAGGGAGAAGGCTTTAGCCCTGTACCATGAAAAAACGACGCCACTTCACACAATTGTTCCTGATGCATCATGGGATGCTGTGGCGGATGCATTCCGTGGAGGCTTTAGTGCAGCCTTCCAGGCAGATTTTTTACACGGGACACTTAGTTCATCTGAATTGAAGTTGGCCTACCAGCTAGCTAATGAAAAGTACAGCAAGCTGGAATGGCGGAGAGAGCGCATCAGTCTAACCGGACCTGTATAGGGCGCGTTTATGCAGATGAACAAATTCATCCTGACTCATCCCTCCGCAATAAATCGGATTTCCACGAATAAATCCCCCTTGTGAGTAGCCCACCGATACGATATACTGGCAACAGAGCATATGGTGAAATATTGGACGACATAGAACTGATGCATCGTCAAAAAGGAGCAATTCGTGAGTTTAACGATTGAAGTTGCGCGTAGAATCCTGGAAGCCAGTAAACAACGCGCACTGGAGTTACGGAGCCCTGTTAGCATCGCAATTGTAGATGCAGGAGGTCACCTTGTTCTTTTTGAGCGAATGATGGCCCCCTATGGTTGGGCCACAGGCAATATAAGCCTGGCTAAGGCCAGTACAGCAGTGATGTTCAATCAATCAACTGATGCTGTAGCTCAGTGGGGTTCGGGCATTCCAGGCTTTGCCTCAAGCATGGCTACTATGACGCAGGGGAAATTTATAATGGCTGCCGGCGGTTGGCCTATTCGCATAGGCGGCGCTACTGTGGGCGGTATCGGGGTGAGTGGTGGCAATGCCCCTGGTCGAGATGATGAAATTGCACGCGCGGGTCTGGCGGCAGCAGCAGAGGCAATAGCCCCGGCCACTCCTGCTATGCAGCCTTCAAGCACAATGCCACAAGCACACAGTCCGTCCTCAATAACACCAGCATATCAAGCGATGCCGTTAGGGAAGCCGCAATCGCAGGTTCCAAACTTCGCCAACTCACCAACACCGCAAATTACGCCGGCAAATACCTATCACTTTGGTTCTGATCAAGATAATCCTTACAGTGATGAGCAGTTGCCTTTTGACCAATTCAATGAAGCCAATGGAGAACAAACATGAATCAAGAGCCCAATTCAAGAGAAGGCACTCAACAAGAGAAAGCCGCTTCAAATCAACGCAGCAGTCGTGCAGGCAGAAACCGTCCTGTACTGGTCAGTTCTACCTCAACCGATCAGGTAACGAAGGATCAGTCAGTAGTGGAAACAAGCGATGCCACGCTACCCGTTGAAGAAGATGCCCCAACCACCAATGTTGAGGATGCACGTCCCCGGCGGCTACCGAAATTTTTTCCCAGCTTAGGCAAGGACACAAAAGAACAAACTGTAGAAGCCGATCCCAGAGTAGCACGTATTGCGCGAGCTACACGTGGCGTTGGGGGATCTCCTGCAAGTAGCCGCAAAGTCGAAGATAGCAAAGCCACAGGATCTAAGTCAAGTCCAGCCAAGGTGGCGACTACCAGGACGACGGCAAGGGCCGCCTCTACATCTGCCCCTCAAAGGCCAGGCGGGTTCAAGATGCGCTACATCCTGGGTATGCTCCTCTACCTTCTCATAGCTGAGGTACTTGGAGGGTTTGAGAAAAACCTGTTAGTATCCAATCACCTGGACCACCTGCTATTCCAATTAGGACCACTGGCTGTCACTACATCTACTGCCCTCTTCTTGCTGACGCTGCTCGTCGCCCTGGTGATTCTTGCGCGCCTGGATCTCGTCCCCCGTAATCTTGGAACATTTATGGGCCAGACCTCAACACGAAGTGGCAGGCCAGGTCAATCTCAGAATACCTCAGAGTCTGAGGCCATCAAAGGCTCACAGCCAACGCTGAAGCAAGGCGTGAAGGGAGCCGATGATGACCTCTATCAGGAGTACCGCGAACAACAACGCTATCTCCAGCGCCGCGAGCGGAAACGCTGATATGCTCGACTCCTGCTGTATTGATATGGTATACTTTTGATATTCAATATCCCGGAGTATTTGTCCTGCCTATCCAGATCAGCTCATACTTTGTCCAGCCAAATATAAGGGTGGGTATCGAAAGTCAACGAGGGAGCACTATGCCTATACGTATTATTATCGCAGACGATGAAACTATCCAGCGCATGGATCTGAAAGATATACTCACTAAACAGGGTTACCTGGTAGTTGGAGAGGCGGGTGATGGAGTGAGCGCCGTTAACCTGGCTCGCGAGCTACGTCCAGACCTGGTGATTATGGATATTCGTATGCCTGACATGGATGGCATAGCAGCCGCTGAGATTCTCACGCAGGAAAAAATAGCGCCCGTCTTGCTACTGACAGCCTTTGGAGACCAGCCACTGGTTGAACGCGCCAAGGAAGCGGGTGTTGTCAATTATATCGTCAAGCCACTACGGGAAAGTCAGGTGGCGCCTACAATTGAACTTACGCTTGATCGCTACAATAAGTTTCGTACTATTGAAGAAAAGGCTCACGACCTGACTGAACAATTGGAGACACGCAAGATAGTCGAGCGTGCCAAGGGTGTTTTGATGGAAAAACAAGGTCTCACCGAGCAGGAGGCTTTCCGCAAAATACAAAAGGCAAGTATGAACAATCGCAAATCCATGCGAGAAGTAGCGGAGGCAATTCTGCTGGCAAACGAGATGTAAATAGAGATCGAGAACAATGTCTGTAACAACGACTTTAGATACGTTAGTTACAATCACCGGCATTCGTTTTCGTCCCGCAGGACGTATCTATTATTTTGCCCCCCAGGAGGTATCATATACAACAGGACAGTACGTCATCGTTGAAACAGCGCGGGGAGTAGAAGCTGGGCGCGTAGTCATCGCTTCGAAGAAGCTGCCAGAAAGCGAACTGAGCGATACTTTAAAGCCTGTACAGCGCCTAGCGACCGAAGACGAATTGCGCCTGATGCTCTCTTTCAAAAGTAAAGAGAAAGAAGCACTGGTACAATGCGCCGGGTATGTGCAACAACATAGTTTACCTATGAAATTGGTGGAGGCAGAGTATGCCTTCGATGGAAGTCGGCTAACCTTTTACTTCACTGCCGAGGAACGTGTTGACTTCCGGGCATTGGTACGCGATCTGGCAGCGACTTTTCGTACACGCATTGAACTGCGCCAAATTGGAGCACGCGACCAGGCGAAGATTCAAGGTGGAGTAGGGATGTGCGGCAAGACATTATGTTGCAGTTCGTGGATTACCGATTTTGGTGTCGTCTCTATTAAGATGGCGAAGGAGCAGGATTTACCACTGAATCCTGCAAAGATATCTGGTGTATGCGGTCGATTACTCTGCTGTCTTTCGTATGAAAACGACAACTATATCCAGGCAAAACAAAACATGCCCCAGGTTGGTACGTTACTGGATACACCTAGCGGCCAGGGCAAAGTCGTCTCAATCAACGTTCCGAAAGAATCGGTTGAGGTGATGCTGGAAAGTGGAGTGATCATCCAGGTTCCAGTTAATCTGGAAGGGTCAAAGACTGGCAAAGGTGGATGTGGATCATGTGGGGCTAAGGGGGGGTGTGGGAAAGGGAGTTGCAGCACAGGTGGATGCGGTAATTGTGGCAGCGATGGTGGCAGTTGCTCAAAAGGCTCAAAGGGCGGTGGAGGGTGTGGATCTTGCAGTATTAAGCGAAAGGGGATAGCATATGACACTTGAGCAGGACGATTCTCCTGCCATCTGGCAGGACCCCAATGCCTCTAGTCAGAAGCAGCCAGTCGATACTTCTTCCACAGGGGCTGCCCCTGACCAGCAGCAATTTTTAGTTCCTCCGATGCAAACTGATCCACAGGGAGAGCCGAAAGACACTTCTTCCCCCAGCCTGAGAAAGGTGGGGAATTTTGCACGCCGGTTCTCGCCAGTGCTTGTGCCTCTGCCATTCGCCATTCTGATCTTCTTATTTAGCTTACCCTTTGTATCACGAGCGCAAATTATACCTCTGGCTGTACTCTTGATCGCCCTGACTGTGATGCAAGGAACCTTACTCTACTATGCAGGCTCTAACGACACATACTGGATCCTCTGGCTCATCATTGGCTACGCACTCTTTATAGTAGTCGGGACAATGTTTATCTTCGGATTGGGTGCCGGTTTGATCTTGTTCATTGCATTGCTCTTTATAGGTACGTTTATGGGACGGCGTTCGATTCGTCAAGTACCAGAAGGATATGCCGATATTGTGCTGGTGTCGGGCAGGTATGCTCGCACGCTTTATCCTGGCTTCAACCTTAAAATGCCATGGGAAAAAGTGAGCAAACGGCTGTCTACGAAAGAGATAAGCTGGACATGTCCTGAACAGATTATCAAGATCTCCCGTGACCAGGATGTCAAACTTGTAGCGACGATTTCCTACCAATTGATGCCAGAAGATGCACACATTGCAGCCCTGGAAGTAGATAACTGGGAAGAATCCTTGAAGAAACAGTTTGTGGGGACGCTGCTAAGCGTAATCAATGAACTGGAACCGGCAGATTTCTTAAATTGGCAAGGCTCACATGGGCGGACATCGCTGGATATTGGCTCAATTGATGCTGCTACTATCACACGTTGGGATCGTATTAATGAATTGCTAGCGAATCGCATTCAAGATAAAGTGGCGAAGTGGGGAATACAGATTAATTTTGTGCGTATCCAGGATATAACGCCCATTCCACACCTGGCCTCAATGGGAAACCCTCCTGGGGGAATGACGGCGCGGCCACCAGTTGATGCCAGCAAAACACGAGGTGCGAATCCGTTGCCAACCCAGCCGCAACAGGAACAGGTAATGGCTAAGACTATAGAGAACCAACAAGGCTCAATGCAAGCACAAGCAGAACAGCCACAAGTCGCAAGTGCAGCGACAGGGTCGATAAACATGGATATGCTAATAAATGCATATGAAGCAGTACGATCAGGATTGGTGAAAGATCCTAAGACGATTCGTGATTATGCCAGGCATTTTGAAGCTATTGCTAACGACCCCAGCATACATTTCGATGCTGCGCGTGCGGCACAAAACCTGTACCAGCGGGCCATGATGTACGAAAGGAAGAACGAGGGGCAAGGCCCTACAAATATAGCTCCAGATGTTGTGACGCAACCAGGTACGAAAGAGTACCAGGGCCCCGCAAATGATTACCTGTGGTCTGGGGGATAAGTCGGCAAATAACTTGTGAGAAAAGGGCTTGTAAAGTCGTATATTTTCTTACCACTAGCAATGGTTACCCTTGACCTGTAAGGATATCAATCTGCTCAAAAAGAGGTTGCGATGGCTCGCTCAAACCACCTGGTGCAGCGTCGTGGCGGCTGGATATTCGTTCCCCCTACCGTCACGTTAGCTTTCCAACGTGTGCGCGAGACATGG
>WNGD01003854.1_pt1 | contig 25350 bp, 27 predicted proteins | sample 5400671 | NCBI WGS metagenome assembly WNGD01 (sample SAMN13153369, study PRJNA577476) | soil metagenome | isolation source: 40 cm soil or saprolite under grassland replicate 2 | place: USA:California | collected 2016-06-15
GTCCCCCAGCCACTCAACGCCCGCGCCCGCGCCCAGCCACTCAACGCCACCGCCGTCCCCCAACCACTCATCGCCCGCCCCTGCGCCAGGTCACTCATCGCCCGCGCCTTCGCCCAGCGCGTCGGCACCTGCGCCCAGCGCATCCTCGCCCCCGCCGAGCGCATCAGCACCTCCGCCCTCGCCGAGCGCTTCCTCGCCCGCTCCCACCGCAACATCGGCCGCGCCCTCGCATTCGCCCGCGCACAGCGCGACATCGCCCGCGCCCTCGCACTCGCAGGCGCCCGGCAGATCCGCGCGCACGCGCGCGCCGGGAGCGCCACCGCTGCGGAGCACGCAGACCGACGCGCGCCGACAAGCGACAGACTCGATGCCGTCCGCCGAGACGGTATCTGCCCGGCGGCTGCCGACAGCTGTTTCCTCCCGACGGACGCCGGCGCCGGTCAAGTGCCATCCGCGGCGAGACACCTCGCACCGATCCCGCCCGCGTGCGGGGCCGTATCAGCATGTTCCCGCGTCGGTCAGGACGGCCATCACGACGACAGCCAGGGAACCGCTCATGCGCGCCGAGGCTCTCTACCGGGATGTCGCCAGGCACAACGGCATCCGCTGGGAACTGCTGGCCGCCTGCGACTGGATGCAGTGTGAAGCTCAGCCGCGATACTCGCCCGTCTACGGCGAGAAGCTGGGCAGCAGGAATCCCGACGGCACGATCTACCGCATGAGGTCAGCGGCACTGCACCGGTGCGCCGCTGACCTGGCAGAGCTGTCCGCCGCGGTGTATGGGATTGACCTCACGCCACGGGCAGATCTTTCCGTTCGCGACCTGGCCAACGTCTTCGCGGCCTTCCGGTGGGGCGAGCTGCTCAAGCGGCACCACACGTCCGCCATGGAGTTTCCCTACTCCGTGGCCGGCCTGACCGCCGAGCACATGCACATGCGCTGGCCCCAGATCGCTGACCGGCACGCACCGGACAAGCCAGGCGGGCGATTCCGCATGGCGTTCGGGGCAGTGCCCATCGTGCTGGCCCTCCACTACCCGGCCATCGCCTAGTCACCGGCACCAGGCAAAGAGACGAAGGTGAACAGCGTGGTCCGTTTGCTGCAACCCAGGCCGCTACCACCGTGGGAGCCTCATGCCGCCGGCAGCGTCAGCCCGGAGGGCCCGGATGGGCGGGAGCGTTATGCCCGCCGGCGACGTCGGCGCCGGATCCTGCCCTGGGTGAAGTGGACCGCGGCGGTAGTCGCGGTGGGCCTGATCTTCCGTCGGGCAATTGAAGCGGTTGTGCTCATCGCGCTTTCGGCAGCGTTGCATTTCGTGGGGATCAACGTTCATCTGCCGAGTATCAAGTTCGCCTGGCCGTGGCAGACGATCAGCGCGGGCACGATCTCTAACGTCAGCCTCGGCCCGTGGGTGCTGCAGAAGATCGAGGGAATCTCCAAGCCTGCCCTCGGCAGAGCCAATTTCAGTTTCTTCTTTACCCACAAGGTTTCCAAGAACATCGGGCCGTGGCCGTGCTGGTATGCCAGCACCTTCTATGTGGTGGGTCATGCGTCCGCCGTCGTCAACCTGAATCCGGGCCCGGCCTGGTGGTCACCCTCCGCGGGCCATTACCGGTTGCGGGTCGTGAGCCGGCCCATCGCGGGCACGCCTGGCCACGTGCGGGTCACGATGGTTCTGCCGCGACCGCAGCTCCCGCAGTCCATTCACGACATCACGATCGACAATATCCCGTCGAAGCCGATAGATACCCAGCACAGCTGGACTTATCCCGGCTTCGGCTGCGGCGTCGTGCTGCGGCCCCAGTTTCCTGAGTCAGTACTGTATTCCCAGGCCCAGCGCATCGCCTTCTATAAGGCTCAGCACGCCCCGCTGGTGACGCGCTCGCTGGTAGGAACGGCCGAGGATGAGGCAACGCGGACCATTCGAGATAACTTCATCCAGCCGACCGTGAATGCGTTCGGATATACCCTGGATCGGTTTACCATTCGATGGGCCGCTGCGCCATAGCGCCCGGCAGGGCGCTGTGTGCCCTATGCGGCCATCGGCGGCGCACGTCCTGGCCATGGCAGGCGTCGCTGGCCGGCGGGACCCGCGGCTCGGAGGAGGTCGTGGCTTGCGTGTCATTTGCGGCGGAGACCGCCCGCCAGGCAAGGCAGGCGCGTCTGCACCGGCCAGCGGGCATGCCCGGTGCCCGCGGCTGGTCACTCCGCTGGCTCCGCAGCATGCTGCGCCCCGGCCGCAAGGGTGTCGTGAGCGGGCCACGCGCCGCGTCCGACGGCACCCGGGCCGTGCTGCGCGACGGATCAGCAGTGCTGATACGCCCGATCCAGCCCGCCGACGCCCCGCTGCTGGCTGACGGCTTCGCCCGGATGAGTCTCAAGTCCCGCCAGCAGCGGTTCCTGACCTCCAAGCAGGAACTGTCCGCCGCGGATTTGCGCTATCTCACCGACATCGACCATCACGACCACGAGGCGCTCGGGGCAGTGAGCCGCGCCAACGGCCGTGGCGTCGGCATCGCCCGCTACGTCCGCCGCGCCGAAGACCCGCAGACCGCCGAGATCGCCGTCACTGTCGTCGACGACTGGCAAGGACGGGGAATCGGCGCAGAGCTACTGGCCCGGCTGTCGGACCGGGCCCGCCAGGAAGGCATCTGCCGCCTCACCGCTCTGGTCACGGCGGAGAATGACGCGGTCCGCGGGCTGCTGCACAGTGCAGGCGCTGACCTCGTCGGCCGCGATTCCAGCGACCTGGAATACGAGATCACGCTGGCGCCAGGAAAAGCAGGCGTCCCGGATCCGGCCGGCGAAGAGCCCGATCCCGCGGCCTTCCATCTCGCTGCGGCGGACTACGCGCTCCAGTACCTGCGCTGATCTTCTCGGGCGAGCGCTGACGGGGACAGCTCAGGGCGTGACATGACCCGGCAGTCCTCTGGGAGGGCCGCCCGGGTCATCGCCGCCTGACTCACGGCACGATGAGGTCGGCGCTGGGGCCAGCCCATCTACCTGGCGGCCAGATCCCGCTCCAGCCACGTCATGCCGCGGGTCCGCGCGGTAAGTCTTATCCCTTCGATGGTGGCGGTCATCCGCCGGGCCACGGCGTGCGCTGCCTCGATCGCATCGGATCCGACGTCTTCAAGGAACCGGCAGACAATCTCGCCGTCGCGGTCCTGCGCCCAGCCGCCGACGATCCTGCCGTCCCACCACACGGTCGGGCCGACGTTGCCGGTCCGGTCGAACAGCCGGGTGCCGTGCTCCCCGAGGAACCAGTCCCGGTGCTGCCAGCCCATCGGGGTGGAATCCAGCCCGGGCAGCAACGCCGCCCAGGGCTCCACATCCTGTGGCGGCTCGAGGTCGTCCGCCAGGACGATGCCGGGCGTGCCATCCAGGTCCACTTCCGCCGGCCGCAGCGCGGTGAGGGCCCGCCGCACCTGTGTCTTGCTCCATCCGGCCCACCAGCGCAGGTCGTCGGCGGTGGCTGGGCCGTACGCCTCGAGCCAGCGGCGGACCAGTTCCACTTCAGCGGCTTCCGTTTCCCAGTCAGGCATTCCCTGCGGGCACCAGAGGGTCAGCGGCGTCCAGCGGTACTGGTGGGAGGTCCACGAGCCACGCGGACGGGCTCGCACGACCTGACCCTGGGCGGCGAGCAGGAACAGCACCCGGCTGGCGATGCTCAGCCGGACTTCGAAGCTCGTGCCCCTGGCCAGCACCAGCCTGGTCTGCAGCCGCGGGTCATCGGTCGCGAGTTCGGCCGCCGTCGCCTCGCCGCGCGCGGTAAGGGCGCTGAGCGCGACCTGCTCGACCTCCGCCAGCCAGTCGTCGGCGTCGTCTGCGATACCGAACTCGGCCAGCCATGACAACAGCCTGCGGCGCTCCCTGGCAGCAACCGAGCGGGCGCACGCGGCCTGGATGAGCGGCGCGATGTCCAGTGCCGTGACGAAGACGGTGCGGCGCATTCCCAGCAGCCGGATCAGCGTCTTGTCCTGGTACAGGGCCTGCTCGACCACCGGGATGCCCCCGCCCGTCATCCGGGCAAGGATGGCGAGGTAAACCGACGATGGATCCGTGCTGTGCACCGCAACCATCGAGCGGGCCACCTCAACCGGCCCGCTGGCCCGCGCGGCGTCCGCGAGGCAGTGCCGCAGCCCCAGCCTGGCCCGTCGCTCCCGTATTCCGATCCGCTGCATCAAGCGGAATCATGCCAAATACTGCCCCGGCAGCCGCACCGCCGGCTGGCCGATGCAACTCGCGCGAGGAAAAGTCGCGACTTGGGCTTGACCTTGACCCCGGGTCAAGGTTCGAGCATGTGTGGCATGAACGCACTGACCAAGCACGCGACACGCACCGCGGTTTCCGCGAACGGCCTGCGCAAGGCGTACGGGGAGAAGGTCGTCCTCGACGGCGTCGACCTCAGCATCGGCGCGGGCGAGGTCTTCGCACTGCTCGGGCCGAACGGCGCGGGCAAGACCACCACCGTGCAGATCCTGTCCACCCTGATCCCGGCGGACGCCGGCACGGCCAGCGTCATGGGGCATGACCTGCGCGGCGAGGCCGACGCGGTGCGCGCGGTGATCGGGGTCACCGGGCAGTTCTCCGCGGTCGACAACCTGCTCACCGGCGAGGAGAACCTGCTCCTTATGGGCCGCCTGTTGCATCTGCCGGCGGCCGAGCGGCGGGCGCGGACCGCCCGGCTGCTGGAGCGCTTCGACCTGGTCGAGGCGGCGAGGCAGACTCCGGCCACCTACTCCGGCGGCATGAAGCGCCGCCTCGACATCGCGATGACCCTGATGGGGCGGCCACGGCTGATCTTCCTCGACGAGCCCACCACCGGCCTGGACCCGCGCAGCCGCCATACCATGTGGCAGCTCATCCGCGATCTCGTCGCCGAGGGCGTCACCATCCTGCTGACCACGCAGTACCTGGAGGAGGCCGACCAGCTCGCCGACCGCATCGCCGTATTGGACCTTGGCCGCATCGTCGCCGAGGGCACGCCGGATGAGCTCAAACGGCGCATCCCCGGCGCGCACATCCGGCTGCGCTTCGCCGACGCCGCCTCGCTCGACGCGGCCGCCCGAGCGCTGCGCGAGGGCACGCGCGACGACGAGGAGCTGGTGCTGCGGGTACCGAACGAGGGCGGCATCGCCTCGCTCCGCGACGTGCTCGCCCGCCTCGGCGACGGCATCGTCGTGGAAGACCTGTCCATCCACACGCCGGACCTCGACGACGTGTTCTTCGCCCTGACCGGCAGCCCTTCGAAGGAGCAGGCCCAGTGACCACGCTGACCATCGCCGCCCAGGACTCCGCAACGATGCTCGGGCGCGAGCTCAAGCACACCGTCCGGTTCCCCTTGCTGCTCATCGGCTCGATCCTGGTGCCGGCCGTGCTGCTGCTGTTGTTCGTCTACATCCTCGGCGGGCCGATCGGCCACGGGCTCGGTGACGCGGCGCGGGGTGCACCGTACGTCGACTTCCTCGTGCCCGGCATCTTGATGGTGACGGTGGCGGCGGGCTCGGGGACCACGGCGATCAACGTGTGCCTCGACAAGACCGGGGGCATCATCGACCGGTTCCGCACGATGGCGATCGCCCGCGGCGCGGTGCTGACCGGGCATGTCGGCGCAAGCGTCCTGCGCACGCTCGTCACCACCACCGTCGTCACCGGGGTGGCGCTGCTGGCCGGCTTCCGGCCGGAGGCCTCGGTCGCGGGCTGGTTCGCGGTCGCCGGCATCGTCGCGGCGTTCTCCTTCGCGCTGGCCTGGCTGTCGGCCGCCCTCGGCCTGGTCGCCAAGAGCGTCGCCGGCGCGAACGGTTCGACCCTGCCGATCCAGTTCCTGCTGCCGTTCCTGTCCAGCGCGTTCGTGCCGGCCAGCTCGATGCCTGCCGGCGTGCGCTGGTTCGCCGCGCACCAGCCGTTCACCCCGGTGGTGGAGTGCCTGCGCGATCTGCTGACCGGCACGCCGGCCGGCAGCGCCGCCTACCTGGCCCTGGCCTGGTGCGCGGCGATCGCGCTGGCCGGCTACCTGTGGGCGCGGGCCGCGTTCCGCCGCGGTACCCCGGTGACATGATGAACGTCTTTGGCGGCGAGCTGGCCGAAAGGAAACTTAGGCACATGATCACCATCGGCCAGCTCGCCGACTACGCGGGCGTGACGATCAAGGCCGTCCGCCATTACCACCAGCGCGGCCTGCTCGAGGAGCCGCCGCGCGACGCGTCGGGCTACCGGCGCTACAGCGCCGAGCACGCCATCGACCTGGTCAAGATCAAAACGCTCGCCGAGGCCGGCGTGCCGCTCGCCCGCATCAAGGAGCTGCTCGCCGCCGACCCCGGTCGGTTCGCCGCGGCGATCGCCGAGATCGACCGCAACCTGGCCGAACGGGCCCAGGAACTCCTCCGCACCCGCGAGCGGATAGCCCAGCTCGGCGTCGGCGACCGGCTGTTCGTCTCCGCGGAGGTCGCCGACTACCTCGACCAGCTGCACCAGCTCGGCGTGAGCCAGCGCTCGGTGCAGATGGAGCGCGACGTCTGGATCCTGCTGCAGTCGGCCGTGCCGAAGGAGGCGGCCACCTGGATCGCCGACAAACGCGACGCGATCGGCGATCCGGAGTTCCGTGCCATCTACCTCGAGTACGACGCGGCGTTCGACTGGTCCCCGGACGACCCGCGCCTCTACGCACTGGCCGACCGCGCCCAGCGGTGGCTCGCCAGCCGGCACGACAAGCTCCAGGGCGGAGAGCGGCCGGTCCAGGACCCGGCCATCGCCCAGCTGGCCGCAACGTGGGCCGGCGCGTCGTCGCCGGCCTGGGACCGGCTCACCGAGATCGCCAAGGAGCGCAAGGCGGGCCGGTGAAGGGCATGGCCCCTCTCACAATGGCGCGGCTATCTTGTGTCCTGCACGACTGGCCTATCCGACGATAGCCTTGCCGATCAAGCACGATGGCCGTCCCGGCACTCGCCGTGGCCGAGGAAGTCTGATCAGGTACGGCACTGGCGCTATGTACCACTGCCCGGCACCGCCGGGCGATGTGCATTGGGCCCAGCCCGCATGCCAGGCTGCACGATCTCCGGCACATGGCTGACCTGCCAGGTTCCCGGTGCACTCGGCTGATCGGCGTGATCTGATCTGCTCCTGCGCCTAACGTCCTGTATCAGCCGATCGTGAGGAGGTCACGACCATGACCACGCCCGAAGGGAGCGCAACCGCTCCCCCGTCGTCCCACCCCCGCGCGGTGAACATCCTGTCGCGCAAGCCGCTGACGATGGCGCGCGCGGCGTGGATCATTGCGTCCGTCACAGTCTCCGCGACGGTCATCAGCGGGGTGCTGATCCACTTCACCGACAAGAAGCGCTTCCCCAACATCGGTGACGGTCTGTGGTGGGGCATACAGACCGTCACGACCGTCGGCTATGGGGACCTCGTGCCCACGAGCACGGCGGGACGGCTCGTCGCCGCGCTCGTGATGGTTGTCGGGATCGGCTTCCTGACAGTTATCACCGCCGCGATTACCTCAGCGTTCGTCGAGTCCGCCCGGCGCCGCCTTGATGGCACCAGGACCGACACGCTGTCCGCGAAGCTCGATCAGATCGGCACTCGCCTGGACGCGATCGAAGCGGGGCTCAAGAACATCGGCGGACACCAAAGCGATGCTCCGCAGTGATTGCGGACCGATCCGTCTAACGGTTCGTGCCGGAGGGCTCGCCGAGAGCGGCGCGCACCCAATCGTGAGTGCTACCGGGGTCGAGATCGGCGAGGAACTCTGTCAGCGAGCCATCCCAGCTACGGCTCGCACTGTCGGCCGCTGCCGCAGCGACCATCTGCCGCGTTTCTCGGTCCTTGCAACGAACCAGCGCGATGGCCGCATCCGGGCCAGCTTCGGCGAGGATCTTGTGGGCCTGGTGCTCATCCGCTCCCACGTGCCCCTCACGCACATAGCTGACCTGCAGGGCTGATGTCTGCGGTGGTGGGGCCAGGTGCTGTACCCCGCGAGTGACCGCCACTGACCGCGGAAGCTTCCGGCGTGTGGCACGTTCGTGGCAAGTCCGAGCCGCTGCTGTCAGCTCGTTGGCTCGTCCAGCCAGGCCATCCCACGGGCCACACCAGAATCGCCCCACGGCCTTGATCAGTACGCACGAAACGGCCGCGCGTGCTGATCAAGGGTCTCGCCGTTCTTCCTATGGCGGCTGTTCTGCGGGAGGCTCGCGTGATCAACTTCCAGAAGGCTGGTAAGTGGCAATGATCACGCCGGTGCCGGTCGTCGCGGAGCCGACCAGATGGAAGGCGGATTGGTTCGAGCCGGTGTTCGGGAACAGCCGACGCCCCGAACCCAACACCAGCGGGTGGATCAAAAGGACGAACTCGTCGATGAGGTTGCCTGGCATCAGCGACCTGACCAGCACGCCGCTGCCGAACACCACCAGGTTCTCATCCAGTTCCTCCTTGAGCCTGGCTACGGCATCCGCGGCGTCGCCTCTGAGGAGGGTGGAATTCTGCCATGGCAGCGGCTCGGTCAGCGTGGTTGACGCCACGTACTTCTGGACACTGTTGAGCGCCTCGGTGAACGGGTTCGGCTCCTGCTTGGGCCAATAGTCCGCGAAGCGCTCGTATGTCGTCCTGCCCGCGAGGAGAGACCATGCGCTCGACATGCGTGCGCCGATCACCTCCTGCATGGCTGGGTTCTGGCTCCGGTTCGCCCAGCCGCCGTGCTGGAAGCCGTCACGAGGGTCCTCCTCAGGGTGCCCCGGGCCCTGCATCACGCCGTCAAGCGTCAGGTGCTCGATTGCAATGACCTTGCCCATGCTGCGCCTCCTTCGTGGTCGTCCGCCGAGGACGCCCCGGCCTCCTCAACCGCTACACGGACGGCAGGCCGCCAGATCGACAGCACAGGGCCCGTGTCATTATCACCGCCTTAGCAACTCATCCCGAGCCGGCTGAGCGGAGCCGACCGTACAGGCATCGCCTCAGGACAGGATGTGCATGTATCGAGACGAACACGTGGTCGATCGCGCGCGGGCGACCTACGGCGCACAGGGAACACGTTCGCGCATCCATTCGCGGGCGGTGGCTACTCGGAGGCGATGAAGGGCGTGATGACGGGATGGTTCGAGGGGTGATGTTTAAGTACCGTGCTGCAGAGCTCCCCGCCGCGCACGGGCGCCGTTCTACGGGACGGAACCCACGGAGGCTTGACCCGGTGATCACGGATGGCCCGGCGCAGCCCAAGGCCGTGGTCACTAGCACAGATCGGTTTGTGTTGCTAACCTGTTGCCCATGACGACCGAAACTGTGTACCCCGGAGACGACCCGCACCGGCTCCTGTCGAGCGCTCGCGAACTCGCGCAACGGGTGCGCAGAGCGCAGCGGGCGACCTGGTTCCCCTGCTGGTCTTCGCCGCGGTGACCTTCGGAGCAATACCCGTCGACCGGTACGGCGGCCACCACCCGGAGGCCTGCGCGGCCGTGCCGGGGGGCAGAATCTGCACCGTCTTCTCCGCCGCATCATTCGTGTACTGGCCGATTGCACTGGTGCTGGCCTACGTGGCGATCGCGGCCTTCTACATAAGGCGGTCCCGGGCGCGGGGGGTCGGCACGCGCGTGCGGCCGTACGTCATCGCGGGGATCATCGTCGCCGCACTGGCGACCGGCGTATCGCTATGGTGGGTGCACAACCCCCCGACCAACCAGTACGGGCAATTGCTGGGCATGGGCGTGCTGGGCCGACTGATCAGCCCGGGGGCTGCCATCGGGGTCGCGCTGCTGGTGCTGGCCTGGGCGGAACGCAACCGCGCCCTGCTCCTCCTGACTCTCGGCTACCTGGCGGTCGTGCTGGTGCCCATCCGCTTCGGCTGGGTCCTCGACTCGCCCTGGTACTTCCTGCCGTCCCTGGTGATCGACGGCAGCGTGCTGCTGCTCGGCGGCATCGGCTTCGCCCTGGCCCAGCGACCGGCCCGGCTGGCCGCGTCATGACCAGCCATCCAGCCAACGGACTCGACGACGTCGTCCATCAGCGGGTACGGCTCGGCATCCTCACCATCGCGCACGAGGCACGGCGGGTCGAGTTCAGCTACCTGCGCACCAACCTGGAGGTGACCGCAGGCAACCTCTCCCAGCACCTCAGCGTGCTGGAAGGCGCCGGGCTCATCACCATCGAAAAGGGCTACGCCGGCAAACGCGCCCGCACCTGGATCAGCCTCACCAAAGCGGGCCGCGCCGCCCTCGCCGAAGAGTTCACCCAGCTGAAGCTCCTGATCAGCCAGATTGAACGCGCCGACACATCGCCGGACTAATCGGTCATGCGACGATGACCAGACGACAGGGACACCGAGGAACCAGAATTCATTCTGCACTGCGCAGCAGGTTGCGGATCGGCTATCTCACGTCAGTACAGTGACATTAGCTGCTCGCACATGCTGGGAACTGCGGCCCTGATCGGAGTGCTGCTTGCCGCCTTCGGCCCGCTGATGTTGTGTGGGCGTGCGTCCTGTCAGTGCGGTCTACAAGGTCGGGCCGGAACGTGTCAAGCGGTGGCGCATGATTTCAGCTCACATTAATTTAAGAACGCGTCCGGATGAGAGCCGCTGATCTGGCTCGTGTGGCGAAGCGGGCGAAGGTGAAGCGGACCCTCATGACCAGCTTGGAAGGTTGAACGCACATCGCGGTCATGGGCTCTGATGTGGGCGTTCGGGTAGCCGCTGGTAGCCGTTGTTGACCCGTGATCTCTCTGGCTAATAGCACGTTAATGGCATGGTGATCTTGGCGTTTAGCGGATGGCTGGCTGGCCTGAGGGACAGCGCTTTTCACGGCGCGGCATGCGCGCTGGCATCTGTGACGGCCAGTGCGCTAGCGGCGGCCAGCTTGAGGAACTCTGCGGCCCGGCCGAAGGTCGCTCCGATGGTGTGGCCCGCCAGCTGAGCCTGGTAGGCCCGGTACCGCGTCATCTCCCACGCTTGCCCGCGCGGTGGAAGCGACCCGAGCGCCGGTTCCGGCACCGGCTTCCATATCCAGCCCGTGATACGCCCTTCGCCTGCCCCCGGACCGGCCTTGCCTGGCTCGATGAACTCAGCAAGGTCGGCTCCGTCGCCGATCCGGTTCCGGACAAAGCGCAGTCCTGTCAAGGTTGCCTCGACCAGCTGGCGCTGTGCCGGAGTCTGGCCTGTCATCACGCTGTCGTAGACATCTGGGTGATGGCGCACCAGCGTGGCGTCGACGATGGTGACCCACCACACCGCCTCACCGATCACCGCGAACGCCCGCGGCCGATCCGCCGCCCTCACCCTGCCGAGCCGTTCGGTCGCGTCACTCATCGCGGTAATGGACCACACCAGCGCGCTCGCCCCAGCCATCAGATCGCCCATATGCTCGCGGTTCCATGCGGCCCGGCAGCGGGCGGAGCAGAACTGGGCGTGCTCGCGGCGCGGCACGAATGAGGTGCCGCACTGCTCACAGTCCCGGATATCAGCTATCACCGTTGTTCTCCATATTGAGGGCTTGTGCGGCACTGCCCAGCCAGTGCCAGCCGCCTGGTAAAGAAGTGATCACCGCCGCGCCTGGGGCGCCCTGCCTGGTCTTGAACCATCGACCTCACCCTTATCGGCTCCGGTAAACGCCGGGTTACAGCGCTCTGAACTGCCATCGGCGTTAGCCGCGGTACGGCCGGTGGCGTCGCTGCCGCCGCCATGGTGGTCATCACCAGCCCGGAGGCTGCTGGGCACTCGGCCATCGTCCCCTGTCCCGGCTATTTTCTCACCGCCAGCGGCCCGGACGCGTGGAACGCGTTGCCGCTCAGCGCCTCATTAGCTCAGAGACCGCCGATGACCAGTTCGTTTGCCGATCATCTTGCGTTAACTTTGTGTTCATTTTTAGGTCGGCGGAGCGTTGCCTGAGCCGGATAGCGTCCGCCGCAGCAGAAGGAACACGGTCGGCCGTGAGGCAGGCACCACAAGCGGCGGGGGGATGCCATGACTGAGACCCGGGCCAAGGACTTGATCACCGCGCTCGATGAGGCCTCGCTGAGCAGGTTCCATCTGCGCGCAGTCCTGGTGTCGGGGATGGGGTTTTTCACCGACGCCTACGACCTGTTCGTCATCGGGATCGCCTCCACCCTCATCACGAAGGATTGGAACCTGAGTTCGGGCAGGCTCGCCCTGCTCAACAGCACGATGCTGTTCGCCGCCTTCCTGGGGGCGCTGGTGTTCGGACGTTATGCAGACGTGGCCGGGCGAAAGCGCGTGTACTGGATGGTCGCCGCGATCATGATCGTGGCCGCGGTGGGGTCGGCGCTGTCGCCGTCGTTCTGGGTGCTGATCGCGTTCCGGTTCCTGCTCGGGTTCGGTGTCGGCGGCGACTATCCGGTCAGCGCGGTGCTGATGAGCGAGTACGCCAACCGCAAGGACCGCGGCAAGCTGGTCGGGATGGTGTTCGGAACCCAGGCGCTCGGGCTCATCGTCGGGCCGCTGGTCGCACTCGCCCTGCTCGGCGCGGGGGCAAGCGACGACCTGGCGTGGCGCCTCCTGCTCGGCCTGGGCGCGGTGCCCGCGGCTGCGGTCATCTACCTGCGCCGCAAGATGCCCGAATCGCCGCGCTACCAGATCCATGTGCAGGGACAGGCCGCTCAGGCGGAGGCCCAGATCTCCGACTTCACTGACGGCCAGGTGAACGGGAATGGGTCTGGTGGGCTGCGCCACGAGATGGGGTTGCGGGCATTCCTCACCAACCGCCGATGGCTGATCATGCTGGCCGGGACGGCCGGGACCTGGTTCCTGCTCGACTACGCCTATTACGGCAACACGATCTCCACCCCGCAGATCCTGAGCCTGATCTCACCCAGCGCTTCGACCATGACAAAGATCGCCCTGCAGCTGGCTATCTTCGTGGTGGCGGCCGTCCCCGGCTACCTGCTCGCGATCGCCCGACTGGACAAGATCGGGCACCGGCGGCTGCAGCTGCTCGGGTTCGCGATGATGGGACTCTGCTTCCTGATCATCGCGGCGGTACCGGGCATGACCACCATGGTGGTCCCGTTCCTGCTGGTGTACGGGGTGAGTTACTTCTTCACCGAGTTCGGCCCGAACATGACCACATTCGTGATGCCCAGCGAGCTGTACCCGGTCACCATGCGCGCGACCGGGCACGGGATCTCCGCGGGCGTCGGGAAGCTCGGCGCCTTCATCGGGGTCTTCCTGTTCCCGCTGCTGCAGAGTTCCTTGGGCCTGCGGGGGACGCTGCTGCTCACCGCCGGAGTGTCCGTGCTCGGCTTCGCCCTCACCCTGGTGCTGCCCGAGCCAGCCGGGCGCAGCCTGGAAGACATGCCCGCCAGCACGCGTGAGGTAGGCGCCCGGCCGCTGCGGGTGGCCAATCAGCATCGGCACAGCGAGGATCCTGCGTCGGCCGCGTAGAGGCAGGCAAAGCATCCCCAATAGGTTGCTTCAGCTCGACCGCAACTGGCAGGTGAGGACTCCTTGCTTACAAATATCGTGGACGAGGCGGCCTGACCTGGCCCGCTGCAGGTAAGCGCCGGTGTGGCGTGTCCGTGAGTCACCGTGACTCACCGCTAATCCCCGTCCGATCGGGCACGCCACGGGCACGATCGATCCACTCCCGGCAGATGGCTCAGGTCAGGCCCGAGAGGGCCGGCTCGACCTTAAATCGGCCGGTACCAAATGCGTTGGCTGCCAGACTTGAGGCATGCAACTCGCGAGGTGGCGGTTGAGAACTTCCGGCCGTTTCAAGCAGCATCGATACGGCTGCCCGCTAGTGGTCTTGTCCTGGTCGCTGGCGCCAATAACAGCGGGAAATCAGCGCTGCTGTCGGCATTGGATGTTGTCGCTGGCATCGGCGCGGACACCCAAGCGCCCGCGCTGGAGGCATCCTGGCTGCCGCACCTGCCATCCAAACGATCGGTCCTCATGGAACCGTGGTTGCGGCTGGCGCGTCGTACTTGTCGCGAAGCCTCGAAAGCTGGGTGTCCTGTAGTGGCCGGATTCGATCATGAAGGCGCTCGTGGTCCTTGTAACGACCGCCATCGTCGCGAGACTGTTTGCCGGGCGCAGAGGGTGAGGGCCGAACGATGCTGCGGATATCAAGCAGGGCACGGGCCAATAGCCTAATTGCCTTGTGCTGCGTAGTAGCGGCCTTGCTGCCTGGCTCCGCTGGCGTGTCGCTCGCCACTGTCAGCTCGTCGCATCCCCACTCGGCGAAAGCCAGCGGCAATGAGAGTCATAGCAGGCACCTTGTTGCACGGCGAGCGGACCTGCATGCCAAAGCGCGTCAGGCGGTGATACCCGACGTCACCTATCCGGCTGAGGGCATTGACGTGTCGGCCGTCGCGCCGTCTTCGCCCGGGCCGCTGGCTCCAACTGCATCTTCCCCTGCCGCGGTGTTGTCGTCCTTCGAAAGTCAGCCGGTTCCGCGGGCGGTCCTCGGCGCAGCCCTGTCGGCGCAGATCCCGACAATTGATCTGCGGACGGTCAAGGAGCTTCACCCGTTGTCGGCCGCGACAAAATCGGGAGTTCCCTTCACTGCGTGGGTCGTGACCTATGCGAACACGTCCTCGCCCGTGCTCGGGCCCAGCAATGTCACCAGCGTCTCGGGATGCACATCCGTGGCCGTCATGGTCGCATCCACGGGCGCCTGGTCCGACTTCTTCCAGGAATGCGGATCCTCGGAGTAAAGCGTGTCTGCGTTGACCGTGGCGCCCTGAGTTGCTGTTCGCGCTGGTGGGCGTAATGGCACGGAAGATCAGCAACGGCCCAGGAACGATCAAGGCCCAGGGAGGGATCATCGTCCTAGCCTGCACTTATGGAGTGGAGCGGGTGACGAGAATCGAACTCGCACTATCAGCTTGGGAAGCAGCACGATCGCGCCTGGCTACGGCCCTGAACTGCCGTTATGGCGGTCTGGATTGACCGTGGCTGACCCCTCATCACCCTGGCTAATGGCCCGCTAATGGCCCGGCGATCCTCGCGCTGATGACCTTGACGGACACCGGCTGGCCCAGGCTGAGACCTGTGCGTCGAGCGCGTGGCTTCTTACGACGACTTGGGCATCGTCTGCTGTGCCGCACCCATCGGTATCCGCCGCGAACTGAGGCTTCTCGTCGCCAGACCTGACCTTGCAGAGCGCTGCGGGCACGATCCGCGAGCGTACATGGGTATCGGAGGGTCGTGTACACAGCGTACACTGAGTACAAGCACAATAACGACCGAGAACAGGAGCGTGGCCATGCCCGCTGTCCACTACGACAGCTCTACTGCCGCTCGCGCGAACTTTAAAGATCTGCTGGACGCGGCAGGTAAGGGCCAGGTAGCCACCGTCCGCCGTGACTCCGGTACCGCGGCAGTGCTCGATGCTGCGCGGCTGCGGCATTTCCTGGCCGCAGTGGTGCCGTCACGGGCCAAGGTGGTGGCCGAGGCTGGCGGGTGGTCAGTGTTCATACCCGGCCTGCCGCTCGCTGCTGACGGTGCCACGCTGGACGACGCCGTCGCGGACATGATCGAGGCGCTCCGTGAGTATGCGCAGGACTGGCAGGACCGGCTTCTGAACGCGCCGAACCATCGCGAGAACTGGGGCCTGGTGCAGCTAGTCGAACTCAGTACCGACGATGAGCTGAGGACGTGGCTCCAGGGTGTTCCCCGGTGAGCTGGCCAGCGCCAACGCGGAAGGATCATGAGGCATTCTGCAAGGCCGAGGGCTGGAAACTTCAGAAAAACGCCCGAGGCACGACTGGTGATCATTTCATCTACGAGCTGGAACTGCAGGACGGCCGCATCCTGCGGACCCGGATCTCGCACCCGGTGAACCGCAGTGGATACGGGGCCGACATGTGGGCACACATCCTTCGTGATCAGCTGGATGTTGACGCTGCGGTGTTCTGGGCCTGCGTCCGGGGCGAAGCCCTCCCCAGACGGGGTGATCCGGAGCCGCCAGCTGAGGCGTTGCCTGTGGAAGTGGCATATCTACTCCGCGAGCGGGTGCGGCTGAGTGACTCCGAGATCGCGACGCTGACAAAGGACGAGGCGATAGCTCGATTGCAGCGGTACTGGGCAGAAGGCAGCTGACCCTGCGAGCGCGTCGACTAGGCCGCGACCATGCCCGCGACGTTAATGGCCCGGAGGGTCAGCAGAGGGCCCCAAAAGACCGCGAGGGACACCGAGGACCTGCTGCTTACCTGGGCTTTCGTGGAGCGGGTGACGAGAATCGAACTCGCACTATCAGCTTGGGAAGCAGGGTGATTGTGCCTGCTTACCGGCCTGACCTGCCAACCTTCGGGGTCAGCGTTGACCGTGGTTGACCCCTCATCACCGCGGCTAATGGCCCGCTAATGGCCCAATGATCTTCCCACCGGCCATACCGACTCTCGCCCGTGCCACCGCCCTGCTGGCCGGGCCAGCCGCCCTGCCATCGGAGTCGTGAAGCCCGCACAGAATGGGCCATGGCCGGTGACCTTCGGCCCTTGTGAGCTACCGGCCTAGCCGAAAAACTGTAAGTGGCGGAACCTTGGCCACAGTCCAAGATCCGTGGGCGAATGGGGGTTCGCCATGTTTGCGATTGTGCTCGTCGTCATCGTGGCCCTGATCTTCGGTGGGTTTTACTACTGGGCACGACGGCAGGGGTTGCTTACCACCGACCAGGCTGTGGAGGGAGAACAAGGCGCACGGCGCATCTCACTACTGACCGAGGCGGTCGCCTACATCGGCGCAATCCTCCTCCTGGCTGGAGGCGCTGCCGCGATCGGCCAGCGGTGGAACGGCATCACCGACTGGGGGCGCGTGGGCGTCTTCACTGCCGCCGCCGTGTTCTTTCTCCTGGTCGGCATCATCGTGCGCCAGGTCCGTGAGCCCGCGATCCAGCGGCTGGTCGGCGTGGTGTGGTTCCTTTCCGTGGCCGGCGTTGCTGGGGCCGTCGGGTTCGCGACGCACGAGGTGTACCGGCACACGGGCGCGGTCACGGTCCTAGCCGTGGGAGTGGCTGTCGCCTTGTGCTCGGCGGCCCTGTGGCTGGTCCGTCCGCGCGCGCTGCAAAACGTCGCCCTGTTCGTTGGACTGGTCGTCACTATCTGCGGCACCATCGTCACTGTCGCGGGCGGGGGCGGGTCGGCTCCCTCGCTGGCCTTCGCCCTTGCGCTGTGGATTTTCGGGCTCGCATGGGCGGGGCTTGGGTGGCAACGGTACGTCGAACCTCTGTGGGTGAGCATCCCCTCCGGTGTCGTCCTGGCCCTAATCGCGCCGAGCTTGACGGCCGGGGAGCATGGCTGGGCTTACGCGATCGGCATCGCCACCGCCACAGTGGCGATGGCCGCCAGCGTCCCGCTGCGGAACACGCCGTTGCTCGCCCTGGGCACGCTGGCAATGTTCAGCTACGTCACCTCGGTAGTGGTTCGCTACTTCCATGAGTCGCTGGGGGTCCCGGCGGCGCTGGCGATAACCGGGGTGCTGATCATCGGCCTGGCCGTCATCAGCGCACGCTTGATGCGTGCGACACATCCGCCGAAGCCCAACAAGCCAGGCGCGGAAAAGCCATCATATGCGACACTTCCGCCGAAGCTCACAGAGCCAGGCGCGGAAAAGCGGCTCTTCGAAGTTGGCCGGGATGGCGTTACCAGTTGATTACTGGCCGCTGCTGATGGGGGTTACTGAGCGTGTATGACTTCCGGGGGAGACGCGGACGCTGCCGGTACCGCCGGCGGGCCCTTGTTCGCGGAGATCGGTGGTGACCGACGCCATCGGGATAAAGACGCCCGCAGTCCCTAAGATCATGGATCTTGCTAAAGACACCGTGATCACCAGGGAGCCGCGGGCACCGTGGTCCAGGATAAGGCCTCCGCGCTGCTGGGCGTGGAGGGCCTGCAGGTCATCGAGGCCGAGCCCGAGGCGGACGGCAGCCTCACCGTGTGGGCTGTCACCGATCACCCGCTCGCGGCGGTCTGCCCGGATTGCGGGACGGTCTCGGGAACCGTGCACGAGTACGTGCTGACCCGTCCTCGTGATCTGCGGCGCGGCCTGGACGAGGTGTCGGTGTGCTGGCTGAAGCGGCGGTGGAAGTGCCGCAGTAGTGACTGCGAGCGCGGGACGTTCACCGAGGCCCTGCCGCAGGTTCCGCCTGGCTGCCGGCTGACGTCGCGGCTGCGCGAGCTGGCAGGCGCCGAGGTGGCCGAGCGGGGCTGCACGGTCGCCGGCGCGGGCCGCTGGCAGCGCATGTCGTGGCCGGTGGCCCACCAGGCGTTCACCGCCCGGGCCGATCGGGTGCTGGCGGCGCCTATGGGCCTGGTGGCGCACCTGGGCATCGATGAGCACCGCCGTGGCCGGCCCCGCTGGCGGATCGATGATGACAGTGGGGAGTATGTGCTGCTCGCGGACCGCTGGCACACCTGCTTCTTCGACCTGGCCGGGGACCAGGGGCTGCTGGGCCAGGTGGAGGGCCGCACCGCCGATGACGCCGCGTACTGGATGTGGCAGGCCGGCCCTGCCTGGCGGGACCACGTCGAGGTGGTGGCCACCGACATGTGCTCCATCTACGCCTCGGCGGTCCGCCGGATGCTGCCGCACGCCACCCTCGTGGTGGATTTGTTCCATGTCGTACAGCTGGCGGTGAAGATGACCGGGGACGTGTGCCGCCGGGTGGTGCGCGGCAAGTACGGGCGCCGTGGCCGCTCCGGCGACCTCGAGTACGGGGTCAAGGGCCTGCTGGTGCGCAACCTGGAGCACCTGGCCCCGGCCCAGTTCGCCAAGGTCATGGACACTCTCGGCCGGGACGCCGATGGCGAGCAGATCCTGGCCGCGTGGATCGGCAAGGAAAAACTCCGGGACGCGCTGAACCTGCGCGCCCGGGTGACCGGGTCCACGCCGTCCGAGCGGGACGTGCGGGACCGGCTGTTCCGCTTCTACCACTGGTGCGCCTGCAACGACGACATCCCCGAGCTGATCACCCTGGCCCGCACTATCTCCAGGTGGGAGGACGAGATCGTCGCGGCGGTGCTCACCGGAGTGAGCAATGCCAGAAGCGAGAGCCTGAACCGCATCGCCAAGCTTGAGGCCCGTCTGGCATATTCGTTCCGCAACCCCGCGAACCAGCGCCGCGGGTCCGCATCGCCTGCACGCGCGGCGCCCGGCGATCACAGAACGCCACGGCCGGCCGGTCACGTCTGGTGACCGGCCGGAAACACGACCCCGGCTACCAACCAGAACGTAAGTTTTTGGAGGTTCTGGTTATTCGTGCTAAAATGACTTTGTGGCACGCAAGGGACGGCGCTCCAGCAAAGATGAACGCATCGATGCGATTCGCCTGCTGGAGGAAGGATATACCAAGGCGCAGGTGGCCAGGATCTTCAATGTCACCGAGTCGTCGGTTTACGGCTGGCAGAAGGCATACCGCGAAGGCGGGCTGGCAGCGCTATCGACAAAGATAGCGTCAGGCCGGAAAAGGCTGCTGACCGATAAGCAGATGCTGGAGCTGTCCAGGTATCTCCGCCTGAACCCACGCCAGCTCGAGTTCAATTTCGGCCTGTGGACCAGGAAGCTGGTCCGCGATCTGATCAGGACGAGATTCGGGATCGATTACTCGGAACAGAACGTCGGCCGGATCCTGAAGATGCTCGGCTTCTCCCCGCAGCGCCCGGTGTACCAGGCACTGGAGCGTGATGAGGGAAACCGGCGGATATGGATGGAGGAAACATTTCCGGCCATTAAGGAACGCGCCGAGAGGGAGGGGGCGAAGATCTTCTTCGCAGATGAGGCAGGGTGCCGGACCGATCACCACTCCGGGAGGACGTGGTCGCCCGTTGGCCAGACCCCGGTCGTGAGAAACCTCGGGAAACATGAGTCAATCGGCATGGCATCGGCCATAAGCGTGCGCGGTGCAATGTTCTGGATGACCTTCGACGGAACCATGAACTCGGCGCTTTTCACGGAGTTTCTGGATCTCCTCATCCACGACATCGACGGCAAGATATTTCTCATCGTGGACAACGTCAGATATCACACATCTAAAGAGACCAGCGAATGGGTGAAAGAGCACGGGGATCGCATCGAGCTGTTTTTCCTGCCGTCTTACTCCCCTGACCTCAACCCGGACGAATGGGTCTGGAAAAACGTGAAGAACGACCATATAGCCCGCGAGGTCCCGCAGCGGCCCGGTCACCTATTTGAAATCGCCAGGCGAGCGCTCCGAAGGCTTCACGCGGCCCCGGCGAAAATCCAGGCATTCTTCGCGGATCCTCACCTCGCCTATATCCGCCGAGCCTATGCCTGAAACGGAAGAGCCTCCAAAAACCTACTTTCGCCTTAGTAGCTCAGCCCCTGCTCAGCCCATCATGAGGCTGGCCAGTGTCCCTGCCGGGGATGCGATCGGCTTGAGGATGCTGCTAACGGCGGCTGTGGCCAGCGCGAGAGCAGATGGCGACAACGGAAACCGGACCTGCACTATCAGCTTGGCGAGCCTGGGTATCCATAGCTCAGCGCAAGCATGAGGCTAATGGCCCGGATGGCCGACCGAAGCCCTCCGTGACCGGAGAACATCCTCGGAATCGGGCCTTCACCTGGGCTTTCGTGGAGCGGGTGACGAGAATCGAACTCGCACTATCAGCTTGGGAAGCCGAACGGTTACGCCTGATTAGGGCCTTGACCTGCCAGCCTCAGGTGTCAGCATTGGCCGTGGTTGACCCCTCGTCACCCTGGCTAATGGCCCGCTAATGGCCCGGCGATCTTGCTTGGCCATCTCTGCCTGTCAGGCCAATCGGCTCAGCCGCCACGAGACCGACATGCGCTTAAGCCGAAGGCCTCGGCAGCCCCGTCTAGGTCGCAGTCGGGACATGGGAACCCATAGCAGCGCTCAATTTATACATGCATTGGCCATGATCATTCAGGGTATCTGTTGCGGCGCGGCGGCGGAATGACGCCGATCGTGAGTCTGATCTCATCACCTCGACGCCCGGATCACCAGGTCGTTATCAGGCATATCGTTCTAATACGGTCATAATATACTCAATTCAGAAAGCTGATCGTCGTCATACCTCTCGACGCAGGCCAGATGCGTGCAAGATGGATGATGTGAGTTCTCAGGAATCTGATCTTGTGATCGTTTCGCTCGTGCGCTACGCAGACGCATGTGAGCCCGTCCGTAGACATAGTGACTGCCCGTTTGCTGTCGAGCAGCACGGACAGCTGACGTGCCACGAAGAGTGTCGTGGGGTAATTGCGTCACTTCTCAGGCGCGGTCGAGCGCTACCAGCCTCTGGATACCAGCTATTTGATGCACGGCAACTGCGACTTAGTGAGCTTCCTGGAGCGCCCGATGTGTCTTGGCACACGTCATCACTTCTGCAGGTTGTCGTAGCTGCAGCCAGATCGAGCCCGCTCCGCCAAGATGGTGGTCTTAACCTTCGGAGGTATGTTGATGCTACTTCTGCCCTGGGAGCCTTGGGAGCGCGTGGCGTTGACCCGGATTATCTCGTCCGCCGAGGGCTAGCGAAGACCGTGAAGCTAGGACTCGTCGTCTGGCTTCGGAGATTGCTGGTGCGTTCCGACAACCAGTGGCGCGATTGGGAATATGCCGACAGTTGGCGAGTTATTTTTGATCAAGGCATCTCGGAGCAGGCTTCAACTAGTGATTACATCGAAGCTGCTATGACCGGGCCGATCGCAGATCGCTTGGATGCTTGGATCGAGTCCGCACCAATAGAAGACGTACTATTGTGGGTTCCCCCGCAAGCATCGTCGGAACTGAAGTCGACCGACTCTGCGTACGAGGATACGGAACTTTGGGCCTGGCTCGTAGAGAGGTTCACGCAGACGTATCTAGAACGTTGGTCTCTTGCTTCCTTGAAGCTAGAGTATGCCTTTGTTCAGGGCTTTTTGATGCCCAAATTCTCAACGGAGCTTCTTGCTGACCGAATTGTGGCACGCGAGGAAGTCGCCACGGCACTGGCCGACAGGGCGATGATTACGGACGAAGTGGTCGACCCTTCGACCATGAGCTCTTTTACTGAACAGGCCGTTGCGTTGCGGGAGGATGGGCAGCGCAATGCGGCAGCTGCCCTCTTCGACGCTGCGCGCAGACTCAAACCTGCCGATGTGGCAGTGCAAAATAATTATGCGTTCTGCATCCTGATTGACAGACCGCAGGAGGCTCGCGGCCTACTGACCGATGCTCTGGCCCGTAAGGTTCAAAACCCAGCAGTCACTTGGTGCAACCTAGCGCTTGTTGAACGGCTGCTCGGAGACAGAGACGCAGCCTTGACTGCGTGCGAACAGGCCTACGAAACTGCCAGGGACGATGGTAACGCCTTTCTATGGCGACAACGAGATGGTGATTGGGTCGTCGAAGATACTAATCCGAGGTCATGGGCCGTATCTACTGGCGCCGAACTAGAACGGTTGTCTGATCCGCCCGGCAACGTATGGGCAGAAAGGCTTGAACGTCTTAGCTTTCTTGAGCCGCTAGAGACTTCCTCAGATCCTTCATCAAGAGAAAAAGATGAAGAGGATCAGTAGGCGAAGGCTCAAATTCAGCGCATTGCATGTAGAATTCCCGCGCGCGTTCGTCTTTCGCATGAACCAACAGAGCTCGAACGCCAATTTCGTCTGCTGCAGCCACCACACGGATCAACGCATCCCGCAATAGAGCACGACCAAGCCCTCGGCTTTGAATGGATGAATCCACTGCTAGCCGCGCCAGCAACACCACGGGAATCGGATGAGCAGGTTGTCCGTGAACTATGCGCTCGGGAGCCTCCGCTCTCTCAACACCGCCAGTTGCCAAGGCATAGTATCCAACAACCCTATCACCGGAAATCGTGACGAATACAGTCGTCATTCCAGATCTCTGATTGATAAGAGCGAACCTCTTAAGCCAGTTGTCCAGGTCGGCCTGCCCGCAACTAAACTCCTCGACGTTATCCAGTGCGCTTAGCTTGCGAGGCGTCGTAAAGTCGCTCACGGAACGTCCTTCTAGCTCTTTAGCTCTCGAAGAGGTTAGATTCCTCTGAGAGGAGGTCCGTCAGCCGTGGCTTCAGAACAGCTGGTCGCTCAAGGATATCCGTGAACGTTGCCCAAGCCGAGTCGTCAAGCATAAACCAACGCCTGTCGGCTAGTACTTGCTCCGCAGCATTGCTTGCGCTGTCGAGAATGAAGTCTGTCACAGTCTTCTCAGTGGCCTGCGCGGCCAGCCGTATGAGTGTGTCTTGCCGCACGCTTGCGCGCAGGTTTAGACGTGTTCCTCGGGCTTGCCGGGATTCCGCCTCATGTGCCGAGTCGTGCGTAGACATAGCTTGCCCCTCTGTAGCTCTCAGTCCGGAGTGTACTCACGTTGTCTGTACAGGTCAAGTCCTCTGGTACAGACATCGTACGTACACGTGAGCTGACTACAGTGTGGTGCACCCAGGGCTGTGATCGCAAGGCTCACAGGTCACAGCTGCGCCACGTACTGTGATACTTCACCCGCTGCTGCCCCTGCTGTCTGAGCTGCTGCGGCCCAGGTCAGGACATGTTTGCTGGTGACCGCGAGTAGCTCTGAAATACCGCCGCTCGCGACAGTCTGCGACAGTTGGCTCGTGGCCATGGAGCGTTTGGAGGCAGGGAATGGCTGTCATGCTGATCGCCCGCTTCGACGGCGACGCGGACCAATTGCGGCAGGCCTACGACAGGGCGCATGCGCTGATCATGAGCCGCGGGGGCGCGACCGGCGCCGGGGAACTGCGCCACCACTGCGCGATCGGCGAAGGAGCCCTGTACATCATCGGCGTGTGGGAGTCGGAGGAGCGCGTCCGTACGCGCTGGGCTAGCGAGGAGTTCGAAGACGTGCTGACCTCGGCTGGATTCCCATCACCAAAGACTGCCGATATCACCATCCTTGAGTTGCACGCAACGGAGCCACCGCTTTGAACGGGCAAGACGCCGGGGGTTGCCGGGAAATCGACGGCCGTGTTGTCGCCAGCCCACCAGGACCCCTCTCGCTCCGTCAGGCCTACTGTGCCAGACTGCCGCTGCTTGCTCGCATGACCTTGCGCCCCGGCATGGCCCCCCCAACGACCCATGCGGAAACCAGATCATGCTGGCAGCGTGTCCGGGCGAGGCCCAGGCTGGATCGGCTCGGGCTGCTCATCCAGCCTGCGCTGTCGACCCCCTCACTTTTATCGGACGGATGCTGCTCGCTGGCGCGGGTGACCTTGAATAAGGCGTGCAACAGTTACACATGCGGGGGAAAGCTCTGCACGGAAAATCTAAAATTACTGCCCCTTCGGACATCCCTACACGGACATCCCTACACCAAGGCATCCCTACACCAAAGTAAAGCCAACGTCAAGAGGCGGATGGCAGGTCCATCCCAGCAGGACAAGGCTGCACCTGCCACGGGACCGCGCCCGGAGACCCTATCCAAGGGGGCCACCGCCGTCCTACTGCCTATGTTCCGCCCTGCCGCGGCGGATCGAGGTGACTTCTTGTGCCCGTCCTTCCTGATAGGCGCCCATCCTTGTGAGTGACCGCCGGGTCAATGGTGCGCGCGGCATTGGCGTGCGACGGCCCGCAGGACCGGCCATTGACGCGGCGACAGCGAACTGGACAATCGATCGCCGAAGAAGACGGCAGTATGCGGCCACCGGTTCGCATGACGTGTGAGCTGTGCTGATCTGCGGCCCCCTGCCAGGTGTGGCCCGGCGTGCGGCGGGCGGGCCTCCCCAAGGCTGAGCCCGGCGCTGACGCCGGGCCAGCGGCACCGCGCAGCGGTGCCGCCTTGATCTGGAGGCCGGGACCGTGCGGATACGCGCGGCATTCATCGAGCGGTCAACCGGAGAGATCTTGCTCGGACCGCCCAAATCCAGGGCCGGGCGGCGCATTGTCGGCATCCCGCAAGCGATCATCCCGCTACTGCGCGAACACCTGTCGATCTTCGTCAGCGAAGGGCCAGGCGCGCTGATCTTCCCCGGGGCGAAGGGCGGCCCCGCTGCGGCGAGGAAACTTCAACAAGATGTCCGCCCGGCCGCATGCGGTGCAGTCGGTCGGCGCCGAGGGACTGCACTTTCACGATCTTCGCCATACCGGAAACCAGTTCGCGGCGGCCAGCGGCGCGGGACTGCGCGATCTCATGGCGCGGATGGGCCACGACAGCGAACGCGCGGCCATGATCTATCAGCATGAGGCGCGCGGCGCTGATCGGGCCATCACAGACGCTATCGACCGCCACGTCCAAGCTGAGCAGGCCGACGACAAGGGCGACGACGGCTCGGCGGGCGCGCTCGCCCCGGTGGGCTAATGGCACGTTAATGGGTGCGCCACGAGGCGCTGTTGTTCCGGATGGAGGTGAGAGACCGTCCATCTCCTTGCCGTCGCAGCGGCGGGGTGAAGCTGGAGGCAGCCTGAGCCGGGGGTCG
>WNGD01001487.1_pt1 | contig 25344 bp, 25 predicted proteins | sample 5400671 | NCBI WGS metagenome assembly WNGD01 (sample SAMN13153369, study PRJNA577476) | soil metagenome | isolation source: 40 cm soil or saprolite under grassland replicate 2 | place: USA:California | collected 2016-06-15
TCCCCGAGCCCCATCCGCCCAAGAGAGAATCAGGCGGCCCCACTCGATATTAGCCTCTTCTGGCCCCCTATGGTCGCTCCCAAATATGGCCCGGGCGCGGCACGGCTGCTTAAGACCAGGGTAGAAGGCCCGGCCGGAAAAGCGGGCTTATTGAAGGAGATAGCGCGGATAAGTTACCCAATCCATACGATTCCACGGCGCCGGAAAATCTAGGAATGGGCAAAGATGTCCTCGGCGGCCCAGCCGGCGAGGTCGAGCCGTACCCGGTCCGGCAGGAAGCGAAAACAGGCCGCCGCGACGTCCGCGCGCCCCTCGCGCACCAGGATGGCGTCGAGCTTCTCCTTGAGCGCGTGCAGGTGCAGCACATCAGACGCCGCGTAGGCGAGTTGCGCGTCGGTCAGCGCCTCGGCGCCCCAATCGGAAAGCTGTTGCTGCTTCGACAGGTCGACGCCCAGCACTTCGCGCACGAGGTCCTTGAGGCCGTGCTTGTCGGTGTAGGTGCGCGCGATCCGCGAGGCGATCTTGGTGCAATAGACCGGGGACGGCATGACCCCCAAACGCCGCTGCAGCACCCCGAGATCGAAACGAGCGAAATGAAAGATCTTGAGGATCGTCCCGTCGGCGAGAAGTTTGGTCAGATTCGGCGCGGCGCTCGCGCCTGCCGGAATCTGCACCACGTCGGCGGAGCCGTCGCCCGGCGACAGTTGCACCACGCACAGCCGATCACGGATCGGATCGAGCCCCATGGTTTCGGTGTCGACCGCCACCGCGCCGCCGCGGTAGTGCGAGAGGTCGGGCAGATCGCCGCGATGCAAGCGGACAGTCATGACGGCTCACGGACCGGCGATGCCGCAAATGTGGTGCCCAGGAGAGGACTCGAACCTCCACGCCTCGCGGCGCTAGTACCTGAAACTAGTGCGTCTACCAATTCCGCCACCTGGGCTTCATGGCGATTAGGTACGGAGCAGGCCTGTGGTTGTCAAATAGGCGCACGCACGCCCTGTACAGTGTCAAAGCGATCCTGTATTCGGCGATCGAGGCACGTGAGCGAGTATGACCGCCATTCCGCTCGAAACGCTCGTCACCGTCTTCGGCGGCTCGGGTTTCCTCGGCCGTCACGTCGTGCGCGCGTTAGCCAAACTCGGCTACCGCATTCGCGTCGCCGTCCGCCGCCCTGAGCTTGCCGGCTTCCTGCAGCCGCTCGGCCGGGTCGGACAGATCCATGCCGTGCAGGCCAATGTGCGCCATCCGGCCTCGGTCGAGGCGGCCGCGCGCGATGCCGATGTGGTGATCGACCTTGTCGGCATCCTGTTCGAGCGCGGGCGACAAAAATTCGACGCGGTGCAGGCCGTCGGGGCCGAAGCGGTGGCGCTCGCGGCGGCCGCCTTCGGCGCGCGCATGATCCATGTCTCGGCGATCGGCGCCGACGAGCAAGCCCGTTCGCGCTACGCGCGCTCGAAGGGCGTCGGCGAGAAGCTGGTGCTCGCCGCGGTGCCGTCGGCCATCATCCTGCGGCCCTCGGTTCTGTTCGGCCCCGAGGACGACTTCTTCAACAAGTTCGCGGCGATTGCCCGCTTTTCTCCGGCTCTCCCGCTGGTCGGCGGCGGCCACACCCGGTTCCAACCGGTCTTCGCCGGCGACGTCGCGAACGCCGTCGTTGCGGCGATCGAGGGGCGCGCCAAAGACGGTGAGGTCTACGAGCTCGGGGGCCCGGAAGTGCGCAGCTTCAAGGAGCTGATGCAATTCATGCTCGCGACCATCGAGCGTCGGCGCCTGCTGGTGCCGGTCCCGTTCGCGCTCGCCACGTTCCAAGCCGCCTTCCTCCAGCTGCTGCCCAAGCCGCTGTTGACGCCCGATCAGGTCGAGCTGCTGCGGGGCGACGTCATCGTCTCGGACAAGGCCAAGCGCGAAGGGCGCACGCTCGAAGGACTCGGCATCGACCCCGTCGCCATGGCTGCCATCGTCCCCTCCTATCTGTGGCGGTTCCGCAAGACCGGCCAATTCAAGACGACGGCGGTCGGTGGGCCGTAACCGGCGCCAACCGCTCGGTCACCGACTGCCGATCATCCGAGCGTCTGCCTCGTCTCTCCTGCGTCCTCAGTATCCGAGCGCCAGCGCGATCAGCCCGAGCGCTCCCACGATGACGCGCCACCAGGCGAACAAGCCAAGGCCGTGACGCTGCACGTAATCGAGAAACGTCTTCACCACGATCCAGGCGCACACGAACGACACCGCAAATCCGAAGGCCACGATGATGGTGTTGTCCATGCTCATCTGCCCACGGCTCTTGTAGAGGTCGTAGGCAAAGGCCCCGGCCATGGTGGGCATTGCGAGCCAAAACGAGAATTCCGCCGCGGAGCGCCGGTCGGCACCCAGCAGCATGGCGGCCACGATGGTGGCGCCGGAGCGCGAGACTCCGGGAATCATGGACACGCACTGCGCCAAGCCGATGACGAAATACATCGGCAGCGAGAACTTCGTGGCGTCGTGGTAACGCGTCTCGAGATCCATCCGATCGACCCACTGCAGGATCGCACCGCCGACGATCAGGGTGAAGCAGACGATCCAGACGTTGAACAACACGGACTTGATGACGTCATGGGCGAGCGCGCCGACAACCGCAGCCGGCAGGAACGCGATCAGCACGCCGAGGACGAAGCGCCGGGCCGCCGGATCGCTGAACATGCCGGTGGCGATGTGCCAGATACGGAAAAAATAGATCGACAACAGCGCAAGGATTGCGCCGAACTGGATCAGCACGGCGAAAGTTTTGCCGAAATCGTCATCGTCGAAGCCGAAGAAGTGCTGAACCAGGAGCAGGTGCCCGGTCGAGGACACCGGCAGGAACTCGGTCAGCCCCTCGACGACACCGAGGACGAAGGCCTTGAAAAGCTCGAAGGACATAGCGGGCTCCGCGGGCAAAGGGGAAAAGGCGCCGCGCAGCACCGAGCGCGGAAGGTCTGGGAGATGCGGTTTTCCCGCATCATTAACCTCGGAGCAACGGGGAAGGGCGAACATCGCACAGCTTGCTCCCGGCCGCCCCTATCCAAAGGGTCGAGAGCGACCTAACGTGACGCGCCGCGTCGCGCCCGCGCGCGCCCCAAGACCGCCGCAATCCTTAAGGCCGCATGCTGACATTGTTCCACCACCCGTTCTGCCCGCACTCGCGTTTCGTACGCTTGGCGCTCGGCGAATACGGCATCGCTGCGCGGACGGTGGAGGAGCGCGTGTGGGAGCGCCGTCAGGAGTTCCTCATTCTCAATCCCGCCTGCACGACTCCGGTGGTGGTGGAGGAAGGCCGCCCCGCGGTTCCGGGGGCCGCCGTCATCGCCGAATACCTTGACGAGACGAGGGGGGACAAGCTCGGCGAACTGCGCCTGCTGCCGCGCGAAATCGGGACGCGGGTGGAAGTGCGCCGGCTCATGAACTGGTTCAACGATAAATTCTTTGCCGAGGTCAGCGGCCCGCTCACCACGGAGCGCCTATATAAGCGCCAGATGCCGACGAGTGCGGGCGGCGGATCGCCGGACACCGAAGTGATCCGCGCCGCCCGCCACAACATGCGCTATCATTTGGCCTATATCGGTTGGCTGGTGCGCACGCGCGATTGGCTCGCAGGGGGGCGGATGAGTTACGCCGATCTCGCCGCGGCCGCGCACCTCTCGGCGGCCGACTATCTGGGCGATGTGCCATGGAACGAAGACGAGGCCGCGAAGACCTGGTACGCGCAGATAAAGTCGCGCCCGTCGTTCCGTCCGATCCTGGCCGAGACGCTGGCGGGCATCCCGCCGTCGGAGACCTACGCCGACCTCGACTTCTAAACGATCCGCCGGCGCTCAAAGCGGCGCTACTGGGCGCCGCGCGCCAATACGGCTTCGACGCCGTCGGCATCGCGCGGCCGGATTCGATCCCGCAAGCGGCCGAGCGGCTGCGGCATTTCCTCGCCAAAGGCGCCCACGGCGACATGGATTGGATGGAAATGACCGCGGTACGGCGCGAAAGCCCGGGCGCGCTCTGGCCGCAGGTGCGCTCCATCATCATGCTCGGGCTCAACTACGGCGATGGCCCTGATAGCGATCCGCTGGCGATCTTGCGGCGGCGCGACCGCGGCGCGATCTCGGTTTACGCGCGCGGCGACGACTACCACGACGTCATCAAGTCTCGCCTCAAGGCACTGGCCGGCTGGCTGACCGCGCAAGCCGGCGGCGACGTGAAGGTTTTCGTCGACACCGCGGCGGTGATGGAGAAGCCGCTCGCCGCCGCCGCCGGCCTCGGCTGGCAGGGCAAGCACACGAATTTGGTCTCGCGCCAATTCGGGTCGTGGCTGTTCCTCGGCGCGATCTTCACCACGCTCGATCTGCCGCCGGACGCGCCGGAAACCGATCACTGCGGCTCCTGCCGCGCCTGTCTCGATGTCTGCCCGACGGCGGCGTTTCCCGCGCCCTATCGGCTCGATGCGCGCCGCTGCATCTCCTACCTCACGATCGAGCACAAGGGGCCGATTCCGCGCGAGCTGCGCGCCGCGATCGGCAACCGCATCTTCGGCTGCGACGATTGCCTGGCGGTGTGCCCGTGGAACAAGTTCGCGCAGGCCGGCCACGAGCTGGAGCTATCGGCGCGGCGTGAATTGCAGGCCCCTCGTCTCGCCGATCTCGCCCGTCTCGACGACGCGGCGTTCCGGAAGATGTTTTCGAAATCGCCGATCAAGCGCACCGGACGCAATCGCTTCGTGCGCAATGTGCTCATCGCGATCGGCAATTCCGGCGATGCGGCGCTCGCACCCGAGGCCATCCGATTGTTGGGCGATCCCTCGGCGCTGGTGCGCGGCGCGGCGGTGTGGGCGCTCAGCCGCCTCTTGCCGGCGGAACGGCTCGCCGCGCTTGCGATTGATCATCGTGCGCACGAGAGCGAGCCGCTGGTCGCAGACGAATGGACGGCAGCGCTCGCGGCGACGGCGGCCTGATGGCTACGCTCGTTTGTCTCGGGCTGGGCTACTGCGCCCGGCATTACGTCAGCGAATTTGGCAAGCGCTTCGATCGCGTCGTCGGAACCACGCGCAGCGCGCAACGCGCGGCTGCGCTCGGGCGAGAGCGCCTCGGCGGTCGGCCGGCCGAGATACTGGTGTTTGATGGGACGGCGCCGTCGCGCGAGCTCGCTGGCGCAATTTCGCAAGCCGATGCACTGCTCATATCGGCCGCGCCGGCGGACGGTCGCGATCCCGTGCTCGCGATGTTCGAAGACGAGATCGCACGGGCGCCGCGGCTCAAGTCCACGGTCTATCTGTCGAGCCTCGGCGTCTACGGGGACAGCGGCGGTGCGTGGATCGACGAGACCGCGCAGACCATTCCGGCGCTCGCCCGCCGCGGGCGCACGCGCATCGACGCGGAGCTTAACTGGCGCTCGCTCGGGGCGCGACGAAACCTGCCGGTCGCGATCCTGCGGCTCGGCGGCATCTATGGTCCGGGACAGAATGCAATGGTGCGGCTCCTGCGCGGCACGGTGCACCGCATCGCCAAGCCCGGCCACGTCTCGAACCGCGTCCACGTCTACGACATCGCCCAGGCGATCGATGCGGCCTTCGCGCGCCGCGCCGACGGCGTATTCAACATTGTCGACGACGAACCGGCCTCGCCGAGCGAACAGATCGCGTTTGCGGCACACCTCATCGGGATCGATCCGCCGCCGGAGATCCCCTATGCGGACGCCGGCAAATCGGTCTCGCCCATGGCGCTGAGCTTCTACGACGGGTGCATTCGGGCACGCAATGACCAGCTCAAGGCCGTGCTCGGCGTGAGGCTGCGCTATCCGACCTACCGCGACGGCCTGCGCGCCCTCCATGCGGCCGGCGATCATCTCGCCGTCGTCAAGCCGGCGGCGCCGGCCTAGCCTCAGTCGCGCTGTCCGGCCGGGGCGGCAACGCGCGCGACGGGCGGCGCCCACCGGACAAGCATAGTTCGGTTATATCCGAAGCATGCTCTCCACGAACGCGGCAGGATAGGGCTGGCGATCCCCGGAGGCTGCCATGACCATCACGGTCTTCATCCGCTACCAGCTCGATCCGTTTCAATGCGACGCCTTCGAAGACTACGCGCGGCGTTGGCTCACCATCATTCCGAAGTGCGACGGAAATCTCCTCGGCTACTGGATGCCGCATGAAGGCACCAACACCATCGCCTATGGGCTGATTTCGTTCGATAGCCTCGCCGCCTACGAAGCCTACCGTGCGCGGCTCAAGGCCGATCGCGAAGGCGCGGCCAATTTCCGCTTTGCGCAGGAGCAACGCTTCATCTTGAGCGAGGAACGTACCTTCCTCAGGCCCGTGACCTGAGCCGCCGCTTCTGTTGAAATGAGGCATGCCGGCGCCGCCTCGGCGGCTTAAGCTTTTCGACGCAACGCCTGTCCGCTTCGCCGTAGGGAACGGCCGAACGCAGCGGCGCGCTCAACGAGAAGGTGTTCAAAATGATCGCCGTCATCTTCGAGGTTTGGCCCAAACCCGGACACAAGCAACGATATCTCGACCTGGCTGCCGAGCTGCGCCCGCTGCTCGACACCATCGACGGCTTCATCTCCATCGAACGGTTCGAGAGCCTTTACGAGCCCGGCAAGATGCTCTCGCTTTCATTCTTCCGCGACGAAGCGGCGGTGAGCGCATGGAGAAATCTCGAATCCCATCGCCATGCACAGGCTCTCGGGCGGGCGGAAATATTCTCCGACTATCGATTGCGAATTGCCGGCGTCATCCGGGACTACGGCATGTCCGAGCGCGCGCAGGTTCCCGCCGACAGCCGTTCCAAGCACGGCTGACGGCTGCGCTCGTTCACGACTCGGCCACGGCCGCAATCAGCCGTTCGATGTCCTCGGGGCGCGACAGGCGATGGTCGCCGTCCTTGATCAGCGTGAGCACGACGTCGTCGCGGGCAAAGCGAGCGGTCAGCTCGACCGTGTGCTGCCACGGCACGTCGGGATCCTGCACGCCCTGGAGAATCCGTACCGGGCAGCCGGTCTCGATCATGCCGTCGAGCAGCAGGTGTCTGCGTCCCTCCTCGATCAGGCCGCGGGTGATCGGATAGGGTTGTTCGGAATACTGCGACGGGCGCGCCCAAACGCCGGCTTGTTCGATCTCGCGCTTGACCTCGGGCGGGAACCGTTTCCACATCAGCTCTTCGGTGAAGTCGACCGCCGGCGCGACCAGCACGAGGCGCGCCACGCTCGGGTCCGGCTGCGTGCGGCGTGTCAGTTCGCGTGTGAGCAGCAGCGCCAGCCACCCTCCCATCGACGAGCCGATCACGACCTGTGGGCCGCGGCAAAAGGCATCGAACACGGCGAGCGTCTCCTCGAACCAGCGGCCGATCGTGCCGTCGGTGAAATTGCCGCCGGATTCGCCGTGGCCGGAATAGTCGAAACGCGTCATCGCCCGGCCGTTGTCCTGCGCCCACAGATCGAGGGCCGCGGCCTTGGTGCCGTTCATGTCCGACTTGAAGCCGCCGAGCCAGAACAGGCCGGGCGCGGCGCCCTCGCGCCACCGGACGGCAATACTGCGGGCCGCAATATCGGGTCCAACGTTCAAGAATTTCAGGCAAAGATCGCTCATTTGGGGAACCTGGCTTTGGGCGCACGTTTTGCGTCGGGCGTGTTTCGCCGCCTGCTGGCATTGAATACAAGGATGCCCGAGCGGCAAACAAGCCGATTGGGGTCGAGGGAATGGCCTCCGTGAGCAACGACGACAGCCATGCGCACCCGCGCACCTTGGCGAGCGCGACCGTCCTGCAGATCGTGCCGGCCTTGCGCGAGGAGCCCGTTGCCCGCGCCGCGCTCAACGTGGCCTCCGCGCTGGTGCAGTCCGGCGCGCGCGCGCTGGTGGCGGCCGAGGATGGACCGCTGGTTGCGGAACTCACCGCGTGCGGCGGCGAGTGGGTGCCGCTCGTGAACGCCACGGTCAATCCGTTCAAGCTCAGGCGCGGCGCACGCGTTCTGGAACGTCTGATCTTCTCCGAGCAGGTCGACATCGTGCACGCCCAAAGCGTCGGCGGAGCCTGGATCGCCAACATGGCGGCGGCGCGGATGCCGGTCCGGCTCGTCACCACGCTGCTCGACGTGCCGGCTTCGGGGCTGCGCGGCTATTGGGCCGGCGCGCTCGCGCGCGGCGACTGGGTGATCACGCCATCGAACTTCGCCGCCGCGCCGGTCATGGCGCGTTACAAGATTCCGCACGAGCGGGTTACCATCGTCCCACGCAGCATCGACATCGCCGCCTTCGATCCCGCGGCGGTGGACGCCGCGCGGATCGAGGCGTTGCGCAAGGCGTGGCGAATTCCGCAAACCGCACGGGTCCTGCTCGTTCCCGGACGCGTCGCCCCTTGGAATGGCCAGCGCATTCTGCCCGACGTGGCGCGCACCCTGCTCGACAGCGGTGTGCGCGGCTTCGTGTTCGTGCTCGCCGGCGAACACCGCAGCTATCGCAAATACGCGCGCGCCATCGCGAAGGAGGCGCAGGTCAAAGGCGTGCAGGCGTTCATTCGCTTTACCGGTCATTGCCGCGACATGCCGGCGGCGCTTGCCACCGCCGATACCGTGGTAGTGCCCGCGATCGAGCCGCCGGTGCTCGGCCGCGTGGTGGCCCAAGCGCAAGCCATGGGGCGGCCCGTCGTCACGTCCGATGTCGGCATTTTGCCGGAGCACGTGGCAGCGCCGCCAGAAATGCCGGAGGACGTGCGCACGGGATGGGTGGCCAAGCCGGGCGATGCGGGGGACTTTGCCCACGCGCTCAGCGAGGCGTTCGCCCTCGACGATGCCGCCTACCGTACGATGGCCGAGCGCGCGCGGCACTTCGCCGAATACATGTTCTCTCCAGAGAGCGCCGTGGTCGCAACCCACGCCGTCTACAGCGCCTTGCTGACGCGCGAGCTCTAGCGGATGGCAGGGCGCGCGACGGCTCGGCCGCGAAACGGACGGAAAGCCGTTGACTTATGCGCGGTTTGTCCTGATCCTTCGTGGGCCTGCGGCAGCAGGGACGTTGCAACAAGATGAGGAGAGCAGAGCCATTCGTCGCCCCATAAGACCCGCGCAGCCCGCCCCCAAGGACGGCCCGCGCATCAACGAGGAGATCCGTGTTCGCGAAGTCCAATTGATCGACCAGAACGGCCACAACCTTGGGCCCGTTGAAATCCAGATCGCTTTGGACAAGGCCCAGGAGGCTGGACTTGATCTCGTCGAGATTGCCCCCAACTCGTCCCCGCCCGTCTGCAAAATTCTCGACTACGGCAAATATAAATACCAGGCGCAGAAGAAGGCGGCGGAAGCCCGCAAGAAACAGAAGGTAGTCGAGGTCAAGGAGATCAAGCTCCGGCCCATGATCGACGACCACGATTACGACGTGAAGATGCGCTCGATGCAGCGCTTTTTCGAAGAGGGCGACAAGGTGAAGGTCACGCTGCGCTTCCGCGGGCGCGAGATGGCGCACCAGGAGCTGGGCTACCAACTCCTCAATCGCGTCAAGGACGATACCTCCAAAGTCGCCAAGGTCGAGCAGGAACCGCGCTTCGAAGGCCGCCAGGTTGTGATGGTGCTGGCGCCGCGGTGACGGCGCCACGGTGACGGCGGCACGCCGGCGGCGAAGGCTCGTTGCGCCGATCAACCCGGCTTATGGTTGTATTTCGCGGTGGCCTCTGCCATAACGCCGCCCTTCCGCCGCCCGGCCGAAAGGGCTGCCGTGGCGACGGTTATTCAGCACGCTCAAACGAGCAAATCCGGCCGGCCGGGCCATGCCTGCCGCCGCAAAGGAGAGCCAAATGCCCAAGCTCAAGACCAAATCCGGCGCCAAAAAGCGCTTCAAGGTGACCGCGACCGGGATGGTGCTCTACCAGCAATCCCGCAAGCGCCACGGCATGATCAAGCGCACCAAGAAGCAGATCCGCCAATTGCGCGGCACCGCCGTGCTGTTCAAGACCGACGGCGATAAGATCAAAAAGTACTATTTGCCCAACGGCTGATCGCCAGCGGTCTGCCGCCGGCGGTCCGCATCCAATCGTTGCACGCTATCAGTTAAGGAGATCAGCCATGGCACGCGTCAAGCGCGGCGTCACCGGGCACGCCAAACACAAGAAAGTCTTGAAGGCCGCCAAGGGCTATTACGGCCGGCGCAAGAACACCATTCGCATCGCCAAACAGGCGGTGGAGAAGGCAAACCAATACGCCTATCGCGACCGCAAGCGCCGCAAGCGCACCTTCCGGGCGCTCTGGATCCAACGCCTCAATGCCGCGGTGCGCCCCTTCGGGCTGACCTACAGCCGGTTCATCGGCGGCCTCGGCAAGGCCGGGCTGTTGGTCGACCGCAAGGTGCTGTCGGATCTGGCGATCCGCGAGCCCGCGGCCTTTGCGGCGATTGTCGAGAAGGCCAAAGCCGCAATCGCGGCGTGAGGATTAAGAGGACGCAGGATGGACGACGGAGACGATGGTCCCTTCCTTATCCGTCCTTCGCCGTCCGTCCTGCGAACCAAACGATGATCGACCTCAGCTATGTGCATTGCATGGCGCGCTATAACCGCTGGCAGAACGAGAACCTCTATGGCGCCGCCGACACGCTTTCCGACGCCGAGCGGCGACGTGATCGCGGGGCGTTCTTCGGCTCGATCCACGCCACCCTCAACCACCTGCTCTGGGCCGATCGCATCTGGATGAGCCGCCTTGCCGGCACGCCCCGCCCCGACGGCGGAATTCCCGAATCCGTATCGCTCCATGACGACTGGGACGAGCTCAAGCGCGAGCGCAAGGCCTTCGATGCGGTCGTCATCGACTGGGCGGACCGACTCGACGCCGCATCGCTTGCGGGCGAACTCGCCTATTACTCCGGCGCCATCAAGCGGGAACTGCGCAAGCCGAAATGGCTCCTGGTTACGCATATGTTCAACCACCAGACGCATCATCGCGGCCAAGTGCATTGCATGCTGACGCAGGCGGGCGGCAAACCCGGCGATACCGATCTGCCGTTCATGCCGATGTGACGACCGGGCCGGCCCGCGGCACCCGGGGACGAGACCATGCACGACCTCAAAGCCGAACTTCTGCGCGGGTTGTGGTACGTCGCGCTTGTGGGCGCCGACGTGCGCCCCGGGCGGCTCGTGCACAAGACGCTGCTCGGCGAGCCGCTGCTCATCGGTCGCGGGCGCGATGGACGGGTTTTTGCGTTGCGCGACATCTGCCCCCACCGCGGCATCCCGCTGCATTACGGCCGGTTCGACGGCGAGACCATCACGTGCTGCTACCACGGCTGGCGCTTCGACGAGAGCGGCACCTGCGTCGAGATTCCCTCGTTGCGCGAAGGCCAGGAAATCGAGCTCGGCAAGATCCGCTGCGGCGCCTATGCGTGCGTCGAACGGCAGGGCTTGGTATGGATCTATTTCCCACCGGCGGACAAACCCGCGAGCGCGCCGGCCGAGCCGCCGCGCATGCCGGTCTTTTCCGACGAGGCTGCGCCCGCGGCCGCGATCATGCTGCCATTCCCTTGCTCGACCGATCACGCCGCTTTCGGTCTCATGGATCCGACCCATGCCGGTTTTGTGCATACGTCATGGTGGTTCAAGCACCAACCGACCAAGCTGCGCCCCAAGGAAAAGCAATTCGAGCCGATCGAGCTCGGCTGGCGGATGGTGCGACATCCGCTGCCGCCGCAGAACCTGGTCTACAAGCTGCTCGGACGCCACGTCGAAACCGAGATTTCCTACAAGCTTCCCGGGCTGCGCATCGAGGAGGTGCACGGCGACCGCCACGCCGTCGTCGGTCTGACCGCGATTACTCCGATCACCGACGAGGCGACCGAGGTGCACCAGATATTCTGGGCCTCCCCCGGCTGGGTGGCGCCGCTCGCGCCGCTGCTCAAGCCGTTCATGCACACCTTCCTCGATCAGGACCGCCAAGTCGTGGTGAAGCAGCGCGAAGGCCTTGTACACCGGCCCCGGCTGATGCTTATCAACGACGCCGATACCCAGGCGCGCTGGTGGATGCGCGTGAAGGATGAATGGATCGCGGCGCAGAGCGAGGGGCGCCCCTTCGTCAATCCGCTCGAACCCAAGACGCTGCGCTGGCGCAGTTGAGCAAGACCAATGACCGACCTTCGCGCGCTCGAGACCGAACTCCTCGCCGCCGTCGCGGCTGCCAACGACGAAGCGGCGCTCGAAGCCGTGAGGGTTGCGGCGCTCGGCCGCAACGGCTCGGTGTCCGCGCTCTTGAAGACGCTCGGCACGATGACGCCCGAAACGCGCAAGGAGCAGGGCCCGCTCATCAATAGCCTCAAGGACCGAGTCAGCGCCGCGCTCGCCGCGCGCAAGGACGCGCTGCGAGAGCTGGCGCTCGAGCAGCGGCTCAACACCGAAACTGTGGACGTCACGCTGCCGGTGCGCGAGCCGCCGGCGGAAATCGGCCGCATCCATCCCATCAGCCAAGTCGTGGACGAGCTAACCGCGATCTTCGCCGACATGGGCTTTACCATCGCCGAAGGACCCGACATCGAGACCGACGATTACAATTTCACCAAGCTCAACTTCCCGGAAGGCCATCCGGCGCGGGAGATGCAAGACACGTTCTTTTTCAATCCGAAGGCTGACGGCTCGCAGCTGCTGTTGCGCACGCATACCTCGCCGGTGCAGATCAGGACGATGCTGGCGCAGAAGCCGCCGATCCGGGTCATCATCCCCGGCCGCACCTACCGCAGCGACAGCGACCAGACCCATACCCCCATGTTCCATCAGGTCGAGGGGCTCGTCATCGACAAGGGCTCCCACCTCGGCCATCTCAAATGGATCCTGCAGGAATTCTGCAAGGCGTTCTTCGAGGTCGATCAGGTCAAGATGCGCTTCCGGCCGTCGTTCTTTCCGTTTACCGAGCCTTCCCTCGAGGTCGACATCCAATGCCGGCGCGACAAGGGCGAGGTCAGGTTCGGCGAGGGCGAGGACTGGATGGAGATTCTCGGCTGCGGCATGGTGCATCCGAACGTGCTGCGCAATTGCGGGCTCGATCCCGACGAGTATCAGGGCTTCGCCTGGGGCCTGGGGATCGATCGCATCGCCATGCTCAAATACGGCATGCCGGATCTCCGTCCGTTCTTCGAGGCCGACGTGCGCTGGCTCTCCCATTACGGCTTCCGCCCGCTCGACTTCCCCACGCTTGCGGGAGGATTGAGCAACTGATCGTTCCCGTTGCACGTCTTTATGATCCAATCCGTGGATCGATGGCCATTCGAGACGGTCACGCCCGGCTGGCTGCCCCTGCCACGCCTCCCCTGCAAATGGGAGAGGGAATAGACCCCGAGTCCGCGGAATGATGAAGTTCACCCTCGCTTGGCTCAAGGAGCACCTCGACACCGACGCGCCGCTTGCGGCGATCGTCGACAAGCTCACCATGATCGGGCTCGAAGTCGAGAGCGTCGCAGACCGGGGCAAACTGCTGGCGCCGTTCACCATCGCGCGGGTGATCTCAGCCCAACAGCATCCGAACGCGGACCGCCTGCGCGTGTGCATGGTCGATACCGGTGCGGGCGATCCGGTGCAGGTCGTGTGCGGGGCGCCCAATGCGCGCGCGGGCATGAAGGGCGTGTTCGTGCCGCCCGGGGCTTTCATCCCGGGCAAGAATATGACGCTTGGCATCGGCAAGATCCGCGGCGTCGAGAGCCGCGGCATGCTGGTGTCCGAATTCGAGTTGCAAATCTCCGACGACCACGAAGGCATCATCGAGCTCCCCGACGCGGCGCCGGTGGGCGCGAATTACGCGCAGTGGGCCGGGCTCGACGATCCCGTGATCGAGATCAATCTCACCCCCAACCGCGCCGACTGCGCCGGCGTCAACGGAATCGCGCGCGACCTCGCCGCCGCCGACATGGGCAAGCTCCGGGAGACAAGTATCCGGCCGGTCGAAGGACGGTTCCCGTGCCCAGTGACGGTGACGCTGGACTTCGGGACGACGCCTTCGCTCTGCCCCGCTTTCGCGTTGCGGCTCGTGCGCGGGGTGAAAAACGGACCCTCGTCGGCTTGGCTGCAGCGCCGACTCGTCGCGATCGGCTTGCGACCCATCAACGCGCTGGTCGATATCACCAATTTCATCACCTACGACCGCGGCCGTCCGCTGCACGTGTTCGATGCCGCCAAAGTGCACGGCAATCTCACGGTGCGCCGCGCGCGCGCGGGCGAAAGCCTGCTTGCGCTCGACGGCAAGCGCTACGCGCTCGATCCGACCATCTGCGTGATCGCCGACGAGAGCGGCGTCGAATCGCTCGCCGGCATCATGGGCGGCGAGGCCACGGGCTGTTCGGAGACGACGACGGACGTGCTGATCGAATCCGCGCTTTGGGATCCGCTGAGCATCGCGCAGACCGGCCGCAAGCTCGGCATCAATTCGGACGCCCGCTACCGCTTCGAGCGCGGGGTCGATCCCGCCTTCATGCTGCCGGGGCTAGAGCTTGCGACCAGGGTGGTGCTCGATCTCTGCGGCGGCGAACCCTCGGAGGTCACGGTCACGGGCACGCCGGAGGTCCCTGCACGCATCATCGATTTTCCGCTCGACGAACTGCCGCGGCTCACCGGCCTCGAGGTCGACCGGCGCGAGATCGAGCGCGTGCTCGGCCGTCTCGGCTTCTCCGTCGCCGGCAGCGGCAAAACCCTGAGAGTCACCGTTCCGACCTGGCGCGCCGACGTCGAGGGCAAGGCCGACCTGGTGGAGGAAGTGGTGCGCATCCTCGGTGTCGACCGCGTTCCTGCGACGCCCTTCGACCGCGGCGAGGCGCCGCGCAAGCCCGTGCTCACGCCCATTCAACTGCGTACGCGCAAAGCCAAGCGCGCGCTTGCCGCGCGCGGCATGGTCGAAGCGGTCGCCTGGTCGTTCATCGCCAAGCCGCAGGCCGAGCTGTTCGGCGGCGGAAAACCCGAGCTGGCGCTCGCCAATCCAATTGCGTCGGACCTGTCCGACATGCGGCCGAGTCTCATTCCCGGACTCGTCGCCGCGGCGCAGAAGAACGCCGACCGCGGCCTCGCCGACGTAGCGCTGTTCGAGGTCGGGCAGGTCTTTTGCGGCGACCGTCCGCAGGATCAACTGACCGCGGCCAGCGGCGTGCGCCGCGCGCTCGCCAAGGCGACCGGCATCGGGCGCCATTGGTCGGCTCCTGCGGCCGAGGTCGATGCCTTCGATGCCAAAGCCGACGCGCTCGCCGTGCTCGCGGCCGCCGGCGCGCCGGCGCAGGCGCTGCAAGTCGTGCCGGGCGGGCCGCCGTGGTTCCATCCGGGACGCTCGGGCACGATCCAGATCGGCCCGCAGAACGTGCTCGGGCACTTCGGCGAACTGCATCCGCGCGCCCTTGAAACGCTCGATGCCGAGGGCCCGCTGGTCGCCTTCGAGGTGATCCTGGAAAAAATCCCGGAGCCGAAGGCGAAGGCAACGCGAGCGCGGCCGGTTCTGGAGCTGTCTGCGTTTCAACCGGTGGAGCGCGACTTCGCGTTCGTGGTCGATCGTACGGTCAAGGCCGCGGACATCTTGCGCGCGACGCAGAGCGTTGATCGCAAACTCATCACCAATGTCACGGTGTTCGACGTCTACGAGGGCGAAGGGATCGAGCCCGGCAAGAAGTCGATCGCGATCGCGGTGACATTGCAACCGCGGGACAAGACCATGACCGACGCGGAGATCGAGGCGGTGGCCGCAAGGATCGTCGCCGAGGTCGGCAAGCGGACCGGCGGCGTGTTGCGGGCGTGAACGCGCTCACGTGCGTTTGCTCGGGCCGCCGAGGAGCTTCACCACCGCATTGCCCGCACGCTCGCCCGATTCCCAGGCGCCGTTGACGGTGCCCCACAGTGTTTCATGCGTGGCTTCTCCGGCCAAAAAGATACGGTTGCTGAGCGGCTCCGTCAGCGTCTTGCGCGCTGACTGGGCGCCGGGTGCGGCGGCCGAGGTGGCGCCGAGCACCCACGGCTCGTTGTTCCAGCGCGTGGCGTGGCGGCGCTTGACCGCGCCTTTGATGTCGGTGCCGTAAAGCCCTCCGAGCCAGGTGATCGCAAAATCAATCATCGCGGCCTCCCCCTTGGCGGAGAGATCGCGCCCGAAATTGCCCCCCACATCGATCACGCAAATCGTCGAGCCGGCCATGTTGCCGAAGATCGCCGCGGTCTGCCTGCTCTGGCTTCTCTCGAATACCAGCTCATCGGCGCGCAGCCCGAGCGGATTGCCCGTCAATTCCAGCGCCACGTGATCGCGGCTGCCGAGCTTGAGCTTCGACGCGGCCTCGAGGTGGCGCTTCGGCAAATCGGGCGCCAACTTGATCTTTCCACTGGTAAGAACATTGGTCGAGACCGTGATGATAACCGCCTCGGTCCTGAACTGACCTTTCGTCGTGTCGACCTCGATGCGCGAGCGGCTCCACCATTCGATGACTTTCACCGGCGTTGCCAGCAGGAGCGGGAGCGGAGCCGCAAGCTTCGCGAGCAGCGCGCCAAATCCCTGACGGCAGAACGCGCTGTTGTCGCGCTCGCCCGAGCGGGAGAAATCGGCCGCCGAAACCTCCGCGAGCTCCTTGCTGCAGCCGTAAGGCCCGAGCACGAATTCGACTGTCGGCCGCCATTCGCCGAGGTCCTTCGGCAACACCTGGGTACAGGCGACGTCGCTCTTGCGCGCCGCATCCGCAATGGCGGTGTTGGCGCGCACCAGGCTGGCCAGAAAATCCTCCATCTCGCCTTCGCGCGCGTAGCGGCGTCCGATGCGCATGCGCTGGCCGGGCGGGGCCGAATAGATGTCGAACCCGGACTGCATGGCGAGCTTCGCCAGCGGATTGATGTCGGCGGCGTAAATCCAGTGGGCGCCGCGATCATAGGGCACGCCGAATGTCTTGGTGTCGGTGATGCAGCGTCCGCCGACCTGGTCCGCCGCCTCGAGCACGACAAAACGCTTGCCCGCCGCCGCAAGCCGCCGCCCGGCGGCGATGCCGGCGGCGCCCGCGCCCACGACGACGGCATCGACCCAGCCGGAGCGCGGCACCTCGGGTGTGGGCGCCGGACGCGGCGCTGCAAGCGCAGGCGCGGCCGCCAAGGCCGCGGCGGAAGAGGCAAGGAACGATCGGCGGCTCAAACGTCTCATGGCGCACAGAGTGTCAAGCGTTGCGAGGTCTACCACGGAACGCGTGCGGCGCACGTCCAAAATCTTTTACCGTCATCACCATGCTTGCGGTATCGCCACAGCAATGCCTTATTCAAACGCGGCGCCCACGGAGCCGGAACCAAGGGAGGGAGACGACGATGATCGACGCGGCCGTCAAGGCGCTCGCTCAGATGTTCTCGCCGCCGTTTCGGTTGGTGCTGTTGAAATCCGCCGGGCTCGCGCTCGTCCTGATCGTGCTCATCGCCATTGCCCTTCATCGGCTGCTGGTCTGGCTCGCAACCGCCGGTGCGAATTGGGCCGAGACCGTATTTGGCATCAGTGCACCCGCGCCAGTGTCGATCCTCATCTGGGTTGTTTCCATCGCCGCGGGCCTCGGCATCATCGCCGGATCGGTGTTCTTGATGCCGGCGGTCACCGCGCTGGTCGGCAGCTTCTTCGTCGACGACATCGCGCTCGAAGTGGAACGCACTCACTATCCCACACAGCCTGTCGGCAGGCCGCTGCCGCTGACGCGCGCGCTCGTCGAAGGCGTGAAAACGGCCTTGCTTGTGGTCTTGGTCTATCTCGTCGCGCTGCCGTTCCTCCTCTTCGCCGGCTTCGGCGTCGTCATTTTCTTCCTGGCCAGCGCCTATTTGCTCGGCCGCGAATATTTCGAGTTGGCAGCCATGCGCCACCAACCCGTCGTCGAGGCCAAAGAACTGCGCAAAATGAACCAGAGCACGGTCTTTCTCGCCGGCATGTTCATCGCGGCCTTCGTGTCGATCCCGATCGTCAATCTCGCCACGCCGCTGTTCGGCATGGCTTTCATGGTGCACGTGCATCAGCGGATCATGGACGACATGCGGCCGAGGCTAGACGACAGACGACCCACTATGGAAAAAGCGCGATAGACGCGTTTGTCCTTTTCCTGTCCTCTATCGGCTGCACTCCGTTGGCGGTCATTTGTCCGCCAGCTTCGTCACCGCGACCCCTACCGTGCCGTCGGCCTCCGCAATCACGCGCAGCGTTTTGGCGTCGAACTCGATGCCGACGAGCCGCAGATCGGTGACGGCGGCATCGACGCGAACGCCGTCGGCGCTCTTGCGAAAATCGGCGATCGCCGCGTCGATGCTCTTGCGAGCATTCGCCGCGAGCGGCACGAGATCGACCACCGCGTTCTCCGCCAGCGCCTGTTCCAGATAAGGCACCGCGGTGCGCGCCGCCGTGCCCAGCAAGCCGAAGGCGGCCTCCGACTCGACATCGAGCGCGATGTCGTTTAGGCGCAGCGTCTGATGGGCACGATCGAGCACCGGCCGACCCCACACGTGAACCGTTGCCTCGGCGCCGAAACCGAACCAGCTCTTGTTCTCGTTCGCCTTGACGCGCAGCGAGAGCAGCAGCCGGTCACCCGATGCCGCCAGATTCAAGCTCCGGATCGTGGCGCTGAACGCGCTGCTCTTGTCGTCGGGAAAAGTTTTTCCCTTTAGTTGCGCCTCGAGCAACCGATTCACTTCGGCGAACGGAATATCGATCGGCACCGCGATATTGACTCGACCCTGCTCGATCTGCGGGACGAGCTCCAATTGCGCCGGGAACGGGCAATTGGGCTTGGTCTCGTTGGGCACGATCCGCGTCTGCGCTTCGACGCCGATGGTCAGCGTGAGCGCGCTGCCGTCAATGTGTGGCTGCCCGGCGAAGGCTCGCGTGGGACGAAGCTCCAGCCATAGATTGGGCATACCGGCCGCCGCCGCGCCGAGCGAGATCGAGCGGCACATCTTGGCCCACTCGCGCCGTGCCGCCAGCTCGAGAAAGGGATCATCGCGCAGGCGCGCCTGTAACACCGTCACCTGTTCGTTGACGGCGCGATCGATGAACGGCTTGAGCTCGTTCGATACGCTCAGCTTCACGCCCAGGATCGCCAGAGAGGCATCCGCGAGCGCAACTTGAGGCGTGAGGTTGGGCTCCACCCGCCATGCCGGCAGCAGCGACGGGCGCGCCGTCAGCGTGACGTTGCCATGGAGATCGGCTCGCTGATCGAGCGTCTTACCCTGCAGGTTCTGCATCCCTTGTCCGAGCCGGCCGCCGAGCAGGCCGCCAAGCGCACCCGCGAGATTGCCCGCGTCGCCGGAGATTTGCCCGGTTGCTCGGAACGTTCCGGAGAGCGCGGTCGACACCACGAGCGCATCCGGCCGGCCGCTGACGGCGAGCGGGCTGCGCGCGACCGTCCAGTCGATCTCGGCGTTGGACAGCAACTGCGGCAGCGGGTTGTCGCGCTTGCCCGCAAGATTGCGCGGCGCCGCTGTTTCCAGTGCGCTATGGATCGCGGAGAGTGCAATGGCCGCGGGCGTCACGATCACCGAGTTGCGGGCGACCGGCGTCAGCGGCGGCACCTCGACCAGCGCCGGCCGCTGGTCCTTCGGGCCTGGCGAAAGCCAGTTCAATGCGAAGACCGCGGCGCCGAACGAGACGATGGCGACCACGGCGCCGATGGCGATCTTGGCCCAGGACAGATGCATGCTGGCCACGTCCTCCTAATTGCGGCCGAATCTATTTGACCATCGATCGTGGTGCCAGCAAGGCGGGCCCGGGGGCCAGTCGTCAGTGCTGGGATGAGCGCTGATTGACCACTGTTTTCCCCGGCCACTTGCAGAGGTCGGCGATCAGGCACTTCTCGCAGAGGGGCCGACGCGCCAGGCAGACATAGCGCCCGTGCAGGATCAGCCAGTGGTGCGCATGGCGCTTGTATTTCGCCGGCACCACGCGGTCGAGCTTGGTCTCGACCTCAAGCGGCGTCTTACCGGCTGCCATACCGGTTCGATTGCCGACGCGGAAGATGTGGGTGTCGACGGCGATGGTGGCCTCACCAAAGGCGACGTTGAGCACGACATTCGCGGTCTTGCGGCCGACCCCGGGCAGCGCTTCCAGCGCCTCACGCGTGCGCGGGACCTCGCCCCCATGCTCGTGCACGATTTTCTTCGACAGGGCGATGAGATTCTTCGCCTTGGTGCGGAAGAGGCCGATGGTCTTGATCAAGTCCTGCAAGCGCTCCTCGCCGAGCGCGGCCATCTTTTCCGGCGTGTCGGCGGCGGCAAATAACGCGGGCGTCGCCTTGTTGACGCCGGCGTCGGTCGCCTGCGCCGAGAGCACCACGGCAACCAGCAGCGTGAACGGGTTGATGTGTCTAAGCTCGCCTTTGGGCTCGGGGCGAGCGGCCTTAAAACGGCGGAACGCTTCCTCGATCTCGGCGGTTGTCCATTGCGGCAGCGCGCCGGCCGCGGCCGCGTGGTCGGCGGCCGAACGCTTTGCCGGACTTTTGACTTTAGCCGGCGTGCGCGCGCGGGACTGGCGCAGGCTCTGCACCGTTCTCCGAGGCGCCTTGCGGGCGGTTCTGCGGGCCACCCTGCGAGGTGTCTTGCGAGCCATAGTTCCGGTATAGTGAGCTCCATGGCACCCGACAACGACCCCACCCAAGAACCCGCGATCTTTTCGGCCGTGCTCACCCCGCACCGCTCGCTCAGCCGCAAAGGCTTTTTCGTATTGATGCTGGTAGCGGGCGGAGCAAGCCTCGCGATGGGAACGACATTTCTCCTCGCCGGCGCCTGGCCGGTGTTCGGCTTCTGCGGGCTCGACGTGCTGCTGCTCTATTGGGCGTTCAAGGTGAGCTACCGCCGCGCCAGAGCCTACGAGCAGGTTACCGTCACGCCCTCCGAGCTCACCGTGCGTCAGGTCAGTCACCGCGGCCGGATCAGCGAATGGACGCTCAATCCGCTCTGGGTTCGGCTCGACCGCGTGGTGCACGCGGAGTTCGGCATCGAGCGGCTGTTCTTGGTTTCGCACGGGCGGCGACTTGCGATCGCGGGCTGCCTCGGACCGCAGGAGAAAGAGAGCTTCGCGCTGGCGCTCTCGGCGGCGCTCGGCGAGGCCAAGCGTGGACCAACCCGGACGGTATTCGATTAAGCAATTTGCGCGCAGAAACCGGGTGGTCGGGCCATCGACCGCGGCCTAGGTAGGGAGCAAACGATGGAGGCGACCATGCTCTCTCCCGATCGTGTTCGCGATCATGAGCCGCTCAGCCCCGCCGCCGCAGACTACGACGTCGTGCGCCGGGCCATCGCGTTCGTCTCCGAGCACTGGCGCGCGCAGCCGGAGATCGATGCCATCGCGGCGGCAGCCGGGGTGAGCGCCAGCGATCTGCATCGCCTGTTCCGCCGTTGGGCGGGCATCACGCCCAAGGCCTTCCTGCAGGCACTCACGCTCGACCACGCGCGCAGGCTGCTGCGGGACTCCGCGAGCGTGCTCGATACCACGTTCGAGGTGGGCCTATCCGGGCCGGGTCGGCTGCACGATCTCTTCGTCACTCACGAGGCGATGTCGCCCGGCGAATGGAAGTCGGGCGGGAGCGGGCTGACCATGTCCTATGGCTTTCATCCGTCCCCGTTCGGTACCGCGCTGGTGATGACGGCTCCGCGGGGGCTTGCCGGGCTCGCGTTCGCCGATCCCGGCGAGGAACAGGCCGCGCTCGCCGACATGAAAGGCCGCTGGCCGAAGGCGAACATGGTCGAGGACCGCGCACGTACGGCGCCGCTCGCCCGCCGCATCTTCGATAGCCGGCTGTGGCGGGCCGACCGGCCGCTGCGGGTGGTGCTCATTGGTACCGACTTCGAGGTGCGGGTGTGGGAAACGCTGCTGAGGATTCCCATGGGCCGGGCGATAACCTACTCCGGCATCGCGGCGAAGCTCGGCGCCACCAACGCCGCGCGCGCCGTGGGTGCCGCGGTAGGCAAGAATCCGGTCGCGTTCGTGGTGCCCTGCCATCGCGTGCTGGGCAAAAGCGGCGACGTTACCGGCTATCACTGGGGCCTCACGCGCAAACGCGCGATGCTGGGCTGGGAGGCGGCAAGAGTCGCAAGGTGATAGTGGCAAGCTGATATTGATGGAGCCGTAGCGTAAGCAACGGCCTGTGCCGTCGCCTAACGCAAGACGTCTGCGACGTTCAATGCGGGCGTCGCCGCGCGCGCGAAATCGCCTTTGCGATAGGCCGCAAGCGCTTCCGCGTTCTGCTGATCCATGAAGTCGGCGAGCTTGGCATAGGTCACGCAGCGCACTTCCGGCAGGCCACAGACCGCGCGCGCGAACGATTTGAGCGCCTCGTTATAAGCGCCGCCGCCGTAATTCATGAAATGATGCCCGATGTGCAGCGGCGCGCGGTTTCCGGCGTAATTGGTCTTGAAGTAGCGGAGATAGGTTTGCAGCGTCTGTTCTCGCACCGCCTCGTAACGACGCGGATCGTAGACGGCGCGGGACTGCGCCACGAAAAAATTGTAGTCCATCGACAGCGTGCCCTTGCCCGAGCCTTGGATCTTCAGCATCGCCAAATTGAACCGCCACACTCCGTCGATCTTCTCCGGCCAGGCATTGGCAAAGCTGACCCCGCTGGTGTCGTAGCGGAAGCCGTGCGCCTTGAGGGCGCCATATAAGCCCGCGCCCGTGGCGAGATAGGGCGCGCGGAAACCGATCACATCCGTGACAGCAAATGCGAATTTCGACTCGGCGAGCCCGTTGTTCGGCCCAACGTTCTTCAAGACACCGCTGAACGCCCTAAATTCCTTCTCCCAATCACGCACCGACCACGCGGAACCGTTGAAATGGCCGACCGCGTGCGAGGCGATCTCGTGGCCGCTGCGGTAAAGAGCGTTCGCGTATTCGACGCGTTTGCGAACCTGTTCGGGCGAGCCGCCGAAGCTGATGCGGGAATAGCCCCGCCGCTGATGCGGCCCTTCATAGATGTTCCTGCTGCCGTCGGCGATGAAATTGCTGCCGCTGACGAAGAAGGTGAAGTGAAGTCGGTCGCCGTCCCTGTTCAGCTCGGCAGCGAAGTCGGTGAGTTCCTGCCAGCGCTCGAGCTCGGTGCAATTGTCGAACGCCATGACGATGAATTGCGGCGGGCGATCGACGCCCGCCTGCGCTGGCGCAAGGGCGCCAAAGGTCACGAGCGTCGCCACTGCGGCGACGAGTCGTCCGGCGGTCAATTCAGCCCCCCGACCGAAAGTGACAGCGATTCAGTGGCAGTTTATCCGATCTCGGGGTCGAATTGATTGCCGTCCATGGGATTGACCACGGCGCCGAGCAGAAATCGCGCCGGTGTGACACGAAAAGCACGGTTTCGCATTGCCACCGATCCGCGGCGAGCGGCCGCGCTGGTTGACGATGGTGTCGCAATCCCACACAACCACTCGACGCGCCGTCGTTGCGCGCGGCTGCAATTTCAGCAACGCCGGTGAGGCACGGGGACCGTGGAGATGCAGAAGCGCCGTCCGGTGATGCTGGTCGTACTTGACGGCTGGGGCTGGCGCGAGGAGGCGGCCGATAACGCCATCCGCCAGGCGCGGACTCCCAGCTTCGACCACTTGTGGGCGACCTGCCCGCACGCCTTCTTGCATACGTCGGGCGAGGATGTCGGCCTGCCATCGGGGCAGATGGGCAATTCCGAGGTCGGGCACCTCAACATCGGCGCCGGCCGTCTCGTGCTGCAGGATTTGCCCCGCATCAACGCGGCGATTGCTGGCGGCGATATCGAACGGGCGCCTGCGCTCAAAAGCCTGATCGAACGCCTGCGGCAGACCGGCGGCACCTGCCACGTCATGGGCTTGGTGTCCCCGGGGGGCGTGCACTCGCACCGGGATCATGCCGCGGCGCTCGCAAGCGTTCTCGCTGCCGCCTCGGTGCCGACGCTCGTCCATGCCTTTACCGACGGCCGCGACACGCCGCCGCGATCGGCGGGGGAGGACATTGCGCGCCTCCTCGCGGCGCTGCCGCGATCCGTTCCGATCGCGACGGTCAGCGGTCGCTACTACGCCATGGATCGCGACAAGCGCTGGGACCGCGTGGCCAAGGCCTACCATGCGATCGCTGCCGCCGAAGGGCCGCACTTCGCAACCGCTGGCGCGGTTATCGCGGATGCCTATGCGCACGACATCAGCGACGAATTCGTGGTGCCGGCGGTGGTCGGCGACTATCGCGGCATGCGCGACGGCGATGGCGTGCTTTGCTTCAACTTCCGCGCCGACCGCGTGCGCGAGATTCTTACCGCGCTCCTCGATCCGACCTTTGCCAGCTTTGCGCGCCGGCGCACGGTCCGCATCGCCGTCGCGGTCGGCATGACGCAATACAGCGAGCAGCTCGATGCGTTCCTGCAGACGATCTTCCCGCCGCAGAGTCTAGCGCATGTTCTCGGCCAAGTCGTCGCCGATGCAGGCCGCACGCAGTTGCGAATGGCCGAGACGGAGAAGTATCCGCACGTCACCTATTTCCTCAACGGCGGCGAGGAGAGGCTCTATCCCGGCGAGGACCGCATCATGGTTCCCTCGCCGAAGGTTGCGACCTACGACCTCAAGCCCGAGATGTCGGCGCCGCAATTGACGGACAAGGCGGTGGAGGCGATCGGTTCCCATCGATACGACCTGATCGTGTTGAATTACGCCAATCCCGACATGGTCGGGCACACCGGCAGCTTGGCAGCCGCGGTCAAGGCGGTCGAGGCGGTCGATGCCGACCTCGGTCGCATCGCGCAGGCAATCGGAAAGGCCGGCGGTGCTTTGCTGGTCACCGCCGACCACGGCAATTGCGAACTGATGCGCGATCCCGACACCGGCGGCCCGCACACCTCCCACACCACCAATCCGGTGCCGGTCCTGCTGTTGGGCGGCGGCAACGTCTCCTTGGCGTCAGGGCGGCTCGCGGACGTCGCGCCCACCTTGCTCGAGCTGATGGGCCTTCCCCAGCCCGGCGAGATGACGGGTCGATCCCTGCTGCGCGGGATCCAAACGCGCGATCAGCCGTCACTGAGGCCCAGCACGTCGGCCATCGAATAAAGCCCCGGCTTGCGCCCGCGCGCCCAGAGCGCGGCGCGCAGTGCGCCGCGGGCGAAAATCATGCGATCCTCGGCCTTGTGCACGAGCTCGATCCGCTCGGCCGGCCCGGCAAAGATCACGGTGTGATCGCCCACGACCGAGCCGCCGCGCAGCGCGGCAAAGCCGATATCGCCGGCGCCGCGTGCGCCGGTTACGCCGTCGCGGCCGCGCACCGAGCGCTGGTCGAGGTCGACGCGGCGACCTTCGGCCGCCGCGCGGCCAAGCATCAGCGCGGTGCCTGAAGGCGCGTCAACCTTTTTGTTGTGGTGCATTTCGAAGATTTCAATGTCGAAATCCTCATCGAGCGTTTTCGCCACCTGCTTGACCA
>WNGD01003278.1_pt1 | contig 25342 bp, 13 predicted proteins | sample 5400671 | NCBI WGS metagenome assembly WNGD01 (sample SAMN13153369, study PRJNA577476) | soil metagenome | isolation source: 40 cm soil or saprolite under grassland replicate 2 | place: USA:California | collected 2016-06-15
CTCTTAGTCGCTCAAACAGCCTCAGTTCTCTTTGTGCGGCCTCCAATTTCCCTAACTTTCTGTAGAGCTGACCCAACTGATAATGAGGGTCAGGGGATTCAGGGTCCAGGTGAACAGCGGTTTGAAATGATTTCAGAGCACACAGATGGGTCCGAGCAACATCCGTGTCCATCTGTGTTCATCAGTGGTTTCAAACGCTGGTGATGGGAGCTGAATCTCTCGTGGTTGATCAAGGTCAATCCTGTCTTATTCCGTATCAGGCCAGAATCTTGGTGATGGGACCGTAGCCGTGCTCGACCAAACGCACCGGACGGTTGTTGACAACCACGGTCAAATCTTTATGGTCTAGTCCCATCTGATGCAGAATGGTGGCGTTTAGATCGCTGACGTAGGCACGATCCTCCACAGCGCTGAAGCCTACGTCATCCGTGCTCCCCAGGACAAAACCGCCCTTGACACCGCCGCCGGCCATCCAGCAGGTAAAGCCGCGAGGATTGTGGTCTCGCCCTGTGGTATTTTGGGACCACGGGGTGCGCCCGAACTCGGTGGCCCAGACGACCAGTGTGGAACTGAGAAGTCCCCGCTGCTTGAGGTCTCTGATCAAGCCGGAAATGGGCTTGTCGGTCTGGCGGCACAGAGGCCCGTGGGACTTCATGTCCTCATGGGCGTCCCAGGCCCCGTTGCCGCCGCCTCCGTGGCAGATCTGAATGAACCGCACTCCACGCTCCGCCAGGCGCCGCGCCAATAACAACTGGCGGCCGAAGGCATCGGTGTCTTTCTCTCCGATGCCGTAAAGGCTCTTGATACTCTCAGGTTCCTTGGCGAAATCGACCAGGTCCGGCACCGAGAGTTGCATGCGCGCGGCCAGTTCGTAGCTCTTCAGCCGGGCCGCGATCTCCATTTCCGTCCGGTGGTGCTCTCTGAACTCCGCATTGAGCTGGTGAAGCAGGGCCAAGTCTTTCTCCCGTTGGGCGGAAGCCGAGGGCGGGGTGCGCAAGTTTTCCACCGGAACCTCTCCCGTGCCGAACGGTGTGGCGGCCTCCGTAGTGCCCAGATATCCGCCGGTGAGTTGCACCGGAGAGGAGGGACGCCCGATGTTGACAAACGCCGGCAGGTTTTTATTGGCCGCGCCTAAGGCGTAGGAGATCCAGGAGCCGAGACAGGGGTGGTTAAACTGGCGGCCGCGATGTCCGGTGACCATCTCAATCACAGCGGGAAAGTGGTTCACTTCTTCGGTGTACATGGAGCGGACGAAGGCGATGTCATCCACGCACGACCCGACATGGGGGAACCAGTCCGAGACCGCTATGCCTGACTTCCCGTAGCGGGTATAGGTCCTCAAGATCGGAATAACCGGCCGCAGCATTTTGGCCTGGTTGTCTCCGAAGCCAACGGCGTCAATCATCTTGCCGGCATGCCCGTTGTCTTTGGGATCAAACGTGTCGATGTGACTGACGCCGCCACACATAAAGAGGAAGATGACGGAATTCACTTTGACGGGGAGGCGAGGAGCAATTTGGCCCAACGGCCCTTCCTCTTTGTCGGCGCCCGTCGAGGAGGTAATCAGGCCGTCGTGCGTCCAGAGATACCCGATGGCCGCACCCAGAAATCCCGCTCCGACCCGCTCGAAAAAATATCTGCGGGTCATTGTGCTCATCCGGCTCACATCAACAGAGTGCTGACACTGCACGGCAATCCCCCCTTACCTACCTGACAAAGACGAACTCGTCCAGATTGACCAAGAACCAGGCCAGCTTTTCGCCTGCCGACAGGGACGGATTGGCTTTCTTATACTCTCGCAGGTAGGACAAGAGCATCTGCTTCTCGGAAGCAGAGCCGGGACGGCACAAGGCCATCGTGTAACCCAGGTCAATGGCTTTCTCCAGATCGTCGTCAGACTCCTTCAACAAGCGCTTCCCGAAATCTGCGGCGGCATTCTCTACCAGCGGGCTGTTCATCAAGAAGAGGGCTTGCAGCGCCGTGATACTCTGCGTTCGAACCGGGTTGGGCAGCAAGCCGTTATCGACGTCAAAGATCTGGAGAAAATTCGGCATCATCTCCACGGTGGAGTTATAACCCCTGACCATGTAGAGGGCTCGCCGATTCGTCTCTCGGTTGAGGTTGCCAATCACGACTCTGGATCCCGGGTAATAATAATCCGGCAACTCGGTGAACGACTTGCCGCCCAGCTTAAGGTCCAGTTTTCCGGACAGCCAAAGGATCGAGTCGCGGATCTCCTCCGCGGTAAGGCGCCGGATGGCCCTGCGCCATAAAAAAGTATTACCCGGGTCAATCTTCTCGTTGCCGGAATGAGAGGACGCCGCCAGTTGATAGGTGCGTGAAGTCACCAGGAGACGGTGCATGGCCTTCATGCTGTAGCCGCTTTCCACAAAACGGGTCGCCAGCCAGTCCAGCAACTCGGCATGGACCGGAGCTTCGCTGAGCGCGCCAAAATCACTGGGGGTCTTGATCAGGCCGACGCCGAAATGCCACTGCCAGAGCCGGTTGACGGCCACGCGCGCGAACAGGGGGTTCTTGGGGTGCAGCATCCATTCCACGAACTGCTGGCGGCCGCCGGTCGTAAAGCGCTTTCCTTCGCAGGGGCCGGGCGGCACGTCGAACCCTGTGTCGGCGATGTGAAACATGCGGCCGACTTCTTCCTTGGGGCGTTCAGGATCTCCGGTGTCCAGGACAAAGCTCTTCTTCTTGGCAAGCTCCTCGTCTTCACGGATGGTCCAGAAATTCTCCAGGTCGGTCGGTCTTGCCAGAATCTCTAAAGGGGCGCGCAAACCTTCGTAAACCCGGATCTGCTCCGGTGTCATGACCTCCTTGTACTTGGGGGGGTCAATTCTCAGGATCGGCGCATAGTCGTCGGCCAGCTTCTTCTGCTCCGGCGTGCGCTTCTCTTCGGGCGTCCTGACGGCTTCCTGGACGTTGGCCGGCAGTTCACGAACCCGCTCCCCTTGAAGCTTTTCCTGAAAGGGCTTGAGAAACTGGTTCAGAGGTTTCTCCAACTCGGCCTTGCGCCGCTCGTAATGAGCCAAGGCCACCTGATATAACGCCTGCTCCTCGGGGCCGGCCAGGATACGCTTTTCCACGACCAGAGGGTTAAAGATAGCTTTCAGGCCGTAATAGTCCGCCTGGCGGATGGGATCAAACATGTGATCGTGACACTTGGCGCAACCGACGGTGGAAGCCAAAAAAGCTGTAGTGGCCGTTTCCACCGCGCTGAAGGCGATAAGACGCTTCTCATCCTTCTCCGTTTCGGCGCCCCGGGCCAAAAATCCCACCGCAAACATGGCCGCGGGGTCGTCCATCAGGTCTCCGAGCAGTTGAGATTTGACAAATTGGTCGTAAGGGAGGTCACGGTTGAGCGCATGGATCACCCATTCGCGCCAGCGGTAGATGCCGGTGTAAGCGGGCATGTGTTCGTCGGTATCGACGTAACGCAGGAGATCCAGCCAGTGACGGGCGTAGTTGACGCCGTGCTGTTCATCGCCCAATAGCCGATCGACGACCCTTTCATAGGCTTGCGGCGAAGAGTCGTCCAAGAACAGGGCCACTTCCCGGGCGCTGGGAGGCAGCCCGACCAAGTCGTAAGTCACCCTTCTGAGCAAGGTTCCCTTGTCCGCAAGCGGCGCGGGCGTCAATCCTTGCTTTTCATAGGCCGCCACCAAAAAGGCGTCCACGGGATTGAAGACGAACTGCCGGTTCGTTACGACGGGGACGGCCGGTTTCGCAATCGGCCGGTAAGCCCAATGAGCGGCCTGTCGTTTCTGGGGCCACAGCGCTCCGGCTTCAATCCACTGCCGCAGGAGCGCTACTTCTTCCGCCGAAATGGGTCCCCCGGGCGGCATCTTCAGCTCGCCGTTCCGCGCCACTGCCTTGTACAACAGACTCTCGTCAGGTTTCCCGGGAACTATTGCCGGACCGCGACCGCCGCCCTTTTTCAGGCTCTCGCCGCTGGCCATGGACAATCCGCCCCTCGGACTCTTGATCAGCGGGCCGTGGCAGGTAAAACAGTTCTTGGACAACACGTCGAGGACGTTCTGGGCCGAGGCGACTTGGGCGAGGAAAAGGAAGAAGGTCAGCAGCGTGGGCACGGCCATCGCAAGAGATCCACCTGGACGAATCCTCACATTCATCTTCGCGTTTCGAGACAAGGCCTGACCTTTGCTTCGGGAGCCTGCTGGACGCAGGCAGAGTAGAGTCCCCTGCCTGACACCGGCCGCCCATCGGACCGTCCGGATGAAGAGACTCGCCTCGATGCTACGAAGCGCTTCCGCAGGTTGTCAAGCACCAAAAAGCAGAAAGCGGCGGACTCCAGCCCGTATTGCGGCATTTTGACTCTCAGGCAGCGGGCGCGCACACCTGCAAGCACCCGGTCACTCTTGGGTGCAATTAGAAGAAGTGGGAGTCAGTTTCCGCCGCAGGACGGGCGCAAAAGAGGGACAAACGACGAGTCCGATATGGAGTGTGGCGACAACAAGCCAAAAAAGGAAACGGGACCCAGAAACCCCAAAATCGCAAACCAGGGCTGAGGTCAAAGTTCGGCTAATGGGCGCGGGATGCTAGTCGAAGAGAATTTAGGCTTCCTTGGAGAACTGCCATATCCTACGTGAGAGCGATTCTGCTCGTACGCCCTGGTCTGCCCCGCAGAGATGAAGATTGTCTCCGTCATCACCGATCACCGAGTCGTCGAATTCTCGTCCTTGACAGCGGATTTCTGCTGTGCTCCAATCCTGCGCGACTCAAAACTTAAAGCACAATACATAAAAGTCTCCCAACATCCATCATTTTGACATGCTGGTTGGGAAGCCCCGGGAGGTGCAACGTGTTCGGCACTTGGCTGCAGCACATTGTAGGCTTCGGGTCTGATCGGGTCGAAGCGCGGAAGGGTCTGTCTTTGGTCAGGATCAAGATACGGAGGGGTAAGGGTATTGCTTGTTGGACGCCGGCAGCCATGCTGCTGATCGCGAGCCTTACACCGGCCACGACGTTCGGCCAGTCATACTATGGAGGCCTCCGAGGCACTGTTCGTGACCCGAACGGCGCCGTGGTGCCGAACGTAAAGGTGACGCTTATTGACCAAAATACAGGTCTCCGTCGCGTCACCCAGTCGGCTGCCGATGGGGGATATGTTTTTAACCAGGTCGTTCCGGCCGCCTATACCGTTTGGGCCGAAGTCACAGGATTTAAGAAATTCGAGCGAAAGGATGTGATTATCAGCACGCAGGGGCAAGTCAACCTCGACCTGACTCTGGAGATTGGTCAGTTGACGCAAACGGTCGAGGTCACGGCAGCGACGCCGCTGATTGAAACGACAAACGCATCGCAGGGTCAGTTGCTCGATGACCAGAAGCTGGCTGAGCTTCCGAACATCGGGCGCAACCCCTTCATCATGGCGAAGGTGGCGCCGAACGTGGTCCAATATGGCAATCCCGTCATGAACCGCATGCAGGACCAGAGCAGCACAGCGAATACCTCCGTGAACGGTTCAATCGGTTGGGTTGGCAACTATCTCATCGATGGAGTGCCGGTGACTGATTGGGCTGGCAGGCCGATCATCATCCCATCCATCGAGGCAACGCAGGAAGTAAAGGTCATGACCAATACCTACGATGCCGAGATGGGGCGCAACGGGGGTTTCGTCTTGAACACCCTTTTGAAGTCCGGCACGAATGACTTTCACGGCGTCGCCTACGGCGCCATCCGCCGGACAGGCATGGATGCGAATCAGTTTTTCAACAATGCTGCCGGCATTCCCTTGAGCCCTATTCCCAACGATGCCTGGGCTGGCAACTTGGGCGGCCCACTCTATATTCCTCACCTTTATGACGGCAGAGACCGTACATTCTGGTTCTTTGCGCTCGAGGGTTACAACAATTCCGCGGCCAACTCCTCGAGGTTTTACGTCCCCACCGCCGCGGAGCGGGCCGGCGACTTTTCCCAAACCAAAACCGCCACCGGTGCGCCTCTGGTCCTCTACGATCCCTCGACTACCGTGCAGAATCCCGACGGCACTTACGGACGCGCGCCTTTCCCGAATAATACGATCCCGGCCAACCGGATCAACACTGTCGGCCAGAACATCGCGAACTACTATCCGCTGCCAGCTTCGGCACCTGCCTACTATGGGGATCCTGACATTACTGGCAGCTCGAGCTCCGTTTCGAAAGGCAGGCAATACGTCGGGAAGGTCGATGAGCAGTTCTTCCCTTGGTGGCGTGCCAGCGCAAGTTATATGCACACCTGGACCATCGAGCCGGGACCTGAGTTTTTCGGCGGGCCGGCAGCGAATGGGCAATGGGCGCTCTGGCGCGTCGAAGATGTCACCGCGATCAATAACTTGTTGACGATTTCTCCGACCACCGTGCTGGCGGTTCGATACGGTTTCAACCGTTTCCCCAACCTTTTCTACACCACGAGCGAGCGTCAGGGTTTTGACCCAACCACGCTGGGCTTCCCCGCCTCGTATGTAGGGCAGATGATGGGCCATAAGTTCCCGATCATCAATACCTCCACCGCATTGACGCTGAGCGATGGCAATGGCTCGTACTACAATTTGGTCAGCAACAACTTCTCCACCATCCTTTCGAGGATCCAGGGGCGCCACAGCCTCAAGTGGGGCTTCGATTTTCGCCGCCTGGTGGCGACCGGAAACGGTTACGGCGATGAATCCGGCAGTTTTTCATTCAACGGCGCCTTCACTCAATCGAGTCCCACGAACCCGGTCGCGGGCACGGGCGCCGATGTGGCCGATCTCCTGCTGGGCTACCCTTCGAGTGGTGATACGATTCTCGCCATCAAGCTGACGAACTACACCCACTACTACGCGGTCTATGGTCAGGACGATTTCCGTGTGACCAACCGCCTGACGCTTAACCTGGGGCTGCGCTGGGAACGCGAGCTTGGCTTTAGGGAAGTTCAAAATCGCCTGTACGTGAATTTCGACAAGCAGGCGACTAATCCTCTCGCGGCAAACGTTACCGGGATCGCACCGAAAGGGGTGCTTCAGTGGGCCGGGCAGGGCGCGAATCCCGTAGGCGTCGGCAATCCCAACCTTAACAAATTGGCGCCACGCCTCGGCGTCGCGTACCGGCTCGACAGCAAGACCGTCATTCGAGGGGGCTATGGTGTGATCTGGGGACCACAGTCGACGCTAGGTGCCACCTATGCGCCGGCGGGCTTCTCTTCCACGACGCCGTATATTGCCACACTGAATGGCTTTGCGACGCCGGCGAACTCGCTCAGCAACCCGTTCCCCAATGGTCTCATTCAGCCGGCGGGCCTGTCGCAGGGGTCCCTCACGGGAATTGGCCAGAACGTCTCGCTCTTCTCTCCCTTCGCCAAAGGACCAAGAATACAACAATATTCGGTTGACATTCAGCGTGAGTTGCCCGCCGGGATTGCTCTCTCGGTCGGGTACCTGGGAAATCGCGGGACGCATCTACCCATGGACGTTAACCAGAACGTGTTGGATCCAACCTTCTTTTCCATGGGTACCGCATTGAACCAACCCGTCGCGAACCCCTTTTACGGGCACGGCGGCACAGGGGTCATCGGAACGCCCACGGTGCCAGCGTACCAGCTTCTCCTGCCCTTCCCCACTTACGGCAATGTGATTTTTTCGAGCAGCGATTTGAACCATTCCCGTTACGATTCATTGGTGATCAAAGGCCAGAAACGCTTGAGCCAAGGACTTACTTTCCTGTCCACATTGACCTGGGCGAAAAGCTACGACCTGGCAAGCTCAGGCAACACCCTGATGGGCGGCCCTTCGGGAGCCCAGAACCCTCTTAATCTGGAAGCCGAATATGCACCGTCACAGTTCAATGCCCCCGTCACTTGGTCCTTTACATTCAGCTACGCACTGCCCGCGGGAAGGGGCAAGCCATTTCTGAACAGCAACAAGGCCCTGGATTATGCACTGGGTGGCTGGCAGCTCAACGGCGTCGCGGTCTACCGAAGCGGATTCCCGGTCGCGATTACACAAAACCAGAATCTTAATGGCGCCTTCGGATATGCCGGTCAGCGGCCCAACGCCACGGGCACTTCTCCGGAAACGATCGGCAGTCTCGGGCAAAGGCTGAACAGTTACATTAACCCGGCCGCGTTCTCCACGGCCGCCCAGTTTACCTTCGGCGATGTCGCCCGCTACATTCCCATGCGCGGCCCGGGGTTGGCCAACTGGGATCTCTCGCTTTTCAAAACCGTGGCCGTGCGAGAGCGCCTGAGCGCACAGTTCCGATTCGAAATGCTGAATGCCTTCAACACGCCGGAGTTCAACGGTCCCAACAATTCCTTTGGCACGTCTTCGTTCGGGCAGATCAACTCACAGGGGAACTCGGCGAGGCAACTTCAGCTTTGCCTGCGATTCATGTGGTGATCTGGTCCTCGTTCTCGATGGGGACATTTTGATCTCGGGATTTAACTTCCGAGCTGGCAGGCACCACAGCAGGCCAACAACCTTTGGGAAGTGAGCGTGGATGAGCGAAGATCAGACCAACGATTTCGTATTGCTTTACGATGGCGTGTGCGGGTTTTGCAACAAGAGCGTGCACATGATTCTGGCGCATGATAAGCAAGGCACTTTGAAATTCGCTCCGTTGCAGAGCCACTTTGGCGAAGAGGTAACCGCAAGGCATCATATCAAAAACATTGATTCCATAGTCTTGGTTGACAACTCATCAGGCACAGAGCGCGTCTATGTTCGCTCAAACGCCGCGTTAAAGATTGCCAGTTATTTAGGTGGCTGGTGGAAATTGCTTGCGGTTTTCCAAATCATTCCGCGTCCACTTCGAGATTTTTGCTATGATCTGTTTGCCAAATATCGCTATCGGTTCTTCGGCAAATACGACAGCTGTCTTTTGCCCTCGCCTGAGGTCCGCTCAAGATTTTTGGATACGGCTTGAAGATTTTTTGAGACGGAAACACATCTGTCCATCACAATCGAAATGGCACAAACGAACATTTTCCTCACAGCGGAATGGAAACATTTGGCGATGCTCAATTTTGAAATCGAGCCATCCGTTCCACGCCCTCACGTTCCTTCCGGCACGGAATTGGACTCCTGGAACGGCAAGACGTTTGTCAGCGTCGTCGGGTTCATGTTTTTAAAAACCCGAGTGCTGGGTTTGCCGATTCCCTTTCATCAAAATTTTGAAGAGGTGAATTTACGATTTTACGTGCGCTTCAAATCAAGCGAAGGATGGCGGCGCGGCGTTGTCTTTATCAAAGAGTTGGTGCCGCGAAGGGCTATCGCCACTGTGGCTCGCGTCGTCTATAACGAAAACTATGAAGCCCTGCCGATGCGACACGCGCTGGATTTAGAGGGTAGCACTATTAAGAAAGATGGCGCGGTCGAATATGGTTGGCGGTACAGAGGTGAATGGAATCATCTGCGCGTGCAGACAGCGGGCGAGGCGCAAACGTTAATCGCCGGTTCGGAAGAAGAATTCATCACCCAACATCATTGGGGCTATGCCGCGCAGAAAGATGGTGGCTGTGTGGAATATCAAGTCGAGCACCCTTCATGGCGCGTCTGGCAAGTGAGCGAGCGTTCTCTGCATTGCGATGTCGCAGCTTTGTACGGAGAAAAATATGTCGAGGCTTTAGGCGGCAAAGCCAGTTCCGCATTCTTAGCCGAAGGCTCGCCCATCATCGTGCGAAAGGGTTATAGGATCCCCTTTGATCCGGCACAGTCAGTATTCTGAAAACAGAATCAGGCGGTTCAGTTCCCTGATGCTCGGCGCCGGAAAGTTACGGTCATTGCTTTCCCCCTGCCCTCACTCTACCGTAGCACCAACGAGCAACACGTAGTCCGATGCTCGAGATCCTCTTTCCGCAGCGAAGCTCCGGGCCGGCCTGTTGCTCGACAAAAACTGCAGAGGTCCGATTCCTACGAACGTCCCGCCGCCTGGCGCACGCGGCGGCGCTGGGCCACTTCGAAGCCCATGAACGGCGTGGTTGCGGTGAAGCTGGCCAGGCTCTCGCAACAGCTTGTGCGTCGCGGTTCCTGAGGAGGTCGCAATGAAAAAAAATACTACACCGTCTCCGGACGCGGATGCACCCATGGGCTACGGTACGGCCGCTCCAAGAGGCGATTTGCCTCGGCATCGCCGATGACTCGTCCGCCGTTGGCGTCCCAGGCGAGTGTGCGTCCGAGGCGCATCGCCAGATTGGCGAGGATGCAGCTCGCCGTCGAGATATGCCCCTGCTCGATGTCGGCCACGGGCCTGCCGCGAGTTGTGATAGCCGAGAGGAAGTCCTTCATGTGCGCGCGAATTGCCGGTGCGCAGTGTTTCTCCAGGTCCGGCTCCGTTTTGTCCTCGGGATACTGCTCAAGTTCGTAAGTCACGTCCTTGTGTATCGCCTGCTCACCCTTCGACGATGGCGTGAAGTCGTAGCTATAGACGCTGGCCTTCAGTGTCCCCTTATCTCCATAGAAGGTCGCGCCCCATGGATACTTGGAGTCGGGCGGGTCGCCCCACGAACGCTGTTCCCAGATCACCTTCACATCGTCGAAATCGAAAGTGGCTGTCTGGGTGTCCGCGATGTTGGCCTTGCTGTCATGGGGGAGCAGTATGCCGCCCGAAGAATGGATGCGCCGCGGCCAGCTTAGATTCATCATCCAGCGCACCATGTCGAGCATGTGAATGCACATATCCCCCATGATGCCGTTGCCGTATTCCATGAACGCACGCCAGCCTCGCGGATGCACCAGGCGGTTGTAGGGCCGCAGAGGTGCGGGGCCGGTCCACATCTCGTAATCGAGATTTTCGGGGGGCTCGGTATCGGGAGGATTGCTCTCGGCGCGCATGTGGTAGTAACAATAGATCTCGACCAGACCGATGTTACCGAGCCGCCCCTCGCGAATGATGTTGTCGCGCGCTTCGACCAGGTGCGGTGTGCTGCGGCGCTGCGTTCCCACCTGCACGACGCGTCCGTGCTTGCGCGCGGCGGCCACCATTGCCTGGCCCTCGATCACGTCCACGCTGACGGGCTTTTGACACCACACGTCGGCGCCCGCCTGGACCGCGGCAATCATGGCGAGCGCGTGCCAGTGATCGGGCGTGTCGATGAGGACGATGTCGAGATCCTTCTCGGCGAGCATCTTGCGATAATCGGAATAGGTGCGCGGACGGTGCTTCGACGCCTGGCGCTGCGCCACAGCATCGGCCGCGTCCGACAGCATCTTCTTATCCACATCGCACATCGAGACGACCTCGACGGGCGCGACCTGGATCAGACGAAACAGGTCGGTTTTGCCGTACCAGCCCGGTCCGATGATGCCGACACGCGGCTGCTTGGCCCCGGTAGTCTGGCCTCGCAAGTCGTAAGCGGACAGTCCGAGGACTGCGGCGCTGTTGAGCAGGAACTGTCGGCGATTCATGGCTCTCCTCCGTCGAATGGCTGCGAGTATACATCATCCCATGGCCGGTCCAATCGCCGTAGTCCTCCTCCAGCGACGCGCCCCACCTTGAGCAGCGAATCTGACCGTAATCTGGCGGTCGACCGCCCCGGCTACCGCAGGAATTCGCTTGTTCCCGTCATGCCTTCGCGATACAAACACATATAGTTTCCATTTTGATTGTGGGGAGGATTGTAAGAATGTTCAGGCGCCTTGCCGTCCTGCTATTTGTTCTGCTGTCTTCTGCTCTGTTTGCCCAGACCTACGACCAGGCGCTCTTCAGCGGAATGAAATGGAGAGGCATCGGTCCGTATCGCGGCGGCCGCGTGCTGGCCGTGACCGGCGTGTCCGGCGATCCGAACACCTTCTATTTCGGCGGCGTCGCCGGCGGCGTGTGGAAGACTACGGATGCCGGCGCCATCTGGCGCCCTGTGAGCGACAAGGAGCCGTTCACCTCCATCGGGTCCATAGCCGTGGCCGATTCCGACCACAACACCCTTTACATCGGCACCGGCGAGGCCTGCATTCGCGGCAACATCACCTACGGCGACGGCGTGTACAAATCGGTGGACGGCGGCAGGTCGTGGAAGCACGTCGGACTGCCGGACTCGCGGCAGATCGGCGCCGTAGTCGTCCACCCGAAGAACCCCGACATCGTATATGTCGCCGCGCTCGGCCACGTGTACGCACCCAGCGCGGAGCGCGGCATCTATCGCACCACCGACGGCGGCGCCACCTGGCAAAAGGTTCTGTACGTGAACGACAAGACCGGCGGCATTGATGTCGTCTTCGACCCACAGAATCCGAACACCCTCTTCGCGTCCATGTGGGACGTGAACCGCACGCCTTGGAGCCTGACCAGCGGCGGTCCCGGCAGCGGGCTGTATCGCTCCACCGACGGCGGCAACACTTGGAAACGGCTCGAGGGACACGGCCTGCCTGAGGGTGTGCTCGGGCGTATCGGTGTCTCGGTGTCCGGCGCGGATTCCTACCGCGTTTATGCGCTCATCGAGGCGAAAGAGGGCGGGTTGTTCCGCTCCGATGACGGCGGCGATACCTGGACGCGCGTCAACGAAGACGAGCGCTACCGCCAGCGCGCCTGGTACTTCACTCACATCTTCGCCGACCCGAAAACTGTGGACACGGTTTACGTGCTCAACACCGGCGCCTTCCGATCTGTCGATGGCGGCAAGACCTTCACCCTGCTGCCCGCGCCACACGGCGACCATCACGGCCTGTGGATTGATCCGGCTAACCCGAAAAGCATCATCGACGGCAACGATGGCGGCGCCACCATCAGCGTGGACGGCGGCCAGACCTGGAGCACCGTGTACAACCAGCCGACGGCGCAGTTCTACCACGTCATCACCGACCGCCAATTTCCGTATTACGTCTACGGCGCGCAGCAGGACAACAGCAGCGTTGGCATCGCCAGCTTCAGCGACGAGGGTGTCATCACGGCGCAGAACTGGTTTGCGTTCGGCGGCGAGACCGGTTTCATCGCGCCCGATCCCCGCGACACCAACGTCATTTACGGCAACAACGAGGCCACCATCTTCCGCTTCAACAAGGCCGACCAGCAGACGCAGGACGTTTCCGTCTGGCCGCTGGATGTCTCCGGGCACGGCGCCGTGGATCTCGACGTGCTTCGCTTCAACTGGACGTCGCCGTTATTTATATCGCAACACGATAAGACTACGCTCTACACCTCCGGCGATAAGGTGTACAAGAGCACCGACGGCGGCATGAGCTGGACCGCCATCAGCAAGGACCTGACGCGCAACGACAAGAGCAAGCAGCATCCCTCGGGAGGACCGATCACGCTCGACATCACGTCGGTCGAGTACTACGACACGATTTTCGCGCTTGCCGAGTCTCCGGTGCAGCAGGGCCTGCTCTGGGCCGGCACCGACGACGGCCTCGTCTGGATCACGCGCGACGGCGGTACCACATGGACGAACGTCACCCCCAAGGCGCTGCCGGAATGGGGCATGGTTAGCATCATTGATCCGTCTCCGCACGAGTCCGGCACCGCCTACATCGCCGTGGATCGCCACAAGCTCGACGATCAGAAGCCCTACATCTACAAGACCTCAGACTTCGGAAAAAGTTGGAGCCTGATCGTGAACGGCATCGCGCAAAACCACTATGCCCGTTCTGTACGCGAAGATCCCGGACGCAAGGGCCTGCTGTTCGCCGGCACGGAGCGCGGCGTGTACGCCTCCTTCGACGACGGCGCGCACTGGCAGTCACTGCAATTGAACCTGCCGGTCTCGCCGATTCACGATCTCGTCGTGCACGACAACGATCTGGTGGTCGCCACTCACGGGCGCTCGTTCTGGATTCTGGACGACCTCACGCCGCTGCGGCAGCTCACCTCGCAAACCGCGCGGGCGCAGGCGATTCTCTACAAACCCGAGCCTGCCGTCCGCTTGCACTATCCCGACCAGGTGGACCGGCGCCGTCCGGCCGGCGAGAACCCACCCAAGGGCGCGATCATTGATTATTACTTCGCGAGCAAGCCGAAGGAAGAAGTGACGCTCGACATCCTCGACGCGCAGGGCAAGCTCGTGCGCCATCTGTCGAGCAAGGAAAAGAAAGGCTTCGAGCAGCCGCCGGAGTGGCCCGACCAGGAAATTCCCAAGGAAACCATTCCCGCCGAAGCGGGCATGAACCGCTACGCCTGGGACCTGCGTTACGAGTCGCCGGCAAAAATTCCCGGCGCGTTTTATTCCGGCCTAGGCCCGTTGGGACCGCTCGCCCTGCCGGGAACTTACCAGGCGAAGCTCGCGGCGGGATCATTTACCCAGACTGTGCCGCTGGAGCTGCGCATGGATCCGCGGCTGAAGAACGTCACCCAGGCGGATTTACAGAAGGAATTCGAGCTGGCGATGAAGATCCGAGATCGCAACAACGAGCTGCACACTGCGGTGAACCAGATCCGCGAGCTGGGCGCCGAACTCATGACGCTGAAGAAATGGTCGGGCGAGAGCGCGCAGGCTAAGCTGGTGATCGAGGCTGTGGATGCGCTCGACAAAAAGATGACGCCGATCGAGGAAATTCTGATCCAGGTAAAGATGAAGAGCTCCGAGGGCAACCTGCGCTACCCGAACCAGCTCAATGAGCAGTTCGATTCCCTCAGCCATACCATTGAGTACGCTGATGCTGCGCCCACGCGCCCGCAGTACGCCGTCTATGATTTCCTGAACGGCAAGCTGCAGGAGCAGTTGAACGCCCTGCGCGAGGTGCTCGATCGCGACCTGCCCGCGCTCAACGAGCTCATGCGCAAAACCGGCGTACCCGCCCTGACCGTGCCCTCGGGCACGCCCAGTGGAAGGTAGCGATTGTTATTTTCGTGAAGGCTTTGAGCCGCTGACTAGTGCTGAGTTGATGAAACAGAAAAATCACGGTGTCGCACTTTTAATCGCACCGGATCAGGAGAGAATCATGCGGACAGTAGGGGTCTACACTGGCTTGTTGATGTGGATGTTGGCGCCGGCGATGGTGGCAGCCCCAAAGAAGGTTTCGTTCTCGCAGCCGCCGAGGAGCGTAGATGTCTACGATTTTGTCGAGATAACCGTAAACGTCGAAGGGCCCGACGCCTCCAATCCATTCACCGATGCCACGCTGCGCGGATCTTTCGGCAAGGTCAATGGAGCTGATCGGACGGCTGTTGAAGGTTTTTGCGACTCGGCGGATGGTGGCGTGTTCCGGATCCGCTTCATGCCGTCGTCGCCGGGTGACTACACCTGTTCGATAGCCTACCGGCAAGGGAGTTTCGAGACCAACAGCACGGGCACGTTCAAAGCTTCTGAGGGCCACAGGCGAGGCCCAATCCGCGTCGATCCCAAGTACCCGTGGCACTTCATCTGGGAGGGGACAGGCGAGCACTACTTCTTCAACGGCACCACCGCGTTTTGGCTGGCAGGTTGGAAAGAAGACAGGGTCATTAATTACTGCATCGAGCGACTTAGCGGGCTAAAGATCAACCGAATCCGCGTGCTGCTTGCAGGAGCTGCAAACATCTTTTGGGGCGAGCCCGTGATGACGGGTGACAATTTCACTTACTTCCTGCGTCCGTGGCTTGCGCAGGCTCCCAACAGTTTCGATCATCCCTCGATCGACTTCACGCGCTTCAATGTGCCCTACTGGCAAAAATGGGAACGGATGCTGCGGTTCGCCCGGGAGCGCAACATGATCGTTTCCGTGATCCAGGATATTTCCACTCACAAGGCCCAACCGGCCGCAGGCAGCGAAGACGAGAGGCGTTACCTCCGATACGCGGCGGCGCGGCTTGGCGCCTTCTCAAATATCACCTGGGACCTGGGAGACGACCTCGACAGCTTTCGTGACGAGAAGTGGGCGCACGAGACGGGGACCCTGCTTGAGAGCTGGGATCCTTATAAGCACCTGGCTTCCAGCCATCCAGTACATCGTGAGAACCAGGACCGCTCCTCGGACTGGTTCGGTTTCACTTCGATTCAGAATTGGTCGCGCCGGCAACATGAGTTGATGCTGGAGGAGCGGCAGATCCAGATCAAGACAGGCCGGACCATTCCACAGACCAACGAAGAGTATGGATATGAGGACCACTATCCGCACTGGGCGCCAGCGCCGGATGGGGAGTCTGCGGAGACCTTGCGCCGGGTGGCGTGGGACATCGCAATGGCCGGCGCTTACGGGACTGCTGGAGAAAGCTCTCGCCGCGGCACTAACATCTGGCCCGACGCTGGCGGCGGCTGGATCAACGGACGGGGCGACGACACGATGATCATGCTCAAGGGTTACGAACATATGGTGGATTTCTTCACCAGTTTCGAGTGGTGGAAGACGGAGCCGCACGACGAACTCGTCAGCAATGGAGCCTATTGCCTGGCGAAGCCTGGAGAAATCTACGCCGTGTATCTGCCGGTACGACCTATATGCGGCAATGCGGAAGCCTTCGAACATCAAAAGGTCTGCGGCGAGATCACCCTTAAGCTTGAACCGGGAACCTACGAGGCGAGATGGTTCAGTGCCTACACGGGAGAAATAATCCCGCTGCCGCCAGTCGAAGGGAGGGTTTGGACTTTGCCGAAGACTCCGGGCTGGCTGGACTGGGCGCTTCTGCTGCAGAGGAAACGCTAAGGGAAACGCTAAGCTGCAAGCCGCACGGGGAAAACGCCTGCCATTCCTGTCAGCTCCGCCGGCGAGAGCACGTGTGAAATTCGCACTGGTTTTCCAGGCTGCGTCAGAGCTTTTCCAAAACACTTAGGGCTCGCGCAGAAATAAATTCACATTTTGGCGCGAGCGCCGGGCGGGCAGATGCGAGGCGCCGCGACGAAAGTCGATGTCGGACATCGTCGAGGAGCGGCAACAAAGCCGATACGCGCCCTTGCCGCCGCGCCCCTGCGGGCCTGCAGCAAAATGTGAATTTATTTCTGCGCGAGCCCTAAGTACATGTCGCCATAAATACGGTAACGTATTTTCCCAGATGAGTCCGGGCGCCCTAGAAGGGCGCTGGGAACTTAGCCGGGGGTGAGCGAAGCGAACCCCCGGAATATTGCATTAAACGAACGCCCCGGCAGGGGCGCGGGGAGCTCCGGCAACCCCTGCCGGGGTGCATATTGTTGTTCTTCTTTTACCGGGGGTTCGCTTCGCTCACCCCCGGCTAAGCTTCGGCTAAGCTCCATCCGCCCCACTGGGGCGAACTACGTTACCGTATTTATGGATTCGAGTACTAAGGGATCGTCGAGGCGTGCCCGGACGCGTCGGGCGGCACGCCGCCAGCCGATCCGCCGGCGTTATAGCCGAGCATGTTCGAGACGCGGGCGGCTACGCGACGGACCTCCTCCTTTACCGGATCGACGATCAGTTCCATCCGGATCGCAGGACCGGAAACGCTGATCGCGGCAATGGGACGCCCGGCGTTCTCGTAAATCGGCGCGGCCACGCAGATGACGCCGTCGATATTCTCTTCGTTGTTGATCGCGACACCTTGTTCCCGAATCTTTCGCAGTTCCTCGAGAAGGGCGGCGCCGCTGGTGATCGTGTTGCGCGCGAGCTTCGGCAGCCCATGCTGCTGAATGATGGCATCGATCTCGTCTTCCGAGAGTGCGGCGAGGAGGCACTTGCCGAGCGCGGTCGAATGTGCATAGTTGTACTCGCCGGGAACGGCGGCGCAACGGTACGGATTCTGGCTTTCGATCACTGCGATGTACGTGATCAGCCCCTTGTCGAGTACGCCGACATGGACGCTTTCGCCGCAGCGTAAGCGCAAGTTTTCGAGCAACGGCTTGGCAAGCGCGGAGATGCGTTGATAGGGCAGGACCGCGCGGCCCAGATCAAAGAACTTTGGCGCGAGTATGTAATCGCCCGTTTGCTCATTCCGCGCAATGTAGCCGATCTTACTCATGGAGTAGAGAAGCCGGTGAACCGTTGTTTTTGCAAGCCCTACGGCATGTGTGACTTCGTCTAGAGACAGCGGCGCCTGCGGGTTTTCGCTGAATGCTTCGAGAATGCCGAAGACCTTCTCGGTCAGAGCGACAAAGTTCTTGTCGCGGCCCCGTTTGCCGGTACGAGTGCCGGCGCGCGGCGTGTGACCGGCCGCGGGGGCAGGTTTGAGCGACTGTAGTGGCAATCGGATGCTGCCTGAATCCCTATTATCCGGCATGCGGAGCACATTGTATCGCATATTGGAATGGATTCCACTTCCATCGAGCCTCGCCGTAGACGGCGGGCTGCTGGCCCAGGCGTAAATTCGGAATCCGTTCCGCTTGACGGTTGGACATTCCGTGTTTTACAGTCGAGCGGATTCCCTATGCGAATCTCCGAGATTGAAACCTTCCTTGTCGGCAATCCCTGGAAGAACTGGCTGTTCGTGAAGGTTACTACCGACGAAGGCATCCACGGGATTGGCGAGGGTTCACTAGGGCACCTGTCGAAGACGGTCGAAGCGGCGATTCACGAAACCAAGCCGTTCATCCTGGGCCTGGAGGTGTTCCAGACCGAGTTGCTCGTCAACCGCCTGTCCCGACATGTGTACGCCGACGGCGGGCAGATCAAGATGTGCGCGATCTCCGCGCTCGAGATCGCCTGCTGGGATGCGGTCGGGAAGGCGCTGGGCCAGCCGGTGTACAACCTCGTGGGCGGCCGGTGCCGCGACCGGATCCGGGCCTACGCGAACGCCTGGTATCGCAACGAGCGCACGCCGGAGGCGTTCGCCGAATCGGCGCGCAAAGTCGTCGAGATGGGCTACAGCGCGATGAAGTTCGATCCGTTCGGTACCGCGATGGGCGTAATGACCCCGCGGGAAGAAGCGCTCGCGATCGAGATCGTCGCAGCGGTGCGGGAGGCCGTCGGACCGGAGGTCGAGCTCGCCATCGAGTGCCACTCGCGGTTCAGTGTATCCACCGCCATCCGCGTGGGCAAGAAGCTGGAGCAATACGGGCCGGCATGGTACGAGGAGCCGGTGCCCCACCAGAATATCCCCGCGATCATCGAAGTGGCGAAACACCTCGATATCCCGGTGGGTACGGGAGAGAGCTTGTCATCGAAGCAGCAGGTGGCGGAGCTGATCGCATATAACGAGATCGACATCATCAATATCGAGCCGCTGCACATGGGCGGGATCCTCGGCTCGCGCAAGGTGGCGGACATGGTGGACGCGCATTACGGGCTCGTGATCCCGCACGCGGCTCAGGGCCCGGTCTGCACGGTTGCCTGCCTGCACATCGACGCCGCCACGCCGAACGCGTGGTTGCAGGAGACTTTCGAGGACTTCAACGAGCCCTGGGAACGGCAGCTCGTCACGAATTTTCCCGCGATCCGCGAAGGGCATTTCGACCTGCCGGTGGGCCCGGGCCTGGGCATCGACCTCAATCTCGACGAGGTGCGCAGGCATCCTTATCACGACAACCCGGATATTTCGCTGTTCGAGGAGAACTGGCAATTGCGCAGGTCGGTTCACGCGAAATAGGCCGGCCATCAAGGGAGGAAACGGGATGTTGCGGCTGCACGGAATTACGCCGGTGATGGTCTCGCCGTTTTGGGATGAAGAAGGCCTGGACGAGAACAACTTGCGGCGCCAGATCGATTTCGCGATCAACAACGGGGCTGCGGCCGTAGCCGGGCCGGGTTACGCATCCGAGTTCTACAAAATGAGCGACGGCGAGCGGTACCGCTTCGCCGAGGTTCTGGTGGACCAGGCGAAGAAGCGGGTCCCGGTGATCATCGCGACCAGCAGCGATTCCACCTATCTCACCATCGAGTTCTCGAAGTTCGCCGAGCGGATCTCGGCCGACTGCCTGATGGTGACGCCGCCCCGCACGACGAAGCTGCCGGCGTCCGAAATAGTGGAGTATTACAGCCGCTTGTGCAGCGCAGTCTCGATTCCGGTGATGCTCCAGGACGCTGATTTCACCGGTGCCGGTTTGCCGGCCGATGTTTTCGTGGACCTGGCGAGGCGCCACGAGAACTTCCTGTTCACGAAGCTCGAAATCATCATGCCTGGGCAGAAATGCGCGGAGATCATCGAACGGACGAACGGCCGCATGCAGGTGATCTATGGCCTGGGCGGCATCGCGATGCTCGACGGGTTGTATCGCGGCGCATCGGCGTTCATGCCCGGTGCGGCGCTCCTCGAGGTGTATGTGCTGACCTATGAGTTGTACCGCTCGGGACTGACGCGGGAGGCCCAGGCGCTGTTCGCTCGACTGATCCCGTACCTGGCGTTCGCGCTGCAACACCTCGAACTTGCGGTTGGCATGGAGAAGCGCGTCATGGCGCGGCGTGGAATCATTCCGAGCGCGCGGATGCGCCAGCCGACGCTGCGGTTCGACAAGGCCGGCGAGGAACAGATCGAGCAGTACGTGGATGAGGCGGTCGCGCTTGCCGAAGAGTGCCGTGCGGCGCTTCGCGCGAGTGCGCAGGCGGGCGCAGATGCAGCCGGCAACCGGCGCTGATGTCGCGCTTCGGGCGCGCGCGTGATAGCTTCAGGAAGGCGATGCTTCGACCGGCCGAGTTTTTCTCCCCTTCTGCTGTTCCCGATACTCCGAGTCCCCGCCCGCGCGTGTCGCTCCACGGCACGTGGGAGCGGCACGTTAACGGCGCACTCTACGATGCGGTCACCGTACCCTCGTCGCTGCGCCCGCTCGGGTATTACCACCTGAAGCGGCAGTTCGTGCTGGCGCGGTTGCAGGGGGGCGAGCGCGCGTTTGTGCATTTCGACTCGATCCACCACCACGGCCGCGTATTTGTGAACGGCGAGGAACTGGGCGCCATGGGTCCGTACGTGCCCTACGAGTTCGAAATGACCCGCGCGGCCCATGAAGGCGGCAATACGATTGATGTGGCGATCGCCGACCGCACGCCAGAGCCGGGCGGCGCGGGCAAGGACGAGATCGAGTTGTGCCTGACCCCGGGATGGGAAGCTAGCGGCGGCATCGTTCGCGACGCGTATGTCGAGATGCGCCCCGCCGCGTTCATCGAAAACGTGGCGCTCGGCTACATGCTTGACCCGGGCTACGGGCGCGCAGCCTGCAAGGCGCGGGTCTTCGTCTCGTCGGCCTCGGCGGGGCCGGCGCGTATTGAAACGGCCCTGTTACACGGAGACACGACCGTTGCGCAGGCTGGGCAGAATGTTTCACTCCCTGCCGGCGCGCATGAGGTGGAGCTGACATTTGAGCTTACGGCGCCGCTCCTCTGGTCGCCGGCCACACCGAACCTTTACGGTTTGCGGGCCACGCTGCGCACCTCCGGCGGCGAAGACCAATGGTCCACGCGGACCGGCTTCCGCGACGTGCGGATTCGCGGCCGTGAATTCCTGCTCAATGGCGAACGGCTGGTGCTCGCGGGTGTGTGCCGGCACGACATGTGGAAGGACCAAGGCTTTACGCTGACCGCGGCGCAGATGGATCAGGACATGCGGATGATCAAGGCGATGGGCGCAAATTTCGTCCGCCTGGCGCACTATCCGCACCACCGCCGCATCATCGAACTAGCTGACGCGCTGGGGCTGTTCGTGACGGAAGAACCGGGCCACTGGAACGTGGATTTCCACAAAATGCCGCGCGGCAGGATCGATGCGAGCCTCGCGATCATGGAGCGCACAATCCGCCGCGATTGGAACTCTCCGTCTGTCTTCGCATGGCTGCTCGGAAACGAATCCAATCTCAAGGTGGACTACCTGCGCGAATGTAAGGCGCTGTGCAATCGCCTCGACCCGGTCGGCCGGCCCGTATCGTTTGCTCACATCTACAACGACTCCAAGAAGACCTTCGATGCCGGGGGCCTCGACTTCTACACTGCCCATATGTACGGCTTCGATGAGGCGAAATTCAGCAAGATCGCCGAGCAGTTCGGGCCGGATAAGCCGCTGGTCCATACGGAGTGGGGCTGGGAGGACGCCGGCAGAGGCGAGATTGTATACGAGCGCAGCTTCGACCGGCTGCTGGACATGGTCGAGGAGGGCAGGGTCGCCGGGCATTCGTTCTGGTCCTGGCAAGATATACGCGAATACACTCGGATCGACTGGCCGACGCAGAACGGCATCCTGCTCTCGGGCGTGGTGGACGAGGCACGCGAGCCCCGTGAGCGCCTGTATGTCGAACTCTCGCGGCTATTCCAAAGGAAGCGGCACGAGACGCCGCCGGCGCGTTCGCGGCCGGATCCGGTGCCTCTGCGTTTTCAGTCCTGGTCGCCGAAGGCGATCTTCGAACCGGTGGACGTTCAGAAACTGAGTGAATCCGACGCGGCGCGGAAGTCCTGGAGCGAGCTCGAGGCGCGCATCGAGAAGTTCTGGACCGAGCTTGGCGTCAGTGGGCAGTGGAAGCGCACGGGCGGCAGGTTCCTGCTCTGGCAGGGAGCGGATGTGAACGTTTCGGGCGTGCCCTTCCGTGTGCCGGTAGCTGGGGACTACGCGCGACCGCTGGTCGTGACGCCGGGGTCGCCGGAGATCAGCGTACCGCTCGGGCTCGACTGCGTCCGGCTACACATCCTGGGCCACGTCACCCTGCCGGGCGGCTACCCGGCGACGGGCAAGCCCGGCGAGGTGATCGCGTCCTACACTGTAGCGCTAGCGGGCGGAAAAATGCGCGAGGTGCCGCTGCGCAATGGTGTCGAGGTAGCCCGCTCCAACATGATCCACGAGGCGACGCGCACGAATCCGATCGCAGCGGCCGCCCCCCGCGCGCTGATATTCACGAAAGACGTCGTTCGCGAGCACTACCAGGTGCTCTTGTACTCGCTGCCGGTGAACGGACGGGTGCAGTCGATTACGCTTCGCCTAAAAGCCGGAGCCGACCCGCTGTTGGTGTTTGCAATCACCGCGGAGCGCGTGTGAGGAGGCATCCATGAACCGGCGTCATTTCCTGAGTTCCTTGAGCGCGGCGGCGGTGGCGCCGCTCGCTTCACCACAGGAGGTGCACGCGCCAGCGGCCTCGTCGCGGTCGCAAGTGAGCCTCAGCGGCACGTGGCAGCGATACGTGCTCGGAGCCGCCGTGGACACTGTTGAGGTGCCCTCATCGCTGCGGCCATCCGGCTACTACCAGCTAAGGCGCAGCTTCGTGATACCGAAGCCCGGGCCCGCGCAGCGTGTCATCGCACATTTCGACGCCGTGAACTTCCACGGCCGGGTATTTGTTAACAAGACCGAGGCCGGCACGACACTGCCGTATGTTCCCGCTGAATTCGATATCACGAAGCTGGTCCGCGAGGGCACCAACACGATGGAGGTCGCAATCGCCGATCTCTGCGCGGAACCCGGCGGCGCGGGCGCCGACGAGGTCTGGCTCGGGGTAAACCCGGGCTGGGAAGCGTACGGCGGGATCATACGCCCCACCTACGTTGAACTGCGGCCGGCCGCGTTCGTCGACAACGTCCGCTTCGCATACAAGCTGAATGCGGCATCCTCTGCCGCGTCCTGCCAGATGACGGCGTTCCTGTCATCCGACGCCCTACGGCAAGGGGAGCTGAAGGTCGTGCTCCGGCGCGGGAAGACGGAGATAGCGCGCTCATCCAAAGCTGTGCGCCTCGACGCGGGCGCCACCGAAGTGGACCTTGGTTTTGAGGTGCACGACGTGGCGCTGTGGTCGCCCGCCACGCCGAACCTGTACGAGTGCGTTGTCACGCTCACGACCTCGGCGCTGATGGATGCTTACCGGTTCCGCACAGGTTTTCGCCACGTCGGCATCCGCGGCCGCCGGTATGAGCTAAACGGAGCGCCTATCGTTCTCAACGGCGTCTGCCGGCACGACATGTGGAAGGATCAGGGCTTCACGCTCACTCGCGCGCAGATGGAACAGGACATGCGCGGGATCAAGGCGCTGGGCGCCAATTACGTCCGGCTCGTGCACTATCCACACGACCGCTACATCGTCGAGCTGTGCGACGAACTTGGACTGCTGGTGAGCGAAGAGCCGGGCTTCTGGGGCATGAACTTTGCAACCATGCCCTGGTCGCGCGCGGAGCTCGGCCTGAAAATTCTGGAGCGCACGATTCGGCGGGATTGGAATTCGCCCTCTGTGTTTCTGTGGCTGCTCGGAAACGAGTCGCGGTTCAGCGTCGAATATTTGCGTAGAGGTAAGGACCTGTGCCGGAGCCTCGACCCTCTCGGCCGCGCTGTGTCGATTGCCAACTCGATGCGGAAGGAAGATGCGAAACCGCTGTTCGATGCCGGCGGCCTGGACTCGTACGACGATCACCCGTACACGTTCGCTATCGACGAGTTCGATAAGATCGCGGAATTCTACGGTCCGCACAAGCCGCTGATCTTTACTGAGTGGGGTGGGAAGGAGATCGGCCAGTCGGAGATCATTATGCCGAACACCGTGGACAAGCTGCTCGACATGACCGAGGGCGGCGTTCTGGCCGGCCACGCCTTTTGGTCGTGGCAAGACCTGCCGCAATTCACGCGCATCGATCCGGAAATGCGAGACGGCATTCTCGAATCGGGCGTGGTGACCGAGGGGCGCGAACCGCGTAATTTCGTTTACGCCGAACTGGGGCGCCTGCTTACGGGCAGGCGTCACACCGGCCTTGCGGCAAGCGATGCGCCTGTACCCGTCCCGCTGCGGCGCGCACCGTGGTCTCCGCGCAGCCGCTTCGAACCGGTGGATCTTTCGGCGCTGGTGAGCAGCGACCCGGCGCGAAGGGCCTGGGCCGAGTTCGAGCGGCATATGGAGAAGTACTGGTCCACACTTGCCGCCGGCCAGTGGGAACGTTCAGGGCGGCGTTTCGCACTCTGGAAGACGGACGGCATGGATATTCTTGGAGTCCGTTTCGCGACCCCGCTCGTCGACGGCTACGCGCGGCCTCTGGTGCTGACGCCGGAATCGCCGGAAATCGAAATTCCCGCCAGCGGGCCATACCTCCGGCTGCATTTTCTGGGACACGTGACGGCGCCCGGCGGCCACCCGGTCGAGGGGGCCGTGGGTGATACAGCCGCGAGCTACACGGTGCGGTACACGGCCGGACGCACGGTCGAGGTACCGCTTCGCAATGGCATCGAAATCGCCGCCGGAAACATTATTGATGGCGCAACGCGGATAAACCCTGTGGCCACCTCGGCTCAACGGGCGTTTTGGTTCGCCAAGGATTGGGCGCGCGAGCAGTATCAGGGTCTTCTGTTTTCGCTTCCGGTGGACGGTACGGTCGCGAACGTGCTGTTCCGGTTGCATGGGAAGCAGCCCGTGCTGCTGTTCGCCGTTACCGCTGAGAGCGACTGAGCGGACTGAAGGCCCGGCTTCCTACCGCCAATGCGCTCGCTTTCGACGGCGCGAGCAAAGGCTGGCGGCACATGGTTGGCGAGCGTCTGAGCCAGGTGTTGGCGCAGTTATGAATGCTCTCTTGCGCCAACCGCGAGCAAAACCATGGTGGGTTAACCTGCAGCCTCTCCAATCAAGCTGAAGAAGCCAAGAGCGGCGGCAAAGACATCAAAAAAGAAGAGCGCCA
>WNGD01001489.1_pt1 | contig 25308 bp, 21 predicted proteins | sample 5400671 | NCBI WGS metagenome assembly WNGD01 (sample SAMN13153369, study PRJNA577476) | soil metagenome | isolation source: 40 cm soil or saprolite under grassland replicate 2 | place: USA:California | collected 2016-06-15
GAGCTTGCCCACCAGCGACAGCGACCGAACATGGCCGCGCCGCGTCTCGCGGCAGCAGGTTGAATAGCGCCCCACGACCAAGGCCCGGCTGCCGTTGCGGAAATAGCCGGAATAGCCGGTGTCTTCCGTAATCTGCCACAGGCCGGTCAGGCAAATGCCGTTCGGATGCACCAGGCGGCGGAAGCCTTTTCGATCCGGGCCCCAACGCAGGTCGGCGGCGGAATCAACGGCGCGCTCGGTGGCCTGGCGAAACACGTACGGCGGACCGAACGGCAGGATGCCGTACAGCAAGCTACTCAGCGTGACTGGGTGGACCGGCAGCGGCGGCTCGCCGGCCGCCCCCCATGTTCTCTGGTAGGGATTGGCGAACAGCGCTTCGCGTACGTCGGAGAAGCGCGACCCGCCGTAGGCGCGGTCTTCATCGGTGATGGCTTCTATCCCAAACGAACGCGGAGTCACGGCGGCGCCCTCACGTCGGGATCAAGTCGCTCTCCATGTCGATGGCGGCGTAGGATTATCTCGGATCGGATCGCGGCCGGCAAGCCGTCGTCGCCGCGATCGTTCACAAACGACGAGGAATCCCCTTTCGTGTCATTTGGCGGCCATATAGGTTGAGCGCACGGCTGCCCGCGGGACTGCCGAGGTTTCGCGTTTTGCGCATATCCGCGGGGCACGTTTGGGGGAACGTCATGAAGCTTCCCCGAAGAACGTTTCTGCATCTGGCCGCGGGCGCCGCCGCGCTCCCGGCCATGTCGCGCACCGCAACGGCGCAAGCCTATCCGACGCGGCCGATCACGATCGTCGTGCCTTACCCGGCGGGCGGGCCCACCGATACGCTCGCGCGCATCCCCGAGCATGTGCGGATATCGCTCGGCCAGCCCGTGATCATCGAGAACGTGTCGGGTGCGGGCGGCAGCATCGGGGTGGGTCGGGTCGCACGCGCAGCGCCTGATGGCTACACCGTCAGCATCGGCCACTGGCAAACGCACGTGTTGAACGGTGCGAGTTATCAACTCCCGTATGACGTGGTGAAGGATTTCGAACCAGTGTCGCTGTTGGCCGACACCCCGCAATGGATCGTTGCGCGCAAGACCTTGCCCGCGAAGGACCTGAGCGAATTGATCGCCTGGCTGAAGGAAAATCCCGGCAAGGCGACGGCGGGCACGGTTGGCGTCGGTGGCCCGGAGATCACCGGCATCTACTTCCAGAAGAAGACCGGAACCAGCTTCCAGTTCGTGCCGTACCGCGGCGGCGCCCCCCTCAACCAAGATATGTTGGCCGGGCACATCGACTTCGGTTTCGGTCAGGCGGCGAGCACCTTCGTGCATGTGCGCAATGGCAACCTCAAAGCCTACGCGGTGATGGCCAAGCGGAGATGGGCCGCGGCGCCGGACGTCCCCACCATCGATGAAGCAGGCGTTCCGGGGCTTTACGCCTCGTTTTGGCACGGGCTCTGGGTGCCCAAGGGAACGCCCACGGAGCCCGTCGCAAGACTCAATTCGGCGGTGCAGGCTGCCTTGGCCGACGCAACCGTGCGGCAGCGATTTGCCGATCAAGGCCAGGACGTTCCACCGCGCGAGCAGCAGACGCCCGAAGCGCTCGCCGCCCAACAGAGGGCCGAGATCGAGAAATGGTGGCCGATCCTCAGGGCGGCGAACATCAAGGGGGAATGACTGCCCGTATTGTTAGGAGCGATGCCGTGAAACTTCCCCGTCGGACATTTCTGCATCTGGCAGCGGGCGCTGCCGCGCTGCCGGCTTTCTCGCGCGTCGCGACGGCACAAGGCTATCCGTCGCGGCCGGTGCGGCTGGTCGTCGGCTTCGCCGCCGGCAGCACGACCGACATCCTCGCGCGCCTGATGGGGCAATGGCTCTCTGAGCGGCTCGGCCAACAATTCATCATCGAAAACCGGCCGGGCGCCGCCGGCAATATCGCCGCCGAGGCCGTCGTGAAGGCGCCCGCCGACGGCTATACGCTTCTCATGGTCCCGCCCGCGAGCGCGATCAACGCCACGCTCTACGACAAGCTCGGCTTCAATTTCCTCAGTGATATGGCTCCGGTCGCCGGCGTGGTCCGCGTACCCAACGTCGTGGAAGTCAATCCATCGGTTCCGGTGAAGACCGTTCCCGAGTTGGTCGACCATGCCAAGGCCAATCCGGGCGCGCTCAGCTTCGCCTCCGCCGGCATCGGGACGGCAAGTCATTTGGCCGGCGAGTTGTTCAAGGTGATGACCGGCGTCAACATGGTTCACGTGGCCTACCGCGGTGATGGGCCGGCGATGACCGATCTCATCGGCGGGCAGGTCCAGGTCGGGTTCGCGACGATGACCGCGTCGATCGGACACATCCGAGCCGACAGGCTGCGGGCGCTGGCAGTGACCACGGCGACGCGCTCGCAGGCGCTGCCGGACATCCCGACCGTAAGCGATTTTATACCGGGCTATGAGGCCAGCTCGTGGTTCGGTATCGCCGCGCCGAAGGATACGCCCGCCGCGATCGTGGATGCCCTGAACAAGGAAACCAATGCAGGCCTTGCCGATCGCAAGATCATGGAGCGGCTCGCCGACATGGGCGGGATGGTGCTTGCAGGCTCGCCCGCGGATTTCGGCAAGCTCATCGCCGACGAAACCGCAAAGTGGGCGAAGGTGATCAAGGTCGCGGGCATCAAGCCGCAGTAATGGCCTCGCCCCGTCCTTGACGTTCGCTGCGCGAATCCCGCCAGCCTGCGCCATCGATGATGGGGGAGAGGCTGCCATAAGGAGTTGGCCATGGCTCAGCCGGATTATAGGTACGCAACCACTGAAATCGGCGTCCAGTTTGATCCACACGGAATCCGCGCATGGCTTTCCTGCGTCCTGGACGATGGATAAACGCTGCTGCTCGCAACCGACCGCGTGACGCTCCGCGAAATGTGCCGAGAGATACAGGAGAAACTGAATCGGTAGCGCTACGGTCGATCGCAGACGCCTTGTTATTTGTCCGATCGTAACCATATGTAACGCGATCCACTCACACGACTCTTGCCGTCGAAAGTTTCCCGGCCACGAGTTTTGTCAGCCCAACATGGGCCTTATTTTGGGCCTTACCGAGGAGTTCCGATATTGAGCATGAATGCCGATGACGCGAATCGTCGCGCCGGAGCGCTGTTCAAGAAAGAGCAGCAATTGCGTGAAGCCCAACAAGCAATGGCCGAGTATCAGGCCGGATTGCGGGCGATGCGGGAAAAGACTGCGCGGTTGCGCGCGCTCCGGTTAGCTCGCGACGCCGCCAATCAGAGCACGCCGTCCGCCAATCAAAAGGGCGCGGCGCGACTGGGCGGCACCGCGCAAGGACCGCGGTCATCACGCACTTCGATGGCGCATGTTCAGCCCACGCGGCGTCCGGCGCGAGTTCGATCGGCGGCGACGCAACGAACGGGCTCATTGAACGCGAGACGGGTCAAGGCCGCTTAGTTTTTTGGGGCGCCATCTCAGTTGCCCATGACGAGGCCGCCGTCGACGTTGACTGCCTGGCCCGTCATGTAGTCGGAGTCGCGGCTCGCGAGAAAGCTCACGACGCCAGCCACGTCCTCGGCGGTTTCGGGGCGGCCGAGGGGGATGAGCGAGGTTCGCCGCTTCCAGGCTTCACCGATTTTCCAGCCCTCGAGTTCACTCCATTGGGCGTCGATCGTCCTCCACATCGGCGTGTCGACCGCACCCGGGCAGATGCAATTCGAGGTGATCCTATGGGGCGCCAGCACCTGCGCCGCGGTGCGCGTGATGCTGACAACGCCGGCTTTGCTGGCCGCGTAGTGGGCCATCAACGCCAGACCGCCTCGGTAGGCCGCGATCGATGCGGTTTGGATCAACTTTCCGCGCAGCTCGGAACCTGCAATCGGCGTCTGCTGACGCATGCGTTTGGCGGCGGCTTGCAACACGAAAAAGACGGCACGCAGATTGATCGCCAGCATACGGTCCCAGTCGTCCTCGGTGAGCTCGAGCAGTGGCCGGATTTCGGCAATCCCAGCGTTGTTGAACAGCACGTCAAGCCGCCCCCAGCGCTGGTAGGCGAGATCGAGCATGCGCTCGATGTCCGCCGCGCGGGTCACGTCGGCCTGGATGGAGGCCTGCCCGAGCTCGTCGGCAAGGGTCCTTACGCCGTCGCCATTCAAATCCGCCAGCAACAGTTGCGCGCCGTCGCGCGCCATGCGTCGCGCGCAGGCGGCGCCAATGCCGCTCGCAGCGCCCGTGATGAGCGCATGAATATCGTTGAGCCGATCAGCCATCCGACGGGCCTATCGTGGGCGTCCCATTGGAAGATAGCGGAGTTGGAACGCTGTCGTCGATAGACACGAAATCGTTCGGCTGCCGACGAACGAACCACGGGCGGTCGATGGCTACCGCGTCCGCGCGCGCCGCGATCGGCCGGTCATGCAGGGATGGCGTGCGCGACTTCTCGCGCTACCCCATCGCGACCTCCTTGAACCGCCGTAAGGTCTCGATGTGATCGTCGAAGTTCAAGATGCGGTACATGGGGTACAACATCACCATGTCGGCGCCGAGTCGACGCCAGCCATCGGCGGCGGCCGCCCAGCCTTGGGGGTCCGCGCTATGCATGCGCAGCCAGCCCTCGATACCGAACTTGGCAGGATCGCGCCCGAGCGATTTGAGCTGTTCCCGCAACGCCGCGAGCTTCTGCTCCGCCTGCGCGTCGGCGGCCATGATCGGCATCCAGCCATCGCCGAGCCGGGCCGCACGCGTTAAGGCGGCGTCCGACGAACCGCCAAACCAGATCGGGATCGGTCGTTGCACCGGCGGCGGCACGATGCTGACTTCCTTGAGATTGTGGAACCGCCCTTTGAAGCTCACGAGGTTCTCCGACCAAAGGCGACGGAGCACCTTGACCTGTTCGGCTTGGCGCGCGCCGCGCGTCTTCCACTCCGCGCCGAGCGCTTCATACTCGACGTGGTTCCATCCCAGACCGATGCCCAGCCGCAAGCGCCCACCGCTGAGGAGATCGACCTCCGCCGCCTGCTTCGCGATGACCCCGGTCTGGCGCTGCGGCGCGATCAGAATGCCGCTTGAGAGCCGGATGGTCTTGGTGACCGCCGCCAAAAAGCCGAGCGTCACGAAGGTCTCGTGGAAGGAAGCCTTCTCGTCGTAGAGCGGAACCCAGCCGTCGCGCGCCGTCGCGCCAAAGACGTGATCGGGGACCTCGATATAGGCGTAGCCGAGATCTTCCGCCGCCTGCGCCCAGTCGCGGATCTTCGCGGGATCGTTGCCGATATCGAGCGACGGGAAGAAGGCATTGAGTTGCATGTGGGGCCTCGGTACGTCCGTTCAGTGCCAATAGGCGACCTCAGTGCGACGCGTATTCGCCAATTTGTTGAAAAGAAAGAGGTTAGGGACGCTGGAGTCCAGCGGTCGCGAAAACGACCACGTGACGCCAAACAGTATCATTGCAGCTGGGCCAGCACGGCCTTCGCCTCCTTAACATCCCGCGTGTCGAAGCCTTCGGTGAAACGGCTGTGGATGGATGCAAGCCCGTCGAGCGCCTCGGCATGCTTGCCTTGCCGCATCCAAAGCCTGGCCAGGTCGGTTGCCGCCCGAAGCTCGAGCGATCTCGCCTGCTGGCTGCGTGCTATTCGCAGAGCCTGGTCGAGCAGGGACTCTGCCTCGGCGTCCGACGCGCCGCGCATGAGCAGCGCGCGGGCCTTTAGTCGATACAGTTCGGCCTCAAAGCACCGTTCGCTGTTACGGCTGACGATCGAGAACCCCTGATCGATCAGCTCCAGTGCCGCCTCGGCCTCGTTGCGAAACAGCAAGGCCGCACACACCAGCACGAACTGGGCGGTGATGCCGAGCTGATAACCGGCGCGTTGATACTCATCCAACGCGGCCTTCACCTCGTCGAATCGGCCGCCTGATGGGTCCAGCATGGCCGTGCAGATGCCCCGGATCGCGCGTGACAGTCCGAGCCATTGGCGGAATCCGTGTTGTTCCGATATGGCGAGACAGCGCTCCGCGTAGGCCTGAGCAATTGTCGCTTCACCGCGCAGAGTATGCAGGACGGACGCATAGTACCAGGCGTAAGCGTGCGTGTGCGCATGTTGGACCGCGTCGGCGCGTTCAAGCGCGGCGCCAATTCGCGCAACCGCCTCGTCGACTTGGCCGAGAGCCCACAGCACCCACGACATGAGGGCCAGCATGGCCACTCCAGCATCCTGGCCGGCTGCCCGAGCAGCCACCCTGTCGACCTCCTGACTTACGCTGAATATCTCGACGGCGCGTTCGATCGCCTCACGAGCTTCGACGATGCGTCCCAAGAAAAAGAGAATCATCGCCCGTCCGCGTGTCGCGTTGATTAACGCGGGCCGATCACCGCGCGCTTCGGCGGCACTGAGTAAGGCCGCGACCGCTTCGAGGGCCTGCGGCAACTCGCCTCGCACCACGCTCACGGTCGCCAGCCAGAACATGACCTGAAGATACTCGGGCGGCTCTCCGAGCCGCTCGCACAACTCGCGAGCACGGGCGAAGGTCGCCACTGCCGTGCTCGCGGCCGGCCCATGCGTGGCGATGAGGGACGGTCCCAAGACCAGCTGAAAATCAAGCTCGGACCTGTCCTTGCCCTCGCCGGCCGGCAACCGGCTTGTCAGCTCGATCCCGCGCTGCAAGTGTGCGATGGCCTCGAGATTGGCCGAGCGCAAGGCTGCGTTCTTGCCGGCCTGGAGCCAGTGTCCGATCGCGTTTTCAATCAGTCCTGCTTCGGTCAGATGGTGCGCCAGAGTTTCGGGCTGAGTTTGCACGATATCCGGGAACCGTTGCTCGAGCGCGTTCGCAATGGCGGCGTGCAGATGCACGCGGCGGCTTCTCACGAGGCTGGAATATGCGGCGTCCCGTACCAGCGTGTGCTTGAAGGTGTAAACCGCGTGTGGGCCCTCGCCCCGGCGGAAAATCAATTCCGACCGCGCCAGCTGGCCAAGCGCCTCTTCCAGTTTCTCTCTCGGCAATCCCGCGACGGCGTTCAGCAATTCGTAATGGAACTCGCGACCCGCAACGGCGCCGATCTGTGCCACCTCCCGGACCGGCGCCAACCGATCAAGACGCGCCATCAGCGACGCGTGCAACGTTGTCGGGATCGCCAAAGACGGCAGCGGACGTTCGAGAACATATTGGCCATCCTGTTCCTGCAACAGCCCGCTTTCCAGCACCGTCTTGGTCAGCTCCTCAATGAACAGCGGCACGCCATCGGTGCGGGCGAGAATCTCGTCCATGACCTCCTTCGGCAGTTTCTTGCCGCTCGTCACCCGCTCGACCAATGCCGCGCCCTCGCGTCGGCCAAGGCGCGAGAGCGGGATCGTGGTCATGTGCGGGTAACTCGGCCAGGGCAACGTGAATTCGGGCCGCGCAGTGGCGAGCAGCAGTATCCGAAGCTGCGGCACGTGCTCCACCATGGCAGTGAGCAGCTCCAGCGAGGTTGGGTCGATCCAGTGGATATCTTCGAAAATGATGAAAACCGGCTGCCGTGCCGCCAATCCATCGAGCTGAGCCAATAAGGCCGCCAACGTCTTCTCCTTGCGTTTCTGTGGACTCAGCTCCTGCAATTGGTAGCGATCGCGCGCCGGTAATGCGAACAGGCTGGCCAGAACCGCCACGTGTTCCGGGTCCGCCGTGGATTGCGCAACCAGAGCGTCAAGTTTGGACAGCTTCTCCGTGACCGAGTCGCTGCGCTCAAACCCGGCAGCACGTTCGAGCTGACCGATGAATGGGAACAGAGCACTATTGGTATGATGCGCCGAGCAGAAATAGCGCAACGCGATGTGCGGTTCGCTCTGGAGCCGCTCTTCAAGCGCGAGCGCAATGTGCGACTTGCCGATACCTGGCTCCCCCGTAAGCACCACGACTCGGCCTGCCTCTTGCGTGGCGTGTCGCCACCGGCGCAGCAACAGCTCGATCTCCTCTTCACGCCCGAACAACGGCTGCAGCTTGGTCTTGTGCATCGCCTCGAAGCGGCTCTCCACGCCGCTCGCCCCCAGCACCTGCCAAACCGGCACCGGCTCCGCCCAGCCTTTTAGCGGGACAGGGCCGAGATCGCGGTAATCGAAGTGCCCGCCAGTGAGCCGGCGCGTGCTCGGGCAAATCAGCACTGCCCCTGGCTGCGCCAGCGCTTGCAGTCGCGCCGCGAGGTTCGGCGTCTCACCAACGACGGCCTGCTCCGCCGGGGTTTCATCAATGAGAAGTTCGCTCACGATGACGGTGCCGGTCGCAATGCCAATGCGAACCTGCAGCGCGGCGCCGACATTTGTCCGCAGATTCGCCACTGCATCGACAAGTGCGAGCGCGGCGCGCACTGCCTGTTCGGCATCATCCTCTTGCGCGCGCGGATACCCGAAATAGGCGAGCACGCCGTCGCCCATGTATCGGGCGATCATGCCCTGGTAGCGGCCGATGACCTCGCCGATGCAGGCGTGATAGGACGCGATGACGCCCCACATCTCTTCCGGGTCCAACCGCGCCGAAAGGGCAGTCGAGCCGACTAGGTCGCAAAACATCACCGTCAGTTGGCGTCGCTCGGCCTCGTCCCGCGGCGCCGGTTCGGTCGCTGTTTCGGCCGGCGCAGCAGCGGCTGGAAGCTCCGCGATCGCGCGCAGAATCTTGCGGCGATGCCCGAGCAGGACGCCGAGATCCTTGAGGTCTTGCTCCGTCAGATCGCGGATGACCGAGAGGTCAATGGCGTTGTCGGCGAACCGTTGGGCGTACTCACTCAGGCCGATCGATGCTAGCCACTCGGCAATGCCTTTCATGGCACGTCCCGTCGATGGCGTGCTGCATCATACGCGCATAGTGTTCCGGCGTCATCGCGCAATGCTTGAATCTGGAGCAGGAGTTCCACCGCACTGCGTCGAAGCCGTGCATTCTCGGCTTCGAGCCGCTCAAGCAATCTCCGCTCATCAAGCCCCGCGATTTCAGACTTCCACAGTGGCAGACCTAGCCTTTTGAAGGCATGTCCATTCGAACCGCCTCTCGGTTGCCAAGCGCGCTCACGTGCAAGCTGCATGCTCAGTACATTATTCATGAATCACCCCCCACCATCCCCGCTCACCCAACCATTGGTTGGATGATACCCATGTCTTCCGGAATGCTCCCGATCGATGACGTAGGAACGCAAAGAAGCCCCGCGTTGGCGGGGCTGAGTTCGGGAGGAACCATCGAAGGTGAGCACCGCACATGCGGTACCAGTCGACAATAACGAGACTAGCGCCGCCGTTGCGCCCGCGATGTGTTGGCGATCACAAAAATGGCCTTTTTTGCCGCGCGTTGCGGAAATGTCCGCCCGACCATGAGGTGCGGGATCACGGGCGAAGTCGCCAGAAGTAAAGGTCGACCTTGCCCGCCTCGCGCCATGCGGTGTCACTTACCATGAGATAACACGCGACCGTAAAATCGTACGTTGAGCAAAAGAGACCGTAACCCAATGGAATTTCCGTGATCGACAGGCCCGCGAGTGAAGAGCCGGACAGACAATGGGATAGATCCCAGAGCCCATGCATGACATAGCCAACCGCGATAGCAGATCGGGAAAAGAGCCCACCCACGGCACAAACAAGGAAAACGGCAACGCCGACGACTTCAGTTTGCCAGGCGTGAGTTGAGGCCCCGAAATAGGCAGCGAAGCTTAGGTAAAAGGCGGCAATCACGACGAGGAAAGAGGTCCAGAATAGCTGTTCCCATCGTCCTTGGAAGATTCGTCGAAAGATAAGAATGCTGCCAATCGCGCTGAACAAACCGATAACGACATACAACAAAGCCACGACTAGCCCACCAATGAACTGACTGCTCGATCCAGCTCCGGCCATCAGATTTTGTAGTAGCGCTGAGTTCATCGTTGTTGCTTGCTGCGACTCTTACCGTCCGGGTACCAACGAGCTATCGTGGAGATCAGAACTTTGGGGGCAAGGCAGATGCATAAGCCCACCCCGCCGGGCGTTGACAATCGGATACCACGCGAGCGTCGGTCGTCAGGTCGAACTTTTTCGGGGTCGGTCACAACATGGGACCGCGCGATGCTCGAAACCGTCGCCGCTGGCGTTCCGCGAACACTTCCGGTGATGTTAGCTCGGCAATCCACCAGTCTCTGAGGCTGTGGTCTTCGGCATAGGATTCGGCATCACCGCTATCGGCGAACAAGCCGACAATCTGGAAGCCATCCGCAGGACTGCCGCATATCAAGATTGTCGCAGGCATGGCTCCTTTTTCTCTTTTCTAAGATGAGTCAGAGGCATCAGGGGCACATGCGCACCGCGTTGGCTGTTGGATGCTACGTATTTCGGTGATGGAATAAGCCCGGCGCCATTCTGATCGTCACCATCAAGCCAGATGCATGGTGCCGGCGGGCAGACATCGGGCGCGGCAAGCGACTTCACAAGGAGGCGGCGCAGACGCAAACAAACGCGGCTGAAAGATCGCTCCGGTGCCGGCAAGAATATGCGCGGACCGCGCCTCAGGCCGGAACGTAGATCGACGACAGCATGAGAAGCGTCCCGAGCATGGTGTAAAGCAGGATGCCGGTGCCGTCCGAGGTCAAGGTCATTGCGTATTCCCCTTCTTCCACGCGGGTTTATCTGGCTCTTTGGGATATATGAGGCGGCACCCTTCGTCTGTGATCGCTGTCACTTTTTTGCGCTTTTGGCCCCAATTCTTAGGCCGAAAAGCCTTAGGCGGCGCGGCCCCCGGTCCGCGCCGGCTCCTTGGGCCCTCCAAGCTTTGCGGCGTTGAGCCACCACGCCGTGCAACTTTGCCGCCATATAAGCGTGCTAGTCTCGATCAATCCGCGGTCGACGTGCGGTCACGGGAGCGTCTTGCGCCGGCATTTCGGTTTGTTGGGCGATCGGTTTCGGGCCTCTCTTTTTCGGCCGGCGCGGCCCGGCGTCCCGCGCGGCCGTGGCGGCTGCCTCGGCTTGCTTGAGGGCGATTGCGGCGCGCCATTTCGCGGGATGGACTCTGCGGAGCGCTCGGAACTGTCGTTTCTCCGCTTCGCTCAACGTCGCCTCATACGCCCGCCGCGCGCGCGCGTCGTATCGCCAAGCGAAGAGCGCCAAGACCGCAAACGCGATCGGAACGACGAGAGGAATCATGAGCCAGGCTATCACGATGCTCGGGCCGTGGCGAACTGCATATCGGCGACCCTGCGCCGGGAAATCGACGGCGGCCGGGTCAGCGGCTCGGCGCTCCAACGCGTGTCTACCTGCAACCCGATCCGATGGAGGGATGCCATGACTGCGTTGTTTCACGGAGCCGTTACGAGACGCAAATTCCTCGGCACTAGCGCTGCCGCGCTGGCGGCAAGTGCGCTGCCGTCCGCCGCGCCGGCGCAGGGCGCGAGGTTTCGCAGGTTCGAGATCTCCGATCCGGGAATGCCGCCGCGCGTCCTCGACAGCTACAAGAAGGGGATACGTGAAATGCTGAACCGGCCGCCGACGGATCCGCGCAACTGGTACCGCAACGCCTTCCTCCATGTCTTCGACTGCCCGCACCAGAACTGGTGGTTTCTGGCCTGGCACCGCGCCTATATCGGCTGGTTGGAGGCGACCATCCGCGCGTTCAGCGGCGACGCGGAGTTCGCGCTTCCCTACTGGGATTGGACCAAGACGCCCCGTGTCCCGGCCGCCATGTTCGACGACGTGCTCGATCCCAACAACGCCGGCTTCATTCCGACCTTCGATGCGTTCAAGACCCAGTTCGACGCGCCCGTCACCGCGCTTTTTGCGACGTTCTCGCAGGCGCAACAGGACGTGCTGGCGCAGCGGGGCCTCACCAGCACGGCGGATTTTTGGAGCGCCGTGGCCGCTGCCCCGGCGGGAATGTTTTTCGAGCAGCCGGACGCGCGCGGCCTTAAGGCGGCCAGCCCCGATCTCGATCGAACCACCAGGGCGACGGTTGCGGCGGCCACCATCAGGAGCGCGTTGCGAACGGCGAACTTCGCCGGAACTGCAAGTGGAGCGGACGCCGCCGGGTTCGCCAGCGCGCAGGCAGCGAGCCACAACGATCAAAGCCGGGAAGGCATCCTGGAAAGCCAGCCCCATGACAACGTGCACGGCGCCATGGGAGGTGCGGCGGGCAGCGCCTTCATGGTGTCCTTCCTGTCGCCGGTCGACCCCATCTTCTTCCTGCACCATGGCAACCTCGACCGGCTGTGGGACGTGTGGACCCGCCGGCAAGCCGCGCTCGGACGCCCGACACTGCCGCAAGGCGCGGATCTCGCGGCGTGGTCGAACGAGCAGTTCCTGTTCTTCAGCGATGCAAGCGGCCAGCCGGTGGCGAAGACCAACGCGAGCGACTACGCCGCGATGAGCGTCTTCGACTACGACTATTCGCCGGGCTCGGGCGAGGATCAGGTGCCGGCGCCCGGGACACCCGTCGCGGCATTGCCGGCGACGCGGGCTTTCAGCGCGCAGATCACGTCTGCGACGATCGGCGCCGGCGTTCCGGCGGGCGGTGTGGCGCAAGTGCCCGCGGTCGCGCTCGAGGCGGCCACCCCGCAGGCGCCGCCGCGCGTTGCCGAGGTCACCTTGAACCTCGGGCCCGCGGACCAGGGCCGCCGCTTCCGCGTCCTGGTCTCACCGGAGGGAGGCGGCAATCCGATCGAAGCGGGCGGGATCACCATCTTCAGCCATCACGTGCATGGTCCCACCACGTTCACCGTGCCGCTTCCAGAAAACCTCGTCGTGACCGCGGCCGCCGCCGGGGCGAGCGTTCCCCTCGACGTCCGCGTCGTCCCGCTCGAACCGGCGCCCGGCGTGGCGCCGAGTCCACGCGTGCGTGCGACGGCGACGTCGCCCCAGGTCGCCAAAATCACCGTGAGGACGAGCTGACGATAGAATGCGGCGGTCTCTGTCGATCGCGGCGCTGGCGGTGGGCCTGCTCGGGCTCGCGACGAGCACGCTCGCCGCCGAGGAGTTTTCGATGATCGAACTTGCCGCTCCGCGTGCGGCCGCGCGCGGCGAATCCCTCGAGCTTCAGGTTGCGACTGGGCCGCTGCCGCCGGGCGCGCGGCTGGCGCTGTCCACCGAAAGCGGCGAAGTTCTGGGCGCAGTGGCGCCTTACTCACCGGACCCACGCTCCACGACGGCGACCGTGCCGGTTCCTCGATCCGCCATCGTCGACGGACGGCTGCGGCTGCGCCTGCAGGTGTTGGAGCCGCGCGCGCCGCCGCGCGCGCCCAAGCCCGGCGAGGTTCAACGTCTCGACCTTGTCGTGGCGCCGCGCAGCGAATGATTCGACATGCAGGAACAGGGTTCCGTCTTCGAGTCGGCTGGCTCGGCCTCACTCGAGTTCCATTGCCTCTTTTTGTCTCGACTCGCTCTCCGTAAAATCGCAGAATCAGCGCGACCGAGACGCCACTCCCCGAGACGCCACTCCAAAGCGTTCGGTACGACATCCAACTTGTTGTCTGGGACGCCCTTCGAACGTCCCGTGCCTTCACTGCGACGCATGTCGCGCGAAACGCGTGCCTGCAATGGCTGGCTGTTCAGCGGCCGAGCAATCAGCGAGGACCCCATGCCCCGGTATAAGTGCAAAAGCGTTGCGGCGCTCGACATAGCTCTTGGCGGCTTGCCAGCCAAGATGCAGGTTGAGGCGGACACAGGCACCGGCGTGTCTGCAAAGACCGTTGGAGAGCTTCGGAAGGTGACGACGTGGTCCGAGAATTTGGTGATAACAACTCCGCAGGAACGTCGTCCCGAAAGCGCGGTGAAGATCAGCAAGGCCAGCGTAGCGACACGCACCTCGCCGAAACCGTAGGACGCGGCGCGACAGACAAACGCTACCAGCCACGCTTGCAACCTGCGCCGCGGCCGGACCTTCCTCAGGTCCGTCGCGGGAAATGACGGGAGTTTGAATCATCTTCTGACATGGGCGCGCGTAGCGGCGATAATCTATGTGGCGTCGCTGCGTTTGACGGGGAGCCGCCCAGCTTACGGACGCTGAAAAGGTGCATGGTTCTATTTGCCCTCCCGATTTCCGGGTATTGTTGCAGGCGCATTTAGAACCGCGTTCACTTAGCCGCGAGCCCGGAATCGGTTGGTGGGCTGAAGACGCGAACGAACGGGCGTGGAATGTCGGGCGGACGGCGAGGTCGGCCCAACGTGACTCCAGATCAGGACCAGCATCGACGCAATCGCCTCCTGGCCGCGCTGCGGCCGCGGGATTTTGCGCTGCTCGAGCCCCACCTGCAGATCGTCCCTATCCGCGAGGGCGAGTTCTTGCATCTGCCCGGTGATGAAATCGAACAGGTCTATTTCCTGCACAAAGGCATCGTTTCCCTGATGACCATCTCCGAGGACGGGGATGCAATCTCCACCGCGAGCGTAGGAAGCGAGGGAGCTATCGGTACGATCGCCGGAACTGGCTTCGTGCGCGCCTTCACGCGAGCGATGGTCCAGGCGCCGGGCGTTGCCTCACAGATTGCGGTCTCGCACTTCCGCCGCGCAGTGAGTAAGAGCGAGGCGATCAATGATCTCCTCACTCGCTATCACATGGCGCTGATGTGCCAGGTTCAGCAAACCTCGTTGTGCAATTCGGTGCACGATGCGACCTCGCGCTTGAGCCGGTTGCTGTTGGTTCTGAGTGAGCAAGGCGAGGGCGACACCATCTCGTTCAGCCAGGAACGGTTGGCCGACATGCTAGGGCTGCGCCGATCGAGCGTCACATTGGCCGCACAGACGCTGCAATCGCGGCGCTTGATAAGCTATCGACGCGGACGAATCGAGATTGTCAACCGCAAGGGGCTGAAAGCCGCTGCGTGTGAATGCTACGAAGTCGTTAGCCGGACACTCGATCAATTTTTGGAGGACAAGCAGGTTGCGAGATAACCGCTAGGCTAAAAAATGGAGCGATGGCGCGTCGCTACACGGAAGTCGGTTCTTGTGTCGGGAAATAAGACTCTAGACACCATAAAGTAGAGAGCCGTCCGCCATGGTGGGGCTTTGGGCTATAAGGTCTTCCCCCTGGGGAGACCATCATGGTCAAGCACGGCGCGCTGTCGAAATCACATGTGTATAAACTGCTGCGTTCAAAGGACGCGCGCGTCCGCCGCGCCGCCTTCACACTTCTGGAAACCAGCAATCCCAGGCTCAGAAGAAATAGCGAGCTGTTCATAGAAATCACGCGATTCATTTGGGACGCTAATCCGAGCTACGAGGTTTATCGGGAGTTCACCAAGCGCCACTTTCAGGCTCGCTATAAGGTCCACGAGCTCATTGGCGCCCGTCTCAAAATGGAAAATCAAAAGAAACAGCGCGCTGCGGAGGACCATCTTACCGACAACACGCGCCATCGTGAGGGTGGATTTTTCAAGCGATTGTTTCGTCGCGCATCTCGCAGCAGCCAAGGTTGTGAAACGTCCTGGTCTCAAGCGCGCCGAGGCGCGTGACGCCGCGGCGGCGTCGAGGCGCGTGCGGATCGTCGCGCAACGCCCGCAGCATCCGCCGACCACGCGAGTGAGTTTCGCGCCGGCGTAGCGCGTCCGCGGAACGGCAAGGGGCCACGGGCGGCGCGAGATTCACTCGAAGCCTGGCGCGAGCGAGGTTGCGAGGTGTCCAGGTATTCTTTTGCTCCTTCAGTGTGATTGTTGTGCAACAGCTTGCTGGGATTTCATTGCTGGATGGACCTCGACCACGCCGAATGAATTGGCCTTTCCGAGACAGCCTGTCGGCTGTGAAGAGGAGGGCTGGGGCATGTCGTCCTATGCAAGTTACTGTCAGGATCAGGCTACCGACTGCGCGCGACGCGCACGACTGGCGCGTTCACCGGAGATCGTCTCCCACTGCCGAAGCTTGGAATTCCGCTGGCTGAGGCTTGCAGAGCAGGCACAAGCGACGGGTGGCGCCCTGGGTCACGCGAGCGATCTAGCAGCAGCCGCATTGGTTCCGCTGGGCGACACGACTGCGACATGCCCGGCGGAATACGCGAAACGAGCCGGAGAGCTGATCGCACGCGGCGCGCGTTCGTTGCGCTCGACTTTGCGGCAAAAGACGTCAGCGCCGCCTCGCGAGCCGAACGGTCCGTGAGATGAAGCGCGCGGGTGCTACGTCGTTGCGAGCCATCAGGTCTCACTTGAGCATGCTGCCTCGCCGCACGAGCAGAACACTGACGTTCACCGGCAAGTCGGAGCACAGGAGCATGGGTCTCACGCTTCGCCCGACCGGCCTTGACTCTCCGGCGGACAAAGACCGCAGCGATTACACCGTCTTCAGCGGCGAATTTGCCGTGGGCCGCATCTATGAAGTGCGCGGCGCGCCCGCGGATCTTCAGTGGTTCTGGGCGATCACCGGCATTTTTGGCACGCCCGCGGACATGCGCATGGATGGCCACGCGCCGACGCGCGAATCCGCAGAGGCACAGCTCGGCGAGAACTGGCGGACGTGGCTGGCATGGGCAAAGCTGACCGAGATCGAGGGCTAGGGAGGCGCCGCACCATCGACGCGCCGCGCCCCGCGGGCATAGGTCTTCCGGGTGAACAGCCTCACAGGCGTTTCATTGGTGATGAGCCGAGGCCGAGCGCCCTGTCTCATGTCACGAGTTGCTCATGCGCATGTGCGGATTTGCTGCTCGGCGCGCGCTCAGGGACGTCGTTCTGGAAAAGAACCAGAAGGCGGATGCCGCGGCGAGTGCTGCGCCCAAGATCAACAAGAGATAGGTGATCCAGGACGACTCGGCCGGTACGGCGGCGGCAGCAGCACGATCGAGGTCATTGACCTCGTTCGGGTCGACCACTTGCACCGCATTCGTCTTGGCAGCTTCCGTGGCGTCTACGCTTGCCGCCCCTGGCGCACTGGCGCCGGCGCCGTCGGTACTTGGGAGAGCCGGCCAAGCCGTTGCCGCAGTCGCCACCGGACTTTCGCCGCGGCTTTGGTCATTGAGAGGTTGGTCCGCAGGCGACGGCGGCACCATCGCGGGAGGAGCTTCTGCCGGTTTCTGCGAGATGGAAGCGGCCGCCTGCTCCTGCGCGGCGGGTTTGCTCACCTTCGCGCGGGCGGTGGCGCGTGGCGCCTCCCGTTCGCGCTTCGCCTGTGCCTTCTCATTCGGGCGCGCTGCGTGGCTCGCTTTCTTTTGCGGCTGCGCCGACGGCGCGGGCTGAGCCGGCGCATCGGCGGTCTCTTGCGTCGCCGCCTGCGCCCTTATCGGGCACGGGTACCGATCGTCATCGCACGCCTGCGCACTCGTCAATGGCAGACCCGCGAACACCCCAGCCCCAGTTATCACGATTGCCAAAGTGCGTAGAGTGAGCATGCATCCTCCTATCCCCTAGAGGTGGATGGACCTATATACCGAGCCGCCACGATGGCGCCGCATTGGCGCAAATGGGGCATTGTTCGCGCAATCCGGGGGCGGAAATGTTAACGGTTCCAAGGATCAAAGCATTGCCAACAGCGGACTCATACATGTGCCGCTGACGGCGATCGAATTGTTTATTGGGCGCTGGCCGATGCGGTACGAGAGGCTCCCTGCTTCGGTCCCAGCACCACCACAAGCGCGCCCGTCTTCACCCGACTGTAGAGATCGATCACATCCTCATTGGTCAACCGGATGCAACCCGACGAAATCGCATGTCCGATCCATCCGGGCTGGTTCGTGCCGTGGATGCGATAGAGCGTGTCCTTGCCGCCGGTGTAGAGGTAGAGCGCGCGCGCGCCCATTGGATTGCTTGCACCGCCTTCGACGTAGTTCGGAAGCGGGCCCAGCCGTCGCTTCTCACCCTCGGTCGGCGTCCATCCTGGCCATTCTTCCCTGCGGCCGACTGTGGCCACGCCGGACCAAGCCTGAGCATCCTCGCCCACGATCGCGCCGTAGCGAATCGCCTGACCTTCGGGGAGCACGTAGTAAACGTAGCGTGCATCGGTGTCGACCAGGATAGTGCCTGGCGATTCCTTGCGGTGGTATCGAACGACCTGACGCCGATAGGCGGGCGGAATCCACGCCTGCCGGTAGGGAGGGTTCGCCAGTTGCTGCCTGTCGCGCGCCGTGAAATTGGCGTCCGGCACGGGACCAGGAGAAGACCCCAGGCGGCCGAACAGCGCCTCGAAAATATTTTGGGCAGAGGCCGAAGCCACAGAAGTGAGAAGCGTCGTGGCCGTGATGCCGGTCACGAGGATGTCTTTGACGCCGCGGCTCAAGCGGGTCTGGCGACGGATCAACAAAGCGAAAGGTCCCCCGACTCGCGCGCCAACGATTCCCCAGGCGCACCATCTTTCGATACCTTCGGTGGCGGGCGGAAGTATGACCTCGGAGTGCCGGGAGTAAGACGTTTGGAACCAATCGCGCCGAAGACCGATTGGGCCGACAAAGCATGCGCATTTTGCCTGGACCGGGAAAGAGGGGGTGATCGTGCAAGTTCACCGGGCCTCACACATAGTGGCGCAGCTTCGTGCGAGATTTCTAATACTTTCATCGTTAGATCGCGCCGTCTCGTAAAACGTCTAGCAACACGACTTACGCTTACCACCAGCGCTCCTTTCCCCAATCTTCCTCGGCTTCGCGTTTGACCGCCGGGAACTCTCCGGCAATGACGCGCACACCGGGCCTCCCCGGGACTCGCCAGGCACGAACGGGAGGGAGGCCCCGGGGGACCTGCTCCTCCGGGGCCAGGTGGTCTCGGTGCGTCCTAGGCCGTACCGGAGAACCGCCCGCCCATGATCTCCGAAGGTCTGTGGAGAGTTCCCTGGGAACGCCGGTGGAAATCTGAAAAACAATCGCTGTGATATTTTTGCAAGCCTGAAGACGGGCCGCTTGCTGCCGTCTCTATCCAAATTGTTGCTACTCCCCATCCTGTCGTCGGCGACGCGGGCACGATTCTAAAGCACCAGCATCCCGATACCGGATGAGTGCGAAGCGTTTTGCGGCAGCTCTGATCGATCTGACGGTCCGCGTTCGCGCAGCGGAACCATTTCTGTCCGCCGTGCATTTGCGTGCATGCAGGGCGGTCGGGATCGGGCGTGTGCGCAAGTCTTTGGACGCGGAGTGGCCGCAGGCCTCTTCGGCGCGATCCTATGTTTTGCGGCCGGCGCCGCATCGGCCCAAGAATCCACGAAAGCATCGGCGCAAGCATCGACGCAAGCATCGACGCAAGCATCGACGAAAGCAGCGGCGAAAGCAACGGCGCAAGCATCGACGAAAGCATCGGCGCAAGCATCGACGAAAACATCGGCGCAAGCATCGACGAAAACATCGGCGCAAGCATCGACGAAAGCATCGGCGCAAGCAGCGGCGAGAGCCTCGGCGCAAGCATCGACGAAAACATCGGCGCAAGCAGCGGCGAAAGCCTCGGCGCAAGCAGCGGCGAAAGCCTCGGTCCAAGCATCGGCGAAAGCATCGGTCCAAGCATCGACGAAAGCATCGGCACAAGCATCGCCCCAAGACGCATCGGCCCAACAGCCGCTGAAACTTTCAGGCAGCCAGCTCGAGCCGGTCAAATGGATCGAGCTCGCGGGCTGGACGGCCGATGATCATCTCGCCGCTTTCGCAGCCTATCGGGAGAGCTGCCGCGCCGCGCGCAAGACGCCGCGCACCGACGATCGCGCAGCGATTTTTGCCGCCCTATGGAACGTTTGCCGCGACGCCATGGGCCTGCGGCCACGGGATGCGGATACCGCCCGCGCCTTCTTCGAACGGAACTTTCAACCCGTTCGCATCGCGCGCCTGGGCGAGGTCGCGGGGCTGCTGACCGGCTATTTCGAGCCGGTTGTTGCGGGCTCGCGCTTTCCCAGTCCCGAATTCAATGTCCCGGTCTACCGCCGGCCGCGTGATCTGGTCGCCGTCGGTTACAAGCCCGCCTCCGTCGCATTTCCGAACAAAGGGGTGCGCATCGCTCGCCGCACCGCGAACAACGAACTCGTGCCGTACCACGACCGCGGCGCTATCGAGGCCGGCGCGCTCGACGGTCAGAAGCTCGAGATCTGCTGGCTCAAGGATCCGTTCGACCTGCTCACGATGCAGATCGAAGGCTCGGCGCGCGTGATCCTCGAGGACGGCACGCCGCTGCGCATCAGCTACGATTCGCACAACGGTTATCGCTATAGCTCGATCGAGCGCGTGCTCGTCGAACGCAATCTCATCTCGCGCCAAGAGATGTCGGCGCAGCGCGTTCGTGACTGGATGACCGCGCATCCGGACGAAGCTGCGAAGGTACGCGCCGCCAACCGCTCCTACGTGTTCTTCCGCATCACCGGACTCTCGAACGAAGGCGAACCGGTCGGCGCGCAGGGGGTGCCGTTGACGCCGGGCCGCTCCATTGCCGTCGACCGGCTGCACGAATACGGGACGCCGTTTTTCATCGAAGCCGATCTGCCGATCGAGAGCGTGAAGTCGGTTTCACGCTTCGGCCGGCTGATGATTGCGCAGGACACGGGATCGGCGGTCGTGGGACCGGCGCGCGCCGACCTCTACTGGGGAGCCGGCGATGACGCCGCTCGCATCGCCGGCCGCATTCGCCATCCCGGTCGCTTCGCGATGCTCGTTCCGCGCGAACTCGACATGATCGCGGCCGGCAGGCACATGCCGTTGCCGGTGCCGAAACCGAAGATCGCCGAGGTCGAAGTCGACAAAACGGACGGCAAAGGCAAGGCAAATTCCGTCAAGGCCGGCGAGATCGTGGCCGGCAAGCATATGCCATCGCCGCCGAAACCGAAGGTGCCCGAAATCGAAGTCAAGAAAAGGGACAGCAAGGGCAGGGCAAATTCCGCCAACTCCGGCGAGGATTGGCGAGCGGCGGCAAGGTCGGGCCGGCAAGCCGCCCCCGCGCGAACGGACTACCGGTTATAAAACTGCCGGCCCGGCAAGCGTGCCGATAGCGTTGTCGCGCCGCTAGCTGCGCAACTCCGCCGCCGGGATCGCCGCTGCGACCGCCCGCCAGCCTTCGCGCACGCTTGGATATTTTGGCACCCACGCGCATTCCTCGCGCAGCTTGCGGTTCGAGACCCGCACGCTTCGCGCCAGCATCGCTCCGAGCGAGCCGAAGAGATGCTTCATCCATGGCGGCGCCAGTCTCGGCGCGCCAACGCCCAGAACCTCCGCGAGCGCGTCGACAAACGCGCGGCGGCGCATGGGCTCGTCATCACCGACATTATAGGTGCCCGCACGCGCCAGCAGTGCGCCCACGACGGCTCTCGCAGCATCGTCGTGCGACACCGAGGAGATATAGCTCTTGGCCGCGCCCGGAATCGGCACGAACCCGCGCCGGACGTAGCGGATGAGGTCGCGGGTGAACCAGGAATCGGGACCGTAGAACGCCGCGAAGCGAAGGATGACGCCTGTGCGTGCGCCGCCGGAGAACCGTTGCGCCGATCGTTCGGCATCGACCAGCGAGCGGCTGAATCGCGCGGGCGCGAGCGCGGTGCGTTCGTCGATCCACGCCTCGCCGCGGTCCGGATAGGCGGGTGCAAACGATTCCTGGATGAACCGCGTGGCGCCGCCCGCGATCGCGGCGTCCACCAAGTTCGCTGACGCGATGCGACGGATGCGATCGTTCTCGGCCCACGCCCCCGGAAAGAACATGCGCCAGCCTACGGGCAGATGGGTGGCGAGGTTGATGACGGCATCATGCCCGGCCAGCGCCCGCTGCAGGGCGTCGCGGGCAAAGAGATCGACCTGCACCGGCACGGCCCCCGCGCGCTCGATCTCGGCGCGCGATTGCGGCCGGTGCGCGACCGCGGTCACGCCGTGGTCCAAGGCGACGAGCAACGGCATCGCTCTGCGCCCGATCACGCCGGTCGCTCCGGTGAGGAAAATCCGCATAGTGGCGCTCCGGAACAGACGGACGGCTGCGGGCGTAACTCACACCCCGTGGGGATGGTTCAGGCGTTTGGGCGCATGTTGATACGGCCGACGTCGCGCGGATCGTGAAACCGTGCGCGCTCAAGTGCGGCAGAGGGCTTCGTTTGTGCTTGAAGCACTTCAGCGCCGCGTACTCGGTGCGCTCCCCTCCACAACCAAACCCCGGCTTGCCGGGGTTTGGTCATTTTAAGACTTGCCGGAAGCGGGCAAGCCCGCAGCCGGCTGGGAAGGGGTTGGCGGTGGGGCCGTGCGATTCCTTCGCAGGTGGTGTCGCCATGTGATGGCCATCACAAAAAAGCGCTTTTCACCACCGAACCGCGCAAAAAGAACCGCGCATTCCTGACTGCACCCGCTCTCACCGGAATAAGCAGCGACCCGATGCGGTCTCATTGGACGAACGCGCCTTGAGCAAGGAGAACAAAATGTCTCGCAAGGCCGCCACGACTCTGGCCGTCCTACTCGTTTTTGGCACCGCCTCGGCCGTTTTGGCGGATGCAGATAACCGGACCGACCATCATGGTTCATTCGCCCAACGTCCGGCGTCGATGATGTCCAACGGTCTGACCGGGGTCGTGAACGATGCCGCGAAGCCATTCACGAGCGAGGAGAAGGCTTCGTTCGCCGCATCAGAGCTCGCCGTCGTACAGAGTGCCCCGTTCTGTCGTGATGTTATCGCGGGTAGATCCAGGGCCTGGATCCAATTGACTGAACCCGGCGGCAAACTGATTCATATCAATGTGGAACACGTCACGTCGGTCAGATCCGACACCCAAATTCCCGGAGCCAGGGCTCAACTCGACTTGACGAGTGGGAAATTTCAGGGCGTGCAGGAAAGTGTCGAGCAGGTCATGCAGTTGATCTCGGCCACCTCGGGCGCTCACGAGAAAGACGAACCAAACGCAGTGCTATGATCGGATCGAGGGGCGCCGGAGCAGTTCGCTTCGCTTCAGCACCGGGTCGCGGGATTCATGCCCGCCATATGTGCCGGCTCCTCGCTTGAACGCGTCGTACGCATGCAGGGCGCGCACTCCCGAAAATATCGTGGAAGGGGTTTATGCGGCTTGCCGACGGCCTAAAATCCGGCGGGCTCGTTTCTCGCATGCAGATATATGAAGACTGCGTCGATCAAAGTCCGTGCTAACCAAGCGTCTGGACCTTGTCGGCGCCAGGAGGCGGAATGTTTGATCTCATGATTCGCAGCGGCGATGTGGTGACACCCGAGGGCGTCGTCCGCGGTGACGTCGCGGTCGCCGGCGAGACGATCGCCGCGATCGCCGCTCCCGGAGCGCTGTCGGCCGACACCGCCAAGCATCTGATCGACGCAACAGGACATATCGTCATGCCAGGCGGCATCGACCCACACGTGCATCTCCATCACGTGTGGATCAAGCCCGACGGCACGCCGCTCGTTACCGCCGGCCCCGAGCAAGTTGGACGCGCTGCGCTGTTCGGAGGAACGACCACATTTATTGATTTTGCCTACTGGCGCGACGGCGTCTCGGCGCTGCAGGCCATCGAGACGCGCGACAAAGACTTCGTCGGGAAAAGCCCATGTGACTGGGCCTACCACATCATGCTGCACTCCGAGCCGCCGCCCGAATTCGCCGGGGAGCTCGCCGAAGCGATCCAGGCCGGCTACCCGACGCTCAAGATATTCACCACCAATATCCTTCCGTCGCGCAGCGGCCGCATGGTCGACTTCGGCGATATCTGGGAGGCGTTCCAGGTGCTGGCGAAGCAGGGCGGACTCGGCGTCATTCATGCGGAAGACAACGACATCGTCATGCACATGTACGCCAAGCTCATCCGCGAGGGGCGGGTGGGCTACGAGCATCTTGCCGAAGTCCACAATCAGCTATCGGAGGACTTGAGCTTTCGCCGCATCTTGCGGCTCGCGGAAAGCGTGCCCGGCACCGCTCTCTATATGATGCACGTTTCGGCCGGCACGGGTGTTGCCGCCATCGCCGAGGCGCGCCGCAAGGGTCTGCCTGTCTATGGCGAGACGCTGCACCAGTACCTCATCTATTCAGCGAACGACTACAAGCGTCCCAATGGCCAGATCTATCACACCTATCCGTCGTTGAAGTTGGAGGAAGATCAGAAGGCGCTATGGCAAGGCACCGCGAACGATACGATCCATTGTATCGCCACGGATGAGCTGTGCTGCACGCTCAAAGACAAGACCGTGGGCAGCCGAATCGACGACACGACAGGCGGCAATTCGGGTGTCGAGCCGCGCCTTGGCGTCATGTACACCGAGATGGTGGCGCGTCGCGGCTACTCGCTCTCGCAATATGTCGACCTGGTTTCAAGCAATGCCGCCAAGATCATGGGCCTTTATCCAAGGAAAGGAGCGATCGCCCCTAAGAGCGACGCCGACATCACGATCCTCGATCCCACACGGCGCGGCAAGGTACGCGCCGCCGACCTGCACGAGACCGACTACACCCCTTGGGAGGGCCACGACATCTTTGCCTGGCCGGTGGTGACGATCCTGCGCGGCAAGGTGATGGTGCAGAACGGCCAGTATTTCGCAAGCCCGCGGGACGGCCGGTATCTTAAGCGCAAGGTTCCGCAAAAAATCCGGGATGGAGCAGCCCTGTGAGCGAGGCTCCGGTCGATCTGGCTCGTGAGCTCATGGTGCAAAGCCTCGCGGCATGGCGCGTGGCCGGCGCTGTTCAGCGCTCGCGCGATGGCGCAATCGTGATCTGCGGAGCTCGCAAGGATATCCGGATCGACGCCGCACCGTCGGATCCGATGTTTCGGTGGACGGTTACGATCGACGGCCGCAAGCGTGGGGCGATTTCGGTGGTGGGCGTTCTCCGTCAGGTGAGGGAAGCGCTCGATCCGGGCTATGCGGCGAGCCGCGTGCGCGTCGCCCTTACTCCGCTGGTGCCGTACTGATGCAGGCAGACGTGATCCCAATTTCGATTCTCACCGGTTTCCTCGGCAGCGGCAAGACGACGATCCTTGGCCATTTGCTGCGCCAGAGCGGATTTTCGCGCACGGCCGTCATTATCAACGAGTTCGGCGAGGTCGGTCTCGACCACGAGCTCGTCGAAGCGAGCGAGGACAGCTTCATCGAGCTCAAGACCGGCTGCCTGTGCTGCAAAATCCGCACCGACCTGGTGCAAACCCTTCAAGACATGTTGCAGCGGCGTGATGCGGGCAAGTGCTCGCCGTTCGATCGCATGGTGATCGAAACGAGCGGGCTGGCCGATCCAGCGCCGATCCTGCAAACCCTGATGACCGATACGAGCATCGCCGGGCGCCTCGTGCTGGGCGGCGTGGTTGCGACTGTGGATACTGTGACCGGTGACAGCACGCTCCAACGCGAAGATATTTCACAAAAGCAGGTCGCCATCGCCGACAAAATTGTGCTGACTAAGTTGGATCTCAACGGGCCTGCGGAGCCCGCGCTGCTCCGCCGCCTGAGGGAGCTCAACGCCGGCGCGCCAGTGCTGAGCGCCGATCGTGGCAAAATTGATTCGCAGTGCCTGTTT
>WNGD01001755.1_pt1 | contig 25298 bp, 21 predicted proteins | sample 5400671 | NCBI WGS metagenome assembly WNGD01 (sample SAMN13153369, study PRJNA577476) | soil metagenome | isolation source: 40 cm soil or saprolite under grassland replicate 2 | place: USA:California | collected 2016-06-15
GCGGGCGCTGGCCGAGTTCTTGTTCGACGACGAGCGGGCGCTCGTGCGGCTCGACATGTCGGAGTACATGGAGAAGCACGCGGTCGCGCGCATGATCGGCGCGCCACCGGGATACGTCGGCTACGAGGAAGGCGGCCAGCTGACGGAAGCGATTCGGCGGCGTCCGTACTCCGTGGTGCTGTTCGACGAGATCGAGAAGGCGCATCCGGACGTCTTCAACGCGCTGCTGCAGATCCTCGATGACGGTCGGCTGACGGACTCGCAGGGTCGCACGGTCGATTTCCGCAACGCCGTGCTGATCATGACGTCGAACATCGGCTCACAATACCTGATTGAGGCCGGGACGGGGGGCGTCGCGTGGGAGCAGGCCGAGACGAAGGTCACGGAGCTCTTGCGGCAATCCTTCAAGCCGGAGTTCCTGAACCGGGTGGACGACATCATCATCTTCCGGCCGCTGACGCACGAGGATATCGAGAAGATCGTCGAGATCCAGATCAAGCGCGTCGAGAGGTTGTTGGCCGACCGCAAGCTGGCGATCGACGTCACACCCGCCGCGAAGAACCTGCTGGTGGCCGAGGGCTACGATCCTGTGTATGGGGCCCGCCCGCTCAAGCGGGCGATTCAGCGGTTGTTGCAAAACCCGCTCGCGGTCGCCGTGCTCGAGGGACAGTACGCGGAGGGCGACCGTATCCGTGTCGACCGCTCGAAGGACGGTAACGCGCTCACATTCGAGCGCGCGAGAGAGACGGTGAAGGCCTGACCGAGATGCGGGATGCGGGAAGCGGGATGCGAGCCGCGCTGGCGCAAGCGCGGCTTGCGGCATCTAAGGACGAAGTCCCGATCGGGGCAGTCGTGATGTGCGGGGAGGAGATCGTCGCCACCGCGCATAACGAGACTGTCGTCCGCAGGAATCCCACGTATCATGCCGAGTTTCTGGCGATCGAGCGCGCGCTCGAGGCGCTCGAGACAGATCGGCTCACCGACTGCACGCTCTACGTCACGATCGAGCCGTGCGCGCAATGTGCGGGGGCGATTGTGCTAGCGAAAGTCGGGACGCTTGTATTTGGGGCGCATGACGAGAAGGCGGGGATGTGCGGGTCGTTAGGCGATCTGGTGCGGCATCCGCGGCTGAATCACCGGGTGGAGGTGCAAAGCGGTGTTGAGGCGGAGGCATGCGCCGAGTTGATCCGAGAGTTCTTTGCCGCTCGCCGCGCATAGTTGCGTCTCGCCACGCACGTGTCTCAACCCCTCGGTGCTGCGGGTCACCAGAAACCGGTGCGCGTGGCGTGCGCCGACCAGGAAGAGTCGCTTTTAACGAAGTTTGAGGTTTCGTTGTTTTCCGTTCTCTACACGTCTCGGGATTCCCCTGGTGACGTCAAGAGCGCTTGCCACTAGCGCGGCTGGGTCGCTTCAAGTGATTGTTTCAGCAACGCGCAAATCGTTTACGACGCGTGACAACACCTCAGCTCTTATCGGATCGCTGTTCGCCGCCGTCGACGGTGAAAGCGGCACCGGCAAGAACTTCTTCGCCCAATACATCCACGACTTGAGCCAACGAGCGGACGGTTTCCATGCGTTCAGCGTAGGGACTTTGTCGCCGCAGCTCGCGGAGGATGAGTTGTTTGGGCATGTGCCGGGGGCGTTCACGGACGCGCGGCGGGCGCGCCCCGGGAGGATTGCGACGGCCGGCAGTGGGACGCTGCTGCTCGACGATCTACACACGCTGGATCTCGGCGTGCAGAAGAAGCTGCTTCAGGTCCTGGATCGCGGGACATACACTGCCGTGGGTGGCGACCGCCTGCAGGCGGCGGCGTGCCGCGTGATTCTCGCGATGACGGACGCTCCTGATACGCTCATGGCGAAGGGTTTGCTGCTCAAGGATTTGCGGTATCGCTTTGGCGCGTGCGCGATCGCGATTCCGCCGCTGCGCGATCGGCGCAGCGAGATTCCGTTCCTGGCGCTGCGGGCGCTGCGGCGTTGCGCCGAGCTGACGAAGGTGGATGGCCCGATGACGTTCAGCGAGGCCGCGCTGGCGTTGTTATGCGAAGGGGAGTACGAAGGGAATGTGCGCGAACTCGAGGGCATCGTGTTGAGGGCCTATCTGGTCGCGAGACACCGTGGGGCGTGCGCGATCGCGGTGGAGGATTTGCCTCCCCAGTTCGCGACGCGTTTGCAATACCGGCGGCATGGGGATGTCGAGCAGAATCGGATGGTGGTTGAGCGGGTCCTGCGGATTACGGGTCGGCAGGAGTGATACCAAACGAACTCAGTCGGATGGCCCCGCGGGTCTTTAGTGACGCCGCGCTAGAAGTACTGGAGCGAAGCGAGTACAAGGGGCATGTCCGCGAGCTCGAGGGGATAATTCTGAGTGCATTCCTGTGGGCACGGCATCAGGGAGCAGTCAGAATCGAAGTCGACCATCTGCCGGAGAAGGTGAAGCAGACTTTGGGATATCATCGTCACGGAGATCCCGAGGCAAATCGCATCGCGGTGGCACGAGCACTGCAACTGGCGCGTGGCAACGTGACGGAAGCCGCGCGGTTGCTGCAGGTAAGTCGAACGACGGTCATGACTGCGCGGCGGAGGCTCTTAGATGATGGTAATGCCGAGATCCGTCGATTGGACTAGACGTCACGCCGCAGGCCCTGACTGTCTCCCCTCAGCACGCCTAACGGACGATCTAGACTCCGGCTTTACCTAGTTCTGATAGTACGTCATGCGCGGAGAGCGGCTGCGGAGTCGAACTCGAAACTTTCCAGTTCTGGGCTCAAGCTTCGAGAGACCCGCCCGACATCGGTATCCTACGATCTCAAGTGGACCAGGATTGGGGAGCACCGCAACACCAACAACCCTGAAGCCTTCCCCAAAACTGTCCGTCTTGGTTGGAAATCAATTGAAGCTCAGCGAATCGGGGTTGCTTCATTCGCCGAGACCACCCGCCACCTGATGTCCTGCTTTATTACGGTAAGGACCATACGTCTCGCTACGGACTCGTCCTCATTATCCACCAACACGACTTGCGCGCTTTCAGGTGAGATCAGGATGGCCTTCGCATCAGACATGTGCTGCCTGAACGCGCGAATCTGCGTCGGGTCTAAAAGTACTTCGTCTCGTCGCAGGGTTAATGAGTCCGCTCGAAATATGTGTGAGGTCAGACTCGTGTCGGCAACTGACAGACTGTCAAGCCAATTGCGCGCTGCGTTAGTGGCTTGCTCCAAGTCTTGATTCGTGGAGCTTTTGCACTGAACGAATAACGCCATCAGGAATACTCCAATACCTAGTAGGCGCATCTGGTTGGCTCTCTAGCCGCGCTGTGGTACATGTTTTCGGCCTTCATCGCATAGTCCTCCCCGCTGAGGCCTAGGATTTGGCCTATACGATGCCTATACATCCAGCTGTGATACTGCCCGTAGGCATGCCCGAGCAGCTCATGGGCAATGATGGCCGGTAACGTCCATCCGGCCGGTCCAAGTCCACAGGTTTGGAGCTCACTAGACTGATAGTACCATACACCTTGGTCAGCCAGCCGTATCCCAATCCATCGCTCGAGCTGATACGATGATCCGCGCAGTCCCCTGCCTGTCAATGCAACTGTGTACGTCTCCGGATCATTAACCAAGTCCATAAACCTGTTCCGCAAAACTGCATATTTCGAGCTCGTCTCCGTAGTGGTGACTGACTGGACGCAACCTTGTAGATCCAAGACTATGGATGCTCCTACCGCCTGGCCCGTCGCACTTGCGAGTGCGTCGCGACCCGCCCCTCTGAAACAAACACGTAGCCCGAACGGGTCCGAGAACGTGACTGGATCTCCGGCTGCAAAGCCGTACAAGTTGAACCCACCCGCCAGCCCGATCGGATCCTCCTGCGTGAACCGTCCACTCGCCGGATCATAATACCGGTTTCGCCGGTACATCTGCCCCGTGTTGTCCCGGCTGCCTTCGATGAGGCTGCCATTCCAGCCCCTGGGGCCATGCAAGCCCCGCGAGCGCGAGTAGAGGGTCTTCCACATGTACGGCGCCGGCCAGTCGATTCGAAAACAGTACAGCGGCGACGTCATTGGATTGGGGTACTTCCTGCAGAAGTCGGTTGGCGGGCTAGTAGTCGATGGATTCTTGTAGCCCGCGATGATCCCCATATCATACTGGCCCTGCCAGTTCGCGAGCGGCAAGATCAACGTGGGTTCGGGGAACACGGGCGAAAAGTTCACCCGCACGAGTCCCAACGGCGCATCGAGATTCGCGCCATGGGTGTAGACGACACGGCCGTAGGGCTCCTCGTCGCCCACGTAGTCGTTCACTTGCGCAGTGTCCTGCTCGAGTTGCGCGACGGTGGCCGACGTGGCGCCTGGGGAGCTGATCTCGTACAGGATCTGATCGCCATCCCACACGAACCGCGTGATCGCGTTGCGGCAGTGGAGCCCGCAATGAAACTCGCTTCTCGTCCGCACGAGGACGCGCCGTCCTAAGGCATCGTACCGGTACTCCTCGAATGCTGCCCGATCGTTGTAGTCTGGCGCGTAACCGTTATCGCAGAGGAGAGTCTGGATGACCATCAAGCACGAACGATGGTCCTGCACCCGCAACCGCCCGGCGGCGTCGTAGTAGGATGCGGTCCGTTCAACAAGCTGCTCGCCGTTGTAGGTGTTGTTGCTCCAACCGTCGGCCTGATAAATGTTGCCGGCCGCATCGTAGGTCTTGTTGCTCTCCGCCGAGTGCGGATTGCCACGGGCAGCAGCGTGCCACGATTGGAGTAAGCGGCCAGTGTTGGTTTGGAAGACGGTGCCATTCACGTCGACGGAGAAGCCCGTGTCCTCGACGTGCGTGGCGTCATACAGATTGCCCAGCGCATCGGGCAGATAGCGCTCGCTCGGCCGCGACGATGGATATTCACTCTGTCGCTGGAAACTGGATGACCACGCGAGAGGGCCGAGCCCGGTGTAGGTGAGGTTCGTCGTGTCCGCGCTGGTCCGGGTGCGAACAACCTTGTTCCGCGCGTCGTAAAACAGCGTGTCGGCGTGCGTGACTTGAGACCCTCCTACCCAGGCCTCCATGCGCAGGCTGTCGCGACCGTCGGCGTCATACGTGTACGTCACGCGGATTTCCGGCGAGCCGCCAAGGACGAACTCGCCTCGATCGAGCTGCGCCACGCGGTTCTCGAGATCGTATGTGTACTCGAATCCGTTCCCGAGCACATTGGTGACGGATCGCAACAGCCCCGTCGTCGAATAGTACTGATAGCCCTCGGTGTCGTTCGCCGAGCCTTGATAACGTGGAGCGATCGTAGAGGGATGTTTGAGACTTATGCGCCGGCCATCGAGGTCGTATGTGATCAAGAGACCGTAGACATGTACGGTCGTGTCGGTTCCTACGTACGGCAAGATTTTGAGAGTGTCCGCCGAGAGCGTGCCGTTCCGGTTATACCGGCGCCGGATTCTCGCCGCGGCGTTATCAGCCGTCAGGATGTTTCCGACGGTGTCGTAGGTAAATGCTTCGGTCTCACCAGCGATCGTCAGGCCAAAGGTGCCGTCATTCGGAACGGTCAAGCCGCCCGACGCGTCGGCGCGATAGCCTGGGAAGTACCAGATCTCATTCTGGGCGTGCGGATTCCATGGCCCGTAGCTGACGGATGGTTTGATGCGCTGCGTCAGGCGGTTGAGCGCGTCGTAGCTCATGTTGATCGTCAAGCGTGCACCACTCGTAGGGTCGTTCCGGCGGGTGAGGGCGCTCAGTACGTTGCCGGCGGGGTCGTAAACTGTGCTGTCGGCGGCGCCGTCTGGAGCGATCTCCTTGAGCCGCCGGCCTGCGGCATCATAGGTCCATTTCGTGGTCAGCGTGTCGACTGAATTCCAATTGGGCCGGACCCAGCGTCGCACGCTGTCCGGGAGACCTTCGGCATTGTAGTACGTCGCGACCCAGAGCGACTCGGCCTTCGTCAGCGAATCGGCGGCCCCGATCGGGTCATAGTAGTGAAGTCGCGGCCCGACGGATCTCGTCCGGGTCACGCGGTCAGCGAGGTCGTACCGGATGCTGTCTACTCGCTGGTACTGCGGCGAATCGTTGAGCGTGGGTGAGACAACGAGCGTGTCCCGCCCAATGTTGTCTTTGTAATAGAACGTCCAGAATCCGGAGGGCGTCTTCGTAGCGGCCAGGTTGCCGAGCGCGTTGTAGTTCACCGAATCCCGCGATGTGGGCAGCGACGGCGTGCGGATCGAGCGCAGCAGGCCGTTCACGCTATCAGGCCCACTGTAGTAAAAGAAGTCGGTCTCGCTCGACGCTCCCCGCCCGTCTTGCTGCCACTGCCGGTTCCCGTTGGCGTCGTAGGACATCACGACACTATCGAGCTCGGGCCGTACGATCTTCGTCACAAAGTCCCACCTCGAGTCCCACTCATAGCGCGTTATCGCGGAGCGGCCATCGCCCAAGGGATTCAAGGCTGTATCCGCGAGGATATTCCCTCGCGCGTCGTAGCCTGCCCGGGTGACGAACTGATTCGGCGCCTGTACCTCGGTAACCAGCGCGGGCCAGCGGGAGTCCTCGCGTTTGAGCAGCGTCTGGTAGCCCAGCGCGTTGACGATGCGTCGCGGCGCTCCGAAGCTGTCGAGCCAGAACGCCGTGGTGTCGTTTGTAATGTCAGTCCGCGGTCCGTTCAGGCTCGTGTAGACGAGTGCGGTATCGACGGCTGCGGTGAGTCCGATGCTCTCGGCGGGTCGTAAGCGTTGGACGATGGGTGTTTGGCCTGTCCCGAGCGGCAGACTGTCTGCGATAAGCTTGCCGCCTGCATCGAAGGCGTAGAAAGTGGGGTTGCCGCGCCGGTCAGTGCGAGAGGTGATGCGGTTCGCGAAATTGGCGTCGTAACCGAATCCCACGCCTGTGCCGTCCGGATCAGCAATTGCCGTAACTTTTCCAGCCGGGTTGGTCAGCGTTGTCGTGCGGTTCCCGGGCGGCGCCGTAACATTTGCGAGTCGCGTCGCGCAGTCGGTAGGTGACGCGTAGTTGAAGGTATAGGTGGCCCCGGACCCGGCCGGCGGCACGGTTATCGTGCTCAAGCGACCACAGCTCTGGTCATACGCAAAATCGGTCCGGTGGCCGAGCCTGTTAAGAGTGAAGATGTGCTTGCCGGTGGTTGCGCTGATGTGCACGCGGACGCCATGTGGTGCGCGGCGCACGTAATCTGTGCCACTGCCATCGAGGGTATCGGGCCGCGTTGGGTTAGGAGTGGTGTAAAGATTGCCCCCGACAGGGGAATACACCCGGGCACTGCCATCTCCGAGAACCATGAGTTTGCGACCATCGGGAAGCCAGAAAAACTGTTCAAGGCCCGCGAGCCACCATCCCGCTCCGAACGGGCTGCCACTCCGATTCACTATGACCAGTTCGCCAGTAACCCTCGTTCGTTGGCTGTCGGTGGGGGCGGGGTACCAATTGATGATGTCGAGTGTGTAACCATAGACTCCGGTCGCGAAGCTCAACCCGTCGAAGCCGAGTGCGACACGCCGCGTCTGTCCGGGCGCCCACTGACCGCCGAGCCACTTTGTCCTGACCTGTGGCGGACCAATCCAGACAGTGCCGGTGACGCTGTCGGGAACACCTGCCGTGGCAGGCAATGTCACATTCACTGCGACAATCGGGTACGGATGAGCGGTTTGGCTGTTGTAGAGCAGCGTGGGTGTGCGCGGCTTGTTCATTGTGCGGGTCGTCGGGAGCGCGTGGACGATGCGTAGGTCGCCGCACTCCGAAGCCGCAGCTGGCCCCGTCGCGATCGTGAGACAAAGCTCATGGTCGCGGAAGCTGCTCGGGTTCATTGGGGTTAGGTCCACCACTGGCGGCAGTGCGTTCCCCATCACGACGGGAACCTGATAGCTGCCCGCGTCACTGGCATTGGTACCGGTCGCCGTCAGGCTAAGGGTCCACGTCCCCACAGCAGCGCCGACGTTGTAAGAGGCCACAACCGTGTCGCTATTCCCGCCTGCGAGGGTCACGCTCGACACACTGTTGCCGTGGATCGTGAGCCCCGTGCATGTCACGTTTGCCGAGTTGGGGCACGAAAGGTTGTATGTGTTCTGGGCGGTGCCCGTGTTTTGAACCGTAAAGTTTTCGCTGTTACCAGATGAACCGGCGATCCGCTGCGGTCCGGTTGCGCCGTGAGGAGTCACCGCAACACCAGCGGGACTGACCGTGACTGTCCCCGCGTCCAGTGTGGAGCCACCAACTTGTGCATCCAGCTCCACGGTCCCGGATGTGCCCACCGCCCCACTCGTGAAGCTCACCGTCACCGGCTGCGAGACGGTCGGGTCGAGCGTCGCGCTGGAGGGACTCGGAGAACAGCCGGTCGCTGCGGGACTGGAGCACACGGTGACCAGGCTGTACGTCGTCCTTACGGACCCGTTGTTCGTGAGCGTGAACGCGTACGACGTGGCGGTGTTTGGGGGCGGGGTCATGCTCGCGCCGTGAGGCGTGACGGAAGCAGCCGGATTCACCACCGTCTCGTTCCACTTGCCCGTGTTCGCCGGACCGCTGGGGTTGGTGGGAGTGACCGTGAGTTGCACTGTTCCACCGCCAGCGCCTCCCGTCGTAAATGTCACCGCCTTAACTACGGAATCGCCCGCCGCTATCAGTCCGCCGATGAAAGGGCACGAGTCTATCGCGGTCACAGCACCGGTAGACGTGCAGCCGGTGGAAAACCGCCCGTCCATGTCGCCAGTATTCTTGACCCAGAAAGACACCTCGTTCCCCGCCGTATTCGAGAGTCGGTTAATCGGATCGGTCCCATTCGCCGGACTGACCCTCACGGAGCCCGCAAGTGAGGTCGTCGCAGCCAGGGTCTCTTTTGGACGCGTCGAAACGGACTCGTGCGCATCCGTTGTGGGGACGGTCGTGATGCCCAAAAGCAAGAGCAGACTGGTCGCAAAAGGTGTGGAGCGAGCGAACACAGGATAGCTCGTGGTGAGGGTCGCTCACCTAGGCAGTCCGCGTGCCACGAGCATCCGAGCTTGGGTTACACCGCAAACCAGCCAACGAAGTGTTCAGTTTGAATGTTGAACTGAACAAACTGATCACTTCGTGCTCAAAGCAGCCTGTTCAGTTTGTGGAGCTAACTGGTCAAACTGATCACCCGCCCTCCATCGCTTCGCCGCTTACTGCTCCGCCCGTGCTCCGATCTGCCTTGAAATGGCAAGTTCGGTTGGCACGCTCCCTGCCACTATGGGTCGAGCATGCTGAACTCACAGGTACTACCCGGTTCCTTCGAGGCCCAATACCTCGAGTACAATCGCATCCTGCCCCTCGAGCTGACCGCTACACACGTCCGTGTGGCCGCATCAGGCGACCCGGCTCCCGAGGTTATCGCGGATCTCGAACGCGAATTCGACAGGCCCGTCGAGTTGATCATGGTGAGCGAAGAAGATCTCGACGAAGGCATCCGCCGCACCTATGCGGCCGCAGAGTCCATCATCGAGGTGGTGAATGACCTGCGCAGCGACGAGAGCTCGGCCGTGGGGGACGATCACGAGCTTGCCGACGCGCGCGACCTCGCCAGCCAGCCCCCCGTGGTCAAGTACGTGAACCTCCTTATTAAGGAAGCGCACGACGCGCGCGCCTCCGACATACACCTCGAATCGACGCCGCAAGGACTGCGCGCCCGCTTCCGCGTGGACGGTGTTCTCGCGGACGCTCCTGCACCGCCACAGCAGGCGCAAGCCGCAATCGTGAGTCGCGTGAAGCTGCTGGCTGAACTGGACATCGCGGAACGGCGCGCGCCGCAGGACGGCAGCTTCCGGATTCGTTTGGAATCACGCGAGCTCGACATCCGCGTCTCGACCGTGCCAACCCTGTACGGCGAATCGGTGGTGCTGCGGCTCCTCGATCGCGGTGGTCAGCCCGTCAGCCTGGACGAGCTGGGGATGGCACCGGCCACGCTCGCGCAGTTCCGATCTCTGGTCGCACGGCCTACCGGTATCGTGATTGCCGCGGGACCGACCGGCAGCGGCAAAACGACGACCCTCTACAGCGCGCTCGCATTACGGGACACAACCGCGGAGAAGGTCATCACCGTGGAGGACCCGGTCGAATACCATTTGGCCGGAGTCACGCAAATCCCCGTGAATCGCAAAGCCGGGATGACCTTCGCCTCGGCGCTACGCAGTGTGTTGCGCCAGGATCCGGACGTCCTGATGGTCGGCGAGATGCGCGACCCCGAGACCGCCGAAGTCGCCGTGCAAGCGGCGATGACCGGGCACCTCGTCTTCTCGACGCTCCACACCAACGACGCGCTCAGCGCCGTCACGCGGCTGCTCGATCTGCAAGTCGCGGCCTACCAAATCGCGGCGACGATCAATGGCGTCCTCGCGCAGCGGCTGGTCCGACGCATCTGCCCCCAGTGCCGCGAGCGCTACCGACCCGATCCGCAGGTCGTCGCGTTCGTCTCGAGCGAGCCCAAAGGACACCCGCAGCTCGTGCGCGGGCGAGGCTGCGAAGCATGCCGCGGCACCGGCTACATCGGCCGCATCGGCATTTTCGAGCTCCTGGTCGTTTCGGAGAACCTGAATCGAGCCATCTCGGCACGCGAACCACTCGCCAAGATTCGCGAGCTCGCGGAGAAGGAGGGCATGCTCCTAATGAAGCGCGATGGCTGGGTGAAGGTGCAGGCGGAGATCACGACCGTTGAGGAGGTCCTGCGTGTCACAGCACATTGACGACGCACGACGCACGACGCACGGATTTACCCTCATCGAGCTCCTCGTGGTTATCACCGTGATCGCGATCCTCGCCGGCCTTGTCGGACCGATGGTCTTCCGCAACGTGGGAGATGCGAAAGTGTCGGCGGCGCGTGCGCAGATCGAGTTGTTCGCCCTCGCGCTCGATCAGTACCGACTCGACAACGATTTCTATCCCGCGACCACGCAGGGACTGGCGGGGCTGCGAGAGCGCCCGGCTGGTGACCCTGAGGCGAGAAACTGGCGCGGCCCGTACTTGCGCAAGGCCATCCCACTCGATCCGTGGGGAAGACCCTACATGTACAAATCGCCAGGAGATGTGAACGTCGACAGCTATGACCTCCTGTCATTAGGGCGTGACGGGCAGCCCGGCGGAACAGGCGAGGACGCTGATGTCACGTCGTGGGAGAGCGGGCACAAGCGATGAGCGCGTACACCTATCGCGCCGCGCGTCAGGACGGGGCGATCGTCACCGGCGCCATTGAAGCCGAGAGCAATGGGCAGGCCGCGACAATCCTGACGAGCCGTGGACTCTACGCGATCTCGGTCGCTCCGTCGGCGGAGGAGCAGCGACCATCGGCAAGCCGGCGCGATCTCGCGATCGTGTTTCGCAGCATCGCGGCGCTCGTGTCCGCTGGTGTGCCGCTCGAGCGGGCCGTTGCCGCGACTGAACAGCTCGCGTCCGGTCCGTTGCGACTAACGCTGAGCGGCGCCCGAGAACGCCTGCGCGAGGGCGGCACTTTTGCCCACGCGCTGGCGACAGGGCGGGGCATCGTGCCTCCGCTCGTGCTCGGTATGGTGCGCGCCGGCGAACGCGGGAGCCAACTCGGCACCGCGCTCGACCAAGTCGCTACGCATCTCGAGCAAGAAGCCGACCTGGTGGCGCGCGTCCGCCAGGCACTCACCTATCCGCTGCTGCTCGCCATCGTGGGAATCGCTTCGATTATCGTGATCACGACCGTCGTGGTCCCGCGGTTCGCCGCGGTTCTCGGGGACCTCGGTCAACAGCTCCCTCCGGCGACTCGAGCCTTGCTCGGCATCTCGCAGCTTCTGTCTCGCTTCTGGATCCCACTCTTGATGATCGGCGCTGCCGCCATCTGGGCGTCCATCGAGTGGGTGCGACGTCCCGAGGGTCGCAAACAGCTCGACCAAGCACTGCTGAGGCTTCCATTGATCGGTGCCGTCCGGCGCGCCCTTGCCACCGCACGCGTGATGCGGGCACTCGGCGGCATGCTGCGGGCCGGTTTGCCGCTCCTGCCGGCGCTCGATGCCGCACGCGAGTCGGCAGGTGACCTGGCGATCGCGGAGCGGCTGCTGCGCGCGCGGGAGCGCGTGGTGCAGGGCACAGCACTCGCAGCGTCGCTCGAACGGGAAGACGCGCTGAGCCCCAGCGCCCTGCAGCTCGTCGTCGTCGGGGAATCGAGCGGACGCGTCGCGGAAATGGCGCTCGGCGCCGGTAACCTGGCTGCACAAGAAGCCGAGCGCGGGTTGCGAACGCTCGTCACGGTACTAGAACCCGCACTGATCGTCGCATTCGGCGGGATGGTCGCGTTTACGGCGGCCGCGCTGCTGCAAGCTGTGTACTCGCTGAGGCCGACGTGATGCGTGCGTCGTTCGTCGTGCGTCGTGCGTCGGGGGTGACTCTTCTGGAGCTGCTTGTGGTGCTCGCGATCCTCGGCGTGGTCCTTGCCGTGAGCGGGCTTGCACTGGGAGCATTTAAGCCCTCCCCAACCGACGAGCGCGTGCGAGAGCTGCAGCGGACTAGGGCAGAGGCTATTCGCACGGGCGCACCACGCACGACGCACGACGCACGACGCACGGCCGCCGACACACGGTTTCTTCCCGATGGGCGAGCCATTGGTCCAGGCGTCGACCAACTAACGGGGCGGCCGCATGAGAAGTGAACGCGGGGTTGTGCTGCTCGAAGTGCTCGTCGCGCTGGTGATTCTCGCCACCGCGGGCATCGGCTTGATGGAAGCGGTGAGCGCCGGGCTCCGTGCCGAGCACGACGCTCAGATGCGCGAGACGACGCTTGCAACCGAAGAGCGGCTGCTCGCGGCGCTTACGCTGCTCAATCGCGGCGAGCTCGATCAGCGCATCGGTCGCCGCGAGATCGGTGAGTTCGTCGTGGATGTGCAGCGACCGGAGAAAACGCTCTACCGGATCGCAATCGTTCAGCCCCAATCGCCACAAGTGGAAGACCTGGTGACAGTCGTGTACCGCGCGGAGCCGCGTCCATGAGGAAGCGCGCAGGCTTTACGCTCATCGAGGTGCTGGTTGCGCTGACCATTGCATCGGTGGTGATCATCGCGGCGCACCAGGCGTTCAGCGGCGTTGCCGATGGATCGAAGGCGGTCGCCAGTGCTCGCGAAGCTCTGGATCGGAGCTCTAATGGACGCCGTTGGTTGAAAGCCGCGTTCCTCTCGCTGGAGCCTCCGTTTGACGGTCGCGCGAGCCGCATGTCCTTCACCTCGTGGCAGGAAACGTCAGGAGGGTGGTTTTCCCCCAAATCGGTGGTGCTCACGCTCGAACAGGACCGCCTGACCGCTCGCGCGGCGGACCAATCGATCGAACTTCGTACAGGTGCCACCGACGTCGCGTTCGACTATCTCCTCGAACCGGGCGCCGACACGAAATGGGTGCGCGAGTGGGTGTCCCCGGTTAGCGCGCCGCTTGCGATCCGGCTGCGGATAGGGGGATGCGGGAAGCGAGATGCGGGATGCGTTGACACCCTCTTGTTCCTGGTGAAGGAGCGCGGATGAGCCGGCGCGGTTTTGCGCTGCTCGCGGTCTTGTGGGTGTTGACCGCACTGACCGCGCTCGTCGGTACCGGAATGGTCGTCGCGCGGCTCGGCGCCGACACGACGCGGAATCGCATGCTGCTCGCTCGTGCGGAGTGGGCGCGGGAAGCGTGCGGGGAGATCCTGCAGGCGCGGTTCGCCGCCAATCCTTCTACTCGTTCTCTCGAGCCGATCGATCTGGGGCGTGGTACTTGGTGTCGCGCATCGCTGGACGACCCCGCGTCGAGACTCAATCTGAATGCCGCGGATCGCGACGCACTGGCGGCGCTTTTCGCCGCGATTGGAGTTCAACCGGCTATCGCGGATTCGGCCATTGCCCGACGCCGCCAGGGAACGATTTACGACATCGGCGAGGTCGGCGGCATCGACTCCGTCTCAACCGTTTTCCTGAACGGCTTCGTGACGACGCGAGGGACGGGCGTCGTCAACGTGAATGCCGCCCCACCCGAGGTGCTGCGAGTGCTGCCGGGATTGAGCGAAGAGGCGGTTGTTGTCCTGATGGGGCGACGCGGGGTCCGGCCGATCATGAACCCCGACGAATTCGCCGGCGCGCTGTCCCGCTCGTCGCGAGCCCTCCTGCTCAACAACTATGCCGAGTTTGTGCGTGCCGCCGCGTTCACCCCTCCTCAACTGATCGCTACCGTCGTGGGCGGCGTGCGCGGAACGCCCATCGTGACGCGCGAGACGCTCACAATGGTTCCGATACCGGGACGTTTGGCTGTCATCCGGCGGGAGTCGGAATGAGGCTCGCACGGCTTCCTGTCCTCCATCTGACCATTGGTGAGCGGCACGCGCGTGCCGAGGCCAGGCGCGGAGGCGAGCTGCTGTGGGTGGGCGAGGCGGCTTACGAATCGCCGGCTGATCTATCGGAGGTCATCGCGCGCCTTGCCTCAGCGCCCGCCGAGCGCTGCCGGCGTCTGCGCGTCGTGATCGACCGACCGCCGGCACAGATACGCACTTTGACTGACCTGCCGCCCGTGCGTCCTCGCGAGCTGCGCTCGCTCGTCGCCAATCAGGCCGGCCGGTTCTTTCGGCGTAATGGCGCGGCGCTCGTGACGGACGCCACCTGGATCGCCAACGGGCAGGGCCGCATCACACAGGCTGCGGCGGTCGCAGAGCCGCTGGTGATGGCGGTCGTAACCGGGGCCGCGCAAGCAGGACTCCTTGTCGAATCGATCACAGCCAGAGGTGTTACGCCCGAGCTTCAACTCTTTCCCGACGCGGAGCGCGCCGCGCGTGCTCGAGCGCGCCGGCGCGTCACTACGCGGCTGGCCATTGCGGCCTGCGGCGTGTGGATCCTCTCCGGTGTGCTCTTTGGTGCGCGGCTGTTGATGGAACGACGCAGCATCGACGCGGAGTTGGCGGCGGCCGATGCACCACTCGCTGCGCTTCGTGATGTGCGACATGAAATGCGGACCGTGGAGTCGATGGTAGTGGGCCTCGCTGAAGCCCGTCGCGCCCGTGGTCAGGCCCTCGCGGCGCTCGCGCGCGTTAGCGGGGCGATCCCTGACTCCACGGTCGTGACGTCGTATTCCTGGCGAGCTGACGGATCGGGACTCGTTGCTGGTGCCGGCCGTCGTGCCTCGGATGTCTTAGCCGCCGTCGAGCGGACGCACGCCGTTCCGAATCCAAGGATCACGGGGGCTGTGGTCCGGGAGGCCGTTGCAGGCCACGAGTGGGAGCGGTTCACGATCGTCTTCGGAGCGGCAACCCCATGACCGCGCGGGATCGCAGAGCGCTGATTCTGGGCGGAGTGGTCGTAGCCGCCGCGGTGTTATCGCTGCGCGCGGTGCCATGGGGCGTGCGCCGCGCGGCCGGCAGCTACGTCGTGCTGCGGGAGCGCGCCGGGCTGCTCGCGCGCACGCGGGAGGAGATGGCTTCTCTCCCAACATTACGGGACTCCGCTGCGACGTTGTCGCAGGCGCTGGTTGCCCTTGCACCGCAGGTGTTGTCGGGATCCACCGCGGCCGAGGCTGGTTCGGCCCTGTCGGGGCGGATGAACCTGGCGGCCGCGCGTGCGCCCGCGCGCGTCGAGCGCCTCGATCCGATGCCCGATTCGACCGGCAATGGACGCCTCGGTCGCGTGCGGGTTCGCGCGGCGCTCGAAACCGATGTTCGGGGCTTGGTGGCGCTAATCCGCGCGATCGATGCCGGCGACGAGGTGCTCAGGTTGGAGGAGCTGCATGTCGAGGCGCCGGACCCTGCGGCGGTCAATCGCGGACCGGAAATCCTGAAGGTCGAGGTCACGGTCAGCGGGTGGTACGTGAAACCACGGGACGCGGGAAACGGGAAACGGGAAACGTGAACATCACGACATTGCGGTTCCCGATTCTTCTTGTCGCGGCTCTTGGACTTGTCGTAGCCTTGCGACTGGCTGTGAGTCCACTCGTACCGATCGCGTTAGCCGCGCGACTAGATGCGGGGACCCGTACGCCAACGACTGAGTCGGCGCATCGCGTCAGCGCGGAATCCGCCAGCGCGATCGTTTCTCGCGATCTCTTTCGCATCGCGCGGCGGCCGACGTTGCCGGCTTACGATCCAATGCGCCTGGCGGAGCAGCTCGCGCCGCCGCCCCCAAGACCTGTGTTGAGCCTGGTTGGCGTGGTGATTGGCGCCGTGCCGTCCGCGGTGATCGAGGGTCTGCCGGGCGTCGAGGGGTCGCGCGTGCTGCGCGTGGGCGACGTCGTCGCGGGTCTTCGAGTCAAACAGATCAGCAAGGGCCGAGTAGTGATCGCCGGCATGGATACGACCTGGGTACTGGAGGTACGGGAGCCATGGAAGAACTGAGGACGCCGAAAGCCGCCGAAAGGCGCCGGAGGGCGCCGTGGGTCATGCTGGGCGTCCTTCTCGTCGCTCGACCCGTGGCTGCTCAAGACACATCGCGCGTGCGGTTCGCTCACGACAGCATCTCGGTTCGATTCGTGGAGACGGACATTAGAGCCGTCATTCAAGCCATCGGCCAATACTTGCCGAAACCCGTGCTTGTGGGTCCCATCCAGCCGGTTCGCGTAACTCTCGAGACGCCGGGGGCAGTGGATCGCGCGACGCTGCTGTCGTTGCTGAAGGGCCTCGTGCAATCGCAGAACCTCGAATTCACCGAGGACTCCACCTACTATCGCATCGGCATCAAGACGACCGCCGAGCGACCGCCGGGGCGTGCCGCGGCCAGCACCGATTCTGGTCCGATGCAGCTGTTTGTTATCCGACTGCGTCACGCGCGGGCATCGGACGTCGCGGCGACCGTCAACCAATTGTTCGGGGGCACGGGCGCGTTTTCCGGGCAGTCGGGCTTATCGACCGGCACGCTATCGGATGAGTTGCGGCGCAATGTCGTGCCTCCCCTTGCGAGCCAGGCTCCCGCGGGGCCAGGCGTAGCTCGCCAGTCAGTACTGGCTGGAACGGTGTCGATTGTTCCCGATGAGCTCACGAATTCGTTGCTGATTCGCGCGTCAGCGCGCGACTTCGACGTGATCAAAGACGCTGTAGATCAACTCGATATTCGTCCGCTCCAGGTGCTGATCGAGGTACTCATTGTCGAGGCTCGCCAGGATCGCAGCTTCTCGCTAGGTGCGGACCTATTTGTCCCGCCCCAGTCAATCGATAAGGGCAATGGGACCGCGAGCGGCACGTCCACAGGTGGTGGGCTCGGTGATCTGGTGATCAAGATCATGGATCTTGGCCGCGCGAATATTGACGCGACCCTCCGAGCGGCGGCGAGCCGGGGAGACGTGCAGATCATCTCCCGGCCGGTCTTACTCGCCTCGAACAACCAGGAAGCCCGGTTTTTGGTCGGGTCGCAGCGACCATTCGTGCAGGTAAGTCGGAGCCTGCCAACTGAAACGCCCACCCGGGACCAGGTGATTCAGTACCGCGATGTCGGAACAAAGCTCACAGTGCGGCCGACGATCAACCAGGACGGCTACGTCTCGCTGCTCATTCAGCAGGAGATCAATCAGGCGACCAATGAAGTCCAGTTCGACGCACCGATTATTTCCACCCGTGAAGCTGTCACGCGTGTCCTCGTTCGCAATGGACAGACAATCGTGATTGGAGGGCTGCGCGACCACCAACAGAACGCCACGCACGCCGGCGTTCCCATCTTGTCAGGCCTACCGCTCGTTGGTGGGTTGTTCGGACATGCCGACAGGAGCACCAACAACACAGAGCTCTATCTGTTTCTCACCCCGCGCATTTTGAAGACTGATGCGGACGCGGACAGCGTAACGGTGCCCAGGCTGCCTCGAGTCGGTAATCCATGAATGCAGCGTCTGATCTCAGACCCTTGCTTATAGAACGGGAAATTCTAGGCGAGGGGAGAGCATTGCGTCACGCCATGAATCTGGTGAAGCGATTTGCTCGGACGTCCCTCTGTATCCTGCTCCAGGGTGCGACGGGGACGGGGAAGGAGCTGTTTGCGCAAATGATCCACGAGGAGAGTGGTCGACGTGGACGGTTTGTACCTATCAACTGTGGCGCACTCCCTCGGACGATGATTGAGAGTCTGCTGTTTGGTCACCGTCGAGGGGCCTTTACGGGTGCTCACGAGTCCGCGCCCGGTTTCATCGAGGCGGCGGACCAGGGAACCCTCTATCTCGACGAGCTCGCGAGCCTGCCGCTCGAAGATCAAGTCAAGCTCTTGCGTGTGCTCGAGTCCGAGGAAGTCTACCGTGTGGGTGATACAGCACCGCGAAAAGTCGATTTGCGCGTCGTATCATCGGTTCAGGAACGTCCCGGGACGCTCGTGGCCTCGGGGAACTTGCGCTTGGATCTGTGCGAGCGCTTGGCGGGCGTGGTAATCATGCTTCCATCTCTCCGCGAACGAGGGGATGACATCTGCGTGTTGGCGGACCATTTCGCCCGCCGATTAGGCAAGACGCTCGGGGAAGGCGCTAGCACTGTGCTGAGACAATACGGGTGGCCGGGCAACGTCCGCGAATTGCGCGCAGTAATAGAGCGGGCCGTGGCTCTCTCGGATGATAGCGGAATCGAGGCCCGCATGATTTCCGAGGCGATCGCGTTGGGCGCTGCGGAAGTCGTGCGGGGGACTCCAGCTGCGTCCGAGTTTCATGAGTTCAAGGAGCGAGAACATCTGATCGCGGCCTGCAAAGCCAACGGCTGGCACGCGGGCCGGACCGCCACGGCGCTCGGGATGGCGCGCGTGACGCTCTACCGCCGGCTGAAGGCAGCTGGCCTCCTGCTGCGGGCTGAAAAGCGAATCCACCGGTTGCGGGCGCAGAGTACGCGGGACGTTCCTACAACCCAAATGATATCGTAACGACGGGCAAATGCATCAAATATGAAAGTTCAGATGATATCCTAGGGAGAGCATGTGCAGTGTGGTTCGTGCCTCCACGGCGCTGATTGCAACCCACACCGTTCGCCGCACCGAAGGTTTCCTGATGCGAGCGACTGCGAGGTTGGCAAGCGCGGTCAGTGCACTATATGTGTTATGACGGCCTACACTCGGATGTGGTCCGAGGAAGGTGTTTGTCTCTTGATTTTGACCTCCTCTACGTGCCGCGTCCACGCTCAAAAGCCAGTCGCTGGCCAGCAGGGCGGTGGAAGTGACTAGCACAGCATAATCCGTCCCTGTAAGGCGGCTTGAGGGTGTTGCACACACCGCCTGGGCCGCGCCGCGAGCAGCGCACAGCGCGGTTGCCGCGCCGACGATAACCACGACGCCGGCCACCCTCACCAGTGTCTGTCTGAGGCTAGCATGAGGACCTCGAACGTGTGCTTGTGTTGATCGTGGACGATCCACAACCTACACGTGGGTTACCTGGGGAGTTCCAAAGGCCGTTCGTTCAGGTGACCAAGAGGCTTGCGTTTCCATTCAGTTTGTTTCCGCAACAAGCTGAATCAACCGCAACAATCGTCCGCAGCGCAGGCGTCTAAGACACGACATTGCAATGCCCAGCGGGTCCTGAACGCGTGGCACACGCGATGCAAAGGAGAGCGCGCACTTTTGGGAGGCTGAAATGGTACGCGTGTCCATGTTTCTCGCCGTTAGCGTCGTCGTCCTGACCGCGCCGGTCGTGGGGCAACAACCCGCCCGTGACAATCCAAATGTCTTGCGGCCGCCGGCGCTGCTCTCATTTCCGGTCACCACCCGACGGCAAGAGGTCGTTCGGCTCTACTTCGCCGAATTGCGCCGCGCCATCGAAACCGCTGATACCACAACCCTGTCGGTGCTGGTACCTGATCAGGCGGTGCCCGCCGAAGAGCGGCTGAACGCTCGGCGCGGGGGTTGTCCATCGCTCGGCGCGGCGATGAATCGCCCGGACAACCGTGGCGAACCGCGAGACGGCCCGAACGCGCGCAGGTTGGGAGCAGTTCAGATCGTGCCGGCGGCACAAGGTGACACGGTCGCGTTCGGGACTGCGCAGCTGACAATCAACGGCCGCACGTCGGAACTCTCGGTGGCGCTTACACCGTCAAGTCACGCACGCAGCATGGGAAGAGTTCAAGGATTGTTATGGGCCCTTTGCACTCTGTCAATGACGGCGAAAGGCAACTCCAATGCTCAACAGACCCATTAGCCTCGAGAGGTGGCTACTGCCACCTACGATTCTCGCGCTTCCGGTTGTCCTGGGGTGCAGTCTCTACGGGGAAACACCGCCGGATGAGCTTCCAGTTTTGACCAATTCCGTTCAGGTAGGCTCCCAGTCCGCAGCAAACGGAATTCTTATTTCGATGTTCAACCTGCAGGATGGCGTGGCCGGGGCGTTCCTGAGAACCGCGAACATCAAGCTCGACTTTCACCAGACCAGCACCGCGCTGGATCCGACGTTGTCTCCCAATTACCCCGACTGGCCGGATCCCGATAACCTCCCGGACGGGCTGGCGTTCTTTCAACAGTTCGCTGCCGCGAACCATGATGCGCAGCATTACCCTTGGGTGATCTTCTACGTGACTCACACCGTGCATAACGCGGCAGAGCCGACCATCTGCGCGTACGGAGGCGGCTTCAGCTACGTACCGGTCGATAACAATGTGACATCCGATCTATCACAACGCTATTCATATTTGTTCGTCACGGATATCAACAACTACGAGGAGCACAGCTACCAGGATCCGAACTGCGCGCCCCCCGCTGCCCATACAGAGCTCGAGAATATCCTTATTCACGATGTCGTCCATGAATTCGGCCATGAGCGAGCCGGGCTCACAGACAACGACGGATCGAACAGCTACCACCAGGGCAGTGTTAAGACCGGACGGTTGGACGTGATGTCAGGCGAGTACGATCCCGAGTGGCGAAAGCACAACGATCCGGTATTCGATGCGAACGGCCAAGAAGACGAATACGGTCCAATCACAACGTGCAGAGGCAACTTGCTACGTAGTCGACGTGTCCAGGTGCAATAATTGCGGGGATCCATGCGAATCCTTCAGCGCTTTACACATCTAGCAGCATTGCCGCTGACATTAGGACGCAGCGGAGGCCTGCTGGCATTTCTTCTCGGAGGACTTACAAACGTTCTGCCCAACTCGGTGAGAGCACAGCAGCAATTGGTGCTCACGGCCGACGTTGGGAAGTCTCAATTCTTCCAGGATGAACCAATCTATCTGCTCCTGCGTCTGCAAAATATCGGGACCGATACCGCCAGAGTGCCCTTCTTTAGTCTCTTCTCGCCGGCAGTAAAGCTGTCGTTCAGTCAAGGGCATGGGAACCTCACGCCGGTAGCCAAACCTGTCTTCGACATTAAGGTGGCCCGGTCGTGGTCGGGAATTCCGGTTCCGCCGGGGGCAAGCATCCTGAAGACCGTGGTACTGCAAGACATCATGGGCGACGAACAGGATGTCCGTAATCATCTCTACGCGCACCATCTGACACCAGATGCCTACGAAGTGGACGTCGAGTTCGACGCCCACTGGGGATTATCCAGCACTCCGGTCGTCCACTTGCGAGCAGAACCAATCAGCTTTGTAGTTAGAGAGCGGACGCCTGCCGAAGAAGCCGAGTTCAGGGTTCTGGAAGAGATGCGAACAATGGTGTGGGACACCACGCGCGCGGGCTCTGGTCGTGCACTCGCTTACCATGATTCACTGCTCAACCTGGTTGCGAAGCTGCTGCGCGAGCGGCCGGATGATGCCTTTCTTCCTTTTCTGCTGTCCCACGGCGTCTATGCGATGGGGAAGGGTCTGCAAGATCAGATCCTGGCGGATAAGGCGAGGCGCTTCGACCCCGATACAAGCGAACTCGTGAGCCAGTACCGGCTTGCGCTGATTGACAGGCACAAACATTCCAGTACGGGAGCCCTGCTCGTGCAGGCCTTGGCGGTGAAACATCCTGAAGAGATGGAGGTTATCGCCGAGCAGCTGAGGAATACCCCCGCCGGCGACATGGCCCAGTACCAAATGGAGAGAAGGCATGCGCAACCGTCCAACCACCAGCCGCCCCGTTGACGCACGGGCCCCGACTTCCAAAGACCATACCATGATCATTGTGCCGCTTGTTCGAGCATCCATAACCGCGGGACTCTGTCTCACGCTCATTGTGGATGGTTCCCTTTCCGCGCAGACCTACGTTCAAGTCGCAGAACTGGATCCGAACAATCCGATCGGAGCACGGATCACGTCTACAGTAACCCAGGCGAATCTCCAGGGGCGAACCCTGTTCGGTTGGGTAGGTGACAAGGTCACCTACATCAATGCTATGGAGAATCCAGCGGCGGCTTATCAGTTCGCTAGTGACGCTGCCTGGAACAGGATTCTATTCGGCAAAAAGGACGTCTACATACATGGTCTCTCCGAATCGCCAGTGGGCATACCGTTCCTCGGGCTGGCCGGGATTGACTATGGCCGGGGGCTTGTCCAGGGTCTTCCGGTGTACATCGCGGATCGGGCGAACGAACGGGTCGTCGTTGTCACCTTCGACGCTGCATACAAGCAGTTGGTTGGCGGATACTTCACGCCTCCCGATTCCGACCTGAGCGGCCTCGCGGATGTGGCGTTCGATGGTGCGGCTTCCGGACCTGACCCCTCGACGTGGTACTTCTATACTATCGGCGTCACCGGGCGCCTCGCCTACTGGAACGTGCAGCCGTATCTCTTGGCGAATAAGAACTGGTCTTACGGAAGTACTGGTACCGGCACCGGTCAATTTATGAGCCCCAAAGGGATCTGTGTCGGACACGCGCTCGGGCCGAGCGGAGGATCCGTATACACAACAGATTTCTACGTAACGGATGGCGGTAACGGACGTCTTGTTTGGCTCCGCAATGGGTCTTCCGGACCAACCTGGATGGGGTCGGTATCTCTACCAAATGGTGGAAAACCGCTCAGCTGCGCTGTCGATCACTTCGGCAACGTTACAGTCGCTGATTCGCTGAACAGCAAGTTGGTCAAGTACACCTGGAATCTGCTCTCCCTCGACAGCTACGGCACGTACGGCACGGGCTCCACAAATGACAACACGTTGGCCCATCCACATTCGGTCGATGTGCCGTTCGGGCCAAAATCGGATCCCACATACGGATGGGTGTGGTTTGGCGATGGCCGTGTCATTACGGCGGAGGACTGGGGTGCCCAGTCGGGAGCGCGTGAGCATTACCTCGGGATGAACGGCTCGATCACGACGCAGCCGAATACCAACGCGCAATTCAGCTACTTTGTCACAGACCACGGGAGCCAGGTCGTCACCGTCGTGAATTCCGTCGGCACTGCCGTTCGTACACTTGTGAACGACGCGTTGGATCCCCCGGGAGCTCGAACCCTGTCTTGGGATGGTAACACGAGTCAGGGGCTGCTGGCACCGACAGGGAATTACACCTTCAAGGTCGTGGCTACGTCCGCGTACAGTTGTAGTGGCCAGGCTTGGTGCTCGAAGACTCTCGTGACAGCAGCATTCTTCCACCAGGGTCCTCCGCAACCTGCGATTTCGGGTCCCAACACCGTCCAAGAATTCACGACGAATACGTGGACGGCCTCAGCGTCCGCGGGCATTCCTCCATATAGCTATCAGTGGACTATCGACGGCTCAAACGCTGGCACTAGTACCTCGATAACGGCCGGGGGCTCTTGGGGGGGCGGTGAGAGTCACGCGATCGTGCTCACCGCGACCGACGCGGCGGGACGGGTCGGTTCGACCGAGGTGGACGTTTACGTACTCTTCGCCTGCACCCCGCCGGACTGCCCCCCGGAGGAGTTGAGCCTTGGGGCCCGCTCGATCCGCAGCGCCATGGGTGTAGGTCCCGCGGTTGTCAGGGCGCTCGACGCGTGGTGGAATGTCCCCGCGGTGGGCCTGCAGCCCTCGACACGTATCGCCGAACCGACTCTTGATGGAACACAGGATCGCAGCCATCCACGCCATGCGCCGGAGAGATTGTGCTCGGTAGGATCAGAAAGCCGGTGTTTGCCGCGTTCGCCAAGAATCGAACCAAGGCAAGCCTCATAGTCTGAAATTGAAATGATACCCGAGCGCCAGGTTGTGTAACATGGATTTTGCTTCTCCAGCGCTCACGACAATTCAAATTGCTCGTCGGAGCGATGGCTTGGAGATGCGAGCGACCGAAAGATTGGCGATTATAGTCAAGGTCATGAAGGTATTCAGGCGGCCCACGCTGGGGCGCGGTCCGAGAAGGGGATTTGACTCTGGAAGTCTGCTTCTGCGTAGGAAGTTCACCGATGTAAGCCAATCGCCCGCGAGCAGCGAGGTGGAAGTTCCCAGGAGAGCGTAGTCGATCGCTCTGAGTCGATGTGACGGTGCGAAGCACTGGGACTGACCCGAACCAACACCAGCACACAGCAGCATTACAGCAAGAGCGATGTACGCAGACCGGCTCCATCGCAGTGATGACAGAATCAAGGGGACCTCGGCTCGTGAATAGTTGCGGCCACAGTCTCCACGGCCTCGCTGATCTGCGCATCCGTGACGTATGGCGCCGGACCCAGCCGCAATATCTCTCCCCGAGAGTCGGTCCAGATGTCCTTCTTGCGTAAGGCTTTTTGAATCTTCGCAGCCCGCGCCGCCGGAATCGCGAGAAACCCACCAATTGCATCGTTCCTCGAGCCACCAGACAGAATCTCCATCTGATGTTGGTTGAGCTCGCGCAGCTTCGGCGGCGTGAGCTTCTGGTCCTCGAAGAACTTGAAGACGGCCGCCGCTCGATAGTGGCTCGTAACGTCGTAGGTCGCACCCGCAAATCGCGCGGGCCCTGGACCATACGCGACACGACCACCTGCCGGTGCGCGGCTTAGGTCTGCGAATTCGCTGAACCAGCCGGTGACGACCGGCCGCAGATCGGAGTCCTGCGGAAACCTCAGAAACGCGTTGCCGGGGCCGAGCTGGCAGTATTTGTAGCCACCTCCGACTACGTACGCACGCTGCAGTCCTTCCTCTATAAGGGAAAACGGCACGACGTTGAGCGCGTGATACGCGTCCACCAGCAGTTCGGCGCCCACTCGCTCGCACGCCTCCTGGACGACGTGGAGATGCGGGACGACATGGGCGTTCGTGTAAAGCACCACGGACACGAGAACGGCCGCGGTACGATCGTCCACCGATATCGCCAGCCGCTCGGCCAACGTCGCCGCCGGCATGGCCGGCACCTTGATAACCTCGATGCCTTCTTCCGCTAAGCGATCCAGCTGCCGACGGATGGTGTGAAACTCGGCGTCTGTCGTCACCAGTTGCGGGCGCTTGCCGAGGGGAAGCGCCGACAGGAACCGCACGACGAGCTCATGCGTGTTTTGCGCGAGCGCGATGCGCTCGGGCGTATCGTCCAGGAGCCGCGCGAACCCCCGCCGCACCTCGTTCGCCTTCTCGAACGCCTTCTCCCA